>WNGC01001533.1_pt1 | contig 25236 bp, 21 predicted proteins | sample 5400051 | NCBI WGS metagenome assembly WNGC01 (sample SAMN13153368, study PRJNA577476) | soil metagenome | isolation source: 20 cm soil or saprolite under grassland replicate 2 | place: USA:California | collected 2016-06-15
GACTGAAGACGGGCTTCCATTCTTCAGCATGAAATTCGCCCCCGGTGGAAGTTTGCTCGATTCCAGGGAGAGCTTTCGCGATTCGCCAGCGCGTGCCGTCCAATTGATCGCAACGGTGGCGCGAGCCATCGATCACGCTCACCACCAGGGAATTCTTCACCGAGATCTCAAACCCGGAAATATTCTGCTCGACGCGCGCGGGGAGCCGATGGTGAGCGACTTCGGATTGGCAAAATGGCTCGATACCGCAAGCGAGCTTACGTGCACGCTCACGGTATTCGGCACGCCGGGATACATTGCTCCGGAACAAGCGGAGAATTCGGCCGCAGATCTTACGCCGGCATCGGACGTTTACAGCCTGGGCGCGATTTTATTTGAACTGCTGGCCGGGCGGCCACCGTTTTTGGGCGAGCATGCCCTCGCCGTGATCCGTCAAGCAGCCGATAATGACGCACCGAAACTGCGTTCAGTTATCCCGAATGTCTCACGCGATTTGGAAACGATTTGCGCGCGCTGTCTGGAACGCGACCCGAAACTGCGCTATCAATCTGCCGGCGCCCTCGCCCAGGAGCTCGAACGCTGGCTGGAAGGGCGACCAATCGCAGCCCGGCCAGTTTCGCCGCCGGCGCGGTTGTACCGCTGGTCGCGCCGAAACCCGATTCTCGCAACCAGCCTCGCTGTTTGTCTCTTCTCCGGTACAGCGGTTGTCACGCGCCAGGTTCAGAATTGGAAGTTGGAAAATAAGCTACGGGAAAACCAACTGACGAGGAATTCGGTCGCGGTGTTGCCATTTCTCGACCTGGACAGCGCTGCCGAAGAATCCGATTGGACCGCGACCGTGGCGCGCGCACTCCAGACAGAGCTTTCCGAGATCGGCAACGCGCGAGTGGTTCCGGTCGGCAAGGCTGAAGATTCGAAACTGGCGGCCCGTAAGTTTCGAACGCGTAGCGCGCTTTTCGGCACTCGCCGCAAGACCGATCATGGAATCCAAATTTCGGTCCAACTATTCGGTCCTGACGGCGAGCCACTTTTCGGACGGATTGTCGACCTCAGCGCTACCTCTGATTTGAAATCATTCACTCGCAGTTTAGCGCCGGCGCTCTATTCAATTCTTATCGCAAACGACTGGTCAAATTTGATTACGGCAAAAAGCGATCCGGCGATGCGAAATGAGCAGGCACGGGAGCTAATCGCAGCCGGAAGAGAATTAGGTTTTCACAGAACGGTGCGAGATTTCGATCGAGCCAGAAGTTGCTTCGAAAAGGCGCTTCAGCTGGAACCCAGCTCCGCTCTTGCCCATGCTTATTTGGCCAGCTCCCTCGCGGCACGCACTCATTACGTGAGTGACGCCAATTTGCTATTCCAAGCGGAGCGTGAAGTGAAAGAGGCTTTGCGTTTGGCGCCTGATTCTGAGGAGGCCCTCCGCGTTTTGGCTGGAATCAATTATCAAAGAGGTCAACTCAGAAAAGCGCTTGAGGCTGCTCTCCGCGCCGTCGAAACGAATGCGCCAAGTGGAATGTCCGTCGCGCTACTTGGAAGGATTTACCATGAACTTGGCCGACCGGATCAAGCGTTGCGTTGGTTTGAATTAGCCCGGAGCCGCAGTGACCGCAGTGGGGAATATGACTCCGACATCGGGGATTGCTTGGCAGCTTTGGGCGATTACGAAAAAGCCGGCGCAGCTTACCAACGAGCGATTGATCTCCATCCCGAGCGGTCGCAAGGGTGGACCGGTATTTCTCATCTCTATTTGCTCAAAGCCGAATTTGCCAAGGCGCGTGCCCTTTGTCTCCAAAACCGCAGCCTTGACCAAGAGGGGATAGACGGCGCTCAACTCGCCGCGCAAATTGAGTTTTTTGCACGAAATCTTTCAGAAGCTCAACGGCTTTACGGACGTCTCGATGAAAGCAACCACGACGGAGGCAGCGCGTTTTACGGAAACGTTAGCTATGGATCGGCCTTGGGACGCATTGGCATCAGCCAGGGCCACTCTATCAATGCGCGGGCGATGTTGCAGGAGTGCTTGGCTAAAGAAATGCAGCAATCGGAGTCGGCGCCAGACAATCCCGACATTCTTTACCGAATCTCTGCCATCGAATCCTCTCTTGGCAAAAATGAACCCGCTATCGAACATCTAGAAGCAGCGGTCTCCGCGGGATGGATCGATTACCGCTCGCTCTCTCTCGATCCGCGCTTTGATGCCATCTCAAATGACACCCGCTTCCAGGCGATCCTCGGAAAACTAGAGTTAAAGGTCGAAGATCTTCGCAAGACAGTTAACCCCAAAACAAAGGAAGAAAATTAAGCCCAATGAGAAAGTGGAATAATCCCGACGATAAAAAGGCGGCGTATCTCGCCGTATTGAAAAAAATCATGGTCGACAAAAGATTCGCAGAGAAGTGTCTCGAATCAGACGAGTTCGCTCGAAATGCTTTTCGCACGATCGGTGAAATTGAGGTGCCAGCAAACGCCAAAGTTGTCTTTTTGCCGGAAGGCGATCTCGACAACGCGAAACGCGATGGAACCGGCTCAGTTGTGATCGAGATGCCGCCTAGGGAGAACGGACACCCCAACGGTCACGCGATGGAATATGTGCGCTGTACATATAGCTGGTGGTGAGACTAGGCGGGCCACTGCCAATATCTTCCCTGTAATTTATTTGATGCCTTAAGCGCGACGAGGGCGAGCTCCGAGAACGACACGGGAACGCAAGAGTCGCGAGGAACTTTTCAGTTCCGCGATCGCAGCTGAAAAGTTTTTCCACGAAATAGGAAGAGCGCCTCGCCGTCTCGTAAATTTCGGTATGTCGCAACGCAGGAGAGCGCGCGCTTCTGCGAGCCCGACCCGCGGGTTCGCCGCGGACGCGCAGCACTCGCGCACGAGATGGCGCCAACGATCTCCCGCTGAAATCATATTGCGCGCGTCGAAGGATTCGCTCAGAAGCCGCGCGTATTGCGCGGTTGCCCTGAGAAGTACACGCCGATCCTGACCTGCGGTTTGCAGAACTACTTCTCTGAAAAATCTTTGCGCGGTTCGCGGAGAGCCGAAAACTTCAGCGACGACTTCGAATCCGCTTACGAGGTCGTTTACATATCTCGACGGTTCTTGAGCGACCCGCCCGTATCGCGGCCAGCAGTTCGGCGGAGGCGCCTTCCGAATCGTCGCGTCGAGTGGAGCAATTCCACGATAAAAACCAGCGTGATCGCGCGAGGTAAAAGGTAAGAGACCGGTTTGGAGAAGCGCTGGCAGGGATTGTCGATGTTTCGAGTTCGATGTTCCCCGGAACGATGTCGGTTCTGCATCTCCGATTAATTCCGCATCGACTAAGATTGGCTGCGCTCCCACCGCAAGCCAATTGTCTCGATGCAAATCCGTTGCCCCAAGAATCTGCGCCAGCGCAGCCTGCGCCCCCCAGCGAAAATAAAAGAGCCGGACTGCAGTGGGACTCTCGCAACCCTTCGTCTGCAAAAACTCCATCCAGAAATAACTTCGTCGCGACAGCATCTTCGGGACGCGAAACGAGACGCGCAGACCGTTTCGATTCAGCCAGCGAAGAGCCTCGAACCAGAGTTCTTCTCCACCAGACAATCGCGGCTTGTAGATAACGCGACGGCGATTGACGAACTCAATCATCGTCGCGGTTTTCGCACCATCGTGCGGGTCGGAAAGCCGAGCTCGAATATGTGTAACGCGAAACGGTTGGCGAGCGCGTAGAAATACGCGGCAAATATCGGCTCTGTCCCGCAAAAGGCGAGCGAACAACTCACGCTGTGCGTCGATCCAGACGGAAATAAGTTGCGCCGCCGTTTTGAGAAGATCTGGAAATTCGATGGTCATTTCCAGAAGCGTAATGTCATTGTCTGGTGCGAGTCTTCGCTCGCCGTTTTGTGCAATCGGCCTCGAGCTGCGCGCGACCGCTTTCGTTACGTTTTGCTGGACGTGTAAAGTCGGCGTCAGCGCAAACGCGAGACGCGTCGACAGGTCTCGGCTCAAGTCATCCCACGCTGATTCCGTCAGAAATTTCTTTGCTGCACGCGGAGCGGTGCCTCGCAAGCAAGCGGTTGCGAAGCTAACCGCGGGAGCCAAAATTTGGTCCTGTGAAACTGGCCAGCGCTGTCGCCGCCCTTGCCGGACAGAACTTGAAGACGTTCTCTCCAAAAAGACTTTAAGTCCGCGTGCGACTCGGCCGGCTTTGCCATCTGGCAGTTGCGCGTCGGACGACGCTGCGCCATTTCTCTCACCTTTTGCAAGGATCTTCACTGCCGCCGCGGAGCTGCTTCAGAGTGGATGTCGATTTTTTGCGAAGGCCACGAACGTTCTGAGGCGATCAATCTGTCGTGGCTCACTTGATCCGCCAAAAACAACGGTCAAAGGCCTCCAGTTCGGATCGACATTCAAATAATGTCCAGGATCGGCGTCCATCACGCCCAATAAAACTTCCGCCACGATACGACTGCCGAGAGGTCCGAGACATTCCCCGCCGCGGAATCTGCGAATCCCACGAACCTCGGCTTCGCGCAGAAGATAGTACCAAAGCGGCGTTCTCTCGTTGATCCCGCGGGCCCGAAGAAATTCATTGCCGTCGTCGTCGAATCCGATCTGGGCGCTGGTAAGCGGTTCCACATCTGCAGCCCGACACGCCTCCTGCCCCGAGGGCAATCCAATGCGCGATCCGCGCAAAAGTGTCATTTCCGGTAATGGTGGCGGCCGAACTTTTGAAAAAAAAGGCATCGCCGCCGCGGGCAGATTAAACATGTCTTCCGAGATTATCGGGTCGATGTTCTCCGCGAAATTCGCGTTCCCGCCCCATGTGAGGGTGAAGCGATTCCAGTCCACAACTCTATCGGCCGGAAGCGGTTCACCCGGTTGGTTTGGTCTTGTTTTTCGAACCAAATCGCGCAACCGGAGGACTCCAACCCAGCAATTAATGTCATATTGGGGCTGCACCATGCTGTGGCCAAAACGGAAAGCCGCTTGGGTAAACTCAATCGGAAGCGCCGGAATATTTTCGCCGGAAAACGGTTTGAAAAATCGCGGGCCATCTTTTTCGATGTCCGCCAGAATCTCCGGCAGGATAAACCACTTTAGGAATTCCTTACGAATGATCCATTGATAATGCCAGACCGCAAGCCGGCGTGCCGTCTCGAAAATAGTTTCATTCGGAAAAGCTTCCTCAGTGGCACCGCCGCCTTTGATATAATCAACCATGCGATTGTGGAACTGCAGAAAGACAATGTGGAGCTGGGCCAAGATTAAATGCTGATCGTTCCGATCGTCCGCCAGTAACGCCCTTCCGTTCGGGCGATAAAAATCATCCGGGGTAGACGGAATCTGTTCGCGAGGCAGCGCCTCAGTGTGGCCCAAAAGGAAAGTCTCGCTGCCCCTTTCGGAATGATCATAGAGATCCGGTGATTTTTGTGGGCCGTTGCCGTAAACGCTCTCCAGATTTAACCGCGGCGCGTGAAAGTTTCCTGTTCTCTCCGGAGCGGCCGCCGCGTGTTCGAGTCTGGTTTCGTCACGAGTCAAATCGTGATCCAAAAACTGGCCGAGGTAAACGAAACCCGACGGCGCAAGATCGCCCCGGCGCGGCCGGCCGCGACGGTTTTGCGGAATGTCCTTCATCCGCGTTGAGAGCTCACGCAGATGCGCCTCATTGTATCCGGCAAACGGTCCGCCGAAAAGCCGCGAATAATGCGAGACCATACCAAGAGCTTCTCCATCTTCTACGATCTCGGGCGAGAGAAGTTCGCGAAAAACAAAAAGCCCCGGACCTACGTCCGGGGCTTCTGTAAGCTTGAAACAGCTAGCTTATTTAGAAATGAAAAGTCAATCCTCCTCGGAAGATATGGAAATTCAGCTCAGTATCGACGGAGGTATGCGACTCGAACGTTCGACCCCGGGTGCTCGTGACGAAAACATTGGTCGACGCACTTTTGTCCCCAAGATCCATGTACAGATAAGTAAAGTTCAACATCCAATGCTGGCTTAGGCAAATATCGAAACCGCCTCCTGCTGTCCAGCCTCCCCGGATGTCCGCGTTATCCTTTCTAAACAGCTCCGTGACTACACCTCCTTCCGGCGTGCTTTCGCTGAATAAGGTTGACTCACTAACGCCGGCCAACGCGACCGCACCGCCACCCGTGCCAAATATCATGAAGCGGTCACCAAAAACGTAACCGGCACGAAGGCGGCCGGTGCTGTACCAATCCAGCTCCGTCTTTGAATCAATTGCCGTGTCATAGATAAACGGTGTGCCAGGAGGCAACACGAAGAAGGCGTCTGCCGAATCGTGCCGTTCCAGGTTGGTGGCGGAAAGATCCACTTCGAGACCGAAGACCCAATTTCCACGCTGCCAATTATAACCTCCATGGAACCCAGCTTCCCAACTCCACTCGTCATTCTTCCCGGACCGGTCAAAGACTGTGTCGACGACACCGGGCAGTTCACCCGAGGCCGGCGATATTGTTTGTTCAAAGGCAAAGGTTTCTTCATCGAGCTTTCCCAAAATCCCGCCTCCATGAATGCCGAAATACCAGCCTTCAAAGCACGAGGGTGGAGGAGGAGGCGCGGGGGCCATTTCCTTGGCGGCCGGCTCAGGACCGGCAAAAGCTAAAGCAGAGCAGGCGCAAAAGAGCGCAACGGTTAAGGTAAATTTCTTCATAGCTTGCCGGTGTAGCGGTTTTGTGAAAATCGGTCAACAAAAAACCGGATTAATTTGTTAGGCACTTATAAAAACTAGAAAGAGCCGGCCGAGCCGTTTTAGCTTACCTGGTAGAGCCGCCGACTTTTCGCTTCTCGAATTGGTCGTTGGTCAGCCAACACGGAATCGCACATCGCGGATGACTTTCCCGCCGAAGCGTTGCTTCAATTTTCGCAGGATCTCGATCTTTGAAACCTGCTCGAGCTCGTAATGCAACGCTGGTTGGAGCACGCGCACGTAAAGAATGCCTTCGCGTAAGGCGACTGGCGACGAATGCGCGGCGATGAAGTCACCAACGATTTTGCTCCACGCTTCGAGCACTTCGGTTTCATGCAATCGCTCTCTTAGTCCGAGCCGTTGCATCAACTTCGGCAAGACATCGGCGGGCTCAGCCCAGCGGTTCTGCAGGATACGTTTTTCGGGCAGGCCGCGCCACTCAGCAAGGACGTGGGCGCGAACTGACGGATTCATGGCACCTTTGATTTAGCCACAGACTCACACGGATAAAAACACAGAAATTGTTGGAGAGGCGCTTGTGCCAAGCGCCTTTCTGTTTAATTCGGCGTTTGATGCAAACGCCGCTACAACAATGAGTGAAGACTGAGAATCAATACCGCCGCCGCATGTTGCTCGGCAGAATGTTGAGCTCGGTTCGATACTTGGCGACGGTGCGCCGCGCAATCGGAATTCCCCGCTTGCTCAAGATCTCAACAATTTCCTTGTCACTTAACGGTGCATTACCTTCTTCATTCTTGACGAGATCGAGGATCGCCTCTTTCACGCTGGTGTTGCTCATCGATTCGCCGGTGGCCGTTTGGTATCCGGGAGTGAAAAAATATTTCATCTCGAACACGCCCTGCGACGTGGACATGTATTTGCCGGAAATGGCGCGACTCACCGTCGTCTCGTGCACTCCGACCGCGTCTGCGATCTGAACCATTGTCATCGGTTTCAAAAACGCCGATCCCTTGTCGAAGAAGTCCCGCTGCCGTTTCACGATCTCGTGCGCAATGTTGGAAATTGTCTGCTGGCGCTGGTGAATCGATTTGATCAAAAATTTTCCGCTCCGGATCTTGTCGCGAATGTAGTCCTTCACTTCGTTTCCGTTGCCATCCTGCGCCATGATGTCTTTGTAAGTGTTGCTGATGCGAAGATGCGGGATCTGTTCGCCATTTAAGATAACCTGGTAAGTGCCGTTAATTTTTTCGACAGTCACATCCGGCAGGACATAATTTTGCGGCGCCTCGGCAAAAATGGCACCCGGTCGCGGGTCGAGCTGGGCGATGTTATTGGCGCACTTTTGCACTTGCTCGACGCTGATCCCGATCCGGCGCGCAATTTCCGGAAAACGTCGCTTGCCCAAATCCTGCATGTGGTCGGCCACGATCTTATACTCCAAACTGCTTTGTCTTCCTTCGCGCTTCAGCTGGATGAGCAAACATTCGCGTAGATCACGCGCGCCCACTCCCGGCGGATGGAAACTCTGGATGAGCGTCAACATGTTTTCGAAATCTTCCTGCGGTATTCCGGTGTTCAGTGCCATTTCCTCGGGCGTAGTCTGTAAAAATCCGTTGTCGTCGATGTTGCCAATGATCAGCTCGGCCGTTTTGCGATCGTCCGCGTCGAGCGCGTTCTGATTGAGCTGTCCCATCAAATGCTGTTGCAGCGTTTCCTGCGTCGGGATGGAATCGAAAAAGAACTGGCGTTTTTCTTCCGCTTCCTGCGAGCGGCCGCTGTAGCTGCTCGATTGTGCCATGTAATCGCGCCATTCTTCATCAAGCTTCGCCAGCTTATCGAATTCCTCCTTGAAATTGTCGTCGGCGGGCGGCGTCTCCGATTCAGCTGGCGCGTCCGGATTCGGCGCATCCGGCAATTCTTCCAACACCGGATTCGTTTCCATTTCCTGTTGAACGAGATTGCGGAGTTCTAACAATGGCGCCTGCAGGATGAGCAGGCTTTGTTGAAGTTGCGGGGCAAGGACCTGCTGCAGAGAAAGATTCTGCGTTTGATGCATCCCAGGGCCGGCCATACGTGGAGTTTACTGTCGGGCGAGCGACAGGCAAGCAGGTTACGGGCCGCCTCCCTCGCGTGGCCGGTAATTTCACGCTGAAGAGTTATCCCGGGAACACGACTTGCTACCTAGTTGAGCGGTCGATCACTTCCGAATGAAACGCATTCTCCTCGCGCTTTTACTACCCGCTACGCTGATGGTCATGTCATTTAGCGGCGCGCAAACGCCGGAGGCGAACCAGGAACAGAGACTTCTGGCACTGATCAAAGAAGTCCAGACACAGCAGGCGCAAATGGCCGAGAATCAGAAGAAGATCGAGACAAAACTAGCCGAGATTGGGGAAACGGTTCGGGTGGCGCGGATTTTTGCAGGGCGATCGCAATGAGGAAGAATTTTACCGTCACCCTATTGTTGCTCGCGATTTTCGCGGCGACGCTTTGCTTCGCCAAAGCGCAGAATGCACCCACACAACTCGTCAGCGCCGTCAACGAGCTTAAGCAGCAACAGGCACAGATCGCCGACAACCAAACCAAGATCGATAGTAAGATCGCCGATCTGGTCGAAACAATTCGCGTTGCCCGAATTTTTATGAGCCGTGCCGGCGGCAAGCACAAACCGTCTAAACCCTGAAAATGAATACATTCTGCCGTCCGCTTAAAGTCCTGTTGGTTGTAATCGCATCATTAGGTGCGATGGCTCAAGCGCAGTCACCGTCCCCGATTATCGTTCAAGCTGTGAACTCGGCAGCAACGGCAACGTCGGCCAAGCCCGCGGCGACTGCGGCCGACGCCCAGTCGATTCCAGAGGCGATCAAACTGCTCGAAAAGATCAAAGCAGACAACGATGAAGTCTTGGCCAAACAGAAAGCTGCTTTGGAACGGCTTGACGAGTTACAGCAAGCTGCCGAGCAGCTCAAGATCTTCGCCAATCGCGGCTAAATTCGCGCCGTTTACTTTTTCTTCGGCTCGATCTTGCGATAGAGGGTCGCCATGCTGATCCCGAGCATGTTGGCGGCTTTTTCGCGCGAGCCGTCACAGTGTTGCAGAGTCGCTTCGATGTAATTGCGCTCCTGCTGCTGCACAAAGTCATCGAGCGAGTGCCCGACCGGCATGCTCGCCAACACCTGCTCCTGTTTGTCGCCCTTGGCGTGACTAACGATGTGGGGCGGCAAATCGCTCGACAAAATCAACTCGTTCTCACACAAGGCCCAGGCGCGCTCGATTGCGTTCTCCAGCTCGCGCACGTTCCCGGGATAATTGTAGTGACACAAAATATCGACCGCCTCGGCATCGATCTTTTTCGGCTCGCCCCCTGTCGCGCTCGCTTGTTTTTGCAGAAAATGATTCACCAGTAACGGCACATCTTCGAGTCGCTCGCGCAGCGCCGGCAGCTCAACTGGAATCACCGCCAGGCGGTAATACAAATCCTCTCGAAATGTGCCGTCTTTGAGCTTGGGCTGAAGCGGCTCGTTGGTCGCGCCGACCACGCGCACGTTCACCGGTGAACTTTTGTTGTCGCCAACGCGCCGAACTTCCCGTTCCTGTAAAACGCGCAGAAGCTTCGTTTGCAACGCCGGCGCCATCGAATTCACTTCGTCGAGAAAAATTGTGCCGAGATTTGCTTCTTCGAACAGGCCCCGTTTGTCCGCCACCGCTCCGGTGAAAGAACCCTTTTTATGACCAAACAATTCCGACTCTAACAAATTTTCCGGCAACGCGCTGCAATTGATCGCCACAAACGGATGATGCTGCCGATTGCTGTTGAAATGCAGACCGCGCGCAACCAATTCCTTGCCCGTCCCGCTTTCGCCTATGATTAGAACGGTGCTGTCCGTGTCAGCGACTTTGCTGATCAGATTGTAAACGCTGTGCATCCTCCCGCTCGTGCCGATAATGTTTTCGAAGCGGTAGCGGTTCTTGAGTTCTTTGCGGAGATAAACGTTCTCCCGCAGCGCCGCCTGATAATCGAGAGCCCGCTGCACCGTTAGCTGCAGCTCGTCGATCTTGAACGGCTTGGTCACGTAATCGTACGCGCCCATCTTCATCGCTTCGACCGCTGTCTCGACCGTTCCGTAAGCGGTAATCAAAATCACCGCCGTTTGCCGGTGATGCTCGCGCACATGCCGGAGGACATCGAACCCGGTCATCGTTTCCATCTTGATGTCTGCGATCAGAACCTGCGGCGCAATGCTATCGAGCTGCTCGAGCGCCTTCGGCGCAGAATTGAATGGGAAAGCCTGGTGTCCTTTTTCGCGACAGAGAGTCACGATGACCTCCACCATTGCGGGCTCGTCGTCGATTATTACGATCTTGGCCATAAAATCTCAGCGCGGAGAATATTTCAGTTTTGAGAAAAAGAAAGCGGTTTTGAGAATTTGCTTGGTTAGACCGAATTTTGGACCTGACCGCCAACCATCGACCAACTCACCGGCCGATCGAACGCGACGATCTCCTCGAGCGCCGATGTCGATCCTGCGCACGGCACTGCGATCAAGTCAGCCACGAATCCGGAGCGAACCTTACCGAGTGAATTTTCCTGACGCAATGCACGCGCCGAGTTCGTTGTCACCATTTTCACAATTTCCTCAGCCGAAACATTCGGAAATCTCTTTTGAAACGCCTGCATCTCCGCGAACAAACTTAAAACCTCATTGCTCGCCAAACTGTCTGTCCCGAGACAAATGTTGAGTCCAACTTTGCGCAATTTGTGAAACTGAAACGGTGAGTGGCCGAAATAAGCGTGACTGCGGGGACAATGGATGATCGAAAAGTTCTTCGCAGGTCTCTCCAGCAAATTGAAATCGCTTTCCGTAACTTCGTTGAGATGAGCGACGAGGTAGGGGCGATTGACCTCAATCGCCTGCGAACGCCCATCCGACTCGGATCGGTTCGCTGAACCGCCCCTGCCCGCGATTGAAAGAAAATATCCGACTGGCGTTTGGCGACCGCAGGCGCTCATGTTGCGACCGATTTCTTTTAAGAAATCGTAGAGCGGCCCGCTCCCCTCCTGAAACATCGACGCTTCCTCGCGCGATTCCGCCAGATGCGTCGTCAGCAAGACATTCTCACGCTGCGCGATTTCTTCGCATCGTCGATAAAGATTTGCCGAGGCCGTAAACGGCGCGTGCGGTGCCAGTCCCCAATGCTCTGTCGATTTCAACTTCTCGAGCGCAGCATCGACAATCTCGTTGGCACGACTCGGTTCGCGGACGTCGATCAATTCCGCGAACCACCACGTCCGGACTAGAGATTTGATTCGCCGAATCAATTCTGGAAATCCAGTCAGATTCGCTAACGTCGTTGTTCCGAAGCGCTTTGCTTCGGCAAAACCATCATTGATCGAGCGAATGTAGTCTTCCGGCGAAAGGTTCGCTTTCTCCGCGTTGATTGCCCGGATCCATTCGGTAAACGATTTTGAGGGCGGGATTTTGCCGCGCAAGCAGGTGTAATCGAGATGACAGTGCGCGTTGATCAGTCCTGGCAGCAGCGCTTGCTCGCCAAGATCGACAATCTGTTCTCCCGAATTTGTCGCTGAGATGTCAGAGAACTTGCCAACATTCGTAATCCGACCTCCCGAAACTGCGACCGCGCCATTCTCGATCGGCGGTCCGTCCATTGTCACGACCGAGCCTGCGCGAATGATCATTCGTCGGCTTCGCCTTTGACCACTTTGCGGCACTCAGCCACAAGTAGGTTGCACGGTTCCTGGCACAGCAGCGGAATCGCATTCTGGCCGCGGCCGGTTTGATCATGCCCCGGGTCAAATTTCTTTGGTGGTAAGCTTGTCGATGGAATCGCGCCGTGCGTATCGCGCTTCCACAGAATCGTCCGCAGACAGCCGCCATCGGATTTACAGAAATTTCCAACGACATCGTCGATTTGCTTATCCGATATTTTCGCGGCGATCCGATACATCCCCGATTGGCGATCCAATGTTTCGCGCAGTGGCGTCGTGCTCAGCCGATTCTCGGTCCAGGCTGCGAGCATTACCAGTCTTCCCGGATAAAAACAATCCAATGCGCGTCGCAGCTCGCCAAGACCGACAACCTCCAACCGCCAACCGCGCCGCAAATTCGGCGCGGTTTTCAGCGGCCGATACTTTCCGGCATCATCGGATCGCGCGATCCGTAGCGCGTCCTCCGGTTTCTTAAAAATTTCTAAACCGCGGCTGTTTTCGTCGTCGCGGTGACAGAGAACAAAGCCGCCCGAGCCGGTTGATTGGATCAAAATTTGACCGAACCGGCTGTTGTCGCTCAGGACCGCGGCGAGCGTTTTTTCAAGAGGCATTGCGCCATCAGGCCAGACAATGCGCAATCAAGCCGGCCGCACGTTCGAGAAATTGTTTATCTTCGCCTCCGAATGCGTTCGCTTTATCGCTCTCGGCGTCAAGCATGCCGACGATGTGCCGGTGCTCATTCCTCATCGGAACAATGATCTCAGAACGCGTGGTGTGAAATGTCGGGAGATAGCGCTTATCCTTGTGAACGTCGCCGACCACAATTGGTTTTCCCGATTCCAGCGCCGCGCCGCATAATCCCTGGGTTGTCGGAAAACGCGGATACGCCGGAGGTTCTTTGCCGGTGCCGGCCAGGATCACAAATTCATTGTTCACGATCTTGTAAATGGCGATGAACCGATAGTCGCGCGCCGCCCGAATCATCTCTGCGACCTGCTTGATAGTCTTCTTGGTGCAGCCGCTCGCGAGAACAAAACCCCCGATGTCCTGGAGTTTTTTCAGCGTCTCAGCGTGCATAGATGGATAACGTCCCGTTGCTAGGTCAGGAAAGATTGCGAGGCCGGACGCGCGTGCAACTTTTCTTAAGTCAATTCCGGGACCCGTTCGTCTCACCCGCCGCCGCTTGTTCGACGATGATATCCGCCACCCGCGGATCCGTGCCGATCGAGCTCGCATAAAAGAGCGAGCGATTGTCGATCTTGTACGGTCCGCGCCGAAAGACTTCCTCGCATTTGGCTTCCGCGGAAGATCTACCATCAATGATTCCGAGCATAACTGGAATGTCCTCGTAGCTGTGCAGACCGTCCGAGATAAAAAATGGAACAACCACGACGTTTGGCGTGTTCGTTAACACTCGCCAATCGGAAACGAGGGGGAACTCCTCCATGTAAACATTGAGGACGTTCGCATAACGACCGAGACGGCGAATTCTTTCCGCCTCGCGTTTTGCGGCTACCGCGCTGTTCTCGTTCAGGTCGGTGCCGTGCGCGACAATCAACAAGCTCGTTTGGTTTTCCGGGACATCTGGCGCAATCTCGCGCGCACGCTGCACGAGCAATTCCGTCATGAATGACGATCTGCGTAAAATAACCCTCGCTGATGAAATTCGGGACGACGCAGACGTTTTTGATTGTGTCCGGATCAAACAAAAAGATCGCGTCGCGCAGACTCGGCTCTTCTTTCCAAAACGCACATTGCACATCGGCAAAAATATTTCGACGCCGGATCTCAGCCGCGTGCGCCAGCGTCGGCGCGCTCGAGTCCGGATTCACCGTCGAGCCATGGCCGACAATGAGAAGGCCGTTATCGGATATCACAAGTCAAAAGTTCAACAGCCTGCCCTGAGCGCAAGTCGAATGGGTCGAACGCCGAGCGCTGAACGTCCAACACTGAATTAAACGCAAGCGGATTCGGCGCGCCCGGCGGTCGCGCCCTACCACGCCTTCTGAATCACCTCTCTATCTGTGTTATCCGTGTAATCCGCGGTGAACCTTTACTTCGGCGCGAGGGAGGCGACAATTTTTTCGAAGCGCGGATCGCCGCGCAACGGGTCCCAGATTGGATCGAGCCTAAGAAGCGTCGACGTAACGGGTGTTGGGGCATAGCTCCAGCCCCAGTAGGGCGTCTGTAATAGCTTGGTGAGAGTTGAAATCGCACGGCTGTTCTCGCCGCGGATCGTATGAATTAGGGCCAGGTTCTCTTCTAAGGCAGGTCCGCCCTGCCGGTCTTTAGCACGGGGCACAAGCATGGTTGCACGCTCCGCTAGCTTTATAGCCGGGTCCCTCTCCCCCATCGCAGCATAAGCTTGAGACAGCGAAGCTGCGAAAACTTCATTGTCCGCTTGATCTCTATACAGCTGCTCGAGCATATTGCGCGCTTGTTCGGCATTAACCCTTGCGCCAGCGGTATCGCCAGCAAGGCGTTGCTCGAACGCAAGCGCCACCTGACCATTGGCTTTGTCGTACTCTGAAGCATAATGGAATTGAGCCAGTCGGGTTTGCAGCAATCGAACGGCCTCACCATGATTTCGTTCAAGTCTCAACTGCGTCATTTTAATTAGGAAGGCATTCTCTACTGGAGTCTGCGTGTTTACTTCTGATAACAATTTGGCAGCCTGTGTTAGGTTCCCCTGGGCCTGATAAATGCTGGCCTTTGCCGCCATTATATCCAGATCGTTTGGCGTGATGTCTAGCGCCCGATCATAGAGCTTTAGCGCCGCTGGGAATTGTCGAAGCATGGTGTAAGTCCATGCCGCGTTGATGAGTAACTCCACATTACGTGGATCTAGAGCCAGGGCTTCCTCGAGGTAGGCAATACTTTGATCCCAGTCTCCTGCGCGTCGGCCAACTCGGCTGAGAGCCATTAACACCTCGCTGTTGCCTGGCAGCATCTTGCTGACGCGACCGAATGTGGCTTTCGCAGCCCCGTAATCACGCAGCACCATGTTTTGATAATAACCTAAGGCGAGCAGGGTTTGGGGCGAGTCCGGCGCCAGTTTCTGCGCATTCTCCAAGGCACGTTTCGCTGCGTCGCCTCGAGCGGAGGAACTAACGTCGACGCGGTCAAAGTAAATATGCGCGTCGGCACGAGAAAGTTGCGCCCAGGCAAGCGCAAAATTGGGATCAAGCTGAACCGCCCGCCCATAAAAACCGGCCGCTGCCAAAGATGGGCCGGTACCCGAGGAGTAGAGGCTCCGTACTTCAAAAGCCAGGCCACGCAGATACGTATCGTAAGCCTCCGGATTGTTTGTCGGTTTAAGTGCTAACGCCTGCTCCTCGCGCCCGGTCAGCTTCGCCTGCAACGACGAGGCGATTCGTTTGGCGATCTCGCTCTCGACCCCGAAGATGTCAGTCAACTTCCGGTCGTAGGTGTCTGCCCAGAGATGGGTATCAGTTAGTGCGTTAACCAACTGAACATTGACCCGCACCTGGTCGGCCGCTTTTTGCACGCTGCCCTCAAGAATGTTGGCCACGCCAAGCTGCTTTGCGATCTCGCGGAGATTCCTCGGTTTGCTCTGATATTGCTGCGTGGAAGTACGCGAAATTACTTTTAAGTCTGCGATGCTAGCCAGCCGCGTCAGGATCTCCTCTTGAATGCCGTTCGCAAAATAGGCGTTATCTGGATCGTCGCTTAGATTTTCAAATGGCAGCACAGCGATGCCAGTCGTTAGCGGATGTCGGATAAATTCAGTTTTCCAAACGATCCAACTGGCGGCCGCTGTTAAAATCCCCAGCACTACGACGACAGCAGCTAGTTTCCAAAATGACCAAATACCGCTGCGACGGACTAGTTTCGTCCGGCAAGATTCCAAGGCTTCCATCAATTCCCGCGCCGACGCAGGCCGCTGAGTCGGATCCAACGCGAGGGTGCGCCGCAGCATGTCGACTAAAGAAGCGGGGACTTTTCTTTCGACCAATTGTTCGATTGGCAAATCGGTGTGTTTTTGACGATCACGAATTTCCTCAATCGTTTTGCCGGGATATGGCACTTGACCAGTCAGGGAATACCAAAGCGTGACGCCTAACGAATAGATATCCGACCGTGCATCGGCGGACGCTCCGCCGAACTGTTCGGGGCTGGCGAAAGAAGGCGTTCCGACGAACCCTCCATGAGTGAGATCAGCTTCGCCTACAGCATTGGTGACTTTGGCGAGACCAAAATCGATGACTTTGACTTCCAACTTTACTGTCTCAGCATCGGCCCGGGTAATCATGATATTGCCCGGCTTCAAGTCGCGGTGGATCAAACCTTGGGCCGCCGCCGCAACCAGCGCCCGCGTCACTTGGATCGCGATTTCAAGGGCCTGTTCCGGCTTGAGTGGACCGTCTCGCCTAACGAGGGCTTCTAGGGTTTCGCCCTCAACCAGTTCCATCGCGTAATAGCAGCGATCGATTTCCGGCGAAGCGCCGAACTGAAATATACCGGCCACATTCGGATGCTTCAATGCCGCCGCCGCTCGGGCCTCGCGCAAGAAACGTTCGCGTACCGCCTGCGAGTCACCAGCCGCGGCCGGGGTCTCGATTACTTTCAACGCCACGGTGCGGTGCAGCACTTTATCCGTCGCGCGATAAGTCACGCCCATCGCGCCGCAACCAAGTTCCCAGAAAGAACCGTCTTCGCGCCGCGCGATCTCGAAATCACCGAAGATTGACGAGTCGCGCTCGGCCACGGATTCTTCGACCGACCCATTTAATCCGCCGCGCAAGAGACAGGCCAGGCATTCACCTTTCACGTTCAATGACTCGTTGCAGGTCGAACAAATCGCGATCGACGTTGTTAGTGTTTCCATTCCGTCTCTTCCTTAACTTGTTGTCAGCACTCGCAACAGTTCGCGTAGCTCGCCTTCGACTTCCGCGTCGGTCTCCACCGTGCGTCGAACTTCGGCACGTAACGCTTCCCGGTAACGCGCCCGCAATCTCGTGATGTGGCTGCGTAGGGTCGAGGCTTGCGTCCCGAGTCGGCGGGCAAGATCGACATAAGACGGCAGCGGATCGGAACTACCGGTGAGGAAAATCCTCAATTCCTGGAAGAGCCTCGCTTTGCCTTCAGTTTTGTAATAGCTCGAGAGTTGTTCGAGGCTGTCCGTAACGAGTGTCTCCGCCCAGGTCCGCTCGAAAACCCGGTCTTCATTTGTTGCGTTGCTCTGCGTTTGAAACAGTGACTCCGCCTCTTCGGCCTGCTCTTCGTGCAGAGGCAGAAAATCGCGTCCGCCGCCACGCTTGAGCGTTCGTTCGCGGTCGGAAGCGTCTGCGAGAAAATTCTTGAGCGAGGCAAGCAAAAACGATCGGAACTTGCCTTTTTGTCGATCTACCCGCGTGTAGATTTTCTTTTCAATCAGATAAGCGAAAAAGCTCTGCGTCAGGTCCTGCGCATCGTGCACGGAATACCCGCGGCTGCGCACGAAAGTGTAAAGCGGGGCCCAATAGGTCTGGCAAAGTTGAGCCAGCGCCCCGCGCGCGATTTCTGGAGAAGCCTGGCTTTCCCCGGCCGCGATAATCACGCTCCAATGCGTCGGAGCGAAAGGGTCGCTCAACCCGGCGGGGAGAGGGTCCGAGAGCGGCTGCACCTCATCCGACTAGCAAAATTGCTCGGAAAACACAAGCCGCGAAAAACTTACGATTTCGTGCAGCACCGCCTCCGCGATCCCTTTGTAAAGGGAAAGTAAACATCACTTCAAAACCAACAATTCACCAAAAAAGGATACTAATTATGCGACACAACAAAGTTTTTTCTGCGGCAATCGTGCTATGCACGATTGCCTTCTTCACGATGGGATCGGCGCCCTCCGCGTCGGCTGCCACGGCCATACCGGTTACCATTACTGCTACATTTGATTTTGCGAATTTTCCCGATGTAACGGGAACCTTTACCACAACCGGGGCCCTTACAATTTCAGGGCCTGCTACGATGCACGTTGACCTTAATCCCTTTAACGGTATAAGAGCTCATTGCGTGGTTATCTTGATGCCATCACCTGGTAATAGTATTATTATTGATCAGGAATGCCAATTTGCCACTTCCCCACCTAAGGGAAGGTGGGAGATTGTAGGTGGCACAGGTGCTTATGCGAACCTTAACGGGAACGGGTCACTCACGATGCCGCCGCCTCTTGTCGAAGCGATGACGGGGGTTATTTACCAGTAATTATAGGATTCTGCACGCAGCAGTATTTCACAATCAGCCGTCACGCTTCACCGCGTGGCGGCTTTTTGCTTTGCGAAAGAGCACGAGAATAATTGGCCCTTATCTGAACGCCAGTAAGCGCCGCTGATGCGTCTCGGAAAATTCACGAGCGGAAAATCCGCGTAATCCGCGGTTAAAAGTAAGAGATTCCTCCCGCCTTCGCCATAGCTACGGCGCGGCAGGCGGCTCCGCTCGAAATGACAGGGCCTAAATGTTAGAGAGGTCGCGGTGTTGAGAATTGGACGTTTGGTTCTCGGTTCGTTAAATTGACGAGGCATGCGCTTTCGCACTTACAAAAATACCGATCTTACTGTGAGCGAGGTCGGCTTCGGCCTCTGGACGATCTCAACCGGCTGGTGGGGAAATTTTACCGAAGGCGAAGCGATCGCACTGATGCACAAGGCGTTCGATCTCGGCATTACGCTCTTTGATGCGGCTGATACTTACGGCAACGGATTGAGCGAGGAGCTGATTGCCAAGGCGTTCCCAAAACAACGCGATCAAATCACGATCGCGACCAAGGTCGGATACGATTTCGTCCATCACGGCGAAGCCCGCGGCCGCGGTCAGCGCGAGATTCCGCAGGATTTTTCGCCGGAAGCGATCGAACGAGCGACGGACGCGGCGTTGAAGCGGTTGAAGACCGACCATGTCGATCTCCTCCAGCTGCATAACATTCGGATGGACCAGGTTTACGACGACGCGCTCCGGAAAACGCTCGAGAAATTAAAATTGTCCGGGAAGGTTCGTTACTACGGCATCGCGCTCGGCCCGGCGATCGGTTGGCTTTACGAAGGAATGAATTGCATTCGCGAGCGCGACATCACCAGCGTCCAGCACATCTACAACATGCTCGAGCAACATCCGGGTCGCGCGTTGCACGATGCCGCCACCGAAGCCGGCAAGGACACGATGTTTCTCATTCGCGTGACGCATTCATCCGGAATGCTCGAGGGCAAATACACCGCCGACACAGTTTTAACTTCCGAGCGCACGTTGGGACAGGCCGCGTTGCTTTGGTTGCTGGCTGACGATCGCGTGGCTTCGACGCTTCCGAACATTTACAACGAAGAACAGCTCGTCGAATTCGCCAAGGCGCCCGACTGTCCGCCGTTGACTCCAGACGATCTCGCCAGGATCGACAATCTCCATTCGCAAAATTTCGGCGTCGAAGAAGAACCGCCGAAATTCAAGGGAACGATGGAGCTATCGAAAGAAACGGCTGCGGCTTAATCCGAAGCGTCTTCTTCGACGGGTTGAGCGCGGCGAACCTGTTGAGTCGATTCGCGCGTGCTGCGCTTATTCGAAGCCGAGCCTTTGTAAATTTCCTGAAAGATGTCCGCGATCATCGGGGCCGCGGTCGTGCCGCCGTGGACTTTGCTGCCAACGTCGCCTTCGTAAACCGCGGCGAAGGCGTACCTCGGTTCCTCCGCGGGCAGGAATCCGGCGAACCAGGCGGCCGTGCGTTCTTTGTTTTTCGGACCCCACTGCGCGGTCCCGGTTTTCCCCGCAACTTCGACGCCATCCAACTGCGCTTCGTGTCCGGTGCCGTTCGAACCGTTGACCACTTCGATCATTCCCGTTCGAATCTGCTCCATCGTCGCCGCAGAAACATTGAGCGAACGTTTTTCACGCAACTCGTAGGCAGTCACGATTTCGTGATCGACCGACTGGACCTGACGGACGAGTCGCGTTTGATAAAATCTGCCGCCATTGGCGATAATCGCCATCGCCTGCGCCATTTGCAACGGTGTCGTCTGCGTGTCCCCCTGACCGATCGATAAATTTGCAATGTCGCCGTTGAGCAATTTCCGGCCGTGAGTTGCTTTCATGTATTCGTCGTTCGGGACGCGTCCTTCCGCTTCGCCGCGCAACGGGATCCCGCACTTCGCGCCGAAACCGAGCTTGAGCGCCCACTCGATGATCGGCTCCGCGCCGGTCTTAATGCCGACCTGATAAAACCACGTGTCGCATGACTGAGTAAGCGCCTGGACAAAATTGAGCGCGCCTTGATCGCCTTTTTTCCAATTGTGAAAGGTGAGGTTGCCAATCTGAATTCCAGGGACGCATTGATAAAGATCGTCCGGACGAACGGCGCTGGTCTCGAGCGCCGCGATTCCGACTGCGACCTTGAAGGTCGAGCCCGGCGGATAGGCGGAACGGAAAGCACGCGCCAGAAGTGGAATATCCGGATCGTCCTGCAATTGTTTGAATTTTTCCGCCGAGATGGACGGAACAAAAAGGTTCGGATCGTAGGTTGGCCACGAGGCCATTGCCAGAATGTCGCCGTCGGTTGGATCGACAATCACGATGGCGCCGCGTTTGGCTTTCGATTCGAGCGCCTTTTCAGCGAGTTGCTGCAACCGCAAATCCAACGTCGTAATGACGTTGTTTCCGGGCACGAGATTGCGGCCGGTCTTTCCGGTGTAACCGACGATTTGGCCCGCTACTTTTCCGTTCGGATAAGTCCGCACGTAAATCGGACGCACCACTAGAAAATCCTTCGCTTGATCCTTGACCGCCTCGTACTCGGACTTGCTCAGGTTCTGCGCGATCTCCAACGGTAGGATTCCACGATTGTGATAATGCCGCAGAATCGCGTCGTCGGAAATCTTGATCGAGCGGCCGATTAACTTCGCCGCCTTGTCGATCTTTTCCCGGGCAAAGGCGACCGCTTTCGCGTCCGTAAAATCGAGCGGCGTCGGAAAACTGATCGCCAGATTGTAGCTGACTTTGTTCTGGGCAAGGGGTAACCCGGTCCGGTCCGTGATTTGGCCGCGCGGCGCCGGAATATCCAGAATGTAAGTCCGCGCAAGCTTCTGGGTCTCAAACGTCGGAATAATTGTTTCCTCATCACTCGTTGGCGGCGGGCTCGGCGACGCAGCTGGCGGCAAGCCCTGGGCAAAAACCGAAGCCGGCAGCAACACGGAAATGACAAGTGCGCGCGCTGGCTTCATGGCGAGATCGACATCTTCCGTTGCGACGCGCCTGCGTCAATGCCGTTGCAGAAAGCGATGCACTTCTTCAGCCAGTTTCGGCCCGATTCCCTCGGTCGCCGCAATTTGCTCGACGCTTGCTTTGCGCAAGCGATTGACCGAACCGAATTTTCGCAGAAGCAGGCTTTTCCGGTTCTGACTCACGCCCGGACAATCATCGAGAATACTTTCGTCGATCCGCTTCTTGAGCAGCAGTTGGTGATAAGCATTCGCGAAGCGATGCGCTTCGTCGCGGATTCGCTGAAGCAGGTGGAGTGCTCCTGAATCCACCGGCAGTTGCAACGGCATTGGCCGGCCAGGCCGGTAAATCTCCTCATGCTCTTTCGCCAAACCGATGATTGGCAAATCATGCAGGCCCAATCTCTGCAACTCGCGACACGCCGACGAGAGTTGTCCTTTGCCACCGTCGACGATGATTAAGTCCGGCAAACGAACGGCCACGAACTCGCGCTCGTTTTTATCCGACACGCGATCGATTGCGTCTGCCGGATTCTCTTGTGAAAACTCCGCAACGTCCGGATTTCTTTCGCGCGCGTCGAGAAGCACGCGCGAATAACGCCGCCTGACGACTTCGGCCATGCTGGCGAAATCGTCCTGGCCTTGGACGGTCCGCACTCGATATCGGCGGTAACAATCCTTATCCGGCACGCCATCGCGGAAACACACCATCGAGGCGACCACGTGGGTGGTGGAAATGTTAGAGATGTCGAAACACTCCATCACCCGCGGCAGTCGCGGAAGCTGCAATGCATCGCCGAGCGCCTGAACATCGGCCAGCGGATCGATCGCGCTCGGAAGTGTTCCGCGGGTGAAGCGCCGCACCTGTTTGGTCGTTTGGCGCACGTCGTCAATCATGTTGCGAAGCTCGGCCGCTTTTTCGAATTCCATTTTCTCAGCCGCTTTGCGCATCTGCTCATCCAAGGCGTCGATCATTTCGCGCGAATGACCCTCCAGAAATTCGCAGGCTCGCGCGGCACGCTCGCGATATTGCTCCGCCGTAATTTCGCTCAAGCGCACCGGCACCTGATAAGTCGAAGATTTCAGTTCGCGTTCGGTCGGTGCTCCCCGGCCAAACGTGAGCACGCCAAATTTCTTCCGCATCAAGTTCAGAGTCTGGCGTAACGCGCCGGCATCCGCGTAGGGGCCGAAGTAGCGCGCATTATCGTTTTTCTTGAGACGGGTCAGTCGGAAACGCGGCCATTCTTCCGACACGTCGATCTTCACCAGCAAAAACCGTTTGTCGTCGCGAAACGAGATGTTGTAACGCGGGCGGTATTCTTTGATCAGTTTGCCCTCGAGTAACACGGATTCCGCTTCGCTCCGGACGACGTGCGTTTCGAAATCCCATGTCGCCTCCAGCATCGCGCGCGTTTTCAAATCGGCCTGCGCCAGCTTTGATGGCAAAAAATAAGAGCTGACCCGCTTCCGCAGATCGCGTGCCTTGCCAACGTAGATGACGCGATTGAACCGGTCGCGCATCAGGTACACACCCGGCTTATGCGGCACTTCGTGCACCTTCTTTTGCAGATCCGGTTTTTCTTTAGTTGAGACCGCCATCGAAGATCGACAATCGCGCTTTGAGAATTGTAGGGCAAGCGCACCGCTTGCCGCTCTCAAAATGGCAGGCGATGCGCCTGCCCTACAAAAGACGCAGACTTACGCGGGTCGACGCCGCGGCAGCGCGGACTGGACCATCATGAGCTCGCTCACGTTTTCCGGGGTGAGCAGACCGACCAATCGTTTCATGCTGTCGAGCACCGGCACTGCCGGGCAATTGCATTCCTGCATGATCCGAAACGCTTCTTCGAACCGCGTCCCTGTCGTCACGGTCGGAATGTCGCGGCGCATGACATCGCCGACCCGAATGGCTGGATCATTCTTGCGCAAAGCGGCGATCAAATCGTGGCGTGTCAGGATTCCCGCAACCTTCCCGGCTTCATCGAGCACCGGAAAATCGTGTTGCGACGTGGCGAGCAATGCGTCGACTGCCTCCTCCAACGTCGCGCTCTCCGGAAGCGAGCGAAATTCGCGCACCATTGCGCTCGAAACCGGAAACCGCCGCGACACATCGCGCATTTGTGCGAGCGCCGCCTCCTGCGAAGCGCCGATGTAAACGAAGAAAGCGATAAAAATTAAGAATGGATTCGGATTGTATATTCCGGGCACGCCGAAAAGGCCGATAATTCCAAAAAAGAAAGCGAACGCCTGCCCAACTGTCGCTGCGACTTGGGTTGCTCGCGCATAGCTCAAGCGCGTCGCGAGCAACGCACGCAAGACCCGGCCGCCATCCATCGGAAAGGCCGGAATCAAATTAAACAAAAGCAGCCAGACGTTGATCTTGAAGAGATTCACGACCAAATCGCCGCTTTGGAGGGAAGCACCGAATTCGGTCCCGCCGCGCGATGCGATGACGACGAAGAGAGAGAGCGCGATAATAGCGGTCACCGCTGGTCCAGCCGCAGCAATGACCAGCTCTTGTTTTGGTTCTTCCGGTATTCGCTCCAGCCGCGCGACACCGCCGATTGGTAGGAGCGTGATGTCGGGCGTGTTGATCCCATAACCTTTCGCCGCGAGAGCATGCCCGAATTCGTGCAGCACTACGCACAAGAACAAGAGCAGCACAAAAACCACGGCACCGGCGGAACCAAGGGCGAGCCAGCCAATCAGCAAAAGAAAGGTAATATGAATGCGTAACTGAATGCCGGCGATGCGAAGAATCGGAATGGACCAGCTCATAAATTGAATCTCGTCCCGTTTTAAATCGCGCGCTAGCGATGTTGAAGATGCTCCGATGACAATTCAGACTGAAACGAAATGGAGGTTCTCGATGTGGCGATTGTCGGCGGCGGGCCGGCCGGTTCAACCTGCGCGGCTTTTTGCGCGGCCGCCGGATTGCGAACGTTAGTCCTGGAGCGGGAAAAATTTCCCCGAGAAAAAGTCTGTGGCGATTGTATCAATCCGGCCGGCTGGCCCGTGCTGCAGCGACTCGAACTCGAGGAGGAAATTCGGAACTGTCCGCACGCTTCCCTCGACGCAGTGGAATTTATTGCCATCGGCGGCCAAAAGCTGCGCATCGATCTTCCGCGCGGCGATAACAGCGAGATCGCGATCAAGCGGAGTCTTTTCGACCATCTTCTTCTTAATCGGGCGCGCACACTCGGGGCCGAAATTCGCGAGGAAACAACGCTGATCGCGCTCGATCGGACCGCCGCCAAAAATTGGAGGATCGACATCGTGAGGGAGACGTTCGCCGCGCGTGTGGTAGTCGGAGCGGACGGACGCAATTCCACCGTGGCTCGGTTGCGCAACCTCCTGCCGCGCCCCGAGCGCGAGCGCGTTGCACTGCAAACGCACATTCCGCTCCCGCGCGACTTCGGAAATCGCATTGTGCTGCAGTTTCTGCCCGAAGGATATTCCGGCCAGGCGCCGGTAAACGATCGCGAACTGAATTTGTGCCTGGTTGGCGCGCCACCAACGATTTCGTCACTGCGGGCGTGGGCCGAACAGGAATTCAAGCTCACGGCCGATCAGACGTGGCGCACGATCACTCCGCTGACACGCGCGCCAGTTTCAGTCGCGCACGAAAATTTGTTCTTCATTGGAGATGCGGC
>WNGC01001737.1_pt1 | contig 25225 bp, 24 predicted proteins | sample 5400051 | NCBI WGS metagenome assembly WNGC01 (sample SAMN13153368, study PRJNA577476) | soil metagenome | isolation source: 20 cm soil or saprolite under grassland replicate 2 | place: USA:California | collected 2016-06-15
CAAGCCCAGCCCACGCGACCGTACGATTCTGCGCCTCAAGGCCCAGGGCATCAGCAATCGCGGAATCGCTGGACGGCTGGGACTCAGCGAGATGATGATTCGGAAAATTCTCCGTCGACTGGGGTGGCAACCGGCTCCGGAAGCCACTCTTCCTCTCTTGCCCCAGGCCGATGCGCCAGCTAAGCCCGTCACGATTTCCGATAGCTCAGCGGACCAGATTTCACTCCCCGCGCCACTACCGCCACCTCCCCAGAGGCAAGAACCAGGGGTCAAACCGGCGGCTCAGAGCTTCGATCAGAATCCGTTGGACCGCTCCATGGATCGTCTCTGGGCGGCCCTGGGGCTGCTCGACGACGCGCTGCCCCTGTTTGCTCCAGCACAGAACCTGCCGCGCGCCGGCGTTTTATTGGCCATCCCGGCACTGGTCGCCAGTGGGCTGCTGTCGGCGGCGGAGAAGATTTACGGAAGCCTCCACCCCTCCTTCTATGGCCTGCGCACAACGTTGGTCGCCTATGTTCTGTTAGCTCTTCTCCGCATCCCACGCCCGGAGGCGCTCAAGGAATATTCCCCCGGGGAACTGGGCCGCATTGTAGGGCTGGACCGCATGCCGGAAGTCAAGATCTTGCGCCGCAAGCTGTCCCAGCTGGCGGCACGCAAAGGCAGCCACGCACTCGGTCAGGAGATCGCGCAGCAGCGTATCCGAGAACATGGCCACGTGTTCGGCTTCCTTTACGTCGATGGTCATGTTCGCGCCTATCATGGCAAACACACGATTCCCAAAGCCTATGTCACTCGAGTGCGACTGGCCGCCCCGGCGACCACCGATTATTGGGTGAACGATAAGCGCGGGGATCCCTTGTTTGTGGTCACGGCCGAGGCCAATGCCGCACTCACCCGCATGCTGCCCACGGTGCTGGGTGAAGTGCGAAAGCTGTTGGGCCCGAAGCGACGTGCTACGGTGGTCTTTGACCGTGGGGGCTGGAGTCCCAAACTGTTTCGCGAGTTGCTGGCCTTGGACTTTGATCTTTTGACCTATCGCAAGGGGCGTACCCGGAGGATTGCGGAAGCGCGTTTCACCCAGCACAAAGCCAAGTTGGACGGACGGCGCGTGCGCTACCTTCTCCACGAGCAGCCCGTGCGCTTCCTCAAAGGAAAACTTCGCCTCCGCCAGATCACTCGCCTGACCGAGGGCGGGCACCAAACGCCCATCGTCACCAGTCGCTGGGACCTGCGGGCTATCGTTTTGGCCTATCGCATGTTCGAGCGTTGGCGACAAGAAAACTTCTTCAAGTATGTGCGTGAGGAATATTTGATCGATGCCCTGGCCGATTATGAGATCGAACCCGACGATGCGAATCGTTCCGTTCCGAACCCCGCCCGCAAAGCGATCGAGAAGGAGTTGCGCCGCATGCGGGTCCAGCTCGCCAAGCTGCGCGCCAACTATGCAGCCATCACTCTCGAGGCGCGCCCTCGGCGACTTCCCCGCACTGCCGCCAAGAAGGCCAAGGAGAAACTCCGCACCGAGATCGCCCAGGCCAAAGCCCGTCTCGAAAAACTTCAGGCTCAGCACCACGCTCTTCCTCGGCGCGTGCCCGTGGCCGAGGCCCAAAAGGGACAAGCGGTGGTAAAACTATCCACCGAGCGCAAGCACCTCACCAACGTGCTCAAGATGGTTGCCTACCACATAGAGAGTGATCTACTGGAGTTGATCCGGCCTCACTACAAACGGGTGGAGGAAGAAGGACGCACGTTTATTCAGGCCGCCCTACAAGACGCCGCCGATCTCGAACCCATCGAAGATCAGCTCCGTATCACGCTGGCCCCACTCAGTTCGCCTCATCGATCGCGAGTTCTCGAGACTCTCTGCCAGGCCCTGAATCAAACCCACACGCGGTTTCCAGGAACTCAACTCGAGATCCATTACGCGATCGCAGCGTGCCCAGCAAGACCAAAAAGCGGACAGGTTTCCGAGGTACCATGTCAGGAGTTCTGAGGTTAGAAATCATTCACTCCGAGACAAATTAAAGCCATGGGCTGATGGCTGCGCGGCTGAACCCCTAGTTCAGACAATTTTATGGGCAGGATCTGACCACGATCAGCGGCGCCAGTCTTGGCTGTTTGTCTGGGTTCGTATCACTCCCAGTTCGCTCGTCAAATGCGCTCTCGACGCGCTTGCGATGCTCTGATATATCTGCCCTGATCTCGCGTCGCTGGAGTAGAGACCATGAATCTGCATAAGAGCCTAATCTGGTCCTTGTTTCTGCTTGCTCCTGTGATTTTTTTACAGCTCCGTGCCACACCACCGCCGGAAAAAGAGCAGCATCGGCTCTACGTCGCGGTTCCGGGCATTCGCAATGATCTGGAATACGGCGGAGTCGGCATTCTGGTCTACGACATTGATGTCGGCTACAAATTTATCAAGCGGATTCCGACCTGGGACGTGCCTCCCGGCGAGGCCGCTGAAAACGTAAAGGGTACTGCCGCAAGCGCGAAGACCGGCAAGCTCTACGTCAGCACCATCAAGCGCGTAGCCTGTTTTGATCTCATCACCGAAAAGAAGGTCTGGGAGAAGACCTACGATGGCGGCTCGGATCGCCTAGCCATCTCATCTGACGGAAAAATACTCTACGTGCCTTCCCTCGAAGGTCCGCACTGGAACGTCGTCGACGCTGCAACCGGAGACGTAATCGCGAAGATCAAGCTCGATTCCGGCGCGCATAACACGATCTACGGACCGGATGGCTCCCGTGTCTATCTTGCCGGCCTGCGGTCGCCCATTCTTTCTGTTGCGGACACGAAAACCCACACGGTTGTGAACCAGATCGGCCCCTTCAGCAATTCCATTCGCCCATTCACAATCAATGGCAGCCAGACCCTTTGCTTCGTCAACGTCAACGAGTTGCTCGGCTTTGAAGTAGGAGATTGCAAAACCGGGCAAATGTTGCATCGCGTCGAGGTTGCTGGCTATCAGAAAGGGCCGACCAAGCGGCATGGCTGCCCCAGCCACGGCATTGCGCTCACGCCCGACGAAAAAGAGCTGTGGCTTGCCGACAGCGCCAACAGCAGCATTCATATCTTCGATGCCACCGTGATGCCGCCGAAGCAAACGACGAGCATCAAACTGCGCGACCAGCCCGGCTGGATCACCTTCAGCATCGACGGCCGCCGCGCTTATCCCTCCACCGGCGACGTCATCGACACCAGCACCAAGCGTATTGTTACCACGCTTGAAGACGAAACCGGAAAGCACGTACAAAGCGAAAAACTACTGGAGGTCGTGTTCGCCAACGGTCGACCCGTTCGCGCGGGCGACCAGTTCGGCATCGGCCACAAACCATAACCAAAGATTTTGAGGACAGCGTGAAGAGCAATTTTGCAAACCACGGAAATGGCGAAAATCCCTACACAATCGAATAGAAGAACATGAGAGTATTTATATTTGCGGACACTGCCGTCGTGACCTACATCGAGGAGTATCGGCAAACCCCGGATACAACAAAATTCTTTGACCAAGATGTTACTGATGTTTTTACGCGAAGCCCAAAAGGTTGGCTTTGCCATTTTTCTAAGATTGCTCCGGTTGTGGCCGAAACTGCGGCAAATTAAACCGTGCCAAGAACGAAGTGCGTTAGGACGTAGCCGCCCCGCGCGCGGAGGCGTCGCATGAGGACTAGCTTGCGCCACCGGGTTTCCTGTGCTCCGCAATGCGTTGCCGTCGGTGACTTTAACGGGAATGGCAGGCTGGATTTAGCTGTCGTCGCACGTTTCAGCAACGTAGTGTCCGTGCTGTCGCAGTGAGGTTTGAACCGTTGCCGCGCTCGCAGTAAGACCGACTACCAACGGAATTGTTGACACGTGATGCTCAAATTTTTCGCGAGGCAGGTTTTTTCTTGGTTGCGGAGTATGACCCGGTGGAGTAGCGTTTGTGTCGGAGGTTAGAATCGCACGCAGGTTTCCTACGATGGGGTCGCTAGTCTTAGCGAGTACGACGGGCAGTTTTGAAAAGCCCAGGTCGAAGGGAAGGCGAATTCATGGAAATCGTAGTGATCGGCGGCAGTGGACTCATCGGGTCAAAGCTGGTTACCAAGTTGCGCGAGCACGGGCACGATGCGGCAGCGGCATCACCCAATTCGGGGGTCAACACTGTCACGGGCGAGGGACTGGCCGAAGTGCTGAAAGGTGCCTCGGTAGTCGTTGACGTATCAAACTCTCCCGCCTGGGAGGACGCAGCAGTGCTGACGTTCTTCGAAACATCAACTCGTAACCTCCTCACCTATGAAGCGGCCGCAGGGGTAGGACATCACGTTGCGTTATCGGTTGTGGGAACCGACCGGCTGTCCGAAAGCGGTTACTTCCGCGCTAAAATCGCTCAGGAGAAACTGATCAAAGAATCTTCAATCCCCTACTCCATCGTGCGCGCGACGCAGTTCTTCGAGTTCCTCAAGGGGCTTGCCGACATTTCCTTCGACGGCGACAAGGTGCATTTGCCACCTGTGCTTTTCCAGCCGATGGCTGCCGACGATGTCGCGAGTGGCGTAGGCAGGATCGCTGTCGGCCCGCCGGGAAATGGCATCGTCGAAATAGGGGGGCCGGAACAGTTTCGCCTGGATGAACTAGTCCGGCGGCGCTTGGCCACCCTCAAAGATCCCCGCGAAGTCATTGCCGACCCACGCGCGCGTTACTCCGGCGCGGAGGTCGGCGAGCGAACACTAGTCCCCGGCAAAGACGCCCGACTTGGCGAAACGCGTTTCGAAACTTGGCTCACTCGGCCCGCAGCAAAAGCGGCGGGCCGCTAGCTTGACTCAAAGCACAGGCGCTCGTCGGGTCGAATCTTTAGCAGTTCAAACGGAAGGTTTAACCGACCCTCCGTTTCCATTCTGCTTTTCCACAAATTCAAATCGAAATCGACAGTGACTTGGCCACCGCAGTTCTCGGGGGATGGATCTGGCCGAAAAACGATCTGCAACAGTGTTGCCTTTCGTGTAGAAGCGCTGAATTACGCGATGCAATTCGCGCGAGAGATGAACATGGAACTCGCCGACACTTTTATCGGCATGTAAGTGAATAAGTGGACGCTCGGCTAAGGCGAAAAAAGGCAGGCAAGCCGTGAGAGAGTTGATCGTACGCGGCACGCAAGCCGGACTGCTCCCGGGACCGCCGACAGTCGAATTCCTCAACGAACAGGAATAAGCGGCCTACGCTAATTCCTTCCTGCTCCCTCTTTTTTCGGAGTCAGGTACAGGTCTTGATAGTCAAAGCTGAAATCGGCGAGCGGTGAAACCGCTACCGCGGTGAAGTGGTCAATGGCTCCGTCCGGTTTCAGCGTAAAGGTGAGGAACGCATCCTCGATGGTGCGGTCGCGCCAATGCGCTTTGAAAGTGTCGTATTGCCAATGCTGAAGGTCAGCAACGGCTTGCGGTGTGTGGTCGAGCGTAAAGACGAGTTTGCCACCCTCCATTCGAATCGTAACCGGGCCATACCACGGATCGGTATAAACTCCCGCGTACTTCTCCAATGGCAAAGAAGGTTTTGAGTCAGCGGCGCGGCCCGACTCCTGCTGCTTCATGATTTCGGCCGCCTCTTTCTCCCCTTGCTCTTCCGCAGCTTTGTGCGCCGCAATCCAATCCGTGGGCGCAAGCCCGAAGTAAGAATCCAGGATATGGTAAAGAATGGAGTCGAAAGCCCCTCCTTGTTCAGCGTTGGTTAGGATGACGACGCCCAAGCTTTCTTCGGGAACCAGCATCACACGCGACACCATGCCGGCCACGCCGCCAGTGTGGGCCACCATTTTTCTCCCGTGGTAGTCGCTTAGGCCCCAGCCAAGTCCGTAAGCGGCGAATTTCGGCCTCTTCGTCGCAAGTGGCGAGGCCCCAGCGCCAATGGGAAGAATCGTCTGCGCGCTCCACATTTCTCGCGATTGCCGTTCGCTGAAAATGCGCTCGTCGCGTCCGGGCATCTTTCCTTGATTCAACTGCAGCAACACCCATTTGGTCATTTCGGCGACGGATGAATTGATCGAGCCCGCCGGACCCGCATTGTCCAGGTTCACGAATTCGATGGGCTGAAGTTTTCCGTCGACTTTCGAGTGCGGCCAGGCGTAATCATCACCGGCCTTGAAGTCGGCATTGCTTAGGTTCGTGGTGTTCATTCCCAGCGGGCGCAGAATCTTCTCGCGAACGTAGTCTTCCCAGGACTTTCCGGTTACAGCGGGAATGATCTGCCCCGCGGTCATATACAGCAAATTGTCATAGGCAAATCGGCTGCGGAAGCTGGATGCCGGCTTCATGAAGCGCAGCCGGTAGATGACTTCCGCGCGCGTGAACGTGGTGTGCGGCCAGAAGAGCAGGTCGCCTTCGCCCAATCCCATGCCGCTCCGGTGAGTCAACAGATCCCGAATCGTCATTTCATGTGAGACATACGGGTCGTACATCTGGAATCCTGGCAGGCGCTCATAGACAGGGTCGTCCCAGGAGATCTTGCCTTCGTCGACCAGCGTTGCCAGCGCAGCGGTTGTGAACGCTTTCGTGTTGGAGCCAATGCCAAAGAGCGTGTTTTCATCCACGAGCGCTGGCTCTCTCAGTTTGCGAACGCCATACCCCTTCGCCATCACCACCTTGCCATCTTTCACGATCGCCACGGACAGACCGGGCACTTCAAAAGTTTTCAAGACTCGCGCCACATAGGCGTCCAAATCTGCAGGCGGCGCGTTTTGTGCCAAAAGAGGCTGGACGCATAGGATGATCAACAGCCAAATCAGCAACCACGACCGTACGCTGAGCTTCATGAGGTTCTCCTGGCTTCTGCGGGAAGCGTCCGCCGGAGATTAAATCACAAATTCATGAATCTGGCGGATTGGATTTTAGTTTAAAACTCGCTCCTTTCTAACTTGAACGGCCTACAGAATTGAGACATGGAAAAGTCCTTCCATGCACCGGACCCGCCGTTCAACATCGATAAGAAGCTGGTGTACGAAGCGTACAAAGCGGTCAAATCCAACGGCACCACCGGAACCGCAGACCAGGAACTACTACTGGCCTCAATCAAGAGCACGCCTGAAACCTGAAACCATGACGGTGACCTTTGACTTCAGCCCTACGCACGACTTGTTTGCCCGTAAGACATCGACTATCCACTCCACGACAAAACCATCGTGGTAACCCGTTGTGGCCGCATCTGTCTGGGCGAGAAAAAAATCAATTTCAGCACGGTCTTTGCCGGCCAAGCCGTCGGCATCAAAGAAGTTCACGATGATATCTGGCTGGTGAGTTTTATGGAGTACGATCTGGGATACTTCGATCTGGAGACTCGAGTGCTCGAACCGCTCGAAAATCCGTTCGGCCCAAAAGTGTTACCCATGTCTTAGGTACGTTGTGTCACCCATGTGTCCGGGCCGGACCAAGAAGTTTTGGTAGGGGCGGTGGGGATCGAAACTACTGTTTTATTGGAAATAAAGGAGTTTTGCGGCGCCCCCTTATTGCCCCTAAATTTTTCGTAGAGTCAGAGCAACCAGGTCGGACAGGCCCGCGTTCCATGAACCAATCGGTCAATCACTTCGCATTCATGCAGAGGAATTGTTATGACCTTCGACAACCTCGCGAAAGGAAGGAGGCGTCAGAATGGCAGGCTGCACTTCTGGCCGATAGACCCCTTTGATAGGAAGGAATCCGAAATAATCCTTCGCGTCGAACCATGCACACTTGAAGCTCTTGAGGGGCAGATTCGTCCTTCGGGCCAGCGCGAGCGCATAGATTGTAGGTTGTACACGAGCGCGCCTCTCTTTCCGCGCGTCGGGCTTGTAGTCGAGGATCTGCAGGTACCCGTCGCGGACTTGTAGGAAATCAATGTGCCCTGTGATGAATTCGCTTTCGCTGCTCTGCGCGACGAATTCATCGCTTTTTCCATTGCTCCGCCGGCAGAACTGCAGGGGGCATTGCAGGGGGTATGACTATTCCCCTTCCACTGGATGGAACGCCCCCCAGAACGGCTTCCGACGCAAAAACTTGGTCACATTGAATTATTTCTTCTGCGGTGCGGCAGGTGGCTGTTCGCTCGTTGGCGGCACAATGTTCTTGAGCCGCATGTACGTGACCAAATTGCCGTAGTGCTCCATATCGTGCATGTTGTTGATGTTCAGCACGCCGAATTTGGGCATATCCATGTCGAAGAGTTTGACCGTTTGGCTGCCGGATGCATCGGTCATGCTGTCATACGCTTTGTCGCAATAGGCAACTGCGTCTTTCAGGGCCGCGACGAGATCGGCTTTCGTGGTTTTGGTTTGTTCGATTTTCAGGCCAGGATTTTTCTCTCCGAGTGCCAGCGAACAAAAGTTGTATTGCGCGTCGGCCACATGCCCCACAATTTGGCCATAGCTGCGAACCGGGTCCGTCGGCTTGAAGTTGTAATTTTCCTCCGGCATTTTTTCAGCGGAACTGACAAGGATGGTCTTTATCCTTGCGTACGCAATTTTATTGAACGTGCTGAACGGATTGGCTTGTGGGGTCTGCTCCGGCTTGCTCTCCGGCGGGCGTTTCGCGTCTTGTGCGAACGCCGCCGTGGAGAGCAGGGTCAGAACCACCGCCGAAACGATAACGCGGAATTTCATCTTTTCACCATCCTTATATGCAGATGTGGGCCACGTACATGCATGGTCCATCCGCATGCAGTGGTTCCCGTGGGCGATGCTCCTATATACGCTGTCGGGGCGCATTTTATTTCACGCGAACCGCAGGGGGCATCGCAGAGGGTATCGCTCGTTCGTTTCCTGCCTTCAAACCTTCCGCGAGGCCCTTCCTCCGTTCTGCTCATCCGTCACGGTTGGAACGTGTGGTTGGCGAATTGTTGTTTTGCTTCGGTGCAATGTGACATTGCTTTGAGCCTTGACACCGTGCCAATTCGCCAGGGACAGGATGGGTACAACCTCTCTTCTATCACAAGCTTGAACGGTCACCTAAATTTCATGCAAATCGCAGGCACTGTCCATTGCCCGGGTCTGACTAATTGCTTAGTGTCGGCAAGTTCGCGTTATCGCTGGGAGAGTGATCTCTGGCAACGCGAAATGAGGGCGTCTGTGCCGGAAAGGTGCTTGGCCCGTCGCTCTGGATAGCGCTATACGGACTTTGTCTGTATACATAGAGATATGACCTTCCTGCGCCGCGTCGTAGTGCTCTCTCTCAGCCGCAAGTTTGGCCGGTATCCAGCGGCCAGATGGGCGAACTGCATCTTTGGGACGATTCAAGGGTCCATCGCTTTGCTCGTGCTGTTCTCGCTGGTGCATCCATCGCGGGCCTTTGCGGCGAATCCTGACCAGGACACGGCGCTGACTGGCTCGCGCCAGCGTATTGAGAAATTGGACTACCGCATGACCGGGCGGGTCACACGGGTGGAAGGCAATGGCAAGCGCACGAACTACAAGTTTGTCGGCAAAGCTCACTGGTTTCCCGATGGTCTGCGTCTGGTATGCGAGATCTCGGGGCCTGGCTCAGAGAAGACGAGCCTTCTTTTGCATATGAGCGTGACCGGGCACGTGACCATCGAGGCGGTACTTCCTGGCGAGAAGACCGCTAGCGTGTTGCCCTTCGAACGTTGGAACGACCCACTCGTGGGAACTGACTTCTCCTATGAAGACATGGTCGAGAACCAGTTTTTCTGGAAGAATCAGGAAGCCCTCCCGGCGGAGAAATATGGCGCACGGGATTGCTTTGTCCTGAAGAGCAAGTCCGGCTCTCAAGACCGGACTTACTATGATTCGGTAACATCGTGGATTGACCGCGGCATTTTGTATCCTGTGCATGTGGTAAAGACGCTTCGGGGGACGGGACAGCAGAAGGAATTCATTTACTATGGGCTTCGGCAGATCGGCGGCGTTTGGTCTGCGACGCAAGTGGAGGCAAAGCTGCAGGGCAAGCCCGGCTCCTCGATTCTTGTAATCGAAGGGGGCTCGGGAAAGGCAAATCTTGGACGCAAGGATTTTGATCTCAGCCAGTTCAGCGCTCAAGGCAAGAAAGTGAAATAAATCGAAGCGCTTACTTAGGCTGTTGCAAGGCCCTGTGCTGTCACTGGAGCATCCCCGGTGTTCGCCGTCATGGCATAAGTTTCTTTTCAGACGTTGCTGGAGCCCCATATAGGCCAAAGGGCCACCAATTCCAGTCGCCAGCAAGTTTCAATAGTGCCGGCCCGACAATCATCCGCACCGCTGTCGCATCAATGAACACCGCCACGGCGAGCGTAAAGCCGAGCATTTGGACGACCAGAAAGCCTCCCACGGTGAATGCGGTGAACACGGCAATCATAATTGCCGCGGCGCTCGTGATGAGCCCGGCCGTACGCGCGAGGCCCTCGATCACCGCTGATCTTTCGCATAGGCCGCACCGCCGTTCTTCCAGGACTCGGGCGACCAGGAAGACCTCGTAGTCCATGCTCAATCCGAAGACGATGGCAAACGAGAGAATCGGCACGATCGGGTATACGGTGCCGGTCGGTCCGTCGAGCCCAAAGAGTTTGCTACCGTGGCCTTCCTGAAAAACGACAACTAACGCGCCGAAAGAAGCGCCAACGGACAGCAGATTAAGCAAAATTGCTTTGAGAGCCGCAAATAAGGAACGTAACCCGATCAGGAGCGCCAGCAAGCTCCCCAATACGACGCCAAGGACCACACTCGGCAACCGCGCTTTTACGACCGAGTCATAATCTGCGTCGAGTGCGGGTATGCCGCCGACGCGCAGCACCGCGCCGGGCACTCCGGTTATCGCCGCGATATCAGAGGAACGCACCTCTCGTACCCATCGTATCTGTTCGTTGGGCGGAAGAGTGGCGGTGGGCAGCAACTCAATCAACGTAGCTTGGCCATCGCTACTAAGAAAACTTTCGCGGATTGGCTGGGGCAGATCGTCGATTTCATCAGCAGTGTCAGACATTCCCGCGAGGGTTGGAAGAGATAAGACTTCTTCCGCTCTAGGATCGCTCTGGAAGCGTTTCGTCAAGCGGCTGACGGCCAGCCAGCCAGCCGGTGAGAGCGGCGGAGACTGCGGCGGCAACTCCAGGACCACTCGGAGGGACTGCACAATACCCGACCTTCCCATGCCTTGCAGTGTGCGCAGCGCTCGCACCGACTCGGCTGCGGCCGGGAGCGAATCGTGGTCAGGAATCCCGGGAGAGATTCTCCTTGCCTGGAATGCGAGGATCAGTAGCGGAACCCCGGCGACAAGCAGAGCTGTCCAGGGCCAGCGCGTTATGATGCTGCCCCACCGTACCCACCGCTCGCTCGCCGCGCAGAGGCTTTCGCGCGTTTTGAATTGTCTGCCGGGAAGACGCACTCTGGCGGCATTGATGCGATGCCCGAGCAGACCAAGCACCCAAGGCAGAATGAATGTACACAGTACAACGCTCAGAACGGTTACCAGCAGGCCGGCTATTCCGATGGAGCGCAGTTCGCTGATGGGCACAGTCAGCAGCGCTGAAAATCCGATCGCCACTGTCGTGGCCGAGATTAGCAGTGTCTTCCCCGCTTGCCCGGCAGCAGTATCGGCAGCCTGGCCGGGATCATATCCCTCGGCCAATGCTTCGCGAAATCGGCTCACTATCAGCAATGCATAGTCGATGCCCAAGCCAAGGCCGAGCATCGTCGCCAGATTCTGCACCAGAATCGACAGGTGCAGATAGTGCGCGAGCAGCGCAGCCGCACCCAGCGCCATCGAGATGGAGAGTACTCCAATTCCCAGCGGCAATGGCGCGGCAACAAGACTTCCGAAAGCCAGCAACAGCAGCAAGAGCGTTACCGGCAGCGCTCGTTCTTCGGCATGTTTGACGTCATCGGCGCTGACCTTACGAAGATCGAAGGTCAGTGGTGTTTCACCCGTAATCTCCAGTTTGATATTGGGGTATTGTGACCTTAGCTGACCTTCCATCCAGTCTGCTTTTGCCCTCAGTATCGGGACCAACGCCTCGACAGCTTTATCGTGCGGATCCAACCCGACGATGATCAAGGCCCCGCCATTGTTCCCAGTGAACAGAGGATCTGGCCAATCCAGACTCGAGACCGCGCCCGACACTCCAGGCACGCCACGCAATGAACTGGTTAAGAAGCTCAATGCATCTGCGCTTTCTGCAGAATCCGGATCGGGAATACCACTGATCGCCACAACCAGGCGGTGGGCGTAGGGAGACTGGAAACGCTGCGCCAGTTCCTTGTCAACTTTTTCGGATTCTCCGCCCTTGATGTGAGCAGCTGTCTCCAGGCGACGTTCGACTTTGTAGGAAAAGGGCATTAGCGCCAGCGCCATGACAAACCCGGACATCGCCAACCAGAATCGACGGCGAGCGGCACCACTTCCAGACTTCAAGCTTGGCATTACCATCGAAGATCCGCGTCGTCTCCTGATCCGCCCGAGAGCAATGAAACGACTTCGGTGATCGGATACACCCATAATATAGGTTCAAACCGGATATTCACTGGGATTCGGCCTTGTTAGTTAACGAGAGAGCAATCCAGGGGCATGGTTGACGAAGACTTAGCTGTATGATTCCGGGATGACTCTCGATTGAGACGATCTGGGGAGTTCACAGCGACGGCAAATCGAGGTTGTCTTCGCTTTCAGCGGAGCCTAGGCGCCACCCAAGAGGCTCAGTTTATTTCTGATTGCCGCCATTTGCCGCCGCGCGAAATCGCTAAGTCATTGTGAGCAAATGGGATGGTTGGTAGGGGCGGCGGGAATTGGGAGCAGTCGACAAAACTGCGAATCTAGCTGGGTGAGAGTCCCCGTTCGGTTAATTGCCTGTAGTCGGCCGATAGCATATCCGATGCGTGCGAAGGCAACAACGCACGTTCTGCTCGGATGTAAACGCCTCAGCTGCCCTGTTGGGAAACTGACAGCGGTAGGAGCGATCCGGGAGGCAAGCAAACTAGGAGCCTGAACATAAGGAAATAGCTGCAGTCCCGAAATCGCATTGGGATGTAGCCGCCGCACTCTTAGAAAATGGCTTAGCGTTATCGAGGTCCATTCGTCGCCCTCTGCCGCCTAGACAATTCAGCAAGTGCAGTTGCAGCAACGAAATCCATCGTCTGGGACGTGGGGAAGAAACCTACCGCCTCCCCTTTAGCCGGAAGACGCCGTCGGGAAGCGCCCCTTCCACAGAAATCGCGTTTTTCGTCAAAGTGGATTGCTTCTGAGTTGCCCGGGATTCAGGAACCATGAGCGGATTTGCGCCTCGGATCGTTGGTCGGCTCGCACGAATTTGCTCGGCCTACGACGCCCTGTTCGAATCCTTTGGCCTTCTATAGAAATCTCACTACAATGCACGTAGGCCCGCTTATGCCGCCAGAGACTCGACAAGTTGACGTGCAGCAAGAGCGTGGTGAGCGGAGGAACCCCACACCTACCCGTGGTGCCACACCTCAGGAACTGGCAACTGCTGCCGGTGCTGGTGACCTAAAGCTCACTGAGCCCAAACTCCTACCGGACGAAGAAGAGCTGCGGCGAATCATTGACCTTATTCCCCAAACAATCTTGGTTTTGAATCCCGACGGCAAGGCCATTTATGCAAATCGCGTGGCACTTGAGTACACGGGGCTGTCTCTGGACGAAGTGCGCGCCGATAACTCCCGGGACCGCTTGTTCCATCCAGAAGACGTTCAGAGACTTCGCGAAGAGCGGCTGAGAGGTCTCTCTGGCTCGGTTCCGTTCGAAAACGAGCAGCGCGCTCGGGGGAAAGACGGTAAATATCGGTGGTTTCTGATCCGGTACAACCCTTTACTCGATGAGAGAGGAAGCGTCATTCGGTGGTACGCGACGGGCACGGATATTGAGGATCGCAAGCAGGCCGAGAATAAACTTCGGCGGGATGAGCGTGAGTTGCGGCAGCTCATAGATTTCCTTCCTCAGCACGTTCTTGTCCTGGACAGGCAAGGAAAACTGCTTCAGGCCAACCAGACGATGCTCGACTATAAAGGCTTCACGCTCGAAGAAATGAAGGGTGGCGGAGATCAACAGCGGATGAAAAGAGATGTTCATCCGGACGATTTGGAAAGAGTTCAGAGCGAACGAAGCGCCGGTTTCTCAAGAGGAGTTCCGTTCGAGTCGGAAAAACGACTTCTAGGTAAAGATGGCCAGTTCCGGTGGTTCCTCTTTCGGTACAAGTCGATAGTTAGTGATGACGGGGAGATTGTCCGTTGGTTCGCAACGGCTACCGACATCGACGACCGCAAGCGTGGCGAAGATCGCATGCGAAACGAAGCCGTCGCATTGCGCGAAGACATTGTCCGTTCCTCGATGTTCGAAGAAATTGTTGGAACGTCGAAGGCGCTGCGGGAGATACTGGCTCAAATCTCAAAGGTGGCACCGACTGATTCCACTGTGCTGATACAAGGCGAGACGAGAACCGGTAAGGAATTGATCGCGCGCGCGATCCACAATCGGTCGAAGCGCGCGAATCGTGCCTTCATTCGCGTCAATTGTGCCGCGATTCCGCCGTCGCTGATCGCGTCTGAATTGTTCGGACACGAAAAGGGTGCTTTCACGGGCGCATTACAGAAACGGCTCGGTCGCTTCGAATCCTCCGATGGCGGAACGATCTTGCTGGACGAGGTTGGAGAGCTTCCGCGCGCGTGCTTGTACGGCTTCGCACGACTAATTTGAGGGTACTGCCGCCCGCTCCAGAAAGGATGTAAGCCTTGCCGTCGCCTTGACTGGGGAATCGGGTCAAGTTCCTTGAACGCACTTGTGAACGCGTTGGAGAGACTCCATGTCGTCCGTGGGGCGAATTCCTCGACCTGTGGATTGAAATAGAGGGCCGTGAACTCGCCGGGCCAGGTGCTTGGGAACATCCAACTCACCCCGCACGAACGCGCGGTAGATGACCAGTTTTGCTGATTCGTCCCAAACTCGCGTGCCCTTCCAGACCTCGACCTGTCTCTTCATGGGCTCGAAATTTCGCTGAATCCGATCGATTCCGATTGAGAGCACGTCAACGAGACTGAGGTGTTTTGTGTGCTTCGCTAGCACCGGAGTGAAAGCACCTGGGACAATGTTGCTAAGCTATAGAACGGACAAGGCGCGAACAGAGCGAGAGTTGAAATCCGTGCAATTAAATTCGCTTTGATAGCATAGTGAAGCACAAGGCTGGTTGCCTATTTCCAAAGCCTACGATGGGTGATCCTCTTGTGCATCAGTTCGGAACAGACCCTGAAGTGGACGCTCGCACATTGCCTACTGAAAACCGGTTTGGTCTGAGACGATATCCGTTCCGCGTCCGCACGTGATATTTCTTCAAGCGTTCGCCTACCAGTTGTACTTTGATAGAGCGCCATCCACGATTGGGATTCGTCTTGGGATAATAGCTGAACGAATAAAGATGTGCTAAATCGTCCCGGATAGAGGCAAACGCTTTCTTTTCATCCCGCCAACTCTTGGCAAAATAGGCCTTGCCGCCAGTGGCCGCACTCATACGCTCAAAAACAGCGGTAGAAACCGGCTCAAGCTGCGCCTCGGTAGTGCTTATCATGTAGATAGGTATGCCTGCCGATTGGGCCAACTCGGCGACATCCTCAGGGGGCACCGCACTGGAATTGTCGGGGCCGTTGGAGAACACTACGATCACCTTTCTTCCTGGATACTGGCCGGCATCCTGAACCGTCAACAACAACGAGTTATAGAGCGCCGCATCGTCCCCTGCCACGCTCGTGCGCACGCCGCGCACTACTTCCGACCGGTCGGAGGTCAAAGCCGCGGCCCGGTAAAGGTCGCGGCTATACGAATAGAAAGCTACTTTGTCCGCAGTTTGTAGAGAGCGAACGAAATCGGCGATGGCATCTTGCGCGAAAACGAAGCCGCGGTACATGTAATTGCTGGTATCGAACAAGATAAAAACATTGGCGCCGGCAAGGGTCGCACCCAATGTCTCGGGCGGGTCCTCCACAGAAGAGCCCGACACCGAATCCCGGATCCGACTATGCCCCTGCGCTGACGCAGGCTCGTCCGGACCGTCCTTGCCAACGCCCGCGGTAACGTCTACTAATCTGGTTGTAGGACCATTTCCCTCTTCGAATGTGGCAATATTCTCCGGAATGCCATCTTCGGTTATCGCGAAATCCAGAGGTTGAAGATCTGTTACATAGTTGCCTTTATTGTCGGTCACGGCCACATTCAACTGCACCAAGTTGACGACAACGCGAAGGCGCGTAGCTTCTTGCTGCGCACTGGTCGGAAAGATGCAAAGAGGCACTAGTCCCAAAAGAACTGCCACGATCAAGAGATTTCGTTTTTCCATAGGTCTGCATCCCATATCGCACCGTATTGTATTTTTTCGGCGGTAACGGTCTGGTCAAAAATTGAGCCAACAGAACGGTCTAGGGCTCGGAAAAACTGTCATTTCCTGACAAGGCAACGATCTTGCCCTGCCGGAACTCTTCACCGGTTTCCCGAGCGGCGCGCAGCAGCGCCGGCCAATCCTCGAAATCGGTGGCAAAAATCTTCGCGACCATGCGGCGCGTGAGTTCAGGAACCAGGCGGTTCAGCATCTCCGGTGAATAACCTTTTTCGTCGGCCAGGCGGGCCCAGTATAGGTTGTTGGAATCCCAGGTCTCAGCCAACAAGCGGCTGGAGTAGCCCATGAAAACTGGGAGCGGCGGCAGATTCAGCAGCTCGCGCGCGTAACTCTGCGCCAAGATGCGATGTGGCACTCCAAAGTCTCGCGACAAACGTTCCCAGTTCACCTCGTTGGGGTAGCGCTCAGAGAGAGTTGCAAGCTCTTTACCGGACGGTCCGAAGGAGCCGGGCTGTTGCGGAAATCTACGTTGATATTCAGCTGCCAGATAGAAAGTGTCCGCAGGCATCAGGTCCGAAAGCACTTCGGGCAAGTGTCCTGAACTCAGAACCTGTTCCACTCTTTCGGAGCGCTGCGGAATCATACGATCGGACAGGATATTCATGACTTTATGCAGCACTTCATCATTCTGAGCGGAAGCCGCCAAAAGTTCCTCGCCGCACTGTTGATACAACCTGACAGCGTGAAGCTCATTTTGGCTTACGTTCCACCATCGAGGCACGACGGAGCTGGTCAAAAGGCCCGGTACCAACTCTCGCCAGATCAGGGCCTGCACGTTCTGCGGCGCGATGAAATCCTGCTCTGCGGTGGCAAGCACGTAAGGTAAATCGGCCAGAGATCCCACCAAGTGTGCGCCTCCGCCCGCCGGGGAGCCTGCTCCGAACAACTGGGGCGCTTGCCAAAGTCGCCCCAGGCCGATGACTGTATCTCCCGCAAAATCATGCGAGCGAACAAAAAGAGGATTATGGTGGAGAATCTGGGCGCCGGGAGGTTCATAGTAGGCGTAATTCAGGCCTACTAGAGTGTCTCGCAAAAAGGGAGCGAGTTGGCCACGGGCTTCCACCAGTTGTTCGGAAGAACTCGGCGACTTAATTATCTTCGCCAGGTTGGTGCGCATCTGCAATTCCGTATGGCGGTTATTGTAAATTCCAGCGGCCCACCGATCCCTCTCGCTATTTCGGAAAATTGGCTGGGGCAACTCGAATTCCCTGAGTTCCCCAGCCAACGGAAGCAAGTTATTGCTTGAGATGGTTCCCTGCGCGCCCTCACGCAGGCCTTCGCCCAGGGCTAAGAGCGTGTCGAGAGAGACCAAGCGCTGCCCATCCAAAACGGATCGGATTCTGGTGGCGATCAGTTCATGGATGCGCTGGGCTTCCGGAGCTGACTGGGGGGGACCCGCAAGCAGATTGATGATTTTGTCTTGAGAAGCATCGGCTTTACCGGTTGCGGCGAGCGCCAGCTCTTTCAGGGCAGTGCGGCCTGCATCGAAAAGCTGCGTTGAAGAGCCGATCTTGCCAAAGGGCCTCATCAACTTTTGCCAAGAATCGTTCAAAGCGGCGCCAGGTATTTCACCTTGACGCGCCAATATCTGCCAGAGTCCGACGCTAGCCTGAAAGGTTCCGATAGCGTTGCCCCGTAAAGTGTTCTTGGAAATACCGTTAAGACCAGTTACAACCTGGAGGAAGGCAGCAATGGAAGCATCGTCCAAATCTGGAAATTCTGAAAAGACCAGATATTGGTCGCTGAACTCTGAGAACTTGCTGGCTAGCAAGGCCACCGTCTCAGGCCTAAGGCGATCCTCCGGTGAGCGCTTGCCGTCGAGTTCACTAAGCATCAAATAGCTTTGCAACGGGCCTGCGTCAGTGGGCTCGCGGGAAATCGCGCACAGGGCTTCCAGCAATTGACCTGGGTGTTTCCAGTATGCCGCCCTGCGGCCCCAATCGCGGATAATCTTCGAATCCGTCTTTTGTTGAAAGACTTTCTTCCATACCTCGAGATTTCCAGGAACGTATGGATCGCCGTTCGGCCCCCACCGAAGCCGGGTTAGCAGAAGAAACAGACCTGCGTCTCGCCGAAATACGCCCGTTCTGGCATCGGAAGAGTCTTTTCCGCGGAACATCTCATAAAAATGACGCAGCCGGCCAGGCTCGGTGAAATGAGTTTGCTGTGATGGACGTACACTCGACAGGTCGTCAAAATACGCCGCAAGCCAGCCGCTGTCCTTCGCGAACAATTTAGGGATGAAATCTTCCGGAGAGTCAGGGCTCGCTCCGACCAGTTCTTTCCAAGCGGGGCGCGCAGCGGATCCCCCAGGCACGACCACTCGCCCAGACCGAATACAGATGTGGCTGCCATAAAAATCCAATGCCGCGGCTTGCGGAACCATTTTTTTCAGCGCGTTCGATTGCCGCAAGGCGGATAAAGTTTCGGCATCCATCCGCGCCAACGCCCAGTAGAAGCGGGCCAGCTCCGGGTCGTCCAAGAGCATGTCCAGTGGATCAATTTTTTCTCCTTTCTTGGTCCAGTCGATCTCCACGGGCGGCGCAGGTACGCGCGACATCGAGAACGAGTACGTGAAGGCCCGGCCCTCTTGGAGACTCTTTTCAAGGTCTGGCAGGGGGAATCCAGAGTCGATGGTGAGAAAGGCTCTTTGTGGATCGGCGGTCTCTAAAAAAGTGCTACGCTGCCCGCAATCGGCCCGCGTTCGATAACCCAGGACTTTCAACAGCGGTTTCGCTTCCTCGCAGGTAGAAACATGAATGACGGCAGCGGGGCCTGCCAGAGTCGCCAATTCTCGCGCCTGCCGCACATAGCGGGTCAAGAGAATAAGAAATTCCGACCGCTGGCCGTTGTTATAACCCAATGCGAATACGTTGTGAGCCAGCAAAGGTATAACTTCTTCAGGCGAGACCTTCTGGCTGATCCCTGCCATGCGTAGAAAGGAGCGCAACGGGCCTGGAATCGTAACACTCGTCGATTCGCGTGACCCGACCTTGGCGTCTGATGGCAAAGAATCAGAGGGAACGCTACACCGAACGGCAGGAGCGAGGCACGAACAAACGGAAAGAGTAGCGGCCAGAATGTTGGCAAGGCAGAAGAGAGCGCATCGCTTTGCCGGTAAATGGGTTAAGAGGAGTGTGCAGGCCCTCAAGATTTCCTCCCCGAAGCGGGATCGAGCCTAAACAACGTGGTTGAGCTGCGAAAAAGAAGATTTGGACCCTGACGAAACCAAATCTAAAAAGCGAACCCGCGACGACTAATCGCTTCTCAGGACGAAGTTCACAACGAACTGAGTGAATCCATGCGAGCCATGCACCGGGGGGGCATTCCTCGACATCAAGCACTCACCGAGCAACCTCCTCCTTACTCGAACTATTTAAGCCCTAACTGCGCTCATGTCAAACGGAAATTGTCAAAAGTACGTTTTTGGCGGGGCTCAACGAAGTGTTTGTCGGTAGATCATTTCTGGGATCGCGTTTATGGTTTGGGGGCGCAAGCTACCTCAGCACACCAAATCGCGGCTATTGACGTTCCTTCACAGCCTGTCCACAACAACCAACTTAGTTCGGTCAGGTGGTCACCGGTTCTAGGAACGATGCCAGCTTCGCGGTTGCCTTGAACTGCGGAATCGGGTCGAGATTCTTTGAATGCACTCGTGAACGCGTTGGAGAGACTCCACGTTGTCCTCGGACCGAATTCCTCGACCTGCGGATTGAAGTACAGATCATGGACCCGGCGGGCGAGATGCTGGGGAACATCCAACTCGCCTTCCACAAAGGCCCGGTATACGACGAGCTTCGCGGCATCGTCTGGAAGACGTGTCCCCTTCCAGACCTCGACCTGTTTCCTCATCGGCTCGAAGTTCCGCTGCATACGGTCTACGCCAACCGAGAGGATGTCCACAAGGCTCAAGTGCTTGGTGTGCTTAGCAAGTACGGGCGTGAACATGCTTGAGACGATGTTGCCAAGCCTGAACTGTCTCTGTTTTCTGATGCGAGGGCGGCGGGGGAGTCGGAATTCGGAGCCCCATTGATCCTGGGTAAGTTATTGATTCTATTAAACGCGAAAAACGCCAAAAACACCGGATTCGCGCAACTGAGGTACACGGCGGGTACACGGGACCAAATGGTAGAGAGCTGTTCTCAAACGGAGTTTGGAGAACACTGACATCCCAATATAGATGAATGTACGGCTTCCCATCCTTCGCGCAAGATGACGGGAATCAGAGCAAGAGCAGCGATAGGGTCAGCCCACGGTTTACTGCAAATGGGGTTCGCCGCGAGTCCCGCAAGAGCAATCCACGCCATGTAACCACGGAGCAGATTCAGCAGCATCCGCTCTTGGGGCGGCGCTCGCCGTAACGACTGCCAGATTCCGTTTCTGGCTGGTCAGCCAAGGCATCACGACTGCTGCGGCTAACAGGATTGCGATTCCGAGCAGACTGCCCTGAGCCTCGTGATATCCGAGAAGATTTAGGAACCTGCGCAAAATGGTTGCTTGAAGCGAAGGCGCCATTCCTCACTTTGTGCCAACGCTTTTCACTAGGCGATATTTCAAAAGAAAGAAGGCGCGGATGATTTTCGGAACGAGTTCCACGTCACTCTCGGGCACAAGCGGACTAGCGCAGTAAGGGCGAACTGGCTTGGTATAGGCCGTTCGCCGCTTAAGGTGGAAAGACGACATTCCAGAACTGAGAAGCGGGAGACAGGAACTCGATCGGAACCAGGGAGCCTTCGGGACTGAACTGTGGCGGGCGAACAACGTGCGCTTCAACGCGGTGCTTTGTACTGGGGTTTTCAAGGATCATCTTGCTGCCGGCGGCGAGGCCCTCAGGAAGAATGACGACGGCGCCATTGGCGCTGACGGCCTGCGTGAAGCCCGAAATGGCAGCCTGCTTCCCCGCGACGTGAACGGTAACCGGCATGCGCAGCAGAACGCGCTGCGAGCTGCGGCGTTTTTCGACCGTGGGCTGGCGCGTCAAGGCTGGACGCACCGCGTTCATGGAAGCGAGCTTCAGATTCGATGCAGGTTTCATGTTTGACTCAAGCCGAAAGCAATTGAGACGAGATGCCAGGATCTAGCCCCGGCGACGATCATCGCGATGTAGGCTTTGGCCAGGCTCGGCATTTATCTCTGTTCCTCCTCGTTACTTGTGTACGGGCATGTAATCCCACAATCCCAGCGCGACGCCTTGGGAAGCTTGGCCGCGCGCCTGGCAAATACGAGGCGAACGACGGGCCTCCAATTGCTGACTCGGCCTCGAATTGCTGATTCGGCACCGTAAAAGGGCCGTTTTTATTGGGTTTTGGTAGGGGCGGTGGGGATCGAATTTATGAAGGCGCAGAATCCAAAGGAACTCTGCGGAATGCGTTGTAGTCGTAAGTCATTTGTTGTCTTAAGGCGGAACTGCAACTGCCCCCGGATTGCCCCCGCGTTTTGGCGAGCAATTTCATGCCGTTTTTCTCCCAGGCAAAATCATCCGAACAACTCTGCTATTCGCTTTTCGCAGTGCTGGTGACACTGTGTGCGTGTAGATGTTCATTGTCGTCCGGATGTCGGAGTGCCTCAGCAGTTCCTGTTGAACCTTCATGTCAGTCCCGTAGGCATGCAACAAAGTCGAATACGTGTGCCTAAACGAATGCCACCCGATCCGGCCTATCCCAGCCTTCTCGGCCGCCGGCCGAAGGTGGTACCGCACGATTTTGTGCGCCCACCATGGCTTCCCGGTGAAGGGACTCACGAAGACCCAACCCGTTTTCAATAATTCATCGGGCATTTTCTCCCGATGCTGACGAAGAATGTCCACGAGTTTCGGATCCAGAGGCAACCACTTTTCTGAGCCTTCGGTTTTAACTGCCTCTACTCTGCCGTAGACCCACGATCTCTGAATCTTGACCCGTAACCCTTTCCAGTCGAAATCCTCCCAGCGCAACCCGAGCAATTCGCTTGCTCGAAGTCCGAGGGATGCGTCCACCATGGACATTGTCCGAGTGTCTTCATCGAGATGCGCCCAGAGGCTCTGAAGTTCCTCAACCGTCAAAGCGCGCGGCTGCTTTACACGCCTGGTGAGCCCTTTGAGCTTTAGCAGGCTCATTGGGTTCCGGTTGTACTCCATGAGTTCCCAGCGCATCGCCCACTCGAACAAAATATGCATCACGCTTCGAACATGGCCCTTGCTCTTTGGTGCGAGGTTCAACCCCTTAATCCACGTCTCTACCGCTAAGGGCTTGACCTTCGAAAGGGGTACCGCCTCCCATCGTGGATTGATGTGATTCAGAATCCACGAACGATAACGGTCAGCGGTTCCTTTCCGCTCAGGCAATGCTTCGTCTAAGAAGCGATTGATGAGCCCACCAAACGTCACAAGGTCCGCCTGCACGGGATTACCGACCGCCAATCGAACGCCCTCAGCAGCTTTCCAGGCCTCTGATTTCGTCGGATACTTCGTCACATCGCCGACGACAACCGCAGGCTTCGTTCCCTTTCTGCCGCTTGCATCCGCGTGGTATCGCCAAACCCAAACCTCGGGGCCCCGTTTCCTCTCTCGTTTCTCCAACCAACCGAATTGATGCCGTGCTCGCTTGAACATGACGATTGCTCCTTCTGTTCTAGCGGCACGAGTGACGCGATGAATGTAACTCTGTTCGCATCCAGCCGTCCAGCTCAGAGGCGTAGAAAAACCAGCGACCAAAGCGGAAGTGACCTGGAAGGTCTCCGTTTCGTGCCATGCGCTTGACGGTCTTTGGATGAACCCTCACAAAGGCCGCCGCTTCCTCGCAGGTCAGCGGGCGCTCGACAGTTGATCGCCTGCCGCCCCCAGACAAGCCGGATGTGAGAGTTCTGGTATCTCCTCCCCCTGTGGCCCCTTCGGCCTTGTGTGGCTCCGTGAATGACAACTCGAATGTTTCTTTGATTGGAGGTACTGGTTCATTCGAGCTCTTGCCGGGACACTCAGTTGCAGAAAACAGATCGGACTGTACAACCGAAGCATTCATCGCACGGCGCGGGGCATGCTGTCTTGACGACGCTGTATTCTCGCGCACACCGAATTGGGTTGGACGGGACTTCATGTTTCTTAGGCAGTCTTTGTAAGAGCCCCTCCTTGGATTTGCTGCTGGTTGTGGTTGCTCGTGTGTTGGCCTGCCCAGCGTTTGAACTCCGCATCCTTGCGGAACAGGAGCTTGAGCGCCTCGCTGACTACGTAGGACGGGTTTGCATCAATGAATTCTGCGTACCTGTCCAGGTTGCGCCTGACTTCTTCCTCCAAACGGACCTGCAGCGTCGTCGTTTTTGGTTGCTTCGATGGTGACTTCAGTATCGCCAAGTGTTTCTTCTCCTTTCGCTATTCGCGATCCATTACATCCCGCATTACAATCTGTATTCTCCGAGTCCTGCACGCAGCCAAAACTCGGTCACTTCGCCTGCGTGATTTTTCTCATGCTCCTGCCCCATATTCGTGAGGCCTGCGCTCACCGCAAGGTGAAGGCCTAAGACGAAGCTGAAGAAGGTAATTCTTATCCTCTTCGCGTGCTCCGTCCGGATTCTCGCTGTACACGCCGGTACCACGCGCATTTGTTGGGCTGGAGCGACCCCGCGGTTTTTTCGCCACAACCAAGTGGCGAAAAGTGGGGTCGCTCCAGCCCAACTCGGGGCCATTCCGCGGCCATATTGACCATTCCGTCGTGCGCAACCTCTTCTCCTTCGGACACTTGCTCGATCGGGAAGGTGAACGCGAGGGTGACGGACAGGGTGCTCTGTGTCTTTCATGCACCCGTCACCTTGCCGCGCTGCAAATAGCGAGGCTCTTTGAAATAGTTTAGTCCCACACTATTAAGAGGCCTCGAAAATGGAAAAACCTCAACCACAAGGTTTGCATTTTTCCAGAAAGTTTGGGGAGCAATGAGGAAACCACAGCGCGGGAAAATAGGATCATCAAAGCTAAGAGTGACTTCTCACCCTCAGGGGTCACCCAAAACCGGCCAACGATAAGCCCCGGACATTGACTGTGGCGAGAGGGCCTGTAGCCTCAAATGCGAGCCGCGGAGATGGGAGGACCAAGTTGCAGGCGGAAACATGAGCGCGAAAACCAGTCGGAAAGCCACGACCTCAACTATGGAAGGCCCTGAGAAAATGCAGCCACGGTCATCTAAACAGGGTTTTTCGAGCTTCTGGGGCGAGAGTGAAGACGAAACGCTACTCCTCGACTCCTCGCTCGATAACTCTGATTGTCTATTAGAAAGATTCCGTCAAAATCAATCACTTGGAGTGCGCGAGGCTTAGCTTGTTGTTTGACGGTAACCAGACCTCTTCGTTTCCAGAACTGACGTTGAAGAAACCGACACCATGTTTTTGAGCTAGGTCGAATACGGTGTCATATGCTAGCTCCGCTTTAGGCCAAGCGAAGGCGCAATAAATAACGGATTTGCCCACGCTGTAGTCTGTCGCTGAGGCTTCGTCCTCGGGCAGGTCATCTTGGGATAGTGGACCGTTCAAAGGTGGAAATGACTGAATGATTTCCATGAACCACGCTCGAAGTTTGGCTGTCGACACTGTCGGGTCATCATAGCCGTGGCCCTCTGCCCACTGTGTCTGTTGCTCGTACCAATCCATGAATTGAGCATGACTGGTAGGAGCAGCGTTGGACTCAAAAACCATAAGGTCGTAGCTCACAAGTCGGTTCCAATATCGCCAATGCAGCGGCTTCCGTCAGAGTTTTCCTAGCTGTCCTCGTAAGTTTAGCATCGGCTAATTGGACCACGTGCCTGGTAGACGTTAGAGCTTTACCGGATGCGCGTTCTCGCCGTGGAGTGAACGTGGGCAGGTAGTTCCGCGCGCGTCCGGTAAAGCCGTTTGGACGTGGCCGCCCGTGGGTGCGGCGGACGCGGGCCCTATGGAAATTCAATTGTTA
>WNGC01000612.1_pt1 | contig 25189 bp, 24 predicted proteins | sample 5400051 | NCBI WGS metagenome assembly WNGC01 (sample SAMN13153368, study PRJNA577476) | soil metagenome | isolation source: 20 cm soil or saprolite under grassland replicate 2 | place: USA:California | collected 2016-06-15
CATCCAAACCATCAGGATTCCGATCATGAAGCCGAAGTCACCAATTCGCGTGGTGATAAATGCTTTGTTGGCGGCGTCCGCTGCGGCTTCGCGATAGAACCAATGACCAATCAACACGTAGGAAGTAAAGCCGACCAATTCCCAGAAGATGAAAAGCATTACGAAATTGCTCGCGAGCACGATACCAAGCATCGCGAACATGAAGAGCGACAGTGCCGCGAAATAGCGGGATTTCCCCTGGTCATCTCGCATATAGCCCAGCGAAAAGATGTGAATGAGTGCGCCGACCCCGGAAACCAGAAGAACCATGGTCCTGCTCAGCGGGTCCAGCGTCAGAGCGATCCGGACTCTGAGTGCGTCGGCGACATCGATCCACGTGATCTGGGCGGCAGAGCTGGCCGCATGCGCGAAAACCAAACAACTACAAACAAAACTCACCAGCACTGCAGCGACTGAAATCGCGCTGCTCAACGTTTTCCATCGAAGCGTGAACAGCGTTATCACGCCTGCGCCTCCCAGCGGCGCGAGCAAGATAAGCCACGGAACGATCGCGTTCATTTGCAGAGCTAAAATTTCAAGCTGCTGATATCCTTCACGTCCGTCGTCTGTCTTGCGCGAAATAGAGCGACGAGGATGGCAAGGCCCACCGCGACCTCGGCTGCTGCGACCGTGATGATGAAAAACACAAACACCTGCGCGTTGTAATTTGGCAGGCCGTTAGCACCGACGCGAAATCGTGAGAAAGCCACGAGCGACAGGTTGGCCGCGTTCAACATGAGCTCAAGTGACATCAAAATGACAATGAGGTTCCGACGTAGCATCACGCCAGCGAAGCCGGTCGCGAAAAGAATCGCGCTTACGAGCAGGTAGTCGCCAAGTGTGATCATGCAGCTCTGAAATGACGTCACTAACCTCTCGGTTCCCGTTTGCTTAGGAGGACTACGCCAATGGTCGCCACCAGCACCAGAACGCCGATGATTTGAAACGGAAGATTGTAATCGCGGAAAAGCAGCGCCCCGACGTTCCGCACATCATCGGTTGTCGAGCTTGCGACCAGCGGAAAAGTTTGTTGCGCCGCTTGGACGTTGCCGATGATCCGGACGATCTGAATCAACAAAATTACCGCCACGGCGCTACCGCCGACGGCAGCGAGCCAATTGATTGGACGCCGTGCCTCAGCCTGAAGGTTAAGAAGCATGATGATAAAAAGAAAGAGCACCATCACCGCGCCGGCGTAAACCAGCACTTGAATGATTCCGAGAAAGTAAGCGTCGAGCGACATGAATAGGGCAGCCAATCCGATAAACGAAACAACAAGGCTGAGCGCGCTTGCCACAGGATTACGGTTTACGACAACGGCCGCGCCGAACACCAGCATCAGTGATGCAAAAATCCAGAATAGGACAGGGGACATTTTTCAGGCCACAGATGAACACGGATCAAACACGGATGTAAATCGGAATCCAAAAATCCGTGAATATCCGTGTTAATCCGTGGCTCCTACTTTTTTTCGTTCCATTTTAGTACCACGCCATGCATCACTCCACCGATTTCGAGCAGTTTCTCCTTGTGATGCACCATGTCCGCGCGCGTAAAACCAGTGATGGCATAATCCTTACGCAGAAAGATCGCCTGCTCGGGGCAGACCTCCTCACACATCCCGCAGAAAATGCAGCGAATCATATCGATATCGAATTGCTCCGGATACTTCTCGACTTTGGCGAAGCGATCAGTGGTCTGGATTTCGCCAGGAATGATTTTGATCGCACGTGGAGGACAAATGAATTCACAGAGCTGGCACGCCACGCAACGGACGCGGCCATCTTCGTCCCGCACCAGGGCCGGCGCGCCGCGGTAATGATCGGGGAGGCTGCTGTCCCATTTTTGCTCGGGATATTGCATGGTGACCTTGGTGCGTCCAAGTAGCATGTTTTTGAAATGCTTAAAGGTAATGACCAGGCCAGCGACGATGGCAGGCAGATACAATCGCTCGCGCCAGTTCAGTCTCGGTCGTGGAACGGTGATGGCCATGATCAAGATGACGAATGACGAATGACGAATGACCAAACAATGCCCAAGCACGAATGACGAGGCGTTCTGCGTAGATGACGACCTTTTCGGGCTTCGGTATTCAGATTTGTTTCGAGCTTCGTCATTCGGATTTCGTCATTTACTTCGGTGCAAGCATCAGTAGTCCCGCCACAATAAAAATATTCACGAGCGCAATCTCGAAAAAGAACAGCCAACCCAGTCGCATGAGCTGGTCCCACCGAAAACGCGGCAGCGTCCAGCGCACCCACATGAAAACAAAAATCATGACCGCAACTTTTGCGAAGAAGACTGCGATGTTGATGAGGCCGAAAATCCACCCGTGTGAGCCGTCGGGAATTCCCGGGAAATGCCAGCCCCCGAAGAATAATGTGACGATGACGGCCGATCCGGTGATCATCGCGGCGTATTCGCCCAGAAAATACAAGGCGAATTTCATCGAGCTGTATTCGATGTTGTAACCGCCAGCGAGTTCCTGCTCCGCTTCCGGCAGATCGAAGGGCAGCCGATTAGTCTCTGCGAAAATTGCGATCATAAACACGAGAAAGGAAATGATCATGGGAATTGCGTGCAGCCATTTCCATGGGTCCGTCCAGTTGCCCACAAAAGGTGCGATGAACCACCCGTGCTCGATCTGGTAACGCACCACGCTGGTCAGGCGCAGGTTTCCGACAACAAGGAAAACGGGAATTACCGCGAGCCCCAGCGAAAGCTCGTACGAAAGCATCTGCGCACTGGAACGGATCCCGCCGAGGAATGGATATTTGGAGTTCGATGCCCAGCCGCCAACGACGATTCCGTAAACGCCAAGCGAAGCAATGGCGAATACAAAGAGAATTCCTACGTTTACATCAGCGATCACCATCGAAACACCAAAGAGCGTACTGCCGAATGGTACGACCGCGATCGTGATGATGGCCGGCATCACAGCCAGGCACGGTGCGAGCCAGTAGTAAAACGTGTTCACGCTGCGCGGCGTGTAATCTTCTTTCAGCAGCAACTTGAACATGTCGGCAATCGGCTGAAGAAGACCGGCAGGCCCAACACGATTCGGGCCGAGCCTGTCTTGAACAAATGCGCTTACGCGGCGCTCGGCGTAAACGGCATAGGAAACCATGGTCAAAATCACAGCGAGAATGCCGACGATCTTCAGCAGCGAGGTGATGACAAAAAAAGAATCCATTGTAACGGGCGCTGCTCTACTCTGTTGCAACAGCTACCGCTTTACAACGCACGAATGCTTTGTACGCCCGTAATGCTGTTGCGTCCGGTGTCCCCACCGGACTACGCGCGCGATAGGTCTAGGCATTTGAGGCGGTCGAACCGGTTCGGGCCTCAACAACTTGTCGCCCGACGGCTTGGCGTCTCGCTTGAATGGCAACCGCTAGTTCGATCTTTTCTTCGTCGCTGGGATGGGTCGGCGGTAGCTCTTCCATGTCCAGAATGTGCACGCCGAGGTCTCCGATTTTGCTCAAACTTAACCCGGCAAAGTGCGGAACTGTCTCGCTCATCTGGCGAAAGACATCATCTATCGAGGGTAGTGAGTCACCTCCACCCACGGCCTGAAGCAGATCACGCAAAATCTCCCAATCGTCGCGCGCGTTGCCGGGGGGGCGCACGGCGCGGTTCAACCGCTGCAATCGCCCTCTACCATTAATCATCGAACCGCGCTTTTCAGCGAAACCGCTCGCCGGAAGAACGACGGTCGCTTTCTCGGTCGCCTCATTAGGCAAAACGTTCATCACGACGAATACAGGGAGTTTAGTGAGTCGTTCCACGGGTATCCCCAAATGCATCGTGTTTTCTTTAAAGATCGCCAGCGCCTTGATTTGTCCGGATTTCACGGCGTCGGCAATCGTCAGCAGGTTTGCACCTGGTTCGGATGTCGATGCAAGAATCAGCCGTGCGCCATTGGTATTTGGGTTGCGGTCTTTGCTGAACAAAATGTCGTCACCCGGGCCACGCCGCGGAACGATATCGATCATTTGCGTGCCTAACGATTTTGCCAACTGCGACGTCAGCCAAAGCTCCTCGTTCGTCATTCTGCCAGAAGCAATGATGGCAATTTCAGCACCGGAGAATTGTTTCAACTGAAGTGCCGCTTGCGCGATCGCCGTCGGCCAATCTGCGGTGAGCAGTTTCCCATCGAAACGAATCTGCGGCTCGAGCAGACGGTTTTCGGCTTCAAGAAATTTAAAGTTGAGCCTGCCGTAATCGCACATCCACGTGGAATTGACGTGATCGTTCTCACGCGGTGTTTGCCGATAAATCACATCCTCGCGAGTCCCGATGATCGTGTTACAACCGGTGGCACAGCTCGTGCAGATGCTCTTTGTTTCCTTCAAAAACCAGACGCGCATTTTGAATCGAAAATCGGTCGAGGTCAGCGCGCCAACCGGACAGATGTCGACTGTGTTGAGCGAGTAATTGTTTTCCAGCCGTTTGCCGGGATGCGCTGTGAGCACGGTGTGACTGCCGCGATCAACAAAACCCAGAACGTCGTCGTGTGCGATCTCCTGGCAGAAACGGATGCAACGCGAGCAGAGGATACAGCGTTCGTCATCAAGTGTGACTCGCGGACCAATCGGCACATTTTTCGGTTTCTTGACCTTGTTCTCGAGAAAACGCGACTTGGAATCACCAAAGTCAACGCTGAACTCCTGCAATCGGCATTCCCCCGCCTGATCGCAGATTGGGCAATCGAGCGGATGATTGATTAACAGAAATTCCATCACGCCACGTTGACATTCCTTCACCAGCGGCGAGTTGGTGCGAACGGCCATGCCGTCGGACACATCCTGTGCGCAGGAAATCTGCGGACGCGGGATCCAATTGATGATCGGTTTCCCATCGGCGCTCAGTTCAGGCTTGCGGTCCGGGCCCAGCCTCGGGAATCCCATTTCGATTAAACACATCCGGCAATTTCCGGGTGAGCTGAGCTTTTTGTGATAGCAATAACGCGGCACATAGACGCCCACCTGCTCGCACGCCTCGATCACACGCGTGCCCTTGGGAAATTGATGCCAGACGCCATCAATCTGCACGTTGAACAGTGGAACTGAAGATTCGGAAGGCATGTCTAAGGAAAGCAGGAACGCAGGAAAATTTTATGGCTGCAGATTTGCTCTTTCGAATCCGCGTTCACGGCGAACTCGTTTCACCGTAAGTGGTATCGTGGAGAAATTTAGAATAAGACCATCAGCGAGACCGGTTGCCTTTAAGTAGCTTCGGACAATCGCGAAATGAACGTTTTCTAAAGCTTCAACCGCCTTCAGCTCCACGATGATTCTGTCTTCGACAACAAAATCGAGTCGGTGCTCGCCGATCTGGTGGTCCCGATAAAAAAGAGGAACAGGTTTTTGCCTGACAAAAGCGATTCCGCGCAACGCGAACTCAACGCCCAGTGCTTGTTCGTAGATCGTTTCTAAAAATCCGGGACCAAGCTCGCGGTGTACTGAAATGGCGGCGCCAATAATTACCTCGGATATTTCTGAGTCCCTCAATTGTTTTCCTGCTTTCCTGCTTTCCTCAGACATATCAAATCGTTCCTTTGGCGCCGGCTTTTTCCCAGCCGGGATCGTGCGCCATTGGGACCACCGGAATTTGTTCTTCCTCTATCAACTCTTCGGGCGTGTATTCCGGCGGCAAGGGTGGGGGGAGTGGTTTCCGGGCACGGGCAGCAAATTCCTCTCGAAATTTCTCTACAAAACTTTGCGTCGGCCACGCGCACGCTTCGCCAAAGGCGCAAATCGTTCGCCCGGCAATGTTGTCGCCGATCGTTTTGAGCGTGTGCGGATCTTCAACAACACCACCGCCGCGCAACATGCGGTCGGTAATTTTCTTCATCCAAAGCGAACCTTCCCGGCAAGGAGTGCATTGGCCGCAGCTCTCGTGCGCATAGAACGCGTTGATGTTGTTGAGCACCCAGACCATGTCGCGGGAATCATCCAGCACGATCACGCCGCCGGACCCAGCCATGGAACCCGCCGCCGCCAGGGAATCGAAATCCATCGGGATCTCATCAATCGACATCTCCCGCTCGATCATCGAACCATCAGTTTGTCTTTGCCTGAGCTTGAATCGCTCGTCGGCGCGCAGAATTTTCGCTGAGCTTCCGCCCGGGATGACTGCCTTTAACTTCCGGCCTGGTTTTAATCCGCCAGCCATCTCGTAGATCAACTGCCCCATCGTCACTGCGCCGACCTCAATTTCGAAGTAGCCCGGCCGCTGCACGTCACCGCTCATGCAGACAACGCGCGTTCCGGTATTGTTAGGCCGGCCGAGGCGAGCGTATTCCGCGCCGCCCATCCCAATGATGTGTTTCACGGCACAGAGCGTTTCGACGTTGTTCACGATTGTCGGGCACATATAAAGACCGAGCACCGCAGGGAAGTACGGTGGTTTGATGCGCGGATACCCGCGCTTGCCTTCGAGCGATTCGATAAGCCCGGTTTCTTCTCCGCAGATATAAGCGCCCGCGCCGCGATGAACGTAAACCTCCACGTCGAACCCTGAACCGAGAATATTCTTGCCGAGAAAATTGTGCGTGCGCGCTTCTTCGATGGCGCGCTGGAGGATTTTGGCGCCTTCGGGAAATTCTCCGCGTATGTAGATGTACGCTGTCCGTGCATTGAGCGCGTAGCACGAGATCAACATTCCTTCGAGCAGTTGGTGCGGATCTTCATGAATGATGTAGCGGTCCTTGAACGTGCCCGGTTCGGATTCATCCGCGTTGCAAATCAAATAAACCGGCCGTTTTTCGTCCGGCTTGATAAAACTCCATTTCAAGCCGCAGGAAAATCCGGCCCCGCCGCGACCGCGCAGCCCGGAGTTTTTCACTTTGTTGATAATGTCCTCGCGCGGCAGAGTTAGCGCTTGCTTCAGCTGTTCGTAACCACCATCGCGCAGATAACAATCGATATCAGTAGTCCAATTCGGGCGTCCGATATTTTTGTAAATTAAGCGGTGTTCGAGCGGATGAGGGGATGATTTCCAACGAGCGGCGGTCTCCAGTCCGCCGTTGCCGCACGGGCGGTCTGGAGACCGTCCCTCCTTGAGAAGGTGGGCTCCAGAATTTGGATCGACACTCTCATGCAGCTTCTCCCCAACCATGCATACCGGCGCGGTGTGGCAACTCGCCAGGCATTCGACAAACTCGACGCTGTAATTTCCGTCGGCACTCACCGAAATAGGCTCGTGCGTCCCGGCGCCTTCGGGCGGGCGTTGAATACCAAAAGTCGTGCATAAATTTTCCATCAGTTCAAAGCTGCCAGCCATGGCACAACTGAGGGTGCGGCAAACGCGAATGTGCATTTTCCCCGCAGGCTGCTCGCGAAACATCGGGTAAAAAGTAACCAGCTCGAGAATGTTGATCGGTTGTAAGCCGAGCTTTTCTGCGATCCAGAGCACGGCTTCGTTGCTGATGAACCCGAAATGTTCCTGCCACAAGTGCAACAGAGGCATGGCCGCGCTTCTCCGATGCTCGTGCGGATAGCGGGCGATCGCCTCGTCCATTTTTCGCTCAAGCTCGGCGGGGACGGAGGCGTTTGTCGAGTTTGCCATCGCAGAACGTAATCCAGTGAAGCTACGAGGGGCAAATGGTACGGAGTGCTGTGGTGTCCGCTATTTTCAGCGGATCAGTGACTAAACGCATGTGTTGTGCGCGCGAAACAGTGCGCTGAAAACAGCGAACGTTACAGCAATTAATCGGACAGGGTGCTGTCTTTCGACTGCACTTTATCGTCCTTAAAAACGATTGTGACGGTGTCCTTGCCCTGACGATAAGTGTAAGTCGTTTTCGTAAGCGACGTCGGCGGACCCAGAATCGATTCCACCTGCTTTTTCGACATTCCCTCTGTCACCTGATCGACGTTTGCTTTGACGATGCGTTTGCTGGAACAGGAAAAGGACAGGGCGATCAGAAGCACGAGCGCGAGCCGCGCAGCTGCAAAAATGACAAATGACGAATGACGAATGACGAATGAATGACGAAGCCTGAAAACCGAAATGCCGCCGAAAAGCGCTTTGTACTTTTCGTCATTCATCATTTGGATTTCCTTCGTCCTTCGGCATTCCCGTTCATCTATCGCATTCGCCCATCACGAAGTCTAGACTGCCCAGCACGGCTGGCACGTCGCTTAGGAGGCAGCCTGGCAGGAGGTCCGGCAGGATACTGAGGTTCACAAAGGATGGTGCGCGAATTTTTAGCCGATACGGCACGCCGCCTCCTTTGCTTTTAATGTAAAAGCCAAGCTCGCCTTTGGGATTTTCGGCTGCGAAATATACTTCTCCGACGGGTGCATCGAGTCCTTCGGTCACCACGATAAAATGATGGATCAGCTCTTCCATCTTTGTCATCACGCGCGATTTCGGAGGATACATGTTTTTCCAGTCCGCGACATTGATCGGTCCGCCGGGAAGCTTGTCGATCACCTGCCGCAGGATTCGGACACTCTGTCGCATCTCTTCGATCCGTACCAGGTAACGATCGTAACAATCGCCGGCGCTGCCGATTACCACATCGAAATCGTAGTTGGCGTAATCCAGATAGGGATGTTTGCGCCGCAAGTCATGCTCGATGCCGCTCCCACGGAGGTTAGGTCCCGAAAGGGCGTACGCAATCGCGCGATCCTTCGATATGACGCCAATGTCCCTAGTTCGATCGACGAAAATTTTGTTCCGTGTCAGTAACCGATCACACTCATTTAAGCTCGGCCCGAAATCGTCGAGGAATTTTTCGAGTTGTGGAATAAAGCGCTCAGGCAGATCGCGAATCTGACCGCCGACACGGGTGTATGATGTGGTAAAACGCGCGCCTGTAAGCAGCTCGAAAAGATCATACAGTTTTTCGCGCTCGCTGAACGTGTAGAGAAACACCGTCATCGCGCCAAGGTCGAGCGCCATTGCGCCAATACCCATCAGGTGTGAGGAGATCCGAGAAGTTTCACAGCAAATGGTGCGGATCGCTTTGCCACGCGGTGGAACTTCCCAGCCCATCAATTTTTCTACTGCAAGGGCGTAAGCGACGTTATTCGAAAGAGGCGCGAGGTAATCGAGCCGGTCAGTGTAAGGGACAAACTGATTGTACTGCATGTTCTCGGCGATTTTTTCGTCGCCGCGATGTAGGAACCCAATGTCTGGCGTTGCTTTGGTAATGATTTCGCCATCGAGCTCCAGCACCAGCCGCAAAACGCCGTGTGTGGCCGGATGCGACGGCCCCATGTTGAGCACCATTTTTTCGCCGATGTCATCCTCAACCGGCTGTCGCAATGCTGCATCCGCTACAGCTACTCGCGTGACCGGGTCGGGCGATTCAATTTCGCGCACCGTAAATGCCATAAGCTCAATAACGTTAATTTATGCTGGCGAGTGCGAGTTCGCGCGCAACATAATTCTGGGGAGCGCACGCTTGGAACGTGCTGGCGATGGCATTCTGCCATCGCGAACTTCTAGTCAGCACTCAAAATGAGTTGAGCTGGTGGCAACCGAAAGTTCGTTGCGGCAGAATGCCGCAACCGGCACGCCACAGGCGTGCGCTCCCCAGAAGTTCCGCTAGCCCTCGTGGGCGAAACACGATTAACTAACCGCCATGCCGAAAAAAATCGCACTGCTTTTCGCGGGGCAAGGCGCGCAATGTGTCGGGATGGGACGCGATTTGGCCGAACACTTTCCTGTCGCGGCCGATTTGTTTGGTCAGGCCGACGAAATTCTCGGTCGACACTTGAGCAATATCGCGTGGAACGGTCCAATCGAAGAGCTAACGAGGACGAGCAATTGTCAGCCCGCGCTTTATGTTCATTCGCTCGCCTCTCTGGCAGTGTTGCGTGAGATCGCAGGCAATTTTTCCGTCACTGGTGCGGCTGGTCTGTCGCTTGGGGAAATAACCGCGCACGCAGCCGCTGGTACATTCGATTTTGGAACAGGCTTGAAGCTTGTCCAGCAGCGCGCCGAATTTATGGATGAAGCGTGCGCAGCAACGCTTGGAGGCATGGCGGCGATGATCGGCGGGCTGGAAAACGACGTGCGCCGGCTTGCCGCAGATGAAGATGTCGACATTGCCAACGTTAATGCAGTAGACCAAATCGTAATCTCGGGCGAGCTGGCAAAAGTCGAGGCGGCGGTCGGTGTAGCGAAAGAGTACGGCATTCGCCGCGCGATGATGCTTAACGTCACGGGCGCATATCACTCGCGTCTGATGGACAGCGCGTATGAGAAACTTGGTGCCGTGCTTGAGGATGTTCCAATGGAATCGGCGCGTTTTCCTGTAATCAGCAACCTGATCGGCATGGAGGTGACAACGCCTGCTGAAATCCGTCGCACATTGCAGGATCAAGTCACAGGAACCGTGCGCTGGTTCGATTGCATGAAACGGCTGATCGAGTTCGGCTGCGATTATTTCATCGAACTTGGACCGGGGAGCGTGCTGGCGGCTTTACTGCGCCGAACTCGCAAAGACGTGGATGTGATTTCTGTAGGCGCCGTCGAATCCGTTCGCGAGTGCGCGGCGCGAATGTAGCTGCGAACCTGTAGCCGCTTCGCTGCGCGAAGCGGGCATCGCCCCCAGGCCGACGGCTACAGATCGACAATTACGTTTGGCTAGATAGCTTTGGCGGATGAGCACTATCGAACGCGTCGATTCGGATCTTAAGGAAGCGATGCGCGCTAAAGACACCACAAAGCTGGGTGTTCTGCGCATGTTAAAATCGGCGTTGAAATACGCCGCCATCGCAAAATCCGACGCGGACGCTGAACTGAGTGATGCCGAAGCTGCCCACGTAATTCGCAAGCAAGCAAAACAACGCCAGGATTCCATCGAGAGCTTCGAAAAAGGCGGCCGCGTTGAACTTGCTGACAAGGAGAAACAGGAATTGTTGATCCTTAATGCGTATTTGCCGCAGGCGATGAGTGCCGATGAAATTTCGAAAGTCGTGCGAGAAACAATCGCCGAGGTTGGCGCTACGTCGAAAGCCCAGATGGGCGCGGTGATGAAAGCGTTGCAGGCGAAAGTCGGAGGTCGCGCTGACGGCAAGACACTGAGCGCACAAGTGCAGAAGCAATTGCAGTGAAGAAAACATCGAACGCCCAACGCCGCACGCTCAACGCAGAATTGTTGCTGCTTGAAGTTAACATTGGGCGTTGGGCGTTGGGCGTTGGGCGTTTCTTTTTTTGCTCATGCTAACGGCCATCCTCGTCGCGGCCGGTGACAGCCGCCGCATGGGCTTCGACAAACTGTTTGCGACGATGGCGGGTACACCAGTCATCGCGCACACGATCCGCGCATTTGAGGAGGCCAAATGCGTAGATGCAATCATCGTCGTTGCCCGGGAAGATCGACATGAAGAAATCAAAACGATCGTTCGCGAAGAAAATTTTCAGAAGATTCGTTCGATCATCCCGGGTGGCAAATACCGGCAGGATTCCGTCCGCGCCGGTCTGGATCATCTCGACTCATTCACGAAGTATGTGGCGGTGCATGATGCCGCGCGGCCGCTGGTTACTGCGGAACAGATCGAGCGCGTGCTTCAGCAATGCGCAAACTATGGCGCCGCCGCTTTGGCAGAACCCATTAAGGACACATTGAAACGCGCAGACACCGATCTCCTGGTCAGCGACTCAGTTGATCGACATCAGCTCTACGCAATGCAAACCCCCCAGATCTTCGAGCGACAGTTGATCGAGGAGGCGTATCGAGCTGTTTATGGAGAAGATCTTTTGGTGACGGACGAAGTTTCAGCGGTCGAGCGACTCGGTCGCAAGGTGGTTCTCGTTTTGAACGACGATTTCAATTTCAAAATTACTTACCCACGGGATTTGCCACTTGCGGAGTTTGTCCTGAAACGGCGAAAGGAGCCTGCCGCCAATTAACGGCCAAGTGCAAGCCGCTCGGCGAGGAGCTGCGGCAGACCGGCTTTGGAAATCTTCTTTTGCGCAGTGGCCACGTCGTATTTTACGCGCACCAGTTCCACCAGTTTGTTTTCGACATCGTAAATGCAGTATGCCGCGCGCCAATTTCCGTCGCGCGGTTGTCCTACGCTGCCTGCATTGATGAAGTACTTCTTGCCCGGCTCGATGTGGACGTGTTCGATTCTTTCCTGCCGGACGCCCTGGTCGCGAACGAACACCATTGGCACGTGGGTATGTCCGAAAAAACAGACGGCAGTGCGCTGGTAAGTGAAACTTGCAACAGCGTCGAGATTACTGAAGACATAGCCCCATTGGCCGGGAGTATCGAGTGTCGCGTGCACGATCGTGAAATCATGTACTCGCTTTTGTAAAGGCAACTTGCGCAGCCATTCCTTATCCGGATCCATTAAGGCGTCGCGGGTCCATTGAATGGCACGCTCAGCCAACTCGTTGAAATGTTCCGAAGAAGCGGAAAGCGTTACCTCCTCATCGTGATTGCCTTTTACCACGGGGCAATCCAGTTCGCGGACAAGGTCCAGGCATTCTCGCGGGTTGGCGTTATAACCGACCACGTCTCCCAAACAAATAAAGTGGGTACATCTGCGGTCGTGTGCATCCGCGAGCACTGCTTCGAGCGCTTCGAGATTAGCGTGGATATCACTCAAAATTGCGAACCGCATTGTCAAAATTAAACCGGCAAGCGGTCAAAACGTTACAGCGTTACGTCGTGACGACAATCGCTTGCTCGCCAAAATGTTAACGTCAACTCCGAACCAATCTGCGATTACGGAGTTAACTATTTAGCCGTTTTATTCAGCTTGTCTGGAATTCGTTGTTCCTGCGAGATTCCAAGTTTGTCTTCGAGGGATTTTAGCCGTGCGATCAACGTGGGCAACCGTTCCTGGGGACCCTCGTCGTACAAGTGCCGGAGGCGCTCGTATGCCTCCTGCTCGCGCCCTTCGCAGTAAGAAAGTTCGTAGGCTGAGAAGCGCTTGTCGAACGGCGCCGCCCCGGGCAGGGCCGCGGCCTTCGCGTAAAATTCGGAAGCGCGTTCGTGATCTTTATATTTCTCCTTATAAAGACGGGCAAGCGCTTCGTAGAGATCGGGGCGATCCGGATTATTCTCTATTCCGCGTTCGAGGAAATCCTTGCCCAAGGCAAAATATTCACGCTGCGCTTTGACTCGCAGTGCAAGGCGCGGCTGCTTTTTATCGTTCATCGCGGCGACGCTGGCGTTCCATGCCATGTGCCAGGCCGCCGTATCCCAAAACAGCATCACCCGTGGTTGCAGCGTCGTGACTTGCCGGAACAGCAGTAACATCCGGCCCCACTCTGTGTTTTCCCATGCAGAATACGCCTGAATGAAAAGGCCGTCCGCCACAATCGCTCGAAACCCGCTCAATGCCGCGACGAAACCGAGTTGCCCGATTTTTTCGCGAAGGTCGAGGTTGAATTCGACGCCCCGGAAATGTTCCTGTCGATGCAGCTCCGCCAGGTTGCGTTCGATTGGTAACTTCAAGAAGCCGAGCCCGATCAACACCGCCAGCACGATGATTGTCCGCATCACAGTTCTTTCCCGTAAAATACAAACGCAGCCAGCAGCGTGTAGATGGTAGTGTAGAAAACGCCGAGCAAAGCAGTCTTGGCAAAAACCCCGAGAGAAATCGCGGTGCCCGCGATAATGTCATCGACCAAATTGAAGGCCTGCAGGTCCGGGAACAGCAATGCCACTATCGCCAGAAAGATGCGGCTGAGAAGCGCACTGCTGTGTTCGTGCAGCCAATATTCGCGAGCGGTCGCTTGCAGGTGTCCGATGAAATAAATGAAAGCCATCACGACGATGGTGAAGATATTTGACGTGGCGAATGTGGAAACGAACAGCGTGAGCGCTGCGAGCAAGCACGCTTTCAGGTAAATGATCACAATTCCTGGAAAAATATCGGTGTTGAACGCGGACGTGTGGATGATGCGCAGAGCATCAGCGACCTGATCACGGGGCGCATTGGACATTTGTTGCAATATCGCGTGCACAACAGCCTGCTCGCGGATGTACAATACGAGCAGAAACGCTGCCCCCATCACCAGCGTGCTAATCGCCAGCAACAGAAGCACTCCAGCAATCTTGCCCAGCACGTATTCGAAGCGCGGTACTGGCTTTGCAAGAATCGTGTAAAGTATCCGGTCGTCGAGATCTTGTGGAAGGAGTCGCGCAGTGGCAGCGATCGCCAGGAGGGATGTAAAGATGGAGATCGCGCCGAGCGAAACGTCCTTCAGGATCTGAAATTCCTGCTGAAAAGAGAACTGCGCCATGAAGATCGAGCTGCCGATCAAAACAAGTCCGAAGACTAGGAGCACATAAAAAACTTTTAGGCGTGTCAGTTCGGTAACCGTGTTGATTGTGATCGCGTAAATGCGCGAGAGAGAGAAGGGTCGATACCGCTTCGCGGATGTTGAAGCGTTAAGGTGCTGGAGCGTTGAAGCGGTTTCGCCGTTAGTCATTTTTCCTTCCGCATCCCTTCGTTCGTCGAGGTTTTGGCTTCGTCGTCTTTGGTGGCTTCTAGGAATAATCTTTCCAGTGTGGTTGTGGATTTGCGCCGCTCAATCAGTTTCCCGTTTGAGCGGGCAACGGTTGATTCGATCTCACGGATCAGCTCATCGGAAGCGTCCATGATGACCAGCTCGGTTTGATTTTCGATGGCGATCAGTTCCTGCAGGTGTCCTTCGCGCACCAGCATGCCATTGGCCAGAATGCCCACACGATCGCAGATTTCCTGCGCTTGCGCGAGCAAGTGCGAAGAGAGGAGCACAGTGATTCCGCGGCCCTTCAGCTCGAGGATTAAATCGCGAATGTCGCGCGAGCCTGCCGGATCGACACCGGCGGTGGGTTCATCCAACACCACCAGCCTGGGGTCATGAATCAACGCTTGAGCAAGACCGATACGCTGCAACATACCCTTGGAATAAGTGCCAAGCCGGCGGTTACGCGCTTTGCTTAAGCCGACCAGATCCAGCAATTCGTTGACTCGATTCCTTAATGCGGCGCCTCTCAGCCCGCAGAGACGTCCAAAGAAACGCAACGTTTCCTTTCCAGTAAGGTACTTGTAGAAATACGGGTTCTCCGGAAGAAAACCGACTGCTTCCCGGCTTTCTACAAGACGACTATCGAATCCAAAAATCTCCGTACGACCGCGCGTTGGAGACACCAGTCCGAGAATAATTTTCAAGGTCGTGCTTTTCCCGGAACCATTCGGCCCGAGAAGCCCGTACACCTCGCCGGGTTCAATGCGCAGGTTGAGGTCCTTCACCGCCACAACCGATTGTCGATGAAACGGCACCGGGAAAATTTTGGTCAGTCCGTGAACTGCGACCGCCGGATTAGTCATGGCGAATGTCAAAACCGCGGGCGATGACAGGTTTCTCCAGTTTATTCTCGATTTGCTTGTGAATCAGGGAATGCAGTTCGCCTTGCGTGATGCGATCGAGGAATGCGCGCACTTCATCGTCCTCACCTGTAACCTGAAGTTCGACGCGACCATCCGCTAGATTGCGCACCCATCCAGTTACATCAAATCCTTTGGCTACATCGCGCACGGACCAGCGGAAGCCGACGCCTTGCACGTGTCCTTCGTAGAAAACCTGGAACGAAATCATCGTCGCTGGCGTTGACAACCTGCTGCCCTTTAGACTGCGGACGTTGAGCTACGCATCGACAAGGCTGGATTCGCTTCACCGCTTCATTCGTCACTTGTATGAATAGACGAGGCAGAAGCTGCCTTCGCCGCCTTCGACTACATCGACTGAAACAAAGTACTGGCCGCTGTTAGCCGGCGAAAACCCAGCCGCGGCTTTGTCGCCGTTGTCGTAGTTTTCCGTTGTCACTTGTTTCCCGGTTTCATCATAAACGCTGACGGCTATTTGTTTCACCGGTTCCGTGGCGCCCACGGAGAACCAGTACTGATTCCCCGCGTAAAGATTCACCGCGACGAGAGCGTGTTCGTGTGGCTTTACAACCCCGCACCAATGCCCGTCCCGGATCTTAAAGCCGTCGTTTGAAAATGCTCCGGCAACGTCCAGCGCGTCTTTGCGCGCGTTCACCTCGGCATCCGTCTCAGCGCGCACTGCAACGCTTGTCACCAGGACAAAAAACCAAACAATAAATGGCAGACAGCGTTTCATTTCGGCAAGTCTTTGCTCTCTATTTCTGTTATTACCTTGCCAACCGATTTGTTGACTTTTCGTACGTCATCTACGGTGGGCGCTTTCCCAGGTGGAAACGAAACTAGCTTCTCGATTTCCCCAAGCTGTTCGCTTACGTCCTTGACCAACGGTTCGCCGCGTAACTCGGGTGAGATTTCGTTAATTTTTGACTGCATGAAGTGAACCAGCGCTGGTTGCCGCAGCGCCTTTGCGCTGTCTTCATTGTATTCCTGCATAATCGCTGCAGTAACGACCTGGGTGCCGCGAATCCAGCCACCAAGAGTCACCAGGATTACGAGGTCCTGGTCAGCATGCGTTTGCATTGAAGATTTCACCTCGTTTTCAGTCGCTTCCAGTTCTTCCTGTACCGTGTCCCATTCGCTGTGGTCGGCGAATTCATTGATGCTATTGCCGCGGGCAAGTAGCTTTTCACTCACTCCCAGTGCCTTAGCGAGTTTGATGATGTCCGATCCGATGTTTTTAACCTGCTGGCCATCCTTCGCTTCGACAGCAATAAAACCGTCGGCAATTAGACCGCCCAGGTTCAGCGCAATCTGTGCGCGGTTGCGGTACGTCGCCGGGATCGGTCCGCGGTACTGCCCTGCCCAGTTCGTCTTTCCCGACTTTCCGAGCGCGGCGAAAAGTTCGCCCGGTGTCGGGATGCTGATCGAATCGCTTCTGGCCGCTTTTGACAACTGATCGGACGACAGACGTCCGGTCTCCGCGGCGCCCGCCGTTGCGAAAACGCTCACCACTAATGCAAGCCTGCCTAGTTTGGCTAAATGAATCATCGCGCTCAGATTATCCGTGCCTCCGGCAAATTGCCAATGGGAATCTCACGGCCCCCGAGACGAGCCTAATCGTAAGCCGCTTTCGGCGTCTTCGCTGACATATGTGATCTAAACTGAAATGCAATTTGGATATCACTGTGCGGGAGCGACGAGGTCGCAAAAACAACTGTTGAGGATCGAAGAAGAACTTGGTGACAAAGCCACGTATGGCATTACAATGGGCCAAGTGGATCACACTTACCGCGATTTCCGCGCGCGTCGCGAAGCTAGCGTTTGGCAGCGACTGAACCGGATTCTTCTCGTCTTGCTGATCATTGCGATCTGGCTCGTCATCGTGAGCTTGTTTGTGCCGCCGTACAAAAAACTTATGCAGAGCCGCGCGGAGATCGACAACCTGCAACAACAAGTCAATGAACAGCAAACCTTGCTTGCCCGTCAGACGCGCGAGGTGAATTTGCTTAAGACGGACGTTACCTATCTGGAAACGATTGCGCGCGATCGCCTCGACCTAATGAAGCCGGGCGAAACAATTTTCCGACTCGAGACCGCGCGCGCCAAACCGAAGCCGAGCGATCCGGCGCGTAGATAGACACGCTCGCGCGATTGTCATTTTTTGCGCTTCGTCGCAACTTCAAGTACCTTTGCCCATGCCAGCGGAAATCTCCATCCCGGATGCTGAGGATTTGAAATCGCGCGTACGCGAGCTGCGGAGGTTTCTTTGACGTCGAAAGGCTGCAAAAGGATTTAGCCACAATTGAAGGGCGCATGGCTGCGCCTGATTTTTGGTCGAACCGGGAGCGCGCTCAGGCAGATGTCGAGGAAATTTCACGATTGCGCTCGCTGATTAATCCGTTCCAACAGTTGGAACGCGAGATCGAAGATTTGAGCGCGTTGCAGCAGCTGGCTGCCGAAGAAAACGACCCGGCGCACCGCGCGCACGCCGAGAAAGAAGTCGCGGCTGAACATGATCTGCTGATTCACAAACTGGAAGAATTCGAACTGCGACAGTTTCTTTCCGGCGAAAACGACGTTGCGAATGCATTTGTCACGATCCATTCGGGAGCGGGCGGCACTGAGTCATGCGACTGGGCCGACATGCTGTTGCGGATGTACCAGCGCTGGATTGAGCGAAGCGGGTTCAAATCGCAGACAGTCGACATTCAGCAGGGAGAAGAAGTAGGCATCAAATCCGTCACTTTGCTCGTGACCGGCGAATATGCCTACGGACATCTGCAAACAGAGCGCGGCGTTCACCGGCTCGTGCGCATTTCGCCGTTCGATGCGAACAAACGGCGGCACACGTCGTTCGCGAGCGTGGATGTTGTTCCTGAAATTGGCGATGCCGCACCGATTGAAATCAATCCGGCCGATCTGGAGATCGACACGTTTCGTAGCGGCGGCAAAGGCGGGCAAAACGTCAACAAAGTCGAAACTGCCGTGCGCATCCTGCATAAGCCGACGGGAATTGTAGTCGCGTGCCAGGCTGAGCGCAGCCAGGGGCGTAACCGTGAGTTGGCGATGAAAATGTTAAAAGCAAAACTGTTCCAGGTCGAAGAAGACAAGAAGCGTGCGGAGATGGAGCGGCAATACGGCGAAAAGGGCGAGATCGCGTGGGGCAATCAGATTCGCTCGTACGTTTTTCAGCCGTATCAAATGGTGAAAGATCACCGGACAGGCGCAGAAACGAGCAATGTGCAAGCTGTGATGGATGGCGAGATCGACATGTTCATCCAGGCGAAATTGCGCGGTCAGGAAGCGACCAAAGGCGAGGGGAACGATTAGTCGGACACGATCGCTGAGCGCGCCTGTGCCTCCGCCGATGTCTGGCATCGTCTGGTGACAGAGTGCGCCGGGCGATGCGCGTCCAGCCATCGTCAGGCTGTAAGAAAGCTAAGCGGAAACCGCACCGAAAGGAAACCGCCGGAACGCTGATTTCAGCGAGACGATTCCTTATCGAAAATTGCGCAGAATCCGTCCTTGTAGTACCGAAGCCGCCAACCGTGCGAACGGGCGAACTGTGCGATTCGACCTTCACGCTGCTTGCCGTTGTCTGGCCAAACACGCGTTAATTCAGGTTCATACACGGCGCAATGCTTCGCCTTCTTTAATTCCTTACTAATTCGCCTCGCGAGTATCTCCATAGACGCGGGTCAAAAAATATGGTTATTAAAGTGCGATAAATTTTTTTAAACGGCTGACATTTGTCAAGTCCGCACTGCTCGCCAGTCATCACTCGATATAACCGGAGAGCCGGCGCGGCAGCGGCGACCGCAGCGCACGCGGGGTGCTACATCACCAGCCGCAACCGAAAGCGTGGATCGAATTCGCCGCCGTTGTGTTTTCGACAACAAGAGAGACACGCAACTGCGCGGCGCACGCGCCGCACGCGCGGAAATTCTTGGCCACAAACTGGGCACCGATAAATGAAACGCGCCATGTATTGTCTTGCCGGAAACGGCAGATTGTGGCAGCGCTTCTCATCGGCGATTCCAAGCTCGCAGCAAGCCTGCCGCCATTCGGCTCCGTGCGGCAGAATTCGGCGACGGCCAGCCCGAAACTGAGCGAGAATATGAGCGAGTTCGTGTCGCAGAGTGCGATCGATTTCAGTGGGATGTTCAAACAGCTGCGGATTTAGCGAAATGATTTTCCGACGATAATCAGCGCGACCAGCGGCTGTTTTGAGGCGCGAATTCCATTCCACACGAAGTTCGCGCGCGATTCGATCTGCGCCGAGTGAGCGCAACGACTCGCGCGCTGTTGATTGAAGATGAGCATGGTTATACCCGTTTCGCTGCGTGAGGCGCGACGCGTCCCGCACGGACGCGGCTACAATCTGAAACGCGAATTCCAGCTGCCTAAGCAACGGCATACGCGCTTTTTCGCGTGTGCAAACGGTCGACAATTTTCTGCACGGCCTCTCCAGCCTGTTTGATTTCATCAGCAGTCGTCCATTTGCCGAGCGAGAGACGCACAGCTGAGCGCGCGCGCTCGACCGGCAATCCCATGGCCAGCAGAACGTGTGACGCGACGACTGAGCCGACCATGCATGCCGATCCGCTCGAGGCACAGACACCTTCCAGATCGAGCGCAATTAGGAGCATCTCGGAATCGAGTCCCAGCAAGCTGATGTTCAAAGTATTGGCCAGTCGCGGCGCGCCTTCGCCGTTCTGTTTTGCGTCGGGAATGTTCTGCGAGATTCGGATCCATAGTCCATCGCGGAGGCGAGCTTCCCGCTCTTGTTCGTTTGCGAGATCCCGCAGTGTCCAGCCGGCGGCTGCCGCCATTCCGGCAATTGCGGCAACGTTTTCCGTGCCGGGCCGTCGTTCGTTTTCGTGCGCGCCACCAAACATGATCGGCTGGATCGACAAACCGCTTCGCAGAAACAGAAATCCCGCGCCTTTCGGCCCGTAAAACTTGTGCGCGGCAAAACTGGCGGTATCGACCAGCGAAAGATCGACTTCGATTTTGCCGAACGCCTGAACCATATCGCTATGCAGAAGGACGCCGCGCTCGCGGCAAATCTGCGAGATTTCGTGCAGCGGCTGAATCACGCCGGTCTCGTTGTTCGCAGCCATAATCGACACGAGCCGCGTCTCAGGGCGGATTGACTTTGCGAGTTGATCAACATCGACGATTCCCTCACGCGAAGCATCGAGCCAAGTCACTTCGACCCCTTCATGCTTTTCCAAGTGCTCGACAGCATTGAGCACTGCGTGATGTTCGGTTTTGGCCGAGATAATATGACCCGCCTTCGCCGAGGCTGCGGCGGGCAAACCGCCCGCTGGTCGAGAGCGCGCCAGGCCAAGCACAGCCAGATTGCACGACTCGGTTCCGCCGCCGGTGAAAATAATTTCATGCGGTCTGATGCGTAGTAACGCCGCCAACTTATCGCGTGCATTATCGATCGCTGCGCGCGCTTCGCGACCGGCTGCATGTACGCTCGACGGGTTGCCGAAACACCGGTCAAGGTACGGCATCATCGCCTCGCGCGCTGCGTCACATACATCCTGCGTGGTTGAGGACTGCTTCTTTCGCTTGGGCACAATGGCAACTTCTTTCTCCTCGTAATAGACCAGGGAGTTCGGTGGAACGCTCTTTGTCAGAAAAACATTCGCGCCGATGGTGGAATTGGCGCCGATCACCGTGTCGCCACCCATGATTGTGGTTCCGGCATAAATGCAAACACCGTCTTCAATTGTTGGATGGCGTTTTTTCCCGCGCAACGCCTTGCCCGCTGAGAGCGAGCGGGCAATGAACGACACGCCCTGGTAGAGTTTCACGTGCGACCCGATTTTGGTGGTCTCGCCAACGACTACGCCGGTTCCGTGATCGATGAAGAAGTGCGAGCCGATCTGTGCCCCGGGATGAATATCAATCCCCGTCCGGCTGTGCGCCCATTCGGTCATGATGCGCGGGATCAGCGGCACTTTGTTGTAAAGCAAATGGGCCATTCGATAAATCGCGATTGCCTCCAGTGCCGGGTAAGCGAGAATGATTTCCTCGTAACTTTTCGCAGCCGGATCACCTTCGTAAGCGGCGTCGATGTCCGTCCAAAGCAGGCGACGCACGGCGGGCAATTCCTTTAGGAAGACACCCAAAACTTCTTCCGCCTTAGCTTCGGTTCCCTCGTCAGGCGGAATTTTTCCAAGGCTTCTGCAAATTTCCGTTTTCAATCGTGCGTGCAAATTCCTGATGCGAGTGCGCGTTGTATCGACCAGGTCTTCGGAGCTCACCAGCGCTTGGCTGCGGAAACCGGGAAACATCAAGCTCATCAGCTCCGTGCACGCCGCTTCCACGGCAAGACGTGAAGGCAGCGTAGCGGCGGCGGCGAGATAGTTTATGCCACCGGTTTCGCCATAGGTCTGAAGCAATTCCTCCACCGCGTCGCGGTTCGTTGGATCCATCGCGGGAAATATGCGCCCGCTTGCCGGTGAACAAAAGTGAAACTCTGGAGGCAGCCGAGTAATCATCATTCGATGCCTCTTGCGACACGAGAGATCAACGCACCATCTGTTTGGCGCCAAAGGCGCTGTCTCATTCCTAGCCTGGGGCATCGCCCCAGGGCTCAGATTATCCAGCTATGTAGCGCTGAAAGCGCGATTCAGCTGACCATCACGTAGCTTAGCGATTGGGGCATACGCCAATGGTGGACGAAGTAGGGCTGAAAGTGAATCGCGCTTTCAGCGCTCGCGCCCTTTGGATTTCACATTTCCTGGGGCGATGCCCCAGGGGTTTGAAGCAGCGCCATTGGCGCTCAGCAGAAACCGGCTTAAAAGCCGGTGTTAATGAGATGATGAAAGCCGTTAGAAACGGCTTTGTCACGGCAGAATGCGCGATCCACCGGCTGAAGGCTGGTGTGAGTGAGACGGGGTCCGACCCATCACGTGTCGCGCGCGTTGAGCCATTGCAGGGCAAAGCGTGCGACTTCGCGCGAATTTTTCAGATCCAGTTTGTCTTTGATGTGGGCCCGGTGGGTTTCCACCGTCTTGGGGCTCAGATGCAGCAGCTTTGCAATCTGACGGACTTCGTGGCCTTTGCCGATCAGTTCCAGGATTTCCAGTTCGCGATCGCTCAGTCTCTCCACGGCATCGGTCTCGCCTTCGGCCTCACGATGGGCGAATTTTGTTATCACCTGCGCCGCCATGGCCGGGCTGAGATAAGGGTGTCCGTTAAAAACTTCGCGGATTGCGTTGATCACATTGCCCATCGCTTCGTGTTTCATAACGTAACCGTCCGCTCCGGCACGCAGCGCGCGCACTGCGTAGAGCGATTCATCATGCATCGAGAGCACGAGAATTGGCAGCCTCGGAAATTCTGCGCGGATGTTTTTGATAAGCTCAATCCCATTAGCGCCCGGCAAACTCAAATCGACAATCGCCATATCGGGAGCCAGTTTGCGAATGATCTGCATGGCTTCCGCGGCGTTCCCTGCTTCGCCGCAGACGGCGAAGGTCCCATCGGAATGAATCATTTCCTGGAGTCCCTTTCGAAATAGCGGGTGATCATCCACGATCACGATGCGTTTTGCCTCCGGTGGATCGCATCGGGGATTCTTCTTTGACGCGCGCGCAACGTTGGTTTGAGCTGTGGACGCTTCGGCTGGCGTTGTCGCACTGCGAGTCATGAGTTTTCCTCTAGTTCTCTTTAGCGATTCGCCGCTCGGCGGCTCGCCCGATGTAGGAAATTTAGATCAAGGCGGCCAAAGCGTTTGCGATTTTCCCTGGGAGCCCTGACCTGGCGTTTTCTTTCTTGCGCGATTGTAATGCCTTATTCGGTAAATAACAGGACACGCGCGTGCCGCCTCGTTTTGGGGAGTCGATTTCCAAACGGCCGCCCATCAATTGAGCGCGGTAATTCATGATGTGAAAACCGAGGCCTTGTCTCAGTTCCGCCCCATTTGAAAATCCGACACCATCATCGGTTACCCGCAAAACCATTCCCCCTGGCGATCGCTCCAGTTCGACGACAATTTCCCGCGCTTGCGCATGCTTGTTGGCGTTAATCACTGCTTCGCGGGCGATGCGATAGAGCTGCGCCGCAGCCATGTCATCCTCAATTTGAAATGACGGTTTGACTTCCAGCCGGCAGGGCACTCTCCAGATTTCCCGGTCAACCAAATCTTGCAATGCACCAGTCAGTCTGGGCGCGTCGATGTCGCTCCGATGCAAAGCGCGGGAAAGATTGCGCATATCGGTCGCAGCCTGGTTTACCAGCTGTGCGATTTTCTCGATATCACTTACTTCGATGACACGATGATTCTTCAGACGCAACGCGGCCGAGCGCGCCATGAATGCGACCGCGGTGAGGTGCTGGCAAACTCCGTCATGTAGTTCCTGACCCAGCCGCTGTTGCTCCCGGTCGGAAACAGCAAGGATCTCTCCTTCCAGCCCCTTGCGACGTTCGATCTCTTTTTTTAATTCTGTATTTGTGGCGCCTAGCTCGTGTGTTCGCTCGCGGACGCGCGCTTCCAGCAGTCTTTTCGACTCTTGCAAAGCCGATTCAGCACGTTTGCGCTCACTAATGTCGCTACTGTAGACGCGCAGGCGTCTGGTTTTTGGAATGCGGACGGCAGTCGCTGCGTAGCACGATTTACCAACGTTGATGTCAGCGTAAACCGCTTTCGTTCTGCCTTCGAGCAGCGGCTTGGCGGCTTGCATCACCTGGACAACAAAGGGATGTCGAAGACCCAGGCGTTGCAGGTCGGGAAACGATTCAAAGGCGGCGGGGTTCGCGTAGTAAATCGCATTCGTTTCCAAATCGAATTCTACAACCGGGTCTGGATTGTCGCGTGGATAGGCAGCAAGCCACGTTAATTTTTCTTCAGCGGCTTTGTGCTCAGTGATGTCGCGAACTGCGCCGATGGTGTATAGCGGGGTCCCGTCGGCACCGCGCACGAGCGAGCGCAATACTTGAGCCCAGATAACCGCTCCGTCCTTTCGCACGTAGCGTTTTTCAATTTCGTAAAACGGAATCTCGCCTGCCACGAGTTGACGATGCAGTTTGATCTCGCGCGAATAATCTTCTTTGTGCGTTACATCTTCGATGCCGCGTTGCAACAGCTCCTCTTTTCTGTATCCCAGAATGCGGCAGAACTCTTCGTTCGCGCCAACATATTTCCCCTCCGGTGAACATTCGATGATGCCAATCGGCGCGCGTTCGTAAGTCGCTAGCAGTCGCTGGCTGCTCTCGCGCAGCGCTTGCTCGGCGCGTTTACGCTCGCTCAAATCCATGATGGCGGTTTGATAGAGCAGCGCGCCATTTCTCGTCGTCGAAGTGATCGGCCTGCTACAAAGGAGCGCCGGAATCCGCTGGCCTTTTCGCGGCTTCAACTCCAATTCCGTTTCCACCTGTTGCTGCGACGTGCGGCAATAAAGCAAATGCCGCATGAACGAATCCAAATCGCCCACGTAGAACGCGAACGGCCGGCCGATTAACCGATCCCGCGGCTCACCAAGCAATTCGGTCGCGGCCAGATTGGCTTCCTCGATCCGACCCGCGCGGTCGAAGCTGACGTAAGCGATCGGCGCAAAGTCGTACAGATCGACAAAGCGCTGAATGGCGGCTTCCAGTTCAGTCTTGGGATGCCGCCGCCCGCGAACAGAGGAGTTACCATGGCGATCGCGCCGGCGGTTTGGATCACGCGTCGCGCCATTGCGCTTCGATCTTTTTTCCTTCCGAACAGCTCGTTTCAACTTTTTCATTGCGAGAAAACGCTACAGATAAATTTCGGCGACAGGTTGCGAAGAAGT
>WNGC01001321.1_pt1 | contig 25185 bp, 25 predicted proteins | sample 5400051 | NCBI WGS metagenome assembly WNGC01 (sample SAMN13153368, study PRJNA577476) | soil metagenome | isolation source: 20 cm soil or saprolite under grassland replicate 2 | place: USA:California | collected 2016-06-15
GGTTCAGCCACGGTGAGTTGGTCAAGGTCTCGGGAATCGTCGTTGTCGATCGACGCCCAGATTAAACCTGTTAGGTCGCGCATGTCCTCGTGCCGGTCTGGGCCAGCAGCCTGTATGCGGTCAACCTCGGCCATCGCCGCGGCAGAAAAATCCGGTAATAAGTCACGTTCTATCATGGCGCGACGAGCGATATTCTTGAGATCTGCGCGATGAGTTTTCATATCTCCTTCAATCTGGAATGAGACCTGTGTCCATCTTCCCGCGCTCTCGGAACAACCGTTCCCCTACTAAAAGATCCGTCCAGGCTTGCTCGTCTCACTTTCAGGAAGTTCATCCCCGCGCTCCCGGGAGACACAGGAATGTATGAGGGAAAGACTTGAACCTGATTGATTGACCTTGTTCGATTCGTTGGATCTCCACCCCACAGAGTGGTTACGCTAATAAGGTGCATGGTTCTGATTGCGTTCTCGGTTTGTACCAGCTATATGATAGGCACCTACGAGGCCTCCTGCTAGAGCCGCCTCCGTGAAGTGAACCGATGAATAATTGAACTGTCCGTTTCAACGTATTATGCGCGACAACATAGCAATTAATATACTTCGATGGATCATCGCGGTTCCAGCAGGGGTCATGCTGTGGTTCGCTGCGAACCATGCTATTGGAGTGGCATTCGGCATTATCCATGGCTTTGAACGTGTCGATGCTTTTTGGGAAGCGCCGGACATGGATGGGATGCCCATTATTGGCACATACATTATATTTGTTACGAGGACTATTGCCGCTGCTTCCTTTGTGGGTGTGATTATCTATATCGTACCGCACTATCACAAACAGGTGGCTATTGTTGCTGCCTCGCTTGTATCCGCCGCCGCCGTAGGATTATTGGGGTTCATTTTGGTTGAAGCTGCGAATGCAGATCCCACCATCGGCCCGGATGGTTGGTACAGACATATTCTGGACATGCTGAGCATTATCTTGGGCGCGATATTAGGTGCATGGACGGCATATGGAAGTCAGAAACGCCGAGCTCACGCGTAGGGAATGCTTCAAGTAGAACGCTGCAAACGGCTGCCTCTTTCAGTGCGTCGTCCCCTTGACTTCCCAGTGTCCTTCTCAATAATCAATCCCGCCCAACCGCATGCGGAAAAACCCGACAGCGCCAGAGACCGTGACGCGTGAAACGCAAGACCTGGCTGGTTTCTCTTGTGTGTTTAGTTTGTTTGGTTGAACGGGACAGACCAGATGAACAATACAAACCAGATGAACCAATCAACCTGTCCCGTCAGTCTCGCTGGTCCCTTTTGTCATGCCGGAATCCCCCACGCTTACTTCTTCCTCGTCCGCCCGGTCCCCGTCGTCCCCACCATGACGGCCACCTGTGTCCAGGGAGAAAAGGCCTGCTCGATGTGTCGCTTTCCATCGGTCGTGAGGATGACGATTCCGTTGTGACTCTCAATGCGCTGGAGAAAATGGGCCGCCTCCGGATTCACTGATTGGTCATTGGCATCGTTGACCTTACTGCCGATCCCGAACAGCGCGTCTAGTTCATCGAATAAGAGGATCGCGCCACTGGCTTCTGCTTTATCAAATATGTCGTTCAGATTCTTCTCCGTCTCGCCGATGTATTCGCTCACCACCGCCGATAAATCCACCCTGAACAAATCTACTTTCAACGTCTCGGCCAACGTCTCGGCAGATTTCCTCCGGCGGAGCGCCGTGGAACCGGACAGGATCAGGACCGCGGCGGATGTCGCCTTGGACTTCTTCGCACGACGCACCGACGTTGCCTTCTTCTGCATCGCCGCTCGCGTTCGCTTCCCTCTGATCACGCTGTCTGCCATGTCTTCGTTACGCCCCCTCGATGCCTTGAACCCTAGCGGCATGCTGAAAACGTCTGCCAACGCCATAGACCGTAGCGCGGGAGCGCGAGGACCGACTGGTCTCTCTTGTTCATTTTGTCTGTTTGGTTTATTTGGTTGGACGAGACCAACCAGATGAACCAGATCAACCCTCATCCGTCTCGCCCGTCCCGCCCAGCATCCTGTGGAAGTGTTATTCAGTCGTGTCACCAAAGCACCCTCCAGAGTTTGCAGGCGTCAGCTTGCGGATCTTATCTTCAATTGATCACAATGGCCAGTGGCTCACCGTGCAGGAATCCATCCATCGGAAGGACCTCGCCTGATGACACCAGCAGCGCTGATTGAACAGGAACTCGCGGCAGCAGAGGCAGCGCGACAGAACAGTAACGACGGGAAGGCGCGAGTCTGTGCTCGACGCGCCGTAGCCCTCGCCACCGAGACGTGGTTGGCTCGGCTCCCTCTTCCACGATGGCGCGGGGATGCGATGAACCATCTCCGGAAGATTCAGCAGGACGCGGACTTCCCTCTTCCCATCCGCCAGGCAGCCGAGCGATTGACCACCTCGGTGACCCGTCAGCATGCAGCCCCCTTCACGGCAGACCCCGTCGCCGACGCGAAACTCATCATCGCCCATCTAAGCAGCACCAATTCAGACAACGCGCCTCGATGACCACGACTCTGCTGGCAACTGAACGATAGCCGCCAGCAATGCTCCCTCCAAGCTCGCTCGTAACCTCTTCAGGGATGGGGGCTGCTTGATCTTCCACTGCGCTCGTCCAACGAGGCCCCTCCAACTTCTCTATACCTTTTCCCAACGCCCACCGATGCCCATACCGTTCCAGCAACGCATCCGCTTCGCTTGGTCCCCAGCTCCCGGCGGTGTAGAAGTGGACGGATTTTTCGCCGGTCAACAGCGGGTCATATAGGCACCAAGCCGTTTCAGTGAAATCCGCGCTGACGAAGAGAGTTTGATCGCCGATCATCACGTCGCGAAGCAGTGTCTCGTAGGCTTCGGGGAGCTGGCCAAACGCTTGTTCATAGTCGAACTGTAGCGCATGGTCACTCATTTGGAACGGCCTCCCAGGATTCTTCACGGAAAAACAGAGCGAGAACCCTTCACTGGGCTGGAGCGTGATCAGCAGCTTGTTGGGTGGAATACTACCGGGATCGAGAGACCGAAACACTTGGGTGGGGGCCTCACGAAAGGTCACCGCAATCTGGGTTAGTTTACGCGGGAAGCGTTTGCCCGTCCTGAGATAGAAGGGCACGCCTTTCCACCGCCAATTGTGAATCTCCGCTTTCAGAGCAACATACGTCTCCGTGGTTGAATCCTTCGGGACCCCATGTTCCTCGCGGTAGCCTCGAATCGTTTGGCCGGCAACCTGCCAGGACGTGTACTGGCCAAAAACAATATCCTGAGGCGTGATCGGCGCAATGGAAAGGAGTACTTTTTGTTTTTCGTTCTGGATCGCAACGGCATCGAAGGATACCGGCACTTCCATCGCAATGACCGTCATAAGTTGGGTCAGATGGTTCTGAACCATATCGCGGAGAGCCCCGGCCTGCTGGTAGTAGTCCCCGCGATGCTCGACGCCGAGATCTTCGGCAACGGTAATCTGAATGTTCTCGATGGTGTCGCGTTTCCAGAGCGATTCAAAAATCGGGTTCGCGAAGCGGAACGCCAGGAGATTCTGCACCGTCTCTTTGCCGAGGTAATGATCGATGCGGTAGATCTGGGATTCCTCGATATAGCGATGCAGGGTCGTGTTGAGGTGTCGGGCTGAGTGAAAATCGTGGCCAAACGGTTTTTCGAACACGACGCGGACCCACCCGTGGCTCTTGAGCAGTCCCGCCTGGTCAAGCCGTTCCATCGCGATAGGCACGGTGTCCGGTGGCAAAGCCAGGTAAAATACCCGGTTCTCCGGCATGTTGTGCGCACGCTCCAACCGCCGGATGTAAGTGGCCAAGGCCTCATAGTCCTGTGGCCCCCCTTCGTGAAGGGTCTGGTAGTGAAGACACTCCTCGCACCAGACGCGCAACTCTGTTTCATTGCGCGAACCAGCTTGCTGCAGACCCTCGAAGGCCCAGAGCCGAAACCCCTCTTCACCCATCTCTGGCAAGGCGGCGCCGACGATCAGCGTGTTGCGGGTTTCCAGGATTCCCTGGTCCCGCAAATGATACAGCGCGGGCAGGAGCTTCCGACGCGTCAGATCGCCAGTCGCACCGACGATGGCAAAAACGTGGGGTTCAACCTGATGGTCCGACATCTGCAGGCTCCTCCGTGTGATCGGTAAACCCTGTCTTAGCAGGATGCTGAAAAAGTCTGCCAGCCTGCCTTGTTCATTCGGTCTGTCTCATGCATTTGGTTGAACCAGACTATGACCGAATAGACCAGAGAAACCAGATGAACCAGACAGACCACACACGAACTAGCAGCGTCAATGGCTTCACCTACCGACGACCGCCCGGCACTGTGCTTCCATGTCGCGTTTCATACGCGCGACGACCGGACTGTTCGCACCACTCCGTCCCGTAGATCAATTACCTTGTGTGACACTAGCTGGAAGGCCCGGAACCTTGGCTCGCTCTTCCATCCACTGGTAGAGCACCGGCAATACGATAAGTGTGAGGAACGTCGAACTGACGAGCCCACCGATCACAACGACGGCCAGAGGCCGTTGGACTTCCGATCCAATCCCATGGGCAAAGGCGAGCGGCACCAATCCCAGTAACGCGACCGCCGCCGTCATCAAGACGGGACGGAGACGCATCACGCAGCCTGTCAGCACCGCCAGCTCAACGTCCTTTCCCTCCTGCTGGCGAAGCGCATTTATATAGGACACCAACACGATGCCGTTCAACACGGCCACACCGAAGAGATTGATGAATCCGACCGAGGCTGGCACGCTCAGGTATTCCCCCGTCACCCATAAGGCGACAATTCCGCCGATGAGAGCAAACGGAAGATTGAGAATGATCAGTGCAGCCTGCTTGAGTGAGGAGAACGACGAGAACAGGAGCAGGAAGATCACGACAATTGTGATCGGGACAATGATCCGAATGCGGGCCATCGCCCGCTGCATATTCTCGAACGATCCGCCCCAGACGATCGTGTATCCGTCCGGAAGCCGGACCTCCCGGGCGATCCGCTTCTGCGCCTCATCCACAATACTCCCGATGTCCCGTCCGTGGGTGTTGAAGCTGACTGGCAGATACCGCTGGAGTTGATCGCGGTTGATACGCCCCGGTCCCTCGTGCATCCTGATGGTACCGAGATCGCTGAGTGGAATGAAGGCCCCACTGCCGGCCGTGAGTCGAATGTTCCCGATGGTCTCGATGCCGGAAACCGCACTGTCAAACTGAACCGTCGATTCTCTTCGTACACCCTGGTCGCAGCTTCTCCTCCAATCGCGATCGCAATGACCTCGCGCACATCCGAGACGTTGATGCCGTGCCGGGCGATCTTGCTCCGATCAATATCGATCGTGATGTACGGCTGGCCGAAGAGTTGTTCCACCTTTAGGTCTTTGACGCCCCGAATCGTGCCGAGGACGCTGGCGATCTCATCCGCCGTGTGACGCAGCGCCTCCAAGTCGGGTCCGAACAGCTTGACGGTCGCCTCCGTACGCACCCCCGAAATCAATTCGTCCACCCGTTGCTGGATCGGCTGGCTGATCAGAAAGCTGGCGCCGGGCACCCGTGCCAGCCGCTCGCGGATTCGCTCTTTCAACTCCGGCATGGTAGAGGCCGTCGTCCACGTCTGCATCGGATGCAAGGCTACGACGGGATCGCTTTCGTTCGGCTCTTGCGGGTCGTTGCCCAATTCCGTGCGCCCAATCTTGGACACCACCATTTTCACTTCGGGAAACTCCAGCACCGCTTGCTGCATTTCGCGTTCGATTTTAATCGATTGCTCCAAAGAAATGCTCGGCAAGCGGATAGTTTGGGGGGCTAGCGTGCCTTCATTCAGAATAGGGACAAACTCCGACCCCAAAAATGGAACGAGCGCAATACTCCCTGCCAGCATGAGCCCGGTGACTGTCAGTACCGCGCTCCGATGTCCTAACGCCCAGCGGAGCAAGGGAAGATAGGCGCGCTTGGCCCATCGGAGCACTAGGGGATCAGGGTCGTTGTGCCCTGCCCGCAGAGTCAGATTACACAAGACCGGCGACAACGTGACCGACAGAATGAGCGACACCATCAGGGCAATCATGATGGTATAGGCCATCGGCTTGAACATTTTTCCTTCCATGCCTTGGAAAGAGAGGATGGGCAGAAAGACGATGATGATGATCAGAATGCCGAAGACGACGGGGCGGGCGACTTCCCGAGCGGCATTGAGGACCAGGGCCTGTCGAGGCAGGCCCTGGTGACGGGGATCTGACAGATGCCGGTGGATGTTTTCCACCACCACCACAGATGCGTCGACCATCATGCCGATGGCGATGGCCAGGCCGCCCAAGGACATCAGATTGGCAGTGAGATCGAACCGATCCATCACGAAGAACGTCACGAGCGGCGTCACGATGAGCGTCGCTGCCACGATCAAGGCGCTCCTGGTATCGCCCAAGAACAAGAACAGCACGATCACCACCAGGATAGTACCCTCTCCCAGCGCCTTATAAACGGTCGCCAACGCAGCGGAGATCAATTCGATACGATCATAAAAGGGAACGATCCGCCATCCTGCCGGCAGCAGCCCCTTGTCCTGTATCTCGGCGATCTTGCCTTTGATGCCTTCCACGACGTCGCGGGCATTTGCGCCGCGCAACATGAGCACGATCCCTGCCACCACCTCGCGCTCACCGTTCAGGACGGCGGCGCCATGACGAATGGCATGGCCGATCTGTACTTGGGCGACGTTATGAATGTGTACGGGAGTGCCGCCCGCTTCCTTGACAACGATGTCCTCGATGTCGCTCAGTCTCCGAATCATCCCCACACCGCGGACAATGTACTTTTCGGCATGTTTCTCCAGCACGTTACCTGCGGCATTCGCGTTGTTGTTCGCCACGGAGGCAAAGACCTCGCTCAGCGAGAGATCGTATTTGCGCAACAGTTCAGGCTCGACAAGCACCTGGTACTGTTTGACATACCCGCCGAGCGAGTTGACGTCGATCACTCCTGGAACGCCCTTGAGCAACGGCCTGATAACCCAGTCCTCCACCGTTCGCTGCTCAATCAATTCGCGTTCTACCGCAGCGGCGTCCAGACCGGCATGCGGAGGGCCTTCCAGGTAGTACTGATACACCTCTCCCAGTCCGGTGCTGTTCGGCATCATCATCGGTTCAGACCCGGGCGGTAAGTCCTCCCGCACTTCGAGCAACCGTTCAAGCACGAGCTGGCGGGCAAGGTTGATGTCCATCTGATCGTCGAACACCACCGTAATCAGCGACAATCCTACCTTGGTGAGCGAGCGTAGTTCTGTCAGATGCGGAACCCCGGTGACTTGTTGCTCGATGGGAAACGTCACCAGCCGTTCGACTTCTTCAGGGGACAAGCCCGGCGCTTTCGTGACGACTTGTACGATCACACTCGTCACATCGGGAAACGCGTCGATCGGAATCGTGCGGAAGGAATAGAGCCCCACAAGGGCAAGAAGGCCGGCGAACGTGAGGATCAGTAAAGGGCGGCGAAGAGAAAACCCAAGGAGTGTGTCGACCATGCTTAGTCTTTGGGCTTCAACAGCTCAGATTTCAAGATAAAGGCGCCTTCCCTGACAACTGGTTCCCCTTCTCGCACCCCTTCGAGAACCTCAGCGAAGGTCCCGTTCTTGTCGCCCAATCTGATCGTCCGTGCTTCAAAGACGCCGGTTTTCTGCTGCACAAACACGAAGCTGCGATTCCGATCATGCTGCACAGCTGCTTCGGGAACGACCAGGACATCCGGGGCAGGTTCGGACAAGACACGGATCGTTGCGAACATTTCCGGCTTCAGGCGACCGGTGGGATTCGCCAAGGTGAGGCGCACCTGCATGGTCCTCGTAGCAGTGTCTAGGACGTCGCCGACATACGAGACAGTCCCCTGGAACACTTCGTCAGGATACGCAGCGACATGGACCTCGACCGGCTGATTCGGAACGGTGGTCGCGCTCTGCACGTAGGAGATATCTTTTTCCGATACATTGCCCACCACCCAGACCGTCGAGAGATCGGCAACCACAAATAGTTTTCGGTTGGTTTCGACTACCTCGCCTTTGGTGAGATTTCTCGCGATCACCCGGCCGGCAAAGGGCGCCACAATTGGAACATGCGAGCGGATCGTTTGGGTCCGTTCCAGAGTTCTGATTTCCTTGTCGTCCATGCCTAACAACCGGAGTCCTTCGCGCGCCTCCTGAGCCTCGGCACGAATACTGATCATCTCTCCTTCGCGGCGCTGCGCCTCCGCCTGGCCGATGACTTTATCTTTGAACAGAAACTGCGCCCGCTGATAGGACTGCTCCGCCACGTGTCGCCGCGCACGGGCCTTCAAGTATGCAGACTGGGCTAGTCCGAGCTCACTGCTATGAAGCACCGCCAACAGCTGATTGGGCGTGACTGCCTGTCCCAATTCAGCATGTACCTCGGCCACCCGTCCACGCACGAGGGTCGTGATATTCGCCAATGCGTGTTCGTTCGGACGTATGACGCCGGGAAAGGTGCGGTTGGTACGAAATGCCGTTCTTCCGACCGGCTCCACCGTCACACCGGACCGGGTGACTTCTTCTGGCTGGAGCCGAACAAGACGTGCCTCGTCCGATGAACGTTTCGGTCCGCTCTCAGCCGCAGGGGCAGGCGCACGGTCACAGCCCGTAGAGGACACCAACAGCAACAACAGCATGCCGAAGAAGACCCTGCACGTCACGTTCAGACGGCTTCGCGGGCGCGCATGACGCTCGCATCGATTTGTACATCGGTCAGGAACTATGACCATGCCGCTCATCTGTCCTTTTCGCAATTAGCAGGATGCTGAAAAAGTCGCTCTGCTCACCCGCCCAACCCTGGTGCGCCAAGACGCACCTTTCACCAAGCTTCGTTCTCGGTTCTCTCAGCGGCTCAACGTACCGAAGCGTATGCCTCGACTCTTCGCTCGCTGCGGCCTTGCTGGACAGACTTTTTGAGCATCCTGCTGACTATTCGGGCACTATCACCCTACGTATTATCACAACAGCGTGTCGTGCAAAAACGAGTTTTCCCGCAAACTGTTAGAGTGGACCGCCCACGGCACGCTCAAACCGGGTGAGCGCCAGGGAGAGTTCGAAGCGCGCCAGATTGTAATCCACAGTGATCTGGCGTTGGACCCTTTGGGCATCGAGAACATCCAGGAGGCTGGAGGCGCCCTGTCGGAAGCTCAATTGGGCGATACGAAGCGCTTCTTGCGCTTGTTTTAAGAGCCCTTCCTCGTAGACGAGGATCTGTTCTTGCGCCGTTTCCGCTTCTCGAGCGTGCTGGTTGATGGCACGGGCAAGGTCATTCCTGGCACGAATCAGCTCCGCCTCTTCTTTGCGTTGAGTACCAAGCGCTGTCGCGATGTGCCCTTGCTGCCGATACCATAGGGGCGTCGGCAGACTCACGCCCGCCACCACCGCCTCGCGGCCTACCTCTCTGGCATACCCGCCAAACAGGGTCACGTTCGGCACACGGCCTTGCCGCTCCTTGTCGACGGTAAATTCAGCCTGCTCCACCAATTTTCCTTGACGTTTGAGGATGGGATGTTGCGACAGGTCCCTCGCCGCCATCTGCTCCGGATCCAGACGATCCCTGAGTGACCGGAAATCTCCCTCTACCTTGTACCGAGGCCCCAAGGCCCCCGCCGTCAAGGTGTCCAACCCGACGAGTTTCACGCGCACGGAATTCTTGGCTTTCGTCATCTCCTGCTTGGCTTTGAGCACCTCCACATCCGCCTTCACCGCTTCGAATTGAGGACCTTCGCCGGATCGGACGCGGGCTCTTACAATGCGCGCCACTTCCTGAACAATCTCCAAATTCTGCTGAAGAAGGTCTACCGTCCGTTCTGCCAGCAGCAGTTCGTAGAATGCCTGCTTCACCTCCGCAATGAGGTTGAGCTTGGTTTCTTCGAGGCCGACCGTCGCGCCGGCCAGACCGGAGGCTGCCGCGTCCTGCCGGGCCGCCCGCATGCCAGGCCATTCCACCGGCTGATGCACCGTCACGCCATACTCGTAGAAACGCACCCCGTTGCTGGGGTCTCGAATCGCGGCGTTCGCCGTCTGGGCGCCGATCGTGGGGTTGGGATAGGCGCCGGCTTCGGTCCGTCTGCCCTCATTCTGTTCGATCACGCTCTGTGCGCCCAGGATCGTCGGGTTCCGTTCCAGCGCCAAGTCGATGATGCGGTCGAGGTCGAACGTGGGCATCTGTTCTTTCGCCTGGGCGAAGGACAACATCGCTATCCCACTCGTCCCCGCCACCATCACGGTCATCAATACGGCACAATTCCATAGCCGAGCCGGCATGTGCTGCCTCCTTCGGTGTCACGATTAGGCTTGTTCGGTCGAAATCAAAGACGAACCAGATCGTCGACGCTGCGCTAACTGTGTGCGGTCGGAGGATGTAACAGTCGGGAGACCAGAAGGGTGGACGGAGGCATTTCGTTCATCGAGGCATGCGAGCGGCTTGATTCGCAATCTGACACACTCACTCGAGAAACAAGGCAGTCCCCCGGCATCTCTTGCGGCGAATCGTCCTCGGAATTGGTCACCGCCCCGGCGTCACTGAACTCGCAGGCTTGTTCACCCCCAGTATTGCCGGTCGAACCACAGATGAGATCGAAAGACCAGCTGATCTGCGCGACCGGAAAGACAGTGCATAGAAGCAGCGCAAAGACGAGGACGGGAAAAAATGAACGTATGGTTACCAGAATACCTTCTTTCAGCACGAGGCTTCCAAAAAGTTCGTTGAAATGTTCTGAGCCGCTCCCATGGCAGCTGTGGCGTAGTCGAAGCACTCAGGGCCATAGTACGCCTCTCTCAACCTCGGTTACAAGAAAAACCGTCCGGAACTCCCCGCTGGTTCTGGCTCTTATCGAACAACGAGCACGGCACAGTTCGCATGCTGCACCACCCGCGTCGAAACGCTCCCGAGGAGAAATCGGGCGATGGCGCCCAGCCCTTTGGCCCCCATCACGATCAGATCTGCATGCTGTTTGGAAGCCACCTTCATGATCTCTTGAGCAGGCTTCCCAAGCTGACACAGAGGTTCGGCCGTAAATCCTTCCTTGACCAGCTTCCGCACATTCTGTTCTACCAACCTATGGCCTGCCTCTTTCAGCCCCGGGTACTTGACGATGGGCATGACATGGATCACGCTCACATGAATCGGCACCAGCCCGCCATTGCCGGTCGAACGATCCGGCTGAAACTTGCTCAGCACAAACGCCAGTGCTTTGGCCGATCCGTCCGATCCATCGGTCGCCAAGATGATCCGCCGCAACGGCAACGCCTCGCCCTTGATGACGAGCACCGGACAGGTCGCATGATGGACGAGATTCATCGATACGCTCCCGAGCATGAACCGGTCGAGGGCGTCGAGGCCCTGACTGCCTACCACCAGGAGCCCGTCTCGTTTCGGCGCGCGTTTCAAGATCGTCGGTGCAACCGCTCCTTGTTCCTTGCGAGCCGTGCCCGTGAGCTTCAGCGATGCCAACTGTTGCTTGGCCTCCTTGAGAACTTTAACCGAACGCGCTTCCATGCGCTGTATTTCTTCCTGGATATACCGCTCGTTGCCGGCCATCACCGGCTGCGCCAGAAACGGCGCCCGGAGCGCGGCGATATCCAGCACATACAGCGCCGTCACCAGCGGCGGCTCGACGAACGGCAGTTTGGCCACCCAGTTCAGCCCCCATTGCCCATACTTCGATCCATCCGTCGCCACGAGCACATTCATCTCGCGTCTTCTTTCGATAGAGTTCCCCTCGCGCTCGAACCGCCAGGCTGAAACCGGCTGCGAAATTCCTCCGTGGACAGCCCCACAAGGGCCGCGCAACGGCTCAGTGTCACCGGATCCTTGAAGTCCTCCTCGGACAGCCTGATCATATACTGGCGCGCAATCTGGTACGACTGTGCCGCGATATCCACCATTCGCACTTTCGCACGGCCGCTGACGGGATCCACCATCTGCTTGAAAGGAATCGGCGTAAACCGGCCATTTTGAATCGACACCATAGCCGCTGTGCCTCCATCGAGAAGGAACTGCGCCGCACAAAAGCCGAGATCGCGTGTATATTCCATATCGAATGGAATCGGGTCCGCACAACGTAATTCATAACCTACATTCTTGGCGACGATTGATGTGGCAAGTCCCAAGGCTTTCATGCCCTTCGTCACTTCACGCCTGAGCACATCGCCGATATCCACGTCTGCCAGTCGCAGGTGGCCATGCTCATCCCGTTCGACATGGTCCAATCCCCCCAGGTCTCGCGGGTCAAGAATCTCGATCAGCCCTTCCGCCAACACGACCACCCCATCGGAGCGCCCTCCACTAAGCCGCTTGATCATCGTCCCGATCACGAGATCCAACACACGCTGGAGTCTCACGGGCCGTTCCCCAAATTCCTCGGGAATGACGGTGAGCGTGGCGCCGGCTGCCTTGCCGATTCCGAGCGCCAAATGGCCGGCTTTGCGCCCCATCGTCACAACAAAGTACCAGCGCGACGTGGTACGGGCGTCCACCATGAGATTCTTGACGATCTCGACGGCGAAATGCCGGGCCGTTTGAAAGCCGAATGTCGGAATGCCATAAGGGAGATCGAGGTCATTGTCGATGGTCTTCGGCACATGCACAATTTGCGTGAGCCCGGCCGCCTGTTCTTCCAGTTTCAGCGATGAGAAGGCGGTATCATCTCCCCCGATTGTCACCAGGCGCGTGATGCCCAGCCTGATCAAGGAGGACAGGACGTTGGAGAGAGACTCGGCCTTCTTCGTCGGATTCGCCCGAGAGGTGCCCAGATATGACCCACCTCGGAAGTGAATGCGACTCACCTCTTCAATCGAGAGGGACCTGACCTGGCTCACACTGCCTTCCATGAGCCATTTGAATCCGTCGAGGATGCCGACCACGTCGCATCCCCCGAGGATGCTGCGAATCGTGACTGCACTAATCACGCTGTTGATCCCAGGGGCCGGCCCACCCCCGACTAAGATTCCGACGATCGTGCGAGGAGAATTCATGATGTGAGGACTCCTGTGATGTTAACAGTTTGCGGGAAAACTCAGTTTTTGTGCGACAAGCTGCTGTGATAATACGTAGGGTGATCCTGCTTAATAGTCAATAGGATGCTCAATAAGGCCAGCGTCTCACCCGCCCAACCCTGGCGCGCCGAGACGCGCCTTTCACCAAGCAAGGCCGCAACGAGCGAAGAGGCGAGGCGTACGCTTCGGTACGTTGAGCCGCTGAGCGATGCGAGAACGTTGCTGGCGGACTTTTTCAGCCTCCTGCTAATCCGAATATCCCAAATCCATCGACCAATAGACTAACGCGACGAGGACCGTCCCGACGAGAACGCTGCCGAGCGTCACGAGCGGGAGATTGCTGACCGCATCAGTGACTGAGAGTGGTACCGAGGTCCCAGCAGCAAGCGCCACGCCGATCTGGAGAAGGTACATCTTGGCAACGGAATGTTCAAACCCGCAAGCGCCGAACGCGGTGACCGGGAAGGAAGACGGTGACGAGAATCTCATCGGTCACACTCCGCGCTCCCATGCACACCAGACTGCCAGACAGCCTGGCACGTTGCAGAGGACGCCGCGCGCGAGGACCGAGACCGGATCGAACGCAAACTTGCTGCGCGCGATCTGGACCATCGCCTCCCCTACGGCGCCGTTGCTCACGGGGTGCATGCCGGCCAGCCATATTAAAACCGTTGTCCCAATCGCTCCAATCAAGTTGCCGAGATACATCCGTCCCCAGTTCCTCATGACTTGTTGTGTCGTCACTCGACCGGAAGCCCGGGCCATGCCGATCGGGTTATTGTCGGTAAAGAGTTCCGCTGTCCTGTCGCATCGGACGGGACTGCCAGCAAGCCGAGCCGATTGAATGGTGCAATCGCGCCACGGTCAATCACATGGAGCATGACAGGTTCCAACTTCGACGCACGGGCCAGTCGCATGGCTGTCTTGAAGGCTGCATCAGAACAGGGCGAGAAATCAATCGGAACGAGGATCTTGTGAAACAGACCGGTCATGATGTAAATTTTTTGGTGCAACCTGCCGACACCAGTTACTCAGCAAGGGCAATGCCACTACAGGGAAACTAAGAGCCGGCAGGTGATGGCCTATTGAACCAGTGGCTCTGGTACGATCATCTTGCCATCGGCTCTTCGTCTTCAGAAAAGGGAGACCTGCTGCAGCAACATTCTCTACGCTGCAGCAGAAGGCGACAGAATACTTCTAGTTTTGAGCATAGAGTCCCGAGGGAATACTCACGAGCCGACAGTAAAGCAGGAATTCGCACAGGCCTTTTTTCTTCCACTGGCTGTCTATGGCTGATGCGGTCTGGACGCAAACGGAAACGATTCTGGTTCGGGTGCTGGTCTATGATCACGTGTCCGGCTGGGGCTCGCGCGTCTTGGAGCGGACCCGCCCCTTGCAAACGGACCTGTCGTCACGGTGGTGCAAGATTTCCTGAGCGTGGAAATCCATCTCAGTCTCAGTATTGCAACGATGGTTCTGCACTGGTAATCATGAAGATGACATGATCAGCATGATGGACGACAAGCGGTATCAAATTTTCGATCAGCCCATCACCGTGAAGGGAGAAGGTCTTGCGCTCAACGGACTTCTCGACATCCCGTCTACGGCTGTCGGCGTCGTGGTGTTCGCCCACGGAAGCGGCAGCGGGCGATTCAGTCCGCGCAATAATTTCGTCGCCCGCCATCTCCAGCAAGGAAGGGTGGGCACCCTCTTGATCGATCTATTGACCCTCGATGAAGCCGAGGACCGTCGCAAGGTCTTCGACATCGACCTGCTGGCAGATCGGGTTGTGCTGGCCAAAGCCTGGCTCGAACAGAATGCCCGAACGAAGGGCCTGGGCATCGGCTATTTCGGCGCCAGTACCGGAGCGGGCGCGGCCCTGCAGGCAGCAGTCCGCGATCCCTCATCGATTCAGGCTGTCGTGTCTCGGGGCGGCAGACCAGATCTGGCCGAACCCTATCTCCAGTCGGTCACCACGCCGACTCTGCTGATTGTCGGTGGAGACGACGAGCCGGTCATCGAGATGAATCGAGCTGCCTACCGACTTCTCACCTGCCCTAAACGTCTTGTGATCGTACCGGGCGCCTCGCATCTATTCGAAGAGCCCGGCAGGCTCGAAGAGGTTGCGGAGCATGCTCTCAGCTGGTTTCAGCAACACTTTCGTCCTGCCACGCAGGAGGGCACAGGTACGCAAACAAAGGAGCCTCTTCGATGAAAACATTACTCGCGGTTGACGGGTCGGATAATTCCTATGAGGCCGTTCATGCCCTGAAATACTTTTCCCGGGCAGAGCAGCTTACCCTGCTTCACGCCTTGAACGTCCCAAAACCGGCCTACCCCATGTTGCTACCGGAATTGGCGGCGGAGCAGTATAAAAGTTTTGAGCAAATCATGCGGGAAGATGGGGAGCGGCTGCTCGATCGAATTCAGTCCCTCCTCCCGATGCACGCAGGCCCTTCGACAAAACACCTTCGAATCGGGTCTCCGGCACAAGTGATCGTGTCGATGGCCGAGGAGCAGAAAGCCGATCTCATTGTGATGGGAGCACGGGGTCTTGGTCCCATCAAGGAGTGGCTGCTCGGCAGTGTGTCACACCGAGTCCTCACCCTGGCCTCCTGTGCCACGTTGATTGTGAATGGCCCGGTCAAGGCCATGAAACAGATCTTGCTGCCGCTCGCAGGTCTGTCCGATGCGGAAACCGCGATTCGTTTTCTACAACTCAAGCCGTTTCACGAGGCGGTTGACGTGACGCTGCTGACCGTATTGACTTCGACAGAGCCACCAAGGCCTGGGGATGACGCCGCAGCCGCCGCCGCCACCGAGAGACTAGAGGAGAAAGCCGCCTACATCGAGGGGGTGGCAGAACGTCTGCGCGCCATAGGTTATCAAGCACATGGAGTCGCTGTGGTCGGAACACCGTCTTCCATGATCCTGCAAGAAGCTACGACACTGCAATCGGATCTGATTCTCATGGGCACAAGGGGCCGGCAAGGAATGACCCGCTTCATGCTGGGCAGCGTGTCTCATGAGGTGTTACACAAGATGCCATGCCCGGTGTTAGCGTTTCACTAAGGCGCCCGGCTGGCAGATGTGGAAAAGTTATTGTGGCACACCAGAACTTCACGGGGTCCGCACCCCTGGAACAACGGGAGAGCACCACGCAGGATGCTCAAAAAGGCCATCCAGCAAGGCCACAGCCGATGAAAGCACCGTATGCGTACCTCTGCGCTACGTTGAGGATGCGTTCGAGGCGAGAACGCAGCTAGCTGACTTTTTCAGCATCCTGCTACAGGACCACGATCAACTCCAACAGGAGATAGCATGAAACTGGAAATTGAAAGTAGAAACGTCGGGATGACTCCCCGCTGGAAAAGTGAGATTGAATCCCGCATGGCAGACCTCCAGCGGAGACACGAGTATCTGATTCATGGGCGAGTCACCCTCACGAAAAATCTTCACCACAAGAAGCTGGCCAACGTCGCCGAGGCACTCATCGTCGTCACCCTCCCTGGTCGCCAGACCATAACGGCCCGCAAAGATGACAAGACGTTCGAAGAAGCCATTAGAACCGCCTTCAACGCCATTGCCATAGAGCTCCGCAAGTACCGCGAGAAGCGGGGTCGCACCGAGATCCGTACTTCCCCGAGCCCGCCATTTCGAGGCGTGGTCTGCAAACTGTTCCCGAAAGAGGGATACGGATTCATCCTCAAGGAAGGCGGCGGGGAGGTGTACTTTCACAAACACGCGCTCCAGGGTCTCACGTTCGATGAATTGGATGACGGGGCTGACGTCGCCTTCAACATTGAAGAGGGCGAGAAAGGCCCTCAGGCGTCGACGGTCCATCGTCCATCCCCTATCATCTCGTAGGAGCATGTGGAAAACGATTTTAACCCTGGGAAACAGAGGGCGGGAGCAAGTCAAGGATGGCTGAGGCAGGGTCCGCAGGTTCTTCAAAAAGGCCAGACTTCTCACCCGCCCAACCCCGGCGCGCCAAGACGCGCCGTTCCGCGGGCAAGGCCGCAGCGAGTGAAGAGGCAATACGTACTCAGTCCCGTACCTTGGAGTCTCTGACTGAAGCGAGAACGCCGCTGGAAGAGTTTTTTAACAGCCTGAGAGGAGGCCATGATGCCTGTCATCTCTCGGAACGTCATGTCGGCACTCAGAGTCACCCTCAGCATGGGAATCATTGGCCTCTTGTTCGCTCCGCTCCTCCAGGCACAAGAATATCCGGCAGATATCACGCGGGGCAAAGGCGTGTATCAGCGTCATTGCCAGGCATGCCACGGTGCCGGAGGCTTGGGGGATGGACCGGACGCGAAGGATCTCAAGGTGGCACCGGCCAACTTTCACCGCTTTTCGTCCATCCTTAAATCCGACGAGGAACTGCTGAGGATCATCGAACACGGGGTGGTCTTCAGTCCCATGCATGCATGGCGAGGCCGGCTGACGGATGGGGAAATGCAGGATGTAGTGGCCTATATTCGTCTATTAGCCCTGCAATGATGCTGTCGAATCAATCTTCCTCAGCTTGCTCGCATCCCCTCCCACACAACCGGAACTGAATTTGATCCAGGAGAGGCGGCCTGGGTGAACCCCGAATTCCACGCCGGCGAGGCCTGGACAACTCGGCATGGAGTACTTTGATTGATCGCCCGTCGAGGGCCAGTCCTGCCAAATCTCTGCCGCCTGCTGGTTGACTGAAACGCGCTTCAAGAGAATCCCATTCACGTCACGCTCGAGGGAGAAATCATCATACCCAAGACCCCCAATGCGGCATGAAACCTCTTCACGCCTCCCCCCTGAAGGCCACGCATGGACGAGGCGGGCTGAAAAGTAACATGTCCCTGTTTTTTGTTGATTTTTTCTCGCGGCCTTGGGGCCGTCAAGCTCCGTACCATCTGCTAAGCTTATCTGAGCAAAGGCACTGAGACCTCGGGGCAAAAGGGGTATTGTGATGTGGCTTCGTCGTGGATCCCTGCTCTTGTTGACAGGGATGCTATGGGGGTGCGCGATGGTGAATAATACACCACTGTCCGGCTCTGCGCCTTTATTTCAAGCCGATGCGACCGACACAGTACTCTTGCAAACAGTACATAGAGAACAAGAAGCGCAGCTAAGCACCTGCACACAGCACCAGTCCTGTGATCAGGTGCATTTCACCCGTGCGATGATCGCGTTATTCCAGAATAGAGAGGCGGCGGCGGGCTCCTTTCAGCAGGCGATAGCCGTCGCGCCGAATGGTCCATTCGCGGAATCAAGCGCACTTTGGATTCGGTTTCTTACCAACCGGACTTTCCAGCCCACATCCGCCGACAAGCCCGATAGGTCATTGATGGAGGTGGTGAAAGGGCTGGTGCGTACATGGTTGGGACAACAGCATGCGGAAACTGCCAACAGCCCGGTACTAGCAGTACACACCCTTCGGCAGCGGATTCGTATTCGCGATAAGCGGATCGCAGAATTGACGGATCAGCTCAGTGCCCTGAAGCAGATCGATTCGGACGCGCATAGGAACAGCAAGCTGAGTCTGCCGAGGACTCTATCCAAGTAATTACCCCTCGATCACATCGCCATTCCTGACCCCATCGTCCGTCGCATGCCTCCGGCAAACCCCACCCTCTTCGTGTCCCACCTGCCAAATCGACAGGTTGACCGCATCCGAGCGCCACAATGACCAAATAGTCTTGGTTTAGGATCAGCCCATCAGAGGTTGAAGAAACTCTATATTTAATGGGAAACTGCAGGGAGTTGCAGTCGTGGGCTAGCCGGATGAGATGCTGGGACGAGTAATTAAAAAAGCCTTTGTGGTTTGGCGAGCTCGGATAACGGCGAGTTCCGAGGAGTTGATTGCCGGTGGCAACGAAAAGCTCCCGCGGTACTGTATGGTGCAGAATTGTGCCGAGGGATCGTCAGAATTGCCTACACCCACCAGTAGTACGGTGGATGATCCAGCCTTACGTCGGCGTGAAAGATTGTGAGCCCCCACCCCTGCACGGAAGCGGTCTCTAACGTATCAACTCTACGTCTCTTGGTCCTTTCGGAGGTTGACGACTGGGATTTGGGCCCGCGATTGAAAGCTTGCGGGCATGAGATTGTAGCCTGGGTCCGCCCTACGTGGGGGCGAGTCCCAAAGTGTGGCGGCCTTTGTCAGGCAGTCAGCACCATTGTCAAAGCTATTTTGTCCCTATCCAAACCGACAGGGACGATTAAACCTAGGTTCGATGCCTGGACATGGCTCGATAAGAGAAAAATCCCACGCATTCCCTGTCCCAACGTTAATGCTCCACAGTTTATCGAATATGTGAAGGGCTTGAACATTGACCTTATCGTGGTCTGTTTCTTCTCTCAGATTTTAAAGAAGGCAATTCTCGAGACTCCCCGGTTAGGAATATTAAATTGTCATCCCTCACTCCTCCCTCGCTATGGAGGACCCCATCCGACATTTTGGATGCTCAAGAATGGGGAATCAGTTGCAGGGATTACCGTGCATGTGATGACGGAGAAAATTGATGCAGGGGCTATTGTCGCCCAACGAGAACTGATGATCGGAGAGACCGAGAATGCTGGGCAATTGTTGCAGCGACAATACCATGCATCTGCTGCGCTTTTGACAGAAGCCGTCAATGCCATGGCGCAAGGAACTCTCGACCGCAAGCCCCAAAATATCGCGGAACGTACCTATTTTGGAAAAAAGAAAGCGGCCGACACCATTCTTGATTGGAACGGGTCTGCGCGACAAATTGCAAATCTGCTGCGCGCGGTACAACCATTTGAACCTCTCGCAACATGTCTCAATGGTAAAACCATCAACATTTATGATGCGCGGCCTCAAGAGGGGTCTCCGTCAGGGAGAGTTCCTGGAGAAATCATCTCGAAGCAATCGGGGAGACTCCTAGTACAAACCGGCAACGGGTATCTAGAAATACGGTCCTGTGAGATCGTACCGTTTCATGGCTGGATCAATCGTATTCTACTAGAGTTCCTGCTGCCAGTTGGCAGCCGTTTTGACCTTGCTTCGCCAGCAACGGGGCTCGCATCTCACGCGGTCTCATGAGCATGGTGTCAACCCCGTCGCAATGACTTGTTGACCTTCACCAGGTCAAATCCCTCCGTGGTCAACAAGGACAAGACACGCAGCTTCATTGAGGGGACGGAGCAGGGCAGGACATGATTCTTAGGTTGGGTGCAAGTGGTTCCGCAGTGGACCTGGAGGATCGGCTGCGGGCATCCAATTGAGCTTCATTACACGTCAGGCGGACAATGGTGGGTTGAGGCGCACGCGCTGCCTGCCTGCGCAACGAGTTTGATTTCCGGTCGTTGCGACCAGTCGAAGATTTGGTGTTATCATTTTTCACTGTTTCCCCCTTCGTTGAAAGAGACCCTACACCTTCGCGTGTAATGTATCGCACGACTTCAATGATGCGGTCTGAAGCAGTCAGTTGGCGAGCCATAGCAGGTACACCTCCTTGTCGCGGAGAGGGTGAGAAATAAGCCTCCACGATATTCTGCTACTCTGCCCGAGCACAAACTGTTCAAAAAAGCTCACATTTGAATTATCGTTTCCGGGCCAGCGTCAGGTCTCTTCCTGGCGACGCCGCTAAGAATGAAGGGGAACCTAATTGTGGAGGACGATGTGAGGAGGGAATTGTGCGCGGTAATGCATTGATTGCAACCGAGCAACCATCGGGCCTCACGCAAAACAAACGAACGCGTGAGTGAATGATGTCTTTCGTTTGGCTGTGAACATCTGAAGGAAGAGCATGCAGCGTGAGGAAAATATAATGACGAGACCTTGCCTTCACGTCCCTTTCATAATTGAATAATTTTCTCCTCTATGTAGTCTCTCAAGATTTATCTTCGCGGAAGTCATAACCAGCTCTCTCCAGTGCCCGGTGCACGGTGTTCATCACCGTAGGAGTGTCGGAGTGCGGGAGTACCGTCACCTCCGGTGCAGCCTGGAGTTTGGCCAGAAGCTGCGCAGCTTCTGAGCCGGCCACCTTGTCGCAGATTTCATACAAGCCGCCCGGGCCTTCCTCCAATATATTGTGCTCCTCGAGAATGCCACGGATCGTCGCAATGACGGCAGCCGTGGGAGTCGGTATGAGTAAGGTGGCAAGGGCTCCATGATCGAGCCGGAGCCTGGAAGCTATGAGAAGTGGCTCCCCACCTCGAAGCCGCTGGGCAGCGGGCAGTAGAATCTTTTCTTCCATCCCGATGTGACGGAGAAGCCCGGCTCGAAATTGCTCATACGCTCCCTGATCAACCTGGTCGGCATGGGCCACAGCCGATTGAAGCAACTGTTCAAGTCGCCGGTGGTCTGCCATAAGAAACTCTGTGAGAGGTCCTGCTTGTTCGTTTTCTCGTGGTCTCATCCGTTGCCTCAGATTATGTCCACCTCAGAGGGGGGAAAGGGTCGAGGAGAAATTTAACACAATTGAGATCGCCGCGCGCGGTGGAGTGTCTTCAATGGAACACTTCTATAAACAGCTCCAGCATCGCAGCCCAAGACTTTTTGTCTGCCTCAGCATTGTACTCGAGGGCATCCATCCCAGCCTTGCCAGCATCAGGATTGGTGAATCCATGTTTGGCGCCAGGATAGGTGATGACCTGGAACTTCGCCCCCGCCGCCTTCATCTCCTGAGTAAAGGCCGCCACTTGCTCTTTCGGAACAAACGGATCGGCTGCGCCTGTGAGCACGAGAACCCGAGCCCGGACCCTGCCAGGCTCCGCAGGACTCTTCGTCGCGAGCGCGCCGTGAAAGCTGACCACCGCATCCAAATCGGCCCCGGAACGCGCTTCGCCAAGGACCACGGAGCCGCCAAAACAATATCCGATTGCGGCGATCTGGTCCGCCGAGACGTGGGGATCCTGCTTGAGCAGCTCTAGCGCCGCGTGAAATCTCGCCGGGATTACTGCCGGGTCCTTCTTAACCTCGTTCATGAAACCCTGGGCATCCTGCGGATGCGTTGTAACCTTGCCCTTCCCATACATATCCAGCGCGAACCCGACGTAGCCTGCCTCCGCGAGTCGCTTGGCCTGATAACGCGCATGCTCGTTGTGGCCCCACCACTCATGGACGACCAGCACTCCGGGACGTGGCCCCTTCGACGCGTCATTCCAGGCAATGAGTCCCTGGAGAACCGCCCCGCCATCTTTGTATTCGATTTCTCTCGTTTGAATTTCAGCGGAAGCAACCGACGCAACCAAGAGCACCGCTGCAGCCAGCGCCACAATGTGTGTCCTATTCATAGATCCCTCTCACAGATTTACACGCAGTCACAAGAAACCCTCAAGCTATACGACGATCACAACGTGCGCGGTGGAGAAAATGGTTCCTGATATCTTTTTCGCTTCACGAAAGATGCCGCTTGATCGCGTCGTGGATCTTTCGCGCGCGTACCTCGTTTCCTGTGACGCCGACTCGAATCGTCAGACTGGTTCGGGAATCCGAGAGGGATTCCAGGTCGATCCAGACATGCTCACTGTCAGCAAACTCCGCTTCCACATGCGCGGATAGATTATCAACTTTGTTTTCCAGTACCTTTAGGTCCAGCTCACCCAAGGCGGCGACGGTAGCATTGTGCACGACACGCACCTCATCGTTCAGTTCGTCCTTCAACTTGCCCATCACATACACCGCTCCGGCAGCTCCCCCGGCTGCGCCGACAAACAAAGCGAAACAACCGGAGCAGGAAAGCGCAAGCATCGAACAGAGCAAGAAGCCGGACACCCGCGAGCACCATATCTTACTCAGATTGTTGGGGCGCATTGTCGGCGTTGTCATATGAAGATCCCTCCTGACGCAATGGCATGAAGCCGTCGAGGAGCCAGACGAGAGAACCGGCGAGCGAGCAACTCGAGGACCGAACCGGTTCCAACATTGTTGTGCTTCCCGAATATTTGGGATTTTATTGGAGTACACCGGACAAGACAACCGTCGCACGTGGACGAGGCGAAAATGGGTCCTGACACTTTTTTAGCCTTCGGCCTCTACTTTCCGCCTTGGACGGAAAGTTCCCAGCGGTACCCATCAGGATCGTGGAACCATAAGCCCATGTGAGGTGAGCCGGGTGACTCCGGGCCGATTTCGTTGCCAGGATCTTCCACCTCGACCTTGTGCTTCTTCAAGTGCTGGAGCGCCTTCCGCAACGCGGTCATGGTCGGCAGATGAAACGACATGTGATCAATCGTTTTCGGTGACTGTTTACCTTTCGACAAGACGATTGTCACGTTGTCGTTGCCAACTGCGACGCCCCCTTCGAACTCAAACTCCTTGCGCAATCCCAGCACGCGCACGAACCATTTCGCGCTGCGCCGCGGATCACGGACGGCTAGTCCGAAGTGACCGACAGTGCCAATTGTGAACGGTACATTCATGGCTGCTACTACTTTAGCGGAACACGTGAGTGCATGCCAAGTGCGGGCCGGCGAAGGGTCGCATCCAGCACTGAAGGGACCTCGTTACGCCGGCACTTCCCCCAGCCGTTCCAGCGCTGCCCTCCAGAACTCTTTTGTCCGGATGCGGCCTCAGCGAGCAAGAAGGATGGTCTGGCTGTTCCCCTCCCACCCTTCTGAGGCCGCGCGTTGCGCGAGCACAGAAGATCATCAGGCTCCATCCCCGCCACTGTTCCGCGAGCACGAGGGATAGACCAGACCGCCCTTTTCACATCCGCGTGCTGCCAACTCCACTCACCGAAGGAGGCGCAGGCGTCGGATCACGCTCGCGACTGTCCGACGATTTGCGCGATCGCGCTGGCGTGCGTTCCGTGCATTCATGAGGGCGGTGCTGGCCTCGCCGCCGACCGTACGTGCTGTCATGCTCTCTGTCCTCGTCCTCCTCCTATGGCTCGGCGTCAACTGGTCCTATCACGCGTACTACAAGCCGGCCGAGATTCTGTTTCCCTTAGCCCATTCACTCGACAAGCGTCCCGCCGAGACGTGGAACGAATATGGATCGCTCTTCCGCGAGCATGCGACCGATGTCATCACACCTGAGTTGCTGGCTGCGCTGGCGCAGGTCGAGGGCGGAGGGAACCCGATGGCACGGACGTACTGGCGGTGGCAACCGACCTGGAATCCCTTGGCGCTCTACCAACCGGCGTCGAGCGCGGTCGGCATGTACCAGATCACCGACGCGACGTTCCACGAGGCACAGCGTTATTGCATCCACGATCACAAGGTGGTCGAGGATGGTCCCTGGGGTGATGTGACGTCCTGTTGGTTCAACAGCCTCTACAGCCGCGTCATGCCGAGCCATGCCATTGAGTTGACCGCAGCCCTGTTGGATCGCGGGGTCGAGAGCGCGATGAGACACCGGCGAATCGCCGCTGTTACGCTACAGAAGAAACAGGATCTAGCAGCAGTGATTCACCTGTGTGGAGCCGGGGCTGGCCATGCCTATGCCATGCGCGGCTTTCGGCCGATTCCCCGGCAACGGTGCGGCGACCACGACGTGCGAGATTATCTCGCACGAGTCAATACGATGAAATACCAGTTCGCCCGACTGGCGGCCGCAGGCTAGCTGATCCGGCTCATTGGATCTTCTCCGCCGAGAGTGGCGTAGCAATGGATTCGAGCGACCGCCCCTCTGCCTTGACCCCCAAGAACAGTTCGACGAGCGCGCCCACGAGCATCATGCCGGCTCCGAGTAAGTAGCCGTAAAAAATACTCGTGGCGGACGTTTCGATCAGTTTGCCATAGAGCCAAGGAGCGACGATCCCGGCTCCCTGCGCCACGACGAAGAAGAACGCAATGGCCATCGCGCGGATCTCCAGAGGAAAGATCTCGCTGACGGTCAGATAGGCCGCGCTGGCGCCAGCCGAAGCAAAGAAAAATACGCACGACCAGGCCAGCGTTTGGGTCACGGAAGTGAACAGGCCTTGCCAAAACAGATACCCTGTCACGGCCAACAGGCAACCGGAGACGGCATAGGTGAAACTGATCATCGGTTTGCGGCCGATGGTATCGAAGTAGCGGCCGAGCACCAGCGGGCCCAAGAAGTTGCCGAGCGCAAACGGCAGAATGTACAGGCCGATGCTGCTGCTGGGCACATCGTAGAACTTCGTGAGGACGAAGGGGTAGGTAAACGAAATCGCATTGTACATAAAAGACTGCGTGGTCATGAGGACGATGCCGAGTGTCGTA
>WNGC01000427.1_pt2 | contig 25131 bp, 20 predicted proteins | sample 5400051 | NCBI WGS metagenome assembly WNGC01 (sample SAMN13153368, study PRJNA577476) | soil metagenome | isolation source: 20 cm soil or saprolite under grassland replicate 2 | place: USA:California | collected 2016-06-15
ACCCGCATCGGAACCGGTTGGTCGTCGCAGCCCCAGTCGCAGAGATAATCAAACCCCTCGGCCGCCAGGTGATCCGGAGTGTTCGGACTCTCATCCCCTCCGCCCGGACCGAGCCAACCGCGAGGAGCCTTCCCCGTGCCTCTCGTGATGGTCTCTCGGACCTGCCGAACGATCGCGCGCTCTTCGTCTAAAGCGTATTGATTCATTCGAATGTTATTGGTGATCCCATGCCCTAGCCATTCCCACTGGCGCTTGTTGCCTTCCTCGATAATGGCGGGATGATGCTGGCATACGTCGGCGTTGAGGAGCACGGTGGCCCGGATCCGGTGGTTGTCCAGAACCTCCATCATGCGAAAGACGCCGACCCTTGAACCATAATCTCTCAGCGCGCAGCCCGTTACGTCGGGCAACTGAGAGCTCGCGGCGCCCGGGATCGCTTTATCGATGTGGAAAAACTCGATGTTGGGCGCGACCATCAATGCGATTCTCGCATCATTCGGCCACTTCAGCGGCGCGCGTCTAACAATCGGTGAGTAGTCGTAGCGATCGGTTTGCATGCGGACACTTCTTTATGTTGCATGAGCAATGATTGAAACGGAAACTATGTCAGGAAAATGAAAGGGTCAAGCGTTAACAAGGCCGGGTGAGGGCAGAGATACCCCTGCCGCGGAGATTCGGGTGGATTAGTCCGCTGACTTCATCCTGGCCAAGCACATGGTGCGGGATATTATGGAAATCGCGATTAATACATTGATATCTGCCTGATTCGAGTGGAGTGAAACACTCAAAAATAAGTTCCTGCTGGACTCATATAATAGGTTGACTTCAGGCCGGATAACACCTAGAGTCGTAACTGCCTTCTTCAGTATATGGCCTTCTGAAAGAGGAAGACACAAAGGTTGAAGGCCTTTAATCTGTCTCGCCTTGCGAACGAACCTAAAGGACAATCCGACCAGAGCGTGGTTTCAGTATTCAAGTGCCCCATGTTCTGCCATTGCCAGTCAAATTCACAGGGTCAAAGACGTTAAACATTCTCTCAGAGGAGGAGAACATGGGTAGTAAATTGTACGTTGGCGGTCTCCCTTACTCAGTAACCGAGGGGCGACTGCAGGAAATCTTTGCGGTGCACGGGACCGTGGAATCGGCGAATGTGATCTCGGACAAGTTTACGGGACAGTCACGGGGTTTCGGCTTCGTCGAGATGAGTTCGGGAGGTGAGGCTCAAAAAGCCATCGAGGCCTTGAACGGCACACAGCTGGATGGGCGCACCCTGACCGTTAATGAAGCCAAGCCTATGGCGCGGCGCGATAACAGAGGTGGAGGTGACCGAGGCGACCGAGGCGACCGAGGCGGCGGACGTAATCGCTGGTAGTTTTTCTTAAATAACCACATGAGGGGCGACGGGTCGGGTCGCCCCTCTTTTTTGCGTTTCTTAGGCGCCTGCGATTTTTCTCCACGGCTGACCGGTCAGCACCGAGATCAAACCGGTGGAGCGAGGCGAAACCCGCGTGCTTTTTCTTCAGGCGCTCGCCCAACGATAAACAGCTATTTGGTTCGCTAGCAGGTTGGTGAAAAACTCTGTTGGCAGGCTGCTCAAAAAGATCTCGGAGACGAGACGATTGAGCCACCCTTCGATATGCTCAGGGCAATCGGCTAAGCCTATGAGGCTTTTTCGGCAGCCTGCTACAGTGGAAGGTGATCCGGAGGAAACATCAAAGAGATGAAAAAAGGATCTCTCACACTTGCGGCATCAATCATCGCAATCCTCGTGATAGGCGCCACTTTGAGCCGCTTTTTTGTCGACCTATTATGGTTTGGTGCGCTGGGATTCAGAGCCGTCTTTATGACCACATGGCTCACCGAGCTCACCGTCTTTGTCGTCGCGACCGGATTCTCGTGCGCAATACTACTACTGAACGGGTTGATGGCTGCGAGAACCACTTCAACGGGAGCGCGCCGACCTGGATTCAGGATTGTTGGTCGTGGTCGGGAAGGGCTACCCGAGGTCATTGAATTTTCCTTGGACAAGCTGCCGTTGCGGCTTATCATCTCGGCGATCGCTTTGTTGCTCGGCCTGTTCATCGGCTTCGCACAGACTGGCAACTGGGAGACCGTGCTCAAGTGGCTCTATGCCGCCCCTTTCGGACGACCCGATCCTCTATTTGGACATGACCTGGGGTTTTATGTTTTTTCGCTTCCCGTTTATAACCTGACGCGGGATTGGGGACTTTTAATTATCTTTTTGGCCGCCGTAATGGCAGTGATCATCTACTGGGTGCGCGGCGACATCAATTATCAGCCGGGAGAGTTTCCTACGGTGAGGCCCGCGGCAATCAGGCACCTTTCTGCTTTGCTGGCGATTTTTTTTCTCCTGAAAGCCGGTGGTTATGTTCTCCAGCGCTATGGCTTGATGACCAGCAATAATGGGGTCGTTTTTGGCGCGGCCTATACCGACGTCTATCTCCGCCTGCCGCTGCTAGTGGCGCTGGTTGGCGCATCACTTGTGGCGGCAGCTTTGTCTGCTGCCAATATTTGGCTTAGGGACATCCGGTTGCCCGTTGCAGCAGTGGCGCTGGTTTTTGTCGTGTCCTTGGTGGAAACCGTCGTGCCGGGTCTGTTTCAAAGCTATTGGGTAAAACCGGACGAGTTGCGATTGGAGTCGCGCTACATTGCCAATAACATCGCGTTTACCCGCTACGGTTTCGCCCTCGAGAACATCAGTGGCGCGCCGTTTCCCGCAAAAGGCAAGCTTACTCCGCAAGTGACAGCGGCCAACGACGTCACCATCCAGAATATTCGCTGGTGGGATCCACGTCCGCTGCTCGATACTTACCGCCAACTGCAGGAGATTCGTCTTTACTACGATTTTCACGACATCGATATTGATCGTTACGTTATTGATGGGAGTTATCGGCAGGTTATGCTTTCCGGGCGGGAATTGAATCAATCCAAGATTCCGACCGACGCGCAAACCTGGATCAATCAGCGCTTCAAGTTCACCCACGGCAACGGTATCGCCATGAACCCGGTGAATCGCTTCGATGAGGAAGGGCTACCCGTTTTTTACGTCAAAGATATTCCCCCGCTGACGCCGCCGGGGCTGCGGCTTGACCGTCCCGAGATCTACTTCGGCGAACTGACCACCAATTACGTCGTCGTCGGCGGTGATACGAAAGAATTCGATTATGCCAAGGGCCAGGAAAATGTGTACAATACTTATGAAGGCCGCGACGGCGTCTCTTTAAGCAGTCTTTGGCGCCGTGCTTTATTTGCCTGGTACTTCGGCGACCTCAAGTTGCTGATCAGCGACAACGTGACTAGATCCAGCCGGATTTTGTTTCGACGTCTAATCCAGGACCGCATCCAACGTATCGCGCCGTTCCTCCTCCTCGATCATGATCCATACCTGGTCGTCAGCGACGGGCGCCTGATCTGGATGCAGGATGCTTATACCGTGAGCGACTCGCTCCCTTATTCCCAACGAAATCAGCCTGGCGGCATCAACTATATTCGCAACTCGGTGAAAGTAGCGGTTGATGCCTATGATGGAAATCCGATCTTCTATGTCGCTGATCCGAAAGATCCCATCGTGCTGACCTACCAGCGCATCTTTCCCTCTTTGTTTCAGTCCATGGATTCCATGCCGGTTTCGCTGCGCCAGCACATGCGTTACCCGGAGGATTTTTTTATCCTTCAAGCGAACATGTACGGGACCTATCACATGAAGGATCCGGAGGTGTTCTACAACAAAGAAGATCTGTGGAGCTTCCCTAAGGAGAAATACGCCGGGCAAACCGTTACCATGCAGCCCTACTACACCATTATGCGCTTGCCGGGCGAGTCCCGCGAGGAGTTCATTTTGATGCTGCCGATGGTGCCACGGAACCGCGACAATATGATCGCCTGGCTGGCCGCGCGCTGCGACGGTTCGAACTACGGCAAAGTGATCGAGTTTGCCTTTTCCAAGGAGAAGCTCATTTATGGCCCGGCACAAGTCGAAGCGCGGATCGATCAGGATACCACGATCTCACAGCAGCTCTCTTTATGGAACCAGACCGGGTCGCGGGTCATCCGCGGTAACCTGCTGGTCATTCCGATCGAGGACACCTTGCTCTATGTCGAGCCTCTCTACCTCAGCGCCGAGAGCCGCCAGTTGCCGGAGCTGAAGCGCCTGATCGCTTCCACCGGCGATCGCGTCGTCATGGCCACCGATGTTCAGAGCCTGCTGGCTGCCTTGTTCACCCCGGAGGGAAGACAACCGGCGGTTGTCACATCAACGTCTGCGCCGCCGCCCGGAGCGCGCGCAAGCGAATCGCCTCCTTCGGGCTCCAATTCGGAGGCCCTTAACCATTATCGTCGTGCGCTCGATTCCTTGAGCAAAGGCGATTGGCGAACGTTTGGTACGGAAATGGAAGCGATGCAAAAGGCGTTGCAGGGCGCCCCAGCGAAGCCGCCATCATAGAGACAGTTTCAAAGGCACGCCAAAGGAGATCGAGGAGATCGCGCTCTCCCTTCCAACGCCGAACGCCACCATGGTCAATCGCCCCGGCCCCCGACCAACTGCGCCGCCACACTCGGCAGCGGCCAGTACGTCATGGCGGTCAGGCTCTCAGAAGCAAGATCGATTTGGCTTCTTTTGACTGCCCGGCTAGCACTCTCAGAGGCAATTTTTTTCATGATGTAACTGGCGACTGCGAGTTCGCTTGTTGGAAAGATCGCTACCTTGAATCCCTGAGGAGTCGTGGGCTATAAAAGATCGAATCGCCGGGAACTGACGAATTTCGAATTAATCTCCGGAGGTGGATCGCTCATGGGCACGGAAACAACGGCAGGCTACGATCTGCTTTACGATGTCATCAGGCGCCGGTCGAGTATTCGAAAGCTAAAACCGGATCCGATTCCCGATGAATATATCAACAAAATTCTCGAAGCCGGCCGCTGGGCGATGTCTGGCGCCAATTCGCAACCCTGGGAATACATTGTCGTTAAAGATCCGCAAGTGAAGAAGGATCTCTTCCGCTGCTACACGGAGGTCAATGCCGAGTTCATTTACTGGATGGAACAGCAGCGCGTCTTCGAGCTGAGGCATCCCGCGTATCAGATGACCGCTGACAAAGCGGTAGAGCAGCAGCGGCGCGGCGCCGGTTGGTCCGCGGCGCCGGCGCTGATCGTCGTCGTCGGCGATGGGCGGCGCCAGTGGGGCACGGTGCAAGGCGCCCATACTTTCGGGCGCGACCAGTCGCACCTCACGGACGGTCTGGCGAACACCTGTACGTTGATGCATCTAGCCGCGGTATCGCTCGGTCTTGGCACGCAGTGGGTCACGATTCATGTTCAGGAGCCATTCAAGAAAGTCTTGGGCGTGCCGGATTTGATGATGTTGTACCTCATTATTCCAATTGGCTATCCAGCGGTGGAGCCCTCGGAGGGCGTGCGGCGCCCCTTGGAGGAAATCGTTCACCATGATCACTATGACGAGTCCAAGTTTATGAGTAATGAACGAGTGATTCAGTTTCTTTATGAGCTGCGCGGGAAAACGTTGCAAACTTACCGGCAGTCATACGTCGGCAAAGAAGAACCGAAGAGCGGCTGATCCCGGAGGGAGCGTCAATATGTCGAGTGAGACTCAACCCACGGTCTATGACCGGCTGATTGCGTTAAGAAATCGTCAGCGCGCGCTTCAGGCCGAGAGCCCCTTTGTAATTCGCGGCGCGGACGTCCCTTGGGAAACGAATCCGCAGGGAATCATAAAATGGTATCTGCATCCCGCAATGGAGCGGAGCTTTCACAAGGCGTTGATTTTTTCAGTCCAGAAAATTCCGCCAGAAAGTCACAGCGGTAAACAGCATTGCCAGGGCGGCGTCGTGCAATACGTTGTCCAAGGGAAGGGCCGAACCGTCATGAACGAAATCTCGCATCCCTGGGAGGCGGGCGATGTCGTGCAATTGCCGCTGCTTCCTGAAGGCGTGACCTTTCAGCACTTCAACGAAGATCGCTCCAAAGAAGCGGTGCTTACCGCCTGCATGCCAAACCTGTCGGAGCCGCTGGGAATCGATCGCGGAGCGGGCCTTTTCCAGCTGGAAGCCGCGCCGGAGTTTAAGGCTGCCTTTCGTTCCGAGCTGCCCGATCTCAAAACGCTCCAGGCCAAACTCAGCTCAGACTCAGGCAAAGCGATTCCAGTAAAAATCGATTCGCCGCGATCGACGTATGACCACAATTACGCGCGCACGCAAGAAATCCAGCAGCGCTCTCGAACGGCAAAGATCGTCGTGCGCCGCGATGAGCGCCGAGAGGAAATGACTCGTCAGGGACGGTTGCGCTACTATCTTAACCGGACCGTCTTGCACGATACCGTGTTGAAAGATTGGAACGTGTTCACGCATGAGCTGCGCACCCGTTCGGGCAAACATCGCCACCAGGGCGGGCTCGCGATTTATGTTGTCGAGGGAAAAGGGTACACAATCGTGGAAGGCCAGCGCCAGGATTGGGAAAGCGGCGATTTGATTCTTCTTCCCATTCAGCCGGGCGGCGTGGAACACCAACATTTCAATCTCAATGGCGAAACGCCCTCGCGCTGGATGGCGTACATCTACAAGCCGTTCCATGATGAAGTCGCCCACGGCATGGAGCAGCGAGAAGAAGCGCCGGAGTTCAAGGGATCGGATTGCTGACTAATATAGCTCGTATTTCTATCACCCTGGGTCATGACCCGTAGTTTCTTTTCGATGTCATTCTGAGGAGCCGAAGGCGACGAAGAATGACACCTCAAAATTTAAATGATATTAAAACGCTGGAAAAGAGACCAGACGTAACTATGTCCGTCGATCCGATCACGGTAGAAATTATTCGCTGCGCGCTTCGGGCGGCCGCCAACGAAATGTCGGTGGTGTTAAAGAAAACCGCCTACAACATGATGATTTATGAAGTGCAGGATTACTGCGTCAGCATCGTCGATCACGAAGGGCGGACGATGTCGCAGAACGAAGGCGCCTTGCCGATTTTTCTCGCCGACCTCGGCGTGGCGGTGCAGGATGGCGTGGAGGTCTACGGTCTCGAGAATATCCATCCAGGCGACGTCTTCCTGGTTAATCATCCGGAGATCTGCGGGCAGCATCTCAACAACATGGTTGTCTACACGCCGTTTTTCTGGGAGTCCAAGTTGCTATGTTTTTTGGCGGTGCGGGCGCACTGGATCGACGTCGGCGGGGGGAGCACCGGGTTTGGCTCCAGCATGACGCGCGATGTCTATGAAGAGGGGCTGCAGATTCGCTCCGTGAAGATTTACGCCGACGGCAAGCCAAATACCGAGGTGCTGCGTTTGATCGAGGACAATATTCGATTCCCGGAGTCGTCGCTGGGAGATCTCCGCGCGCAGATTGCATCCTGCCGCACGGGAGAAGAGCGGTTGGAGCAAATCTGCCGCAAGTATGGCGGCGCTGTATTTCAGGATTCGGTCGAAGTCATCTGGGATCAAACGGACAAACTCGTGCGCGAGTCGGTGCGGGCGATTCCGGATGGCGTGTACGAGGCGTCTTCGTTTTTGGACGACGACGGAAGAGATTTAACCAAGACACTTCCCATCAAAGTGCGAGTCATCGTCCGTGACGACGAACTCACGATTGACTTTTCGGACATGTGCGACCAGGTGCCGGGCTTCATCAACTGCGGCTCGTCCGGCGGGATGGCCGCCGCTCGCGTGGCTTTCAAAGCGCTCACGCTACCCCATCGGGAAGTAAACGAAGGTTCATTTCGCGCGCTCAAGGTCATACTTCCGCCGGGAAAATTGCTAAGCGCGCGACGCCCCGCGCCCATCGGCGGCTGGAGTTTGTCCTTACCGACGGTTCTCGACACGATTTTTCGCGCGCTGGCACCGGCCTTGCCTGACCGCATTCCCGCGGCGCATAAGGGAGACATGGGCGGCTACGCGATCTTTGGAACGCATCCAAAGAGCGGCCGGCGCTATGTCTGTCAGAACATCATCGGCGGAGGTTGGGGTGGCCGTCCATTCGAAGACGGCGCATCGGCCGCAGTGTCCATGTGCCAGGGCGACGTGAAAAATACACCGATCGAACTTCAAGAATTGTATTACCCTTTGCTTTACGAGTGCCACGCTTTGCGCCCCGACAGCGGCGGCGCCGGCAGATTCCGCGGCGGTATCGGCGTCGAAGTCAAAGTGAAACCGTTGCACGACCTTTACGTCAGCCGCAACACGGACCGAATCCAGTGTCCGCCCTGGGGGTTGTTGGGCGGAGAAGAGGGGAAGACGACTCAGACGGTGATTCGGCGTGACGGCAAGGAAGAAACACTTCCTGGGAAGTTCAGCCATCTCTTGGTTCGGCCGGGCGACACGGTGACGTTCCTTACCGCCGGCGGCGGCGGGTATGGCAACCCTGCCGAACGTGAACCTACCGCCCTAAAGCGCGATTTCGTCTTGGGATACGTTTCGAAGGCTGATGGAAGCCCAGGCTAAGCCGCAGTTTTCCGATCGAACTATTGGTCCGCAGCCGTTGCTCGGATCCTGTTCACTCGTAATCTGATGGTTGCTTAAGCGAATGGCCCGATTGAGAGTGCCTTGCCCCTTCGTATTAATGCCGTTGCGCAATAAAAATTAAGGTTTAAACTAGAAGTATCTTTCCCGCATGGCGATATCATTAGAAAGGAGGCCCTCCATGTTAGCCAGAGACATCATGACCAAACACGTTGTTGCTGTTACTCCTCTGACTCCTGTTAAACAGGTGGCAAAAATCCTCAACAGGAATCACATCAGCGGAGTACCGGTGGTGGACAAGAGCGGCAAGCTCGTCGGTATTGTTTCCGAACGGGACTTGCTTGCGAGGAGAGGCGCCCAAGTCAAATCCATCATGAGCAAGAGCGTCATCCGGGTGAAGGAAGATACGCCCGTAGAAGACATTGCATCCCTGATGGCCACCCGGAAAGTGAAGCGGGTACCGGTGATACGTGGCCAACACTTGGCTGGCATCGTAAGCAGGGCTGACATCATACGGGCCATTGCCCTGGGCGAACATATCGCCATGCTCACGCCCGTCTATGATCTCTAGCAGTTTAGCGAACCCCCTGACCTAAGTCCGCAGGGCGAGGGACTTCGCCTATTATCGTCCCAGATAAATTTTTCGGGCGGCGCGTAGATGGGCGATCGCTTTCGCTTTGTTGCCCATAGCTTCGAACAGCAGACCCAGATTACAATGCGCATCGGCAAATGACGGATCATTTCTGATCGCCTGAGTGTACGCGCGAATCGCTTTCGGGAAACTTTTAAGATCTTCCATCAAAACGCCCAGGTTAAAGTAGGGCGTCGGATCATGGGCGGCGTATTCGGCGGCGAAACGGTAATGCGCCTCCGCTTTCTGCCATTCTTTCGAATCATGATAGAGCCTGCCCAAGTTGAGGTGCGCGTCCGCCATTTTCGGGTCGAGTTCCAACGCCTGTCGATAAGCCCGCTTGGCGTCCTCTTCTGAACTCGTTTCTAGCTCGAGCGCGAGGCTGAACCAGTACTCCGCCGTGAGCTTTTGCTCGGAAGGCTTCGGAGCGGGACGAGAGATATTGAGCTTTTGCGCAATATCATGAGCCTCGAAATTGAAGACAAACTGTCCTGAATCCGGTTGCCAGCGGGCTCTTCCGTCCCACGCGACAACGCGGCGCCCGTCGGCATAGATCTTGATCGTCGCAAGGTGGCGGTCATCCGGCAGCTGGCGCTTCAGCGAAGAAAGCATGCGGAGCACATTCTTGGGCGGGACGCGCGAGCTGAGCAAGCCCTTGGCGGTTTTCAAAAGGAGCAGATCTTGGAAGGTGAACTCGAGTTGCTTTCGTTGGCCCCGGCTTGGCGCAAGAAAACCGGCGCGTACGAACGAGCGCACGCGAGCACCCGGCAGGTCCAGGATCTTCGCCACCTCGCCGGTGGTGAAAAACTTCATCGCTTTGTGGAACGGGCTTTCCTTTGGGGTTTATCGGCATCCGCGGTCTTGGCGCGAACCGCGGGTTTCTTTTCCTTCACGGTTTTCTTTCCCAAGCTTTCCTTGAGCGCCGACATCAGGTCAATCACCTGAGCGCGCGGCGCTTGAGGCGCAGCCACCGTGATTTGCTTGCCCTGAGCTTTTTGCTCCACCAGCTCCAGCACGCGCTGGCGGTACTCGTCTTCGAATTGCTCGGGACGAAACTCCTCGTTGGAAAGCTCGTCGATCAGGCGAATCGCGAGATTGGTTTCCGCTTCGTTGATCTTGGCTGATTCCCCTTTGGAAATCTCGTCGAAGTTCCGCACTTCGTCGGCGAAATACATGGTGTGCAGCATCAATCCGGCCATCGCCGGCCGGATGAGGACTAGATTTTCTTTGCCGCGCATTACGAACTTCGCCAGGGCGATTTTGCCGGCTTTGTTCATGGCTTCGGCAAGCAAACGATAAGGCTTCTCGCCTCCCTTGTCGGGTCCGAGATAGTAGCCTTTCTCGAAGTAAATGGGGTCCACCGTTGAAAGCGGCACGAATTCCGAAATTTCGATCGCCTGCGAGGCCTCGCCTTCGAGAGCCTCGAGTTCTTCATCTTTGAACCGGACGTATTGGTCTTTCGCGAACTCGTATCCCCTGACCAAGCCATCCCGTTCCACCACCTCGTTGCATACCGGGCAGAAGCGCTGCTGTCTAATACGGTTGCCGCATTTGGCATGAAGCATATGAAAGCTGATAGACTGCGAAGAGGCCGCGGTATACAGCTTCACGGGTATCGAAACCAAGCCAAAAGAAATCGTACCTGAGGCCACCGGCCGTGCAGCCATAGAACCCTCCCGAAGAAATTATCATATATCAATCCGTACATCGTTCTTCAACACAATTCTATTCAACCGTTCAGGAGATCGGCGCTCCGGATGTCGGCCGTACGCCGTAGCTCTTCTCCGCCTGCGACCCACCACGGTTTTGCGCGCAACTTTTAGATGCCGCAAGCGGTTTCGTACATCAGATGTGCGCCAATTCCTACAGTTTGAGTGGGCTCTAAATATCTACCTAATGCGGAACTATCAGTAAAACCGAGCCAATTGCGAATTGGCCCCAGGCTTGCTCCAACTTGTTAGTTTGTGTTCAGCCACCCTCACGATCATGGGGACCGGAAATGCCTCGAATTACAAATAAGAAGACTCGTTCTTTTCGAAGCGGCAAGCAGACGTGTAAAGTATGCGGCTGTACGGACAAGTTCGATTTCAAGGTTCCTAACAGACTGTGGAAAAAAGTGGTGCCGGTCGAATATCAGAACAAGGTCGTCTGCTTAGAATGTTTTGACGAGCTGGCCTTTGAAAAGGGTGACGCCGCTTACATGTGCGCTCGTTGCACATTTCCCCGGTACTCGGAGGCAGCCGCTGCTCGACAAAATCTGTTGTTGGCCAATTAGAACAGTTAGAACAAAAGTGCCAGGTGTCGCCGTCGCGCGTCCGTCTGTACACAGATGCCATAGAGCGTTCCTAAATCGAAAGTCCGATTACCTATTATACTAATTCGCGTAAAAAAAATCGGGGCTCTTAAGCTGTAAAAACAGAGCGGCCCCGTTTACCCAAGGAATGGGACGTTGCATGGATAGTGGATTGGCAAGGATCAAGCTTTTGACCGCGGCGTTATTATTGATGATGCTCCAGTTCAACGCCGTTGGCTGGGCGCAAGCCCAGAAGCCAACCCCTCTCGCGGAGCTGGCTGCCTATACCGGTCTGGACCGCGAGCAGCGCTTGATCGCGGGCGCCAAAGCCGAAGGCAAAGTCGTCTGGTACACGTCTCTGGCCGGAAGCTCTTACAAAGAGCTCGCTAAAGGGTTCGAGGCGAAGTATCCCGGCGTCAGGATAGAGCCCTACCGTGGCACCAGCGTCGATCTCATGACCAGGATCATCGCCGAGGCCGAGGCCAAGCATTTCCTGGCCGATGCGATTGAAACCACTTTGCCGGTTTTAAGATACATGCGTGAGAACAAGATGCTCACCCCTTATGTTTCCCCTTCGCTGGCCAAATACCCGTCGAACGCCAAAGAGAAGGCCGACCGCGGCCTTTTCTACTGGGCCATCGATCGCGAGACTTACATGGGAGTAGGTTACAACACGACCATGATACCGGCCTCCGCGGTTCCAAAGAATTACGCGGATCTCATGAAGCCAGAGCTCAAGGGGAAAATCGCATTCGCCACCAGCGACACCGGAACCCGGACCATCGGTTCTATGCTCAAGCATAAAGGCGAAGAGTTCGTCAAGAAGCTGAAAGCGCAGGACATCATTCTGCACTCAGTCTCGGGACGGGCGATGGCTGACATGGTGATTTCGGGGGAAGTCGGTATTTCGCCGACGATCTTCCGTGACCATGCGATGGAATCCAAATCCAAAGGCGCGCCCATCGATTGGGTGCCGATGGAAGTCGTTCCCACGAATGCCGGTGGTGTCTCTTTAGTCTCTCAAGCGCCGCATCCCTACGCAGCCACGCTGTTGGTGGATTTCCTTTTTAGTCCGGAGGCGCAAAAGATTCTCGCCGACCTCGAATACGGCAGTCCATTCACGCCGGTCAGCTTCAAGCTTTGGTATCCCGAAGCCGGCATGTCCACCGCCCAATACGACAAAGAAAACGCCCGGTGGGAAAAACTGCTCAGAGAGATTGGCCGCAAACAGTTCTGAAACGGCACGGTGCGGGAGCGTAAATATCGCACCGATTAGCTCCTGGGCCGGCTTTCAACCGCGGGTGCCGCGGTACATCAAAATTGTGCGGCGCTAGTCCAAAACGTCCACTGCTCTCACGACCACCTGAGTCTCAATGTGCATTTGTCGCAGATTCCTACCTGGAAAGGACTGCATATCAGAACTGCAGTGGCCTCTCTCTTGCGTTCTTGAAGGGACAGCCATGGAGTTACGGCACCATCCACTCATGTCTTACCGAGGGCTCCCTAACTGGCCGCCAATTTGGCTCTGGAGATGCGGCGCGGAAGATAAGCATCCCGAAGGGGAAGTAGGGAATCTGAAAAGTGTGCTGGTGTCCGGTTTTGAAGGATTCAGCAGGTGTTATCTGATCATTGACTACGAAGGGGCGGAGTATGTGGGGCGCCTTTTATTCGATGATGGCCCCTTCTGCAGCGAAGTCTATAAGCTGCTGCGTGACCACCGCGGCCATTCCATCCAGGAAATCGGCGGGCTGGAGGTCAGTCACACTCCCTAAGTATTTTTTCTTAACGTCTCGTCGGTGCCTTCGCCGATCTCTCGGGTGCGACGCGTGTTTCCGATTAATCGGCTGGCACGATACGCCATCGCCCACCCCGATGCCGCCATCGTAAAGGCCAGGAGGCTTGGCAGCGTCCAGTGGAGAAGCGCGTCCCAGGAGCCGATCGAACCACGAACGAGCGTGTCACTGATCACGAGCTCGCCGGCCACCCAGCCAAGAACTCCCCCTCCGAGCCAGACAATCCATGGGAAGCGATCCATAAGACGCGCCAAGAGACTACTTCCGCAAATCACAATTGGGATAGAAAGGCCGATGCCGAAAAGCACTAGGGTGAAATCCCCATGAGCGGTTGCGGCCACCGCCAAGACATTGTCGAGACTCATAATCAAGTCCGCAACGATGATAATTCCCATCGCTTCCCAAAGTGTGCCGACCTCACGCACTTTCTGTTCCGTCCCCTCGCTCGCGTCCTGACGCACCAGTTTGTAGGCGATCCACATTAACACCAGTCCGCCCACCTCCTGCAGAAATGGAATAAGAAGTATCTGCGTGATGACGGCGATAAGGGCGATTCGCAGCACGACGGCGCCGAGGGTTCCACCGATCATGCCAAAAAGTCGCTGTCGAGGGGGCAAGGTAAGGACTGCCATCGCGATAACCAAAGCATTGTCACCCGCCAGCGAGAGATCGATGATGACAATGCCTAGCCAACGAGCCCAGAATTCAGGTTGAACCAGCAACTCCATCGATGAGCCTCTGAACAACGATCAAGTTTCTCGCGGTGCCGGCGCCGACGCAGGTAGCCCGCGCAGTCGCCGCCACCAGGGAGTGATGACGGGCATCAGGAAAAACAGTATGGCCAGCGCCGTGATCACTCCAGAAATCGGCCGAATGAAAAAGATCGCCAGCGATCCTTGCGACATGATCAAACTCTGGCGCAAGGCATTTTCTGCCATGTCACCCAGGACCAGCGCCAAGACGAGAGGGGCCAGGGGGTAGTCCAGCTTTTTGAAGACATATCCCACCACGCCAAACAGGAGCATGTACCAGACATCGATCATGCCGTTGTGGACGGCATAAGAGCCGATCGCGCAGAGCACGACAATCAGCGGCGTGAGAATTGCGAACGGAATGCGCAGGATGGCTGCGAAAAATGGCACGAACGCGAGAACAATCAGCACGCCCAGGATGTTGCCGGTGTACATGCTCGCGATCAGTCCCCAGACAAACTCCGGCTTCTCTTTGAACAGGAGCGGCCCTGGTTGCAGCCCCCAGATGATCAAGCCGCCGAGCATCACCGCGGCGGTCGGCGAGCCCGGAATACCGAGCGTGATCATCGGCAGCATCGCCGCGACGCCTGCGGCATGGGCCGCGGTCTCAGGCGCCACAACTCCCTCTAACTCGCCTTTCCCGAATCGGCCCGGATTTTTGGAGAACCGCTTCGCGAACGAGTAACTCATGAACGATGCGGGCGTTGCTCCGCCGGGCTTGAAGCCCATCCAAAACCCGATAAAGCAACTGCGCCCGAAAGTGCGCCAGTAGCGCGGTAAGATCTTCCAGGTGTCCAGCACGACGTGGAGATTCATCTTGCTGCGGACCCCTTTGAAGCTCAGCCCTTCCTCGACGGAAATCATGATCTCACCGATTCCAAAGAGGCCGATGACGGCTATAATAAAATCAAAGCCCTGCATGAGTGAAGTGACTCCGAAGGTCATGCGCAGCTGGCCCGTGACAATATCGAGACCGACCGTAGCCAAGATAAAGCCAATGGCAATCGAGACCACCGTCTTAAGGGGGTCGCCTCCGCCGAGACCGACGAATGCAGAGAAGGTCAAAAGTTGGATCGAGAAAATTTCCGGCGGGCCGAATCTGAGCGCCACGTCCGCAAGCAGCGGGGCAAAGAAGGTGATGAGCACGGTCGCGAACAGAGCCCCGACGAACGAGGAAGTGAACGCGGCAGTCAGCGCTTGGCCACTCTTACCCTGCCTGGCCAGAGGGTAACCGTCAAACGTGGTCGCCACCGACCAGGGCTCGCCTGGGATGTTGAAGAGCACGGAGGTGATGGCGCCGCCGAACAGCGCTCCCCAATAAATGGATGTCAGCAGGATGATCGCCGAGGTCGGCGGCATCCGCAGGGTGAGCGGCAACAGGATAGCGACGCCATTGGCGCCGCCCAGACCGGGCAGCACGCCGATGATCGTGCCAAGAATGATCCCGATGGCGGCGTAAAGCAGGTTCTGCTGGGTCAAAGCCTGCTGGAACCCGAGAAAAATATTTTCCAGCCCCATCAGTAGCCCAGCCAGTTCTCGAGCGGTCCCTTCGGCATCGGCACCAAGAACCACGATTCAAAGATGAGAAAACTGATGACAGGTATCGCAATCGAGAGTCCGGCCACGGCAAACCAAGAGTGGCGTCCGACCCACCTCATGTAAAAGCCGATATAGAGGGCCGAGGCGACGTAGAGGCCGACGAAATGAGTGAGAAACACCATGGCAGCCGCGGGCCAAAACACTTGGAGGACCGGCCCGAGTTGTTCACGCGTAACGAATGCTTCACGGGACGATCGCCATAAGGTTTTGAGAATAATGATCCCACACGTCACGACCATGATCAGCGCCAGCCAGAACGGGAAGAATCCGCTCTTTGGGCCGTCCGTGCCCCAACCGATACCGAGGCGGACGGCATCGAAGAGCACAATCCCGCCCAGCAGCATCAATACCGATGCGGTGACGAAGTCTGCAGCGCGCATCTTATTTTTTGCTCAGCAGACCGCCCTTTGTCATCAGCTCGCGGTGCAGTTTTTCGTTTTCCTCCACCCACTTGACGTACTCGGCGCCAGTAGCGAACTCCGGCTTGAGCGCTCCTTCTTCCAGATATTTCTTGAAATCGGGAGTGTCATAAACTTTTTTGAGAAAGCCGGTATACCACTCAACGGCGTCCTTTGGCATGTTGGGTGGCCCAAAGATGCCGCGGAGCATGAGATAGTGAATGTCTGTGCCCAACGCTTCTTTAACGGTTGGAATTTCTTTCCAGTCTCCCGCTGAAATCCGAGCCGTATCGAAAACGGCAAGTGGCCGCACCCGCTTCGCTTTCCAGTGGCTCACGCACTCGATTGGATTGTTGACCGTCGAGTCCACGTGCCCTCCCACGAGGTTGACGCACACCTCGCCCCCGCCTTTGAATGGAACGTAGGTGAACTTGACTCCCAGAGCCTGTTCGAGCTGGATCGTGATGATCTGATCTTCCTGGGCGGAGCCGGTGCCGCCCATCTTCATGCGGTTTTCTCCCCCCGAGCGTTCCTTCACCGCGGCGATGTACTCCTTTGCCGTTTTATAAGGAGTGTCGGCATTGACCCAGAGGATGAATTGGTCCAGAGCCATTCGGGCCAGGGGTGTCAGATCCTTCCAGATGAAGGGAACTCCCGTGTGAAGGGGAGTCGTAAAGAGATTGGAGAGCGTGATGATCATCGTGTGGGCGTCTCCCTTTTTCTCCTTTACGTAGAGAAAGCCTTCGGCGCCGGCGCCGCCGGATTTATTGACGGCGATGATTGGCCGCGGAGAGAGCTTATGCTTGTCAGCGATGCCGCCGATCAGCCGGGCCATCTGATCAGCGCCGCCGCCCGTGCCGGCCGGTATGACAAACTCAATTGGCTTCGTCGGCTCCCAAGCCTGTGCCGTGTTCATGGGAGAAAAAATAATCGGCGTGAGGAGCCATAGGAAAAGATGGAATGTACGTTTCATTTTGTGCCCTCCTTCGCGGTTAAGATTCCCGAAACGCGTTTATCACTTGTGAATGTGTAAAGCAAATCCTGGCAAGCCTTGCCCAATAAACGGAATGTTGCCCATAAACGGGTTTGACACGCAAAATTTCGCGGTGCTATAGCGGGCGCTGGATAGATGTGAGACTACAACGAGGGAAGGCGACCGTAGGGAGCGGGTGAAAACAACGCGGCACGGGGTCTCGATTGCCGTATCAGAGGTCCGAGTGCCTCATATCTCATGTAACTTCGTTGACGGCGCTGTATACGATCGGATACGCCCTTCGTCTCTGTCTTGCGCCAAGTCCTTGCTCCATTTCAAAAATTAACCTTCCAAGTCAACTTCTTCTGCTATCGGTTTAGCCAAGTCTCTTTAATGGCATAACAGTTGCGGTTTTTCGCAATCACTGACCGTTATTAGGTAGCATCTCCAGGCGACCAACTTGCATCGACGAGGCCGATTGTCGTGGGGGGGTAGAGACGAACAAGTGGCTCAAGCAGATATTTCTCCATCGACTAGCAGCTTGTGGTAAGTTGCGGTTTGGTCGCTCGGGCGTCGCGATGACCCTGACCTTACAAAGCGGTGCGAGGTGGAAGCTTGTAGGAATCTCGTTCAAAACTGCTGAGCGACAGCGGGAATTTCAACATGTCGCGGCTATTTAAAGCCAGCCTCTTGGGCTTTCTCCTGGGAATCCTCGGGGTGGTGGCAAGTCTTTCTCATTTTGCCCACGACATCGAGGAAGATGCGGGATTGGGCTTGCTGTTCAAACTGCGAGGACCGAGAAAAGCACCCTCGGATGTTGTTGTGGTGAGTATCGATAGGGAGTCTGCTGAGCATCTTAATGCGCCCGATGACCCGGAGAAATGGCCTCGATCCCTCCATGCGCGTTTAGTTGAAAAGCTGGCGAGAGAGGGCGCTCGGGTTATTACCTTTGACGTATATTTTAGAGAGCCCCGCTCTGCCCAGGAGGACACGTCGTTTGCTGACGCCATAAAAAAAGCCCGCAATGTAGTGCTCGCCGAATCCCTTAAATTAAAAGAGATTCCATTGTCGGATATCGATGGGTCTAATAGGGGAGAGCACAGTATCGTGACAATAATGAAACCGTTTGCACCGCTTTCAAGTTCGGCTTTTGCGACCGCGCCGTTCGTCTTGCCTAGAACTCCAGTAAGAATAAACCAATATTGGACCTTTCAGACATACGCCGGAGACTCGCCGACTTTCCCGGTGGTTGCGTTCCAACTCTATACTTTGAGTGTCTACGATGGCTTCGTCCGTTTGTTAGAGAAGGTCAGTCCGGATCAAGCGGGGAAACTGCCGCGTGATCCGGCTACAGCGATTCGAGCTAAAGGCGCCGTTAGGTTCATCAGAGATATAAGAGCAATTTTTGAGAGCGACCCGCTGATTGCCAGAAAAATGATTGAAGAATTGGAGCACTCGGGTAGCGCCTCAGCCGATGCGGACAAAAACAGATTACTCAAATCTCTCATCAAGATGTATGGGGGTGCCAATCGCCGATATCTGAACTACTACGGTCCGCCTCGTACTTTACCCACCCTGCCCTTCTATCAGGCGCTGCGACTCGGTGAAGACCCGGCCAGCAACAAAACAGTGGACGTTAACGGTAAAGCCGTCTTTGTCGGACTTTCGGAAATATTGCTTTCAGAAAAAGGAGACAGCTTTCATACGGTCTTTTCACAGGCCAATGGCGTATTTATCAGCGGCGTGGAAATCGCCGCAACCGCATTCTCAAACCTTCTTGAAGATGCGGCGGTGAAACCGATCAGCTCACTCTATTACATACTCATCATTCTCGCCTGGGGTATCCTCGTCGGCATTATTTGCCGCGTGACGACTACCCTGGTCGCCGCCTTGGGAGTGACAGTGGTTAGCATTCTGTATCTCGCCGCCGCGCAATATCAATTTAATTCGGACGGCACCTGGTATCCAGTTGTCATCCCCCTGTTCGTGCAGTCTCCTCTGGGATTCTTCGGCGCCGTTTTGTGGAATTATGTCGAGACCAATAGGGAGCGTCAGCGCATTCGAAAAGCTCTCGCCTACTATGTGCCCGATGAGGTGGTCGATCATTTAGCGAAAAACATCGTCGATATCAAAAATAGCGGCCAAACCGTATACGGCGCTTGTCTGTTCACGGATGCCGCCGGGTACACTACCGTTTCGGAAGCCATGGGCCCCAAAGAATTGAGCGATTTCATGCACAAATACTTTGAGGCTACATTCGAGCCGGTGAAGCAAAACGGTGGCCTCGTCGTCGACGTGAAAGGAGATTCGATCTTAGCGATATGGAAGGCCGCACGACCCGAGGCCGAATTGCGCAGACAAGCCTGCCAGGCAGCCCTCGGCGTCGCCAAGGCAGTAAGTCAATTCAATCAGTCCTTTGACAATCTAAAACTCCTCACCCGCGTCGGTGTTCATGCCGGACAGATTTTTCTTGGCAATATCGGCGCCGGGGATCATTATGCCTACGGCGTTACGGGAGATACCGTCAATACCGCATCAAGGATGGACGGTCTCAACAAGTACCTGGGAACTGAGATCTTGGCATCTGAAGAGGTCATCCATGAGCTCGATGGTTTCTTGACCAGAGAGGCGGGAAAATTTCTGCTGAAAGGAAAGGCTCAGCCGGTCGTAGTTCATGAATTGTTGTGTCGCATGGAAGAAGCCGATGAAAAACAGAGGAAGGCCTGCGCGATCTTCTCTGAGGCGCTTCGAGCTTTCAGACGGCGGTCTTGGGCTGAGGCGAAAGAAAAATTTCATCAATGCAGTAAAACGTCGGGGAGCGATCGCCTGGCGAATTTTTATCTGAAGCTGTGCGAACAGTACGAAACTAAACCGCCGCAAGAGACATGGGACGGGGTTATCCCAATGGAGGAAAAATAGTGACGCTCCCGGGTCCCAATGTGATATAAAGCGGGACCACGAAAGCAGGCGAGCCGTGAAGAAGATCTATCCGTTATTGGCGATTCTTTGCGCAATCCTTTCCATAATATTGCTCCCTTCCGATATTTCTCTGGCGGCGACGACCTGTGAACCGTCCGTTGCCAAAATGGTTTCAGCGCAGGGGAGCGTAGAGGTACGCAGGGCCGGGCAAACGCAGTGGCAGCCGGCCGGTCTAAACGACACTTACTGCGCCGGTGACAGGATTCAGGTTGGGGAGAGAAGCCGTGCCGACGTAGCGCTAATCAACCAACCGGTGCTCCGCCTTGATCAGAACACTACGATCACATTTGGAGGCGTCAGAGAACAACGAGCGTCTCTCATAGAGCTAGTCAAAGGAGCTCTCCATTTTTTCAGCCGTGTGCCGCGGAATTTGGAAATAATTACAGCTTTCGTCAATGCGGGCGTGGAGGGAACGGAGGGTCTGGTCCAGGTTGAGGCGGATAGGACTTTGATAACAATATTCGAAGGCAAGGTTTTAGCTGTAAACCAGGCCGGAAGCCTTGCGCTCACGGATGGGCAGTCGGCTGTGGCCGAAAAAGGTCAGCCTCCGGTCTTGCGTACCGTTGTGCGTCCCCGGGATGCCGTGCAATGGGCGTTATACTATCCACCCGTCACCTATTTTCGCGCCGACGAATTTCCTGCCGGACCCGGTTGGCAAGGCATGGTTCGGAATTCGGTAGAAGCTTACATGAAAGGCGATTACCAGAGCGCTTTCGAAGCCATCAGGGGGGTTCCCAACGATCTCCGCGAGCCCCGTTTCTTTGTCTACCGTGCCTCGTTGCTGCTGGCTGTGGGACGGGTCGATGAAGCAGGTCCGGATCTAGAAAGGGCGCTGAGCTTAGATCCGAAATACAGTGACGCAATCGCACTCCAGTCGATAATTGCCGTGGTACAAAACGACAAGGAAAAAGCATTCGCGCTCGCGCGAAAGGCCGTCGAGGCCGACCCGAAATCCGCCACGACGCTGATTGCTCTTTCCTACGCACAGCAGGCGAACTTCGACCTCGAAGGCGCGCGAACCAGCTTGCAACAGGCGGTGCAATCAGACCCGCGAAATACCCTTGCCTGGGCGAGACTGGCCGAGCTTCATATGTCATTCGCGCAACTGGATGAAGCCCTCGAGGCGGCCAAGAAGGCAGTAGACCTGGACCCAAATTTATCGAGGACGCGGACCGTGCTGGGTTTTGCCTATCTGACTCAAGTTGACACGAAGGAAGCGAAGGGTTCGTTCGAAAAAGCGATTGAGTTTGATCAGGCGGATTATCTCCCGAGGCTGGGCCTCGGGTTGGCGAAAATTCGAGAAGGCGATTTGCCAGAAGGCAGAAGAGAGATCGAGGTCGCCGCAAGCCTCGACCCCAACAATTCCATCGTCCGGAGCTACTTGGGCAAAGCCTATTATGAGGAGAAACGCGGCCCTTTGGATGAGCGCGAGTATGCGATCGCCAAGGAACTGGACCCGAAGGACCCCACACCTTGGTTCTACGATGCGATTGCGAAGCAGACTACCAACCGTCCGGTTGAGGCTTTACAGGACATACAAAGAGCCATCGAGCTAAACGACAACCGGGCGGTTTACCGATCGAGTTTGCAGCTCGATTCGGACCTCGCTGCGCGCAGCGCAAGCCTCGGCCGCATCTACAGCGATCTCGGATTTCAGCAGCTTGGGTTGGTAGAAGGATGGAAATCCGTCAACACCGATCCGAGCAACTTTTCTGCCCACAGGTTTCTGGCAGATTCCTATTCCGTTCTACCACGCCACGAGATCGCGAGAGTCAGCGAACTTCTCCAATCCCAATTGCTTCAACCTTTGAACATGACGCCGATTCAGCCCCACCTTGCTGAGAGCAATTTATTTCTTATCAGCGCCGGAGGACCGGCGGGCGTTTCGTTCAACGAGTTCAATCCGATCTTCAACCGTAACGGGATCACGTTCCAAACCAGTGGCCTCGCCGGCGAGAATAGCACCTACGCGGGAGAAGGTGTGCTCTCGGGAATTTACAAAAAATTTGCGTTCAGCCTCGGCGGCTTTCACTTTCAGACGGACGGATGGCGAACGAACGCGGACCAGAGGGATGCTATAGGCAACGCGTTTTTGCAATTGGAACTTTCTCCCCGGACAAGTTTTCAAGTTGAATATAGATACAGAAACAAGGAAACAGGTGATCTTGACCAGAGATTCTTCCAAGACAACTTCTTCCCTGGCGCGAGAAACCGAGAGGAGAGGAATACGGTTCGCCTCGGTGCACGGCACGCGTTTTCCCCCGATTCAATCCTTCTCGCCTCAATCATTTATCAGGACGCTCAACTTAGTTTAAGGGATAACCAGCCTGTCGATATACCTGGTCTTGCTTCTGAAATTTTGAAACGGCCTGAAACAGCATTTGGGCAGGAGTTTCAACATCTGTTCCGTTCGCAGTACTTCAATCTAACAAGCGGTCTAGGCCACGTCGACATAAACGGAAGACTTGATACCAGTCTACTGCCATTTTTTCCCTTAAGCCGTCAGAGCTTGAATCTCCGGCATAACAATGTTTACGCGTATTCGCACATCAAACCCCTAACTAATGTGACGTTTACGCTTGGGGCGAGCGGGGATTTCACGAATGGCGACGCTGTAGATACGAGAGGTATAAGCCAGGCCAACCCGAAAGTTGGGATGACTTGGTCCCCTTTTCCATCCACCACTCTACGCGCCGCTGCCTTCAGGGTCTTCAAGAGAACACTGATTACGAACCAGACTCTCGAACCCACTCAGGTGGCTGGTTTTAATCAGTTCTTTGACGATGTTAACGGAACAAAAGCGTGGCGTTACGGGGTCGCTTTAGATCAAAAATTCTCATCACACATATTTGGAGGCGTGGAAGTCTCCAAGAGGGACCTCAATGTTCCGGCTTTCGATCTATTTGGCGCACTTACACGAGTGGGCTGGAAAGAACGCCTGGCCCGTACGTACCTTTTTTGGACTCCTCATCCGTGGCTGGCACTCAGAGCGGAATATGAATTTGAGCGAGACATAAGGGACCCGCTATTGACTAATGGAGTAAGGGAGATGAATACGAATCGCGTTCCGTTAGGGATCAGTTTTTTCCATCCTTCCGGGTTGAGCGCCTTCCTGACGGGGACCTACGTAAATCAAGCAGGCAAATTTGAATCAGTAAGATCCCCGTTTCCCACTCGGCCCGGTAGAGATGATTTTTTCACAATCGATGCGGGAATCAGATACCGTCTGCCAAAGCGGTACGGTCTCATCACGGTTGGTGCTACCAATCTTTTTGACAAAGAGTTCAAGTACTTTAACACAGATATTAACAACCCCGGTAGCCTACAACCGAAGAGGACGGTATTTTTTAGATTTACAGTGGCGTTGCCATAGAATCATCGTTCTCTTCTCGCAAGAGAAGTGACGCCGCTACCGGCGGACCAACATCCCACGGCAAATCACTGAACAAGGAATGCTTCAGAATAAAGAGAAGACTAAGGCTTTTCCAAGCTTAACAGACCTTCACAAGGCTGCCACCTATCAAACGAACGCATCCGGGACTTGAGTGACTATGCACGATCCAGGCAACGGTATCATACCCCGCCCCACTCTGACCATGACAACATGTCAGTTCCCCTTCCTGCATTTCACGAACCTCCGCACCGTTCTTACCTTCTATGTTAACAATTTTTCCAGAGTCGAGGTCTATCGTAATAACCGCCAGTTTTCCTGTTATCTCTTCCGCCATTGTAGATTCCTCCTTATATTTAAGAAATCAGAGAGTTAGATGCACGTTAACGATACCCGTATAATGACTGTTAGCTTTTCGAGGGCAGACGCGTTCGAACTATTCCTCGAACAGCCACAACTCGGCCTGCCTTCGAGCAGTGCGGCACTGCGCTACCAGAAGCTTTTCCCTTAGGTGGCGGGACTGTAGTCAAAAGTGAGCTTGTGTGTCAAGGAAATTCTTTTAAGCTTAGCGGCTTAGGTTTGGAAATCTATTTCGGCTGTCAGGAAGGCTAATCATCCAAAAAAAACGTGGTAAGAAGCGCTACGACCGTCGAACGGCAAAAGCTTCGGGTGAGTCATCGCCGCCATTTGTTTGTGAGTATTTGTGGCTGGGTTTTCTTCGCCGTGCTGTTGCAAGTCCTCGCACATGCTGCGGAATTACGCACCGTCAAGCAAGTGACCGACGGCGATACGATTCTACTCGAAAACGGCGAGGTTGTGAGTCTCATCGGTGTCGACGCGCCGGAGATCAAGCATGCGACAAAAGCCGGAGCGGAAATGGGCAAGGAATCGGCGGAACGCACGCTCGCCTACGTCTTTCTCGAAGATGGAACTTTCCTCAATGCCGAGATCATCAAGCATGGCTACGGTTTTACCTTTCCCGGATTTGTCCACAAGTATCAAAGCGAGTTCCGCCGGCTCGAGCGCGAAGCGAGAGAGAACAAACGGGGACTTTGGGGAAAAGAACCGTAGAAGCCCGGGGCAAGGATAACGCTTGACGCTTGGACTGAGTTCCGCCTATAGTGAGCGCGCTATCGTAACAATCTTGCCGTGTATCGGGAGGAGCCCACTATGCTAATCCGTAGAGAAGGCTATGGCGACCATTTGAAACATTTTTCGCTTGTGCTAGCGCTGGCAGCACTGCCGGTGTCGGCGGGTTGGGCCGATTCGGTCCGCGTCTATGTCACGAACAGCGCTGGAGACAGCGTTCACGTCATCGACCCTGCGACCAACAAGGTCGTGCAAGAGATCAAGGGCATTGAAGCGGCCCATGGAATCAACTTCTCCCCCGACGGGGCGCGCGTCTATATCAGCAATGAAGCCGACAGCACCCTTGACGTCGTAGAGCGAAAGGGCGGCAAGATGATCAAGAAGGTACCCCTCAGCGGCCATCCGAACAATATCGCGGTGACCAAGGACGGCAAGCGGGTTGTCGTCGCAATCGCTCGGGAGCCCGGTTCGCTGGATTTCATCGACACGAGTGCGCTGACAAGGGCTTTGACCATTCCGGTGAACGGTCGCCAACACAACGTCTATGTGACGCCGGACGGCAAGCATTCGGTTTCTGGCTCCACAAGAACCGGAGTCATTTCCGTTGTTGACCTCCAAAGGGAGGAGCCTGCCTGGGAGCTAAAGGTCGGTCCGGGGATACGCCCGATGCCGTTCGAGGCCAATCCCGACGGTTCGACGCGCCGAATATTCGCTCAGTTGTCAGACTTTAACGGCTTTGCGGTGG
>WNGC01000812.1_pt1 | contig 25106 bp, 16 predicted proteins | sample 5400051 | NCBI WGS metagenome assembly WNGC01 (sample SAMN13153368, study PRJNA577476) | soil metagenome | isolation source: 20 cm soil or saprolite under grassland replicate 2 | place: USA:California | collected 2016-06-15
CGGTATTCCGAGCTGCTCACAGACGCGCCGTGCGTCGTTCACCGAATCGAGCGAGCAGCAGGGGCGGGCAGGAACGTCCTCGCCGTGGCAGAACAACTTCATCGTCGCGCCGACGACGTCGTAGCCCTGCTCGACGAGGAGTGCCGCCGCAACCGATGAGTCGACGCCACCCGACATGGCGACGAGCACCCTTTCTCGTGGCATCATCGAGTCACCGGCTCAATCATTTCGCCCGGCATCATTATTCAGCCGCCGCCAGCTGTCTCGCCTTTGCCACGAGGACCGGGAATACTTCGATGACGCGATCGATACAGCGATCCGTCGTTAGAATCCCCAGACTCATGCGAATTGCCGCACCGGCGAGCTCCGGGCGAACACCCAGTGCCGTCAACACATGCGAAGGACTCACGCTTCCGCTTTGACAAGCCGAGCCGCCGGATGCGGCGATGCCGCGCAGGTCGAGCGCCATGAGCAACGATTCGCTATCCGTTCCTGGCACCGACACGTTCAGGATGTGGGGGGCGCGCTCCGCACCGCGTCCGTGAACGACCGCGTCGGGGACGCGCTCGAGAATTCCCGCCTCCAGTCTCTCGCGCAGCTTTCGAATGCGCGCGCAATGCGCCTCGCACTCGGCAAGCGTCAGCTCCGCGGCGCGAGCGAGACCAACCACGGCGGCGACATTCTCCGTCCCGGGCCTCCGGCCGCGATCCTGCGTGCCGCCGTGCATCAATGGCTCGATGTGGATGCCGCGGCGAATGAAGAGCGCGCCAATTCCCTTAGGTGCGCCAAACTTGTGGCCCGAGATAGTGAGGAAATCGAACTGCTGCTTTTGGGCGTCGATTGGAATCTTTCCAAAAGCCTGAACGGCGTCAGTATGGAACAAGGCGCCACGCTCCTTTGCCTTGGTGGCGAGCTCGGGTACGGGCTGAACCGTTCCGATCTCGTTGTTGACCCACATCGTGGTACAAACCGCAACCCTCTCGTCGACCAGCTCGTCGAACGAGGAGCGATCGACGACACCGTCGGGGGTCATTGCGAGGAACCGCTCGTCCGCTCCTTCGTGAGCCGCCTGATGCACGGCGCCGAGAATCGCTTTGTGTTCGATCGGCGTCGCAACCACCGCGGTGCGGCCCTTGGGCTTGAGCGAACGCCAGGCGCCGAGGATGGCGAGGTTATCGGCCTCGGTCCCTCCTGAGGTGAAGCAGATCTCGTCCGGTCGAGCGCCTAGACATCGGCCTACGCGTTCGCGGGCTTCGTCGAGCGCGGCACGCGCCTCTCGCCCCCAACGATGCGTGCTCGACGGGTTCCCGAAGCGGGGGCCGTAAAACGGCTTCATCGCCTCGAATACCTCCTCGCGCACGGGGGTCGTCGCGGCGTGGTCCAGGTAAACCGGGTCGCTTGCCATGGGTGAAATTTAGCTCAACCCTTGAAGAATTTGCTTCTCACTTCCCACAGTTTGGGGAAGAAGCGCTGGGAGATGGTCCGCTGTAGGTATTTGGATCCTAGGGTCCCCCCGGTTCCCGAGGTAGCGGGACCGATGATCCGCTCTACGAGCTGAACGTGCAGAAATCGCCACATCGCGAATCCTTGTTCGTACTCCAGCAGCCCTTCGGCGAGCATCTGCAGCGGCCGCTGGTTGGTCTCTGCGTAGATCTGTTCGAGGGTGACATCGTGCGCGGCGAGCAGACCGTCGAACAGCTCCTGCAGGGTCGGCTTGTCGAAAGCCTGCTTCACGCGCGGAGGAATCTCGCCGTGCTGCTTGAGTACCTGAACGAAGTGTTCGTCGCGCATTCCCGACATCGCTTCGATCGCCCGGAATTGCACGCTCTGCGACCCGCTCGATGTGCCGAGGTAGCTGCGAAATTGGGCGAAGCGCTGTGGCGGGAGGGTCTCTAGCGCTGAGAGCTGACCGGTGACGATGCGAACGAGCGCATTGACGCGCCGTACTGAAGTAAGGGCGCCGAGCGTGTCCCTTACCTCGAGCAGCGCAATCAGCCCATCTAGCTCGTGGAGAATCAGCTTGAACCAAAGCTCGCTCGCCTGATGCACGATGATGAAGAGCAGCTCGTCAGGGTGCTCGGGCCTGGAGCGCGGATGCTGGAGTGAAAGCAGCTCCTCGAGAGCGAGGTACGATGGGTAGGTGACCTCGTCGTCCGCTTTGCTTTCTGGCGAGATCCGAACGCCCTTGCGATTCTTATCCACCTGGATTCGCGTCGTGGCGGGCGCGCTCTTGCGACCTTTGCCCATCAAAATGTTGAGACCTCGAGCGCGGCAACATCGTCCACTCGCATTGTCTCGGTCGTGTGAAACGGCTCGCCGTACCGGCAGCGAATCAGCGAGCCATAGTGCGCCGCGTGGTGGCGGATCAGATCGTGGAGTGGCTCTCCATTGGGGTAAACCTCTCCGGCCTGCACAGCGTCACCGAACTGCGACTTATAGCATCCAATCGCTTTGAGCTTTTTCTCGAACGCCTCGCTGATGTCCACGACGAACGTCGGCTTCTGGTGGTCTTCGCGAAATGACAGAGCATGGAGCACCTTCAGCGGGCGATGCGGCGGGATCTTCGGCTCGACTTTCTTGAGGCCGGCGACGAAGCACGCGTCGCGCACGAGCTGGGCAACGATAGGATGGTCCGGATGGCGGCCGTGCAACGAATGGGTGATCACTATTCGCGGCTGAAGCCGTCTGATGACGACTGCTATCTGCGCGCGCGTCGCCGGAGTGTTCTGAATTCCGCCGTCCGGAAGTCCCAGGTTCTCCCGCACCGTAACGCCCATCACCGTTGCGGCTTTCGCAGCTTCCTGCGCGCGAAGCTCCGGAGTTCCGCGGCTCGCGAGCTCCCCAGCGGCGAGGTCCAGGATCCCGGTTGCTCTCCCCAGCATTTGCGCGCGGATCAGTGTTCCGCCGCAAATCAGCTCGACGTCGTCGGGATGGGCGGCGATCGCGAGAATGTCAACGCGTGTCATGGGCGAAAGTTACGCGCCCCCGCGAAACGCGGATATGTCCGAATTCAGAGCGCTACTCGTAGCGCAGCGCGGCGATCGGATCGAGCTTCGCTGCCCGTTGCGCTGGCAGCATGCCAAACACCAGGCCGATGCTAACCGACACTAGCACTGCGATGACAGTGAGGCCGACCGGGACTCCGGCATCGATCTTCATTGCCAGTGTGGCAAGCCGGCCGAAGGTCAGGCCGATGAGAATGCCGAGTGCGCCGCCGAATCCGGTGAGGGTCGCCGCTTCGACGAGGAACTGGAAAAGAATCTCCCTTCGCGTTGCACCCAACGCCTTTCGAATGCCGATCTCTCGGGTGCGACTCGTAACCGACACCATCATGATCGCCATCACGCCAATGCCGCCGACCAGCAGGCCGACGCTCGACAACACGATCATCACCAGAAAGAAAACTCCGGTAATCTTGTTGAAGGTGTCGAGGATCTGGTCCTGAGTGATCAGGTCGAAGTTGTTCTTGTCGGCGGGTCGCAGCTTGCGCATTTCGCGCAGGGCGATCGTTACTGCTTCCTGTGCCTCTTGTGTCGTGACGGACGGCTTGGGTTTGACCGGGATATAAAGCGCGTTTGTCTTATCGATGGTGAACTGGTGATCCATCATCTGGTATGGAATGATCGCACCGATGTCCTGCCCCGGTGGCGAGAAAATATTTTCCGGCTGCGCATAGAGACCAATCACGCGAGCGGGACGCCCGCTGATCCTGATCTGCTTGTCGAGAACTGATTCTCGGCCGAACAACTTCCTCGCCGCATTCTCGTCCAGGACCACCACGGCGGATCCGGCAACAAGCTCCGCTGGCGTAAACCAGCGCCCGTCGAGGAGCTCGCCACCCTGGATTTCCTGGTAGCGATCGTCGGCGCCCATCACGAGGACGTTCTGCGTTCGCTGCGCTTCGTACGAGAGTCTCCCATTGTCCTGCGCCCAGATTGCCGCGTACGAAACTTCGGGAAGCTGCTTGATTCTGTCGGCTTCCGCCTGGACCAGATCTGGTCGCACACGAATCCATTTCGGCAGGCGATCGGGATTTACTGGCGTTTGTGAGAATACTTTCACCACGTAGAACGTTGTCGGTCCCGCGATCTCGATTGTGCGAACGATCTGGTCCTGAATTCCCTGGACGATGGCCGCCATCGTCATCACCGTCGAAACCCCGATGACGACGCCGAGGATGGTGAGGGCCGATCTCAGCTTGTTTGCCCGCAACGTGTCGAGGGCGATTTGAATGTTGCTGGCGATTTTTTCGGTGATGATCATTCCGCCCTCAACGCGTCGATCGGATCGAGCTGCGCCGCGCGTGACGCCGGGTAGACCCCGAAGATCACGCCGACTCCGGCGCCGAGGGAGACGGCGAGCATTACCGACCAGAGACTGACCCGCGCTGGTAGCGGTGATGCAAGGCTCACCAGACTCGCCAGTCCCCAGCCGAACGCGACCCCGAACATCCCGCCAATCGTGGCCAGCACGATGGCCTCGACGAGAAACTGGCGCTGGATGTCGCCCCGCTTGGCGCCCATCGCCTTGCGCACCCCGATCTCGTGCGTGCGCTCCGTCACAGACATCAGCATGATGTTCATGATGACAATTCCGCCGACCACCACACCGATGGCAACAATGGCTGGAATAACCGAGAAAAGAATGCGCGTGAGGTTCTTCCAGAACGCCACCAGCGCATCTGCCGTCTCGACGGAGTAATCGGGTTCGTCAGCTGGTCGCAGATGGTGGGCGACGCGCATCGCCTCGTCGGCCCGCAACATTCCAGTCGGCACCAGGTCGGCGCTCGGCATCTTCACCGAGACGTTGGTGGTCTTCCGGCGACCAAAAACCATCTCGAAGTTCGGCAAAGGCAACAGTACGAAGCCATCGAATGACTGTCCGAGCACGCGCCCTTTTTTGGCGATCGTTCCCACAACGGTGAAACGTTGGCCAAGTATTCGAATGTCCTGACCGACCGGATCGATGTTCTCGAACAACTTCTCGGCGATGTCCGCCCCGATTACGGCGACGGAATGGTGGTCGCGAACGTCGATGTCGCTGATCGGACGTCCGCTGGCAAACACGTAGTCCTGAACGACCTGGTACGGGGCGGTGATTCCGAAAATTGCCACGTCCGCCTGCGTCCTGTTCCTCCACACGAGGTCGGCGATGGGAACGGGCCAGCCGGTTTGCATGCTGACCGCGACCGCCTCCGGCACGGCGGCCATCACCGCCTCGGCGTCAGCTTCCGTGATGCGGGGGCGTCGTTGCAGCCTTCGCCATTCTTCGTCGTCGAACAGCCCGATGCGAATCGGAGTACGCCTGACCTGGAAAGTGTTGGCGCCGATGAGGGCGCTGGCGAGGTTCTCCTTCACGTATGCGTTCATGCCCGAGATGATTGCCACGACGGCAACGAGGAACGCCACCGACACGATGATTCCGAGCAGCGTAAAGAACGACCGCAGCTTGTTGACGCGGATCTGCTGGAGGGCGGTTGTGATTACGTCAGAGAAACGCATGCCCTAATTTCGGATGGGGCCGCCGGTCGCGCTACGGAGTTTTCGTCGTTTATTCGTAGCGCAGCGCTTCTACCGGATCAAGCCTCGCGGCTCGTGCCGCGGGCAGTAGCCCGAAAAGGATTCCCGTGAATGCGCTGGTTGCCAGCGCTGCGACCACCGCTGACAACGGTGTCGAAGCGGGCACGGCAGGGAAGGCGGTCTTGATCCCAAACGCGACCAGAATGCCGAGCACGAGCCCGATCGCGGCGCCGATACTGGTGAGAGTCGCCGCCTCGACCAGGAATTGCCACAGGATCGCGCTCTTCGTTGCGCCGAGCGCTTTTCGGACACCGATCTCTCGAGTGCGCTCGGTGACGCTGATCATCATGATCGCTACCACGCCAACGCCACCGACGAGCAGTCCGACGGACGACAGCGCGAGTCCGACGACGAAGAACGTCCCGAATAGCTTGTTGTAAATCCCCATCAAGCGGTCCTGCGTTATGATCTCGAAGTTGTTCTTGGCGGTAGCGCGAAGGCCGCGCTGGGCGCGCAGGAGCGCGGTGACATCGTCGGTTGCTTCTTCCGTCGTGACCCCCGGCTCGGGCTTCACGATGAAGTCGACGCCCCGCATCCACGGATTCAGGCTGCGCCGGGCGGACTCGAACGGCACGATCGCCTTGGCCTGATCACCGCCGCCAGCCGAAGTCGGCGTCCCCATCGGACTCGCCGTGTAGTGGTACACGCCGATTACCTGGAACGCGACTCCGTCAACGCCGATCATCTTGTCCATCGGATCGGAGCTTCCGAACAGCCGCTCGGCCAACTTCTGGTTGACGATGATAACGCGTGCTGCGGTACTGTTCTCGGCGTAGGTGAAGCTGCGGCCCGGATAGATGTCCCCTCCATCCACGTCCACCCAATTCGGAGTGTAGATCTCCATGCCGGTGTTCACCTGCTTGTCCTTGTAGGTGAACTTCGCACCGCTCCCCAGGTGTGCCGTGACAGCCTTGATCGTCGGCAGACGCTCGATTGCCGTCGCTTCCTCGATGGTCAGAGCTGGATTACGCCGTTCCGGCCCGCGGCTTCGAGATCCTTGGCAAAACTCTCGTTGATGCCTCGCACTACCGAAGACATCGCGACGACTACGAACACGCCAATGGCGACGCCCATGATAGTGAGAGCGGCTCGTACCTTGTTCGCGCGGATCGAGTCGACCGCCATCCCGACGCCCTCGAGCGCGTTGAAAATTCGCTGTCCGATCCGCATCGCTATTCCTTTCTCAGAGCTTCGATCGGGTCGAGCGATGCCGCACGCCGTGCCGGGTAGACGCCGGAAATTATCCCGACCACAGTTCCGAGCAGGGTGGCCATTACTATCGACCACGGTGCGATCGCGGCGGGCAGCGGAGTCTTCCACTCGATGACTTTGGCAATCACGATACCCAGCAGAATGCCGATTACCGCGCCGAGCGTACTGAGCGTCGCGGCCTCAACCAGAAACTGTCGCATTATGTCACGCCGCCGGGCGCCAAGCGATTTGCGAATCCCGATCTCGCGCGTGCGCTCCGCCACTGCGACCAGCATGATGTTCATGATCACCAGACCGCCGACGATCAGTCCGATTGCCGGGAACGCGGTGCCGGCCATCGTCATGATTTTCTTCAGCTTGTCCATGAACGCGAGCGCACTCGCCGATGTCTCCATGAAGAAGTTGTCGGGCTCGCCGGGTCTGAGCTTGCGACGGCCGCGCATCACTTCGCGCACCGACTCCATCGCGTCCGTCATCGTGAGTGATGTCGGCGTCTGAACCATGATTCCGTCGACGTCGCCGCGTGGATTGGTGAAGTGGTGGAGCGGCGAGTTATACGGGGCGATGGCTACTCGATCAAGAGAAATGCCGAAGACGGAGCCTTGCTTCTCCAGCACGCCAATGACCTGGTATGGCATCCCCTTTATCCGGAGCTGACGTCCGAGAGGATCGAGATCCTTGAAGAAATACTTCGCGACCTCGTCTCCGATTACCACGACCGGCGCGCCCAGGGACGACTCCTGCTGCGTGAACAGCCGTCCGCGTGCGACGTCGTATTTCTTGATCGTGAAGTAGTCGCCGTCGACGGCGTGCGCCTCGACTTGCTTCGGCCGCGCCCACTGCGTCTGCGCCTGGAGATATTCCTGGCTCTCGACCGCGTATCTGGAGTCGGCCGGCAGCACGCTCGCCACGAGCGGCAAATCAGAGTGGTAGATGCGCGGCCGTCTGAGCCAAGTGCGCCATTCTTCCTCGGAGCTCGCGCCATCGCCGAACCACGGAAAGCGCCGCAGCGTGAAAGTGTTCACGCCGAGCATCTTGGCCGCGAAGTCGTTCTCCATGTAGCTGCTCATACCTTGCACGATGGAGATGACAGCGATCAGGAACATCACCCCAATGCAGACGCCGAGCAGCGTGAAAAAGCTTTTCAGCTTCTGAACGCGGATCTGCGCCAGAGCGAGCCAAATCGCCTCGACGAACGGCATTGTCAGTCCTTGCGGTTCAGATTCGGCGGAGCGATCCCGGCAGACTTGATGAAGGTCGCGCGCTTGTCGTCGCTCGAGACCAGCCCGTCGCGGAGGACGATCACGCGCCGCGCGTGGGCCGCGATGTCAGACTCGTGGGTTACCATGATGACGGTCTGGCCCTGCTCGGCGAGACCCTCGAAAACGCGCATGATCTCTTCGGAGGTCGTTGAATCGAGGTTTCCCGTGGGTTCGTCGGCGAGGAGAATAGCCGGCTGGTTGACGAGAGCACGGGCGATGGCGACGCGCTGGCGCTGCCCGCCCGACAGCTCGTTTGGTCTGTGCTGAACCCTGTCGCCCAGCTGGACGCGCTCGAGCGCTTCGGTTGCGCGCTTTCTGCGCTCGTCAGCGGCAACGCCGGCGTACACGAGTGGAAGCTCGACGTTGTGCAGCGCGGTAGCACGTGGCAGCAGGTTGAAAGTCTGAAACACGAACCCGATCTCGCGATTCCGGACCCGCGCGAGCTCGTCCTCGTCCTTGTCGGAAACGAGCTCACCGGCCAGCCAGTATTCGCCGGCATTCGGAGTATCGAGGCAGCCGATAAGGTTCATCAGCGTCGATTTGCCTGAGCCCGACGGACCCATGATCGCGACGTACTCATTACGACGGATCGCGATGTCCACTCCGCGCAAGGCGTGCACTACCTCACCCCCCATGTCGTAGTCGCGCTTCAATCCTCTCGTGACTATGACCCAGTCCCTATCCGGGGCGGCACCGGCTTCCGCCGCTACCGCCTGCCGCTCAGCGGTGGTGCTGAGCGGGATTTCATCAATGTGCATTATGATTTCGCCGTTTCGCCGGCTTTCTTCGGCTGCTCTTTCTGCGCGCGCACGGTTGCGCCGTCCTTGAGCTCGCGGATCGCCTGATAGGTCCCGCCAACGATGTTCTCGCCTTCCTTGAGACCATTCACTACTTCGAAATACTTCTCGCCCGCGATACCAACCTTTACGGGGCGGAAGGCGACTTTGTTGTTCGCGCCGACCACGAACACGCCCTCGACGTCGCGCTTGCCGACCTGCTTCGACGGCGCCTTCCTGGCAAGCGTAAGCGCGGTGTCAGGCTTCACGCTGTCTTCGCGCACGGTGAGCGCGATGATCGGAATCGACAGCACGTTATTTCTGGTCGACGTGATGATCTTGGCGGTCGACGAGAAATCGGGGCGCGTCTCAGCCGGCGCGTTGAGCAGCTGGATCGTAACTTCGTAATCGATCGCCTGGTCAGCCGAGCCACCCGTGCCGCCAGTGCTCGCTCCCTTGACCGAGCTGTTGGAGATGTCTGACACACGGCCGATGAACGTGGTGTCCGGAAATGCGTCGAGCTGCACAACCGTGGAATCGCCGATCTTGATGCGTGACACGTCGGTCTCGTCGACCTTCACCTTCGTCTCGAGGACGCTCATGTCGCTGATCGTGAGCATCGTCGCCGCGTCCTTGTTGAATGTGCCCTGAATAGCCGTCTCGCCCTGCTCGACATTGAGGCGCGTCACACGGCCGCTCATCGGAGCGACGATCGTCGTCTTGCTCAGACTCGAGGCAGCGTCACGATAAGAGGCTGTCGCCTGATCGATCGCGTGGGTCGCCGCCTCCAGTTGTGCCTGGGCGACTTCAACCTGCGTGCGGAGCTGCTCGATCTGCTCATCGGAAACGAGCGTCGGATTCGCCTTCTTGAGCGCCATCAGACGGTCGAAGTTGCGCTGTGCCTGAGCAAGCGCAGGCTTGGCCTGCGCCGCTTGTGAGCGCGCCGACGCCACCGCCGCCGTGGCTCTCTCGACGTTCGCCCGGTATTGCGAAGGATCGATCTCGAGCAGGAACTGGCCTTTGGTCACCATCTGGCCTTCCTTCACCGCCAGGCGTACGATGCGCCCACTGATGTCGGCGCTGATGTCGACCTTTGTGTGGGGCTGAACCTGACCGCTCGCCGTCACCGAAGCGACGAGATCCCTTTTCTGAACTTTTTCCATGCGCACTTCAGTGGCCTTGTTGCGGCCTTTCATCGCGCTCGTGACGCCGATAATGACGACCGCTAAAACGATCGCGCCGGCAACTGACCACTTGGTTCTTTTCTTCATTTGTCGATCCGATTAGCGAAGGGGATGACCGACGGCGCTCTCGAGAGCGGCGAAGGCTTTGTGATAGTCATAAACGGCGGTGATGCGGTCACTCTCGGCGCGCTCGTAGGTTGCGCGCGCCTCCGTCAGGTCGACGAACGTCGTCGCCCCGATTCTATAACGGTCCTGAACCAGTTTGAGCTCCTGCTTCGCCTTTGCCGCGTTCTGTTCCTGCAGCGTGACTGTCTTCTCCGCCGTCACGAGCGTCAGGTAAGCAGCAGTGACATCGGCCGTGAGCGCGAGCTCTCTCGCCCTTACGCTGTAGCGCGCGTCGGAACGGCTGGCCATTGCTTCCTGAAGACGCTGTTCACGTGCAAACCCGTCGAACAACGGCAGCGACAATGACGCCGAGATCGACCGCGGAGATTTCGTAAAACTGAACGGGAACTTCGCGTTGCTGTTACGGATCGCCTGCGCCTCTGCGCTCGTGAAAGCCATTGCGCTGCACTCGGCCAACTGGTTCGAGAGATTGAGCGCGGCTCGAACTTCTTCCGTTCGTATGCAGCTGGCGCGCGACGCGTCGAGTTGCGCCGCGGCCTGCTGAACCGGGTAGTTGGAGTTCGCGTAGCCATAGGTGTAGCCACCTATGCCCGTCGAAAGGGACAAAGTTGGCGAGTACTCGCCCTTTTCTCGCCTCACGTTCAGGTCAGCCACATGCTCTCTTGACCGGAGAGCGAGAACTCCCGGATTCTGAGTGTGCGCGGACTCGATCAGCTGCTGCAGGTTGAAAGCGAGCGGAGTAACTGGAAACTGGTTCACCAGCTTCACATTCGCCGGCTCCGGTGTTCCCATCTGCTGAAACAGCCTCAATTTTTCGATCTCGACCTGATTTCTCGCCTTGAGCGCCTGAACTCTCTGAAGCCCGAGCGCGACTTCGGCCCGCTGGACGTCGAGCTGCGTACCGGATCCGACGATCTCTCTGGCTTGCGCGAGAATCAGCTCCTGCTGCGACGCGACGACCAGTGAATCCTGGAGATCCGCATTCGCCTCGGCCTGGAGCGCCGACAAGTACTGCTGCGAGACGTTACTGCGCAATGTTTCCGTCGCGCCGGTAATGTCGGCTTCGACCGCGTCGCGATTCGCGCGCTGCAGGCTCGGTGTCACCAGCGTGGCACTGTTGAGCCGGTAGCTTAGCCCAATCTGGTAGTTGGACTGGTTGACGTCAGAGCTCGCGCCGAGGCTCGTGCCGCTGAAAATCTGCTGGCCGCCCTGCTGGCGCTGCATGCTGAGCGATGCGTCAGCGCTCGGCAAAAGGGCGCCGTACGCGCTGCGGACGGCGGCGCGAGCGCCGATGCGGTTGTTCTGGATTTGTTGGAGAGCCGGATTGTTGCGCCGCGCGAGCTCGATGGCTTGATCGATCGTCAGCGTCTGGGGGGCCGAATCTTGTCTTGCCACCTGGGCAGATGCCTGCGTGACGCCTGCGACTAGGCTTATGAAAAGCAGTTTTCTTATCATTGTGGGAGAGGTGAGCTTTTGTAAAACGTACGGGCAACTATATAACAGAGTTTCAGGCTCGAACACACCGAGTTTCCTTAAGATTGAATTAAGGAGCTGCGTCGGCGTTCGGAGCTTTATCCAGCGCACGATGAGAACAGCGCCGGCATTCGGAGCGTTATCCGAGCCGTACCTATCCGAGTGGTACCCTAAAGGACGCCGATTGTCACTCCGTCGGCGCCGGCGCCAGGAAGATCCGATCGCTGATCTTTGAGTAGATGCGCTCGTAAATGCGTCTGCCCTTCTCCGCCGAAGCGAGCGAGGGCCTGCCTATGGATCCCGCGCTGCCGCTCGGAACCGTCAGCCAACCGCGCCGGTACCGCCTCAGCTGTTCGCGCGACATCATGTAGTCCTGCGCCTGATCGAGGTTCACCATTTCGGGCGCCAGATAGAGCATGATCGACGTGTCAACCTCGTCCCCGTGCATCGCTTCCCTTTGCCCTTCGAGCAGGTCCGACAGATTTACGCCGAAGATGTCTACCACTCTCACTCGCGCGGCGGTGGTGATTACGGTTGCAAGCGCCTCCTGATGCGGATCGTGCCCGTGCGCGGTGAGAAGAATGAATTCACGGACGCCGGTCGCCTCCCAGGAATCGATGAGGTCGTTGAGCATTCGGTGAAGTGTCTTCTTCCTCAGCGACGCGTTGCCAGTGAAGCCGCGTTCCGTGTCGACGTTCACTCCGTACTCCACCGTCGGGGCGCGCAACACGCCATATTCTGCGGACAGATCGTCTGCCATTCGCTCGACGATAATAGTGTCGCAACCGAGCGGCATGTGAGGCCCGTGCTGCTCACACGTGCCGATGGGTATGATCAGCCGCGGATCATTGCCAAGGATCGCAGTGACCTGCGCTGGATTGAGCTCCTTCACCCGAAGGGGCTTGGAAACCGGAATGGGGGAGGGAAGGGTCATCGCATCAGCTGGAAGTCCTAATGTAAGAAGCGGGCGTCCGGCACGGCGCGCAATCCTGGCCGGCGCTGCGATTCCGCTGTTCCTGATTGCGATGTGGGTGAGAACTCCCGCGCTACCGCGAACCAAGGGCCCGCTTGCCCAGAACGGACGGGAGCAACTAAGCGCCGCGGAAGGCGCGCTTCGAGCTCTCGAGCGGGAGCTGAACGACGCGCGCCAGCGACTCGCCGACCGCGCGACACAAGCCCTCGACGCGCCAGCCGACCGGCAAGCCGCGTTCGATTTTCTCTCAGCCAGATCTCCGCTCTGGGGTGGTGAGTCGGTAGTCCTGTACGACCGAACGCGCGCTTTCGCCTGGTCGGGTGAAATGCGGATCGATCCGGATTCTCTCAGCAGTCCGGTGAGCGCGACGTTCAGTCCGTTTTACACGACGCTCAACGTGGTGAAGACTCACGACGGCCGTCGGGCTGTCGCTTCGGCGGTGCTGTACGCAGCTCCCCCAGCGGATAGACTGACGGAATCAATCGATGCCCGCCTCGCACCGATGCAGGGTGTCGCGTCCTACGAATTCTCATCGCCGACAAGTCTCCGTGACGGACCGATAGTACTGGCGTCCAATCAGACGCCGATCCTCCGGGCATTGCCGCGTCTTGCCACCCCCGAAGAACTGAACTTTCATCGCGCATCGATGCTGCGCGCCCGGGGAACCATCGCGCTCGTCATCTTCTTGCTCGCATTTCTCCTCTATGCCTGGAGAGATCGACACGCTTTGGCGGAACGACTATTCGTGGTTGCGGTTGCCCTCGGGGTCACGGCACTTGTTCCGTGGAACTCGTTTTCGAACAGCGCGCGAATCTTCGACCCCGCCTACTATTTTTCGCGACTCGGTGGTCCGCTCACCGCAAACGCCGGCGCGCTTTGCATCAGCACGGCACTCGTGCTGCTGGCGGTTTACGCCGTGATTCGCGGTCGGCCCGAGTCACGCTGGCCGCGCGCGGCCGCGGCGCTCGGAGCGCTGGCGACGCTCGGCATCGGTATCCCGCTCGCATCGAATATCGTGCGCGGCATTGGGCAACCACCGTGGGGTTCCACGCCGGGGTTGTGGCTCTCGTGGGAGATTCCTCTCTTTCTCTTCCTGTTCGCGGTGCTGCTTGCCGCGTACTGGATGTCGCGTCTGGCATTCGGCAGGACCGGGACCGTCAGCTTTCGCGCTGCCCTCGCTATCGCCTCGATAGCCGCGATTGTCGCCCTCGCCGGACTCTCGTCGACGACTTCGCGCCAGCGTATGCAGCTCGCGGAGCAGGACGTTGCGGCGCTCAGCCACGTCGACGATTACGCGCTACAGCTTACGCGTCGCTTCGTGAACTCGCTCGCGCAATCCGCGCCACCTCGCAGTCGGGCTGATCTGCTGAAGGCCTACGCCGCGTCCGATCTCGCGTCGGCGGAGTATCCAGCGACTCTCGCCGCCTGGGACAAGAATGGGAATCAGGTCTCCGAGTTCGCGGTCGCACCGGCCGAGCCGGATTCTGCCGCGGTGTTGAGCGCGGTAAAGGAGGCGATCGGCACACATCAGACGGTGTCGCGCAGCATACTTGGACCAACCGGCGTTCAAATTCTGGCCGCTGTCGCGCATCCGCTGGGTGGTGCCACATCGATCCTCGTGTTGCCGCGGACACGTCTTCTCGCTGCCAACCCATACTCCGCCTTGTTGGGGATGGCGCCGCCGTCAGGGGGCGACCCGCCCTATGTGGTCGCGCTGACCGACGTTGCGCCTGCGGTCCACGCTGACACGGTGCGAATGTCCTGGCGCCGCGACGGTGACGAGCTTCATGGCGACCGGCTGATTGCGACAAGCGCCGGAACAGTGCGCGCACATGTGGAAATAGATCTCCGCTCCGCCTGGGCCCGCGCCGAACGCGGGACTCTGGTCCTGCTCCTCGACCTGGCGGTCGCCGGCCTTTTCTGGCTCCTCGGCGCGCTGGCTGAAAGGGGTTTCCTGAGGTGGCTTCGTGTTCGCGCAGGGCGATGGATTTATACGTATCACGCGCGACTCACTTTGGCGCTCTTCGCTTTCTTCGTGATACCCGCTGTCGTGTTCGCGTTGTGGTCGTACAAGAGATTGCGGAGCGATGACCTGCAAACTCGCGAAGTCCTCGTTCGTGAGACGCTGCACGCGGTGACCGCCGCCAACGAGTACGGCCAGCTGCCGGGAGCCGCTCGCCGCTTCGATACTCCGCTCTTCCTCTATGCAAACGGATTCCTCGAGCGGACCAGCGATAGCCTACTCGATGCGCTTGCTCCGACGGGGCGGACCTTGCCTCCGCCGGTTGAATTGAGTTTAGCCGGCGCGGGCGAGATCTCGGCTGCGTGGGAAGCGAAGCTGGGCATGGCGAAAGTCCTTTTCGGGTACAATGCAGCGCTCGGTCCGGGACAGGAGCGGTACGTCCTCGGGGCGCCAGCCCGCAGCGATGACCTCGCGCTGGACAGGCGCCGCCGCGATCTCGGGATGCTCGTGCTTTTCGCTACCGCAGCCGGCGCCCTCGCCGCTCTATGGCTCAGTGGGATCGCGGCGAAGCGATTGGCGAGAGATCTCGAGCTCAGCAGGATCGAAGTAGCCCGGGCCGAGCGAGTCCTCGCGTGGGGCGAAATGGCGCGGCAAGTGGCTCACGAGATCAAGAATCCACTTACACCGATTAGACTGGGTGTCCAGCATCTGCGTCGCGCGCGCAGCGATCCCCGCATCGATTACGACACGGTGCTGAACGACAACGTGCGGCGAATTCTCGCCGAGATAGACCGTCTCGATGAAATTGCGCGCTCGTTCAGTCGCTATGGCAGCGCACCAGCCGACTTACCACCGGCGGTCGACGTCGACGTCGCCACGATCGTGAAGGACGTGTTGGCGCTCGAGCAGATGGGTGATCGAAAAGTGAAATGGCAGCTGCGCGGTGCTGACAGGCCGGTGTGGGGTATGGCGAGAAAAGACGAGATGCGGGACGTGCTGCTCAACGTGTTCGAGAACGCGCGTCTCGCCGGCGCGCGGCATGTCGATGTCACCGTAACGGAGGAAGAACGAAGAGTGATGATCGAGACTGTCGACGACGGGTCCGGAATACCAAGCTCGGTGCTCCCACGGATTTTCGAGCCGCACTTCTCGACGCGCACGACGGGCAGCGGACTGGGACTGGCCGTGAGTCGCCGACTGATCGAGGCGTGGGGCGGTGAGGTTGCGATCACCAGTGAAGAGGGGAACGGGGCGAGAGTGGTGATACTTCTGGCGCGGAGCGTGGCATGAGCGCGGTGAATCGCGGCGTAGTGACGCCGCGTGCGACGAAGATTCTGCCGAGCCACATTGCCGACTGGCAGCTGCCACCGGACTGGTCGTGGGGCCCGGGCGGAATGGTCGGCGACTACCGGCATTACCAGGAAGTCGTCGACGCGCTCGGGCGCTCGTTGTCGCTGGTGACGGCACCCGATCCCGCTCACGCAGCCTGGCTCTTCGAGGAGGCCAAGCAGCTCGCTCATCGCAGCCATCCGTCGATTCCAACGACGTACCACTACTGGACTGCGTACCGCGATGTCCGTCGCGGTCCCGGATATCTGCGTCGGTGGATAACCGGCGAGACCGTTCGTGCACGTCTGGCCCGTCTTGGGCTGGCCGACATTCCGTACGTGTTTCAGATGCTTCGCGGGGCATGCTCGACGCTCGCTTACCTGCACGAGACGGGTATCGCTCACGGCGGCCTCAACGGCGATGCGTTATGGACGACACCCACGGGTCGCCTCTGGATGCTCGAGTGGCAATGGGCGGTCCCTCGCGACGCAGTTCCGGTCGACGTTCGGCCGGGCAGCGGACCGCTCGAAGCGCTCTCCCCCGAGACGACGCGTCCGTTACGGTCCGAGCTGCTGACGACGCCTCCGGAGTGGAAGTCCACTGGCTGGATTCCGACTCCGGCCAGCGACCAGTGGCAGCTGGCCGCGATGTGCTTCACCGCGCTGACGGGGGAAACTCCGCCGCCGCGCGGCGTTCCTCCAATCAAGCTGGTAAGGCCGGAGACTCCTGAAGCGCTCGCATCGGCGCTTGACCGTGCGCTCAGCGAAAATCCCGACGATCGATTTCCGTCGCTCGCGATTCTCCTACGCGCAGTCGAGCGCGGAGATCCTGCGCGCTCGGTGCTCATGGTGCGCGGCGAGCCAGATCGCGACCGGAGCGAATCCGCTGAGACGCGCATGCGTTGGGCGGTGGGCGACGATTACGAAATCCTGTCGAAGCTGGGTAGCGGCGCGTTCGGCACCGTGTGGCGCGCGCGCGATCTATCGCTCGAGCGAGAGGTGGCACTCAAGGCACTGCATCCGGCGATTGCGCGCGACGACAAAGCGGTGCGGGCCTTCTGGCGCGAAGCGAAGCTCGCGGCGCAGCTTGCGCATCCGGCGATCGTGCCGATTTATGATTGGGATTCGAGCGGAGGCTTGTCGTGGTACACGATGGAGCTCGCTGAGGAGGGAAGCATCGCGAGTCTCGTTCAGCGGTCCGGTCCCCGACAACTCGGCGAGATCGCGGATCACGTGTGCCAGGTTCTCGATGGCCTCGTCGTTGCGCACGCGAACGGGATTCTCCATCGCGATCTCAAGCCCGAAAACATTCTCATCGATCGTTACGGACGGTGGCGCATTACGGATTTTGGAATTGCCAACGTCACCGGCGAGGATCTCCCAGGCACCACCGGTACGCCGGCGTTCGCGGCGCCCGAGCAGCTGCTCGGTGAACAGCAGGGACCTGCCGCCGATTATTTCGCGTTAGCCGCGATCGTGTATTTCGCGCTCACTGGTGATGCGCCGTTTGGCGAGGACGATGCAAAGGGCATCCTGGCAAGGCAGCTGGCGGAGCGCGCCGACCTCGCATCTTTTCCGACCGTGCTCGCAAACTGGTTTCGTACCGCATTTGCGGCGAAGCCGGAAGATCGGTTTGCCGACGGAGCTGAAATGAAAAAAGCGTGGGAGACGGCGACGGCAAAAGTGTTGGCGCGCCAGCGCGGTCGCTGGTGGCGACGCGTTGTTTCGTAGCAGAGGTCGCGCTTCTTAAGCAGAAGTCCGGCATCGCGAACTGCGCGGTCCACAAAGGCCGGATTGGCGGGCATAAATCCGGCATTTCCTTCTAAAGTCGTGCATTTGCCCGCCCATACTGATGGCTGGCGTGGCACTTGCAAGCCGTTTGGGCCACGACGAGAACGGTTATCGCTGCCGCAAATCGCCGGAGCGTGACGAATGTTTGTCGCGATGTTTTCATGGGCGTGCATCACTAGCGCCTCGGAAAAGACTTGCTAGTTTGTCCGTTTGTGAGGCGGTCGGTCTGGAGAGTGCTTGCGCGCTCACTGGGCACGCATCCTGCCTCACGACGCAACGTGCAACCGCGGTAACCGCTGCAAAGTATCTCCACCCTTTGAGAGGAACCAATCATGTTGAGAAGAAGTTGGACCGTCTGCGCGATGACGGCCTTACTCCTCGGCGGAACGGCGGCGGCGCAGTCGCCTGGTACGTTGCTGGTAGGAGGGTTCGGCACGTGGACGCACTTTGATAGCAAGTGGGGTCTGAGCACCGCATTCGGCGATTCGTGGGGCTACGGCGGAAGAGTCGGTGCTTTTATCGCGCCCAACTGGAACGTCGAAGCTGACGGCTCTTACACGCCGGCGACCGCGAAGGCCGCTGGCAGCGGGTATCAGGGCATCGGCATTCCTGGTGGTGGTGTAAAGGCCAGCGCGCTGGCAGCGCGCCTGGTTTACAGTTTCCCGCTCGGCAACCTGCCGTCGATTCACATCGGCGCTGGCGGCGTACTTGAGAATTTCCGCGGCGACGAGAACCAGGGAGGAGCAGCGTATCAGTTCGGAGCGAACGGACTCGCTGGCTTCAATCTCGGTTTCGGCGGCGTCTCGCTTCGTGTCGACGGACTCGTGAACTACCTGCCTTCGAACGGCGGCAAGTTCGATTTCGGCGCTCAGGCAGGACTCCAGCTTTCTCCGGATCTCCGCGACCTTTTCGGCGGGGGAGCAACCTCTAATCCGGTGATGTACGCTCCGTACGTCTGGTGGGACAATCTCGACGCGCCGCTCCCTGGAACCGTTGAACTCGGCGGTTTCGTTCAGTGGACTTGGTTCGATGACCACGCTGGTATCGACAACGTCGCTGTTGCCAAGGATGGACTCGGCTACGGCGGACGCCTCGGCGTGTTCCTCTCCGATCCGCGGTGGGAAATCGAGGGCGACGGCTACTACTCGCCGCAGGACAACGACATCACGCCGGCTAACGGGTACGCAAAGGTCAATGCGCACGCTTTCGCGACGCGCTTGAACTACAACTTCCCGTTTGCGCGGATGATGGGTCATCAGAGTCAGTTCATACTCGGCTTGGGTGGTACTCGTACCAGTTACAAGTTCAAGACCGCATCTGACGGGGATCTTGGCTACAACTACAACTACGGTGTCAGCGGTCTCGCCGGCATCCGGTTGGGTATTGCCAACCGCACCGCTCTTCGCGTGGACGGTGTCGTTGACTACATGCCAAACCACGAGAACAACGCGAACATGAACATTCATGTTCGTGGGGGACTCAGCTTCCTCATCGGTGGTGCGCGTCCGGAGGTAATGTGCACGTACGCCGGACTCGAAAGCATTCCTGCTTCGAGCCCGAATTGCGTTGCTCCGCCCCCGCCGCCTCCGCCACCACCGCCGCCGGCAGTTTGCCCGTACAACGCGAACATCGCGGCGACGGATCCGGCTTGCGTTGCTCCGCCTGTAGTGGTCGCGGTCGATACGACCAGAATCACCGCCCCGATCTACTTCGACTTCGACAAGTCGACGATCAGACCGGATGCGGCGACCACACTCGATGCGAAGGTTCCGTGGCTGCAGGCCAACCCCGGAATGAGAATTCGGATCGAGGGTAACGCTGACGAGCGTGGCTCCGACGAGTACAACCTGGCCCTCGGCCAGCGCCGTGCGGCAAGCGCCAAGCGGTACCTCGTTGACCACGGCATTGCGGCAGATCGCTTCGACCTCGTGAGCTACGGCGAGGAGCGCCCGGTTTGCACCGAGCACAACGAAGCCTGCTGGCAGCAGAACCGTCGCGATGACTTCCGTATCGTGACGATCGGCAGCGACAGAATAGTCGTACCGCCGCAGGAGTAAGCACCTTCTTCGCCCGAGCCTCCGAGTTGGGGGTTCGGGCGGAGACTAAAAGGCGGAGCGTCCCGCAAGGGCGCTCCGCCTTTCTGCATCTCCCGCGTCCATTGCACCGGGACCCGACAGACTCCGGGACGGATCTGTTGCTCCGGCCCCAGACAGACTCCCGGACGGATCGGTGCGCGGCCGGTAGCGGAGCGCTTCCGCGATGTGAGCGGGAGCAACCTCGCTTGCATTCTCCAGGTCCGCAATCGTACGTCCCACTTTCAACACGCGATGATAACCGCGCGCCGAGAGCCCCAGGCGGTCAGCAGCGGTTTGAAGCAGCGTCCTCGCCTCGGCGTGCACAGGGGTATACGCATCAAGCCAGCGACCGATTGCGTAGGCGTTGCAGGATATCCGCTGCGTTGGCGGGTATCTCTCTCGCTGTATCGCGCGGGCGCGCTCGACTCGCGCGCGAATCGATGTGGATGCGTCGCCGCTGATTGTGCCGCTCAGATCGCGGAGAGCCACTGCGCCTACGGTCACGTGCATGTCGATTCGGTCCGCCAGCGGACCGGAGATGCGAGCGTTGTAGCGGTCTACGTCGGCGGAGCTGCAATTACAGGTTCCATTCGGCTCGCCAGCTTTTCCGCAGGGACAGGGATTGGAAGCGCCGACGAGAGTGAACCGCGCCGGATACGTGACGGCTTGTGCCGCCCGGGCGATCACGACTTTGGCGTCCTCCATCGGTTGTCTCAGTCCATCCAACACGTGCCGCGGAAACTCGAGCATCTCGTCGAGGAATAGAACTCCGTGGTGCGCGAGGCTTACTTCGCCCGGTCGAGGCAGGGAGCCACCGCCAATGAGTCCGGCGCTCGATATCGAATGATGTGGCGCTCGGAACGGGCGGACTCCTTCATTCACACTGCTGCGTCCGAGAACGCCAGCCACCGAGTGAATCGCTATCACCTCGAGCGCTTCCTCTTCGGTGAGCGCCGGTAGAATCGTCGGCATGCGTCGCGCGAGCATGGTTTTTCCCGCGCCCGGTGGGCCGACCAACAGCACGTTGTGTCCGCCCGCTGCGGCCACTTCCAGCGCTCGCTTCGCACCCTGCTGACCAACGACATCGGTAAAGTCCGTTGCATCCGTCCGTTCCGCCGACGCTGCAGGATGCTCCCTCGCCGGTGTGAGCGTTCCGTCGCGCAGCTCCCTTACAAGATCCATGAGCGTAAGTGGTGCGGACAGACGCAGCGCACTTACCCTCGCCGCTTCCGCGACATTGGGCGCCGGGAGCACAAGGGTCGACATGTCTGCGCGCAGCGCATGACGTGCGATCGATAGCGCGCCGCGCATCGTCCGCAGCGCTCCATCAAGCCCGAGCTCTCCCACGAACATTCGCTTTGCGACGCAGCCTGAGTCGAGCTGGCCAGTCGCGACCAGAATACCAATTGCGATTGGCAGATCGAACGCGGTGCCTTCCTTCCGTACGTCTGCCGGCGCGAGATTCACAGTGATACGGCGCGGCGGCACCGCGAACCCCGAATTGACGAGTGCCGCACCGACCCGCTCGCGGCTCTCTTTCACCGCGCTGGCGGCGAGTCCGACGATCGTCCACTGCGGCAGTCCTTGTGCGGCATCGACCTCGACGATGACGTCATACGCGTCGATCCCGATGAGTGCGGCTGAACGAACGGCGGCGAGCATCCATCATGTAAATCGATCCGTGCGTATCGGCTGAAAGCGTTTAGAGGCGACTGCAATCACCGCTGTGCTGACGCCGACCAATTCCTCTCGACCCGGATCGAGTCGCAAAGGCGCGAAGATTCCCAGCAATCGGCTCCCGCCGCGCGTAGAACTTGAAGTGATTCATACCGGTCGCTTGGAGTGCTGAGGTGAATGTCAACGTGAAGTCGCGGTACGTGCTGATTATTCTTTTCGCGCTAGGTTTGCCGGCGCTGCTGTACGCTCAAGTCGGATCGACGACCGACATATTGATGGGCCAGGTCTCGGGTGCCGACAGCCAGGCGGTGGCTGGCGCTCGCGTAGAAGCGACGTCCATTGAGACGGGCATCACCCGCACCAAAACCACTGGGCCCGATGGTCGGTACACCATCATCTTCCCGGATGGCGGGGGAAGCTATCGTTTGACCGTGCGCGCGATCGGCATGGCGCCCGTGACCCGCAACGTCCAGCGGCAGGGCGACGAGGATCGCCTCATTACCGATTTCAACATGGGGCGTACCGCAACACAGCTTGCAACCGTCCAGGTGCGCGCCGCTCCACGTCGGGGCGATCCTTCGCAGCGTCCGGAGCCAGGGAGTACCGAGCGCAATCTCAATCCGAATCTGATCAACCGCCTTCCAGTCGACGCCGGCGATCTTACCGCGCTTGCCGCCCTCGCGCCCGGAGTAATTCAAGTGCCGGGCACCGATACGACCAAGGCGTCGTTCAATGTCGCGGGCCAGCCGTCGAATCAAAACAACATTACACTCGATGGGCTGAGCTTCGGCGCGGGCAGCGTTCCGTCGGAAGCAGTTCGCAACACGCGCGTCGTGACCAGCACGTATGACGTCGCGCGTGGACAGTTTACAGGCGGACAGGTCGCATCGACTACGCGCGGCGGCACGAACAACGCGCAGGGCGCGGTCAGCTATTCGCTACGCGATTCCAATCTGGAATTCGTCGAAGATTCGAGCGCGGCTTTCGGTCAGAAATACACCCAGAACCAGATCAGCTTTGGCGCTGGTGGTCCGATCGTCAAGGACAAGCTCTTTACGTTCGGCGCACTCACGTTCTCGCGTCGCACCGACCCTCTTCTCTCTCTGCTCGCCGCGGACCCGCTCACGCTGGAACGTCTGGGCACAAGTCCGGATTCCGTGACGCGCTTTCTTAACCTCGTCGAGGGGTTCGGACTTCCACTCACATCCCCACTAGCCCCCGACCAGCGTCTCAACGACAACACGTCGGCATTAGTGCGCGTCGATTACAACCTCGCCGAGGACCATTCGCTGATGCTGCGCGGCGACTGGCGTGGCAATACGCAGCTCGGCTCCCGCCTCAACGCATTGGCGCTGCCGCATAACGGTGGTGATCTCAAAGGATCCGGTGGCGGTGGGATGATGACGCTCACGTCGCATCTCGGGATGTTCATCAACGAGCTCCGGGGTTACAAATCGGTGGACAGCCGGAACGCCTTTGGCTACTTGTCGGTGCCGGATGGGCGCGTTGTTGTAGCCTCTATACTCGGGGACGGATCCAGTGCGATTTCGACGCTCCAGTTCGGAGGCAATCCATCGCTTCCGCAAGAGACGAAATCGAGCCTCCTCGAGGTGAGTGATGAAATCTCGCGACTCACCACGTCAGGCGGACACCGATTCAAGCTCGGTGGGCTGGTCAACGAGCAGAGGAGCTCGGTCGGACTCATTCCGAACCGCTTCGGTACTTTTCTCTTCAACTCGCTGGCCGACTTCGAGGCGGGGCAGCCAACCCAATTCACGCGGACGCTCTTCGCGCGCGACCAGCAATCGGCGACCAATAACATCGCTGGCTATCTGGGTGATTCGTGGCGATTGAGCCCGCAGGTACAGCTTACGTACGGCTTGCGAGCGGAAGGCTCGCGCTACCCCGACAAACCGGAATACAATCCCGAGGTCGACGCGATCTTCGCGCGAAGAACCGACAATCTTCCATCCGAAATCCACGTCAGTCCGCGCGCTGGCTTCACGGTCTTCGTCGGAGAGTCGCAATTCGGTCCGCCGCCGCTGACTCTGCGTGGAGGCTTGGGTGAATTTCGTGGGACTGCTGCGCCGCAGTTATTCGCGACCGCACTCAACGCGACCGGACTCAACAACGGGCAGTCGCTATTGACTTGCGTCGGATCCGCGGCGCCTACTCCCGATTGGGCAGCGTATCTCGCCGATCCGTCCACTATTCCGACGTCTTGCAATGGCGGAACTCCTATCTTCGCGAATCAGCGGCGCAACGTCACGGTGTTCGACCCTGACTTCCAAGCGCCGCGCGCCTGGCGCGCATCGCTGGGACTGAACCGGCGTTTCTGGGACCGGTACTCGTTCTCGATCGATGCCGGTTACGCGAGAGGTATCGCGCAAACCGGATCGACCGACATCAACCTCGATACTATTCCCAAATTCACACTGGCGAACGAGGGCAATCGTCCCGTATACGCGCCTTCGAATGCGATCGTGCCGACAACGGGCGCGGTGTCAGTCCTCGGTTCCAGAGTGTACCCGCAATTCGGGGTGGTCAGCCAGATCCAGTCGAATCTCAAGTCCGACACGAAGCAGCTGACGCTCGGACTCAACGGGATCACTACCAAAGGAATTCTGCTCAACGCGTCGTACACGCTGACAAGCTCGTTCGACCAGTCGCAGGGATTCTCGCAAGGCGCCGTTCAGGGATTTGGCGGTACGGCCGGATCGACCCCCGGCAATCCGAACATCTCGGAGTGGGGAAGGAGCGACAACGCGCGCCGTCACGCATTCCTCGGCACGATCACGTATCCAGTCAAACCAGTGCTGGAGCTGACCGCGATTGCCCGCGCGACGTCAGGCAGCTATTTCGCGCCGCTGGTCGGTGGCGACATCAACGGCGACGGACGCAACAATGACCGCGCATTCATTTTCAATCCAGTCGTCGCGGCTGCCGCCGGCGATACCGCTGTTGCAAACGGAATGACGCGCCTTCTCGCCAACACTTCGCCGCGCGCGCGCGACTGCCTGCTCAAGCAAATGGGACAAATCGCGGCGCGCAGCAGCTGTTCGAGCCCATGGTCACCAGCTCTCGATCTTCAGGCCAACATCCGACCGTCATCGTTTGGGCTCGATCGCCGGCTGACCATCTCCGTTATCGCGCTCAACACGCTCACCGGACTCGATCAGCTGCTTCACGGCAACAACAATCTGCGCGGTTGGGGCCAGCCGTCATTCCCGGATCGCACTCTTCTTTATGTGCGCGGATTCGATCCAGCGACCAACACCTACAGGTACCAGGTCAACGAGCACTTTGGCGTTACCAATGGAACTCGTAACGCTTTTCGCGTTCCCTTCCAGATTGCAATTCAGGCACGCCTTACGCTCGGGACGGATCCTGCACGCCAGCAGTTCAACAACGTAATCGGGCGCGGTGCCGGCGGCCGGCTCAATCCGGAAGTGCTCAAATCGCGCATGACGCGCCTCGTGCCCAACGCTTTTCTCGACATCATTGCGATCAACGACTCCGCCAAACTCGAGCTTACTCCCGAGCAGGTGACCAAGCTTCAAACGGCCGGCGATGCGTTCAAGGTGAAAGCCGACTCGCTGATCGATAAAGTCGCCAACATCCTCGGCGATTCGACCGTCAAGAATCCTGATCCAATGACGATCTTCGCCAAGCTGCAGCCCTCGATGA
>WNGC01001044.1_pt1 | contig 25106 bp, 23 predicted proteins | sample 5400051 | NCBI WGS metagenome assembly WNGC01 (sample SAMN13153368, study PRJNA577476) | soil metagenome | isolation source: 20 cm soil or saprolite under grassland replicate 2 | place: USA:California | collected 2016-06-15
CGCGCAGCCCGCGCAGGTTTTCTTTTTCCTTGCGTTCTTCCTCGGAATAGAAACGCGCCTTTTCGAATTCGTGATTGGCGATGGCCGTTTCCATGCGGTGGGTGATGAATTTCACGCGCTTCTGCACTTCGCCGACTTCTTCGGGGACGGTGGCCTGGCGCAGCTTCACGCGCGCGCCGGCTTCGTCGATCAGGTCGATGGCTTTGTCCGGAAGAAAACGGTCGGGGATGTAGCGGTTCGAAAGATAAACGGAGTAGCGTAGCGCTTCGTCCGTGTAGCTGACGGCGTGGAATTTTTCGTAGCGTTCGCGAACACCCTGGATCACTTGCACGGCTTGTTCTTCATCCGGCGCGGGGACTTTCACGGACTGGAAGCGGCGCTCCAGAGAGCGATCTTTCTCCACCGACTTGCGGTATTCGCCCGGCGTTGTTGCGCCAATGCACTGGATCTCTCCGCGTGAGAGTGCGGGCTTCAAAATGTTGGCGGCGTCGAGCGAGCCTTCCGCGGAACCGGCGCCCACGAGCGTGTGCAGCTCGTCGATGAACACGATCGAGTTTTGGCTCTCCATCAGTTCCTTCATGATGGTCTTCAGGCGCTCTTCGAACTGGCCGCGGTACTTTGTGCCCGCCACGATCAGAGAAAGATCGAGTGAAAGGATGCGCTTATCGGCGAGGAACGGCGGAACATCGCCATCGGAGATGCGTTGCGCTAGGCCTTCGACGATGGCGGTCTTGCCCACGCCGGGCTCGCCGATCAAAACCGGATTGTTCTTCGTGCGGCGGCACAGAATTTGAATGACGCGCTCGACTTCGTTTTCGCGCCCGACGAGCGGATCCAGCGCGCCTTCCGATGCCGCTTGCGTCAGGTCGCGGCTGAATTCCGCGAGCAAAGAAGTTTCTTTGGGCCGCGCCGCCGCTGTTTTTTCGCCGGACGTGCGCGCCAGCTCTTCCCGTAGCGTGGAGAGACGCAGCCCGCGCTCCATCAAGATTTCCGCGCCGAAGCACTTTTCTTCGCGCAGGATGCCCAGGAGCAAATGCTCGGTGCCGACGTGCTTGTGGCCCAGGCGCTCCGCTTCTTCCGCCGCCATGTTTAGGATGCGCTTGCACTCCGCGCTCAGCGGCACTTCGACGGAAGTGGAGATGCGCTCGCGAATGGTGATGCGGGCTTCGATCTCCTTGCGTATCGATTCGATCGAGCCTTGCTGGCGCAGGAAACGGTTGGCCAGCGCTTTGTCCTCGCGCATCAAGCCGAGCAGCAGATGCTCCGTCTCGATGTACGGGCTGCCATACTGGCTGGCTTCGTACCTCGCAAAAAATATGACGCGTCGCGCTTTCTCTGTATAACGTTCGAACACGTTAGCTCGCTTCTCCCCCGAGGGTCCCGCTCGCGGAGGCCGCAGCCTCGCGAGTTCGCAGAACGCCATGCTCCAGCGCAAGTATCCGGTCACACCGCGCGGCGAGCGTCAGGTTGTGCGTCGCGATTAGCGACGTCAACTTGTGCGCGCGGTGCAACCTTTCCAGCAACTCGAACACAGCCCAAGCATTCTGCTCGTCTAGATCTCCCGTAGGTTCATCTGCCAGCAGCACGCTCGGCCCAGTGACGAGCGCCCGGGCGATCGCGACGCGCTGCTGTTCTCCTCCGGAGAGTTCCCCGGCGCGGTGATCGGCCCGATTTTCCAAGCCAACCTCCGCGAGCCACTTCCGCGCCATCCCCAGCGCGGAAGCAAAGTCTTCGCCGCGCACCAGCAGCGGCATGGCTACGTTTTCCGCGGCCGTAAAATCCGGCAGTAACTGATGGCGTTGCCACAAAAATCCGATGACACGATTCCGAAACTCCGCCAGCGCCGCGTCATCAATCGATTCAATGGCTTTCTTTGCGAAGTATACTGTACCGCTCGTTGGCGTGTCTAGCGCGGCCAGCAGGTGCAGCAAAGTACTTTTGCCGGCTCCGGACGGCGCGACGATCGCCACCATCTCTCCTTGCCGCAAACTCAAGTTTGCATCCGCTAGAACGCAAATGCTTTTCTCCGCGCTGCCATACGTCTTCTTCAGGCCGCGCGATTCCAGCACAACTACCGCGTTGCGCGGATCCTCTGGCGCCACCCCGTTCGCGAATTGTGCCTGCTGGATCACTCTGTTCTTAGCCCATTTGGCGTCTTCTCGCGCCCTTGCGTTCGTTAGATGCTTCCGCTGCAATCCCCGTGCCGTGATGAATGCGTGCAACCTGTGCTTCCATTAACCCAAAGAGTTTCCCATTTTCGCCAGTCCATTGCCTGTCGAAAAGAGGGCAATTCTGCGTCAAACTGAAACACCTATAATCTTTCTGTTTTCAACAGCTTGCGGTGGGTAGTTGCCCCGACCGGGGGTTGCGGGATGCACGCCGGTCTCACCCACCTGCCTCTCCGCCCTCCTAGGAGCAAATCTCGCGCCAAATGGAGTCCGGAATATCATTCCGCTTGCCGGTTCCCGCCCTTCATTCATACCGGAGGATTTCCACCGGCAGGAGCCGCACGGCAGCCCGAGCCGGCAAAATCGTTGCCGCGCTGGAGATTCCCATCGCCACGGTGGTGATCCACACGCCATCGAAAATATTCGAATGAAAAGGCACATAAGGTACGGCGTACACCTGCGGATCCAGAGGAATCAGATGGTAGCTACCCGCCACAAACGAGAACGTGTAGCCGATGAACAGGCCGATGAGCGTGCCCGTGGCTCCGATGCTGATTCCCTGCCAAAGAAAAATCGTGCGAATCTGCTCGCGGCGCGCGCCCATGGACCGTAGCACGGCGATATCGCGCGCTTTGTCGATGACCGTCATGGAAAGAACCACCAGGATGTTGAGACCGGCGACGAAAGTAATCAGGCCGATGAAGATCGCCGTGACCAGCTTTTCCAGTCGCAGCGCCCGGAACAACGCGCGATTTTCTTCCATCCACGTCGTCGCTGAAAACTCCGGTCCCGCGGCTTGCCGGAGCTGTTCCGCAATTTCGCCCGCGCGTGCCGGCTGATTCAGCCGGAACTCCAGGACGTTGACGACGTCGCCCGCGCCGGAAAGCCCCTGCGCGGCGGCCAGCATCATGAAACACCAGTTCTCGTCATAGTCATAAAAGCCGGAATCGAAAACACCGGTAACACGAAATCGCCGCGTCCGCGGCATCAATCCGTAGGGCGTCAATCGCCCCTGCGGACTTGTGAGCGTCACGTAATCGCCCGGAGAGATCTTCCATTCCTCCGCAAGCTGTTTTCCAATGAGCAGCGCTTCAATGCCATCCGCGTCCGGAGAAAAGTCTAGGTTTCCGGCGGCGATGCGCTGCAGCGCTTCATCGCTTTTTCGCTCCCGCTGGGGGTCGATGCCTTTCGTGACCACGCCTCGTGCTTGCCCAGCGAAGGAAAGCAGCACCGTCTGGTAGACCGCCGGCGTGACGGAACGCGCACCGGTTGCCTCGGCAAGTTTTGCGGCCATTTCCACGTAGTTTTTGATTCCGCCGGTGCCTGGTCGCGTCAGAGAGACATGGGCCGTCACGCCGAGCAACCGGTCTTGCAGTGTTTCTCGGAAACCCGTGTTCATGGAAAGCGCGATCACCAGCGTCGCCACGCCCGCCGCCACCCCGACCATGGAAAAGAGCGTGACCAGCCGAAGGACCGCCGGCCGGTACGGCGACCGGAGGTACCGCTGCGCCACGAACCATTCAAAGCGCATTGGGGGAAGGCCGATCGGTGCGGAGATTTGCGATGGTAGCCCTCAGTGCGAGCGCCAAAGTTGGGAAAAGTAGAAAATCCAAGATGGCATGGCCGGCGTCAGGAGGATAGTGGTCACCGATCACGGGAAAAATTTGAGTGTGCTGGCTGTAGAAGCTAAAACGGCCCTGATTATCAGGCGAGTTCTTCGCGTATGGAATCCACCAGTCGAACAAATGAACGACCGTCCACAGTGCCAGCAAGGAAGTCCCAATCCACATTGAGACTCGACGGATTCGTGCAAAAGACCAGGCGATCCACACTAGAAGAACGCCAAGAACGATGTCGGGATAGAACTGATCGTTTTTCACTGGCCAAGCAAATTGCCAATTCCAACGGCCTAGGGGAACCCAGCGATAGACTTCGTAGTACGTGAAGAGCGCCATCAAAGCGACGGTCGCCCAGATGTGTGCCCTTCGCATGTCCAACAGCTTATCATTTGGAAAAGGAAGAGTCCTCCAGATCAAGAAGCGTTACGCGCCCTGCGCGTCGGAAGTAGAAGATGATTCGCGGCCTTCCGGGCGCAGCAATGGAAAAAGGATGACGTCACGGATCGAGGGCGAATCCGTCAGCAGCATGGTCAGGCGGTCGATGCCGATGCCTTCGCCGGCCGTCGGGGGCATGCCGTGGCACAGAGCGCGGATATAATCCGCGTCGAGCTGTTTCGGGACTTCTTCGCCGCCCTGCGCGATCTGCGCAAGAAAACGCCGCTCCTGCTCGGCAGGGTCGTTCAACTCGGAGAAGCCGTTCGCCACTTCCATTCCCGCAAGGTATATTTCGAATCGTTCCGTCAGCGATGGATCCTCTGGTTTTTGTTTCGAAAGCGGCGAGATATCTGTCGGAAAGTCGTAAAGGATCGTGGGCTGGACAAGTTTATCTTCGGTCATGGTTTCGAAAAGGAGTCCGGTCCATTCGCCATTCGTCAACGTTCCTTTGGCCGCCGCGTAAGGCGCACCGGCGCCCTTCGCCCACAGGTTATAGCGTCTTGTCGCTTCCTGAGCGCCGCCCGGCGAGGCTAATTTTTCGCATGTAGGCGCCTCACCCGCTGCCGCCGGCCAATGCTTGACGATCGCCTCGCGCATGGAGAGCCTTTGCATCTTCGAAAAATCGAGCTCGGCGCCGCCGTACTTCACCGTGGTCGAGCCGGTAATGTTCTTTGCCAGCAGCGCGAACAGTTGCTCGTTCAGGTCCATCAAATCGCGATAATTACTATAGGCCTCGTAGAATTCCAGCATCGTGAATTCGGGATTGTGCTGCGTGGAAATGCCTTCATTGCGGAAATTACGGTTGATCTCGTACACACGGTCGAATCCCCCGACCGTCAATCTCTTTAGATAAAGCTCCGGCGCGATGCGCAGGTACAAATCAATGTCCAACGTGTTGTGGTGCGTGGTGAACGGCCGCGCGGCGGCGCCCCCGGCGATGGGATGCATCATCGGTGTTTCCACTTCGAGGTACCCTCGCGCATCAAAGAACCGGCGCAATTCCTGGATGATTCGCGCCCGTGTCACGAACACCTCGCGTGACTTTTCATTGGCGATCAGATCCAAATACCGCTGGCGATAGCGCAGCTCGATGTCCGTCAGACCGTGCCACTTTTCCGGCAGCGGCAGCAGCGCTTTCGAAAGAAAGAAAATCTCCTCGACCCAGATGGACAACTCATTGGTCTTCGTTCGAAACAGGTGCCCGCGCACACCAATCGAATCTCCCAGGTCCAGCAGATGAAACAGTTGGAATCCCTGTTCGCCGACAACGTCTTTCTTTACATAGATCTGAATGCGCTTGCCCGCCCCTTGCAGGTGTGCAAAACCCGCTTTCCCCATAAGCCGGAGGGACACGACGCGGCCAGCGACCCGCACCTCGCTCTTGGTCGCCTCCAATTCCACGCCAGGGGTCTGACTGTACTTGTCTACCAGTGCAGCGGGTGTATCCGTCCAACGGAATTCCCGTGGATACGGATCGTGCCCCAGCGCCTGGATCTGTGCAAGTTTCTTCTGGCGCTGTTCAAGTTGGTCGCGCGGCCCGAATTGCAAGTCGAAAATCCTTTCGAAGGCAACGGCGTCCGAGTATAGCGGCGCGCGCGTGGATTGAGCAAGAAATGGGATATTTCTTGCCTTGGCGACACTGTAGCCAAGACCCGCTGTTTGGTAGGACATACCACCTTTGCCGCGTTTTTTTGCTACACTCCCCATCCTCTTCACAACGGAGAACTCCGTGACAGACTGCCACCGTCCCCCAGCCCGCGGTAAGTGTGTCAGAGACGTTTGGCGCGCGTGGTTACCTAATGAAAAAGCACAGGTTTTCCACAAGGAGGGTCCGCCAACTCGAATCCAGCTACGCCATGTTGAGCGTGTCACTCGATGCGGCTATCGAACTGTGGCAGCTGAGACACTCCGGCAAGTCCCTGCAAGCTGTAGGCATAACTTCGGGCCTCTGCAAGCTGCTGACCCAGACGCTCGCTGGCTTGCTTCGTGCTTTGCGAATTTTCAGGGACAAAGAGGCCAGCGGTCGGCACGCATGCTGCCTTCCCAAAGGCTGCAATTCCTTCATAAAGTCAGCACTTTGGAGGAGATGGTCGAGGATCTTGGCAAGGAGTTTCGCCTTGCCGCCGACGACCTCGCCGAAGGAACCTCTTTGAATCGCAAGAAAATGTGGGCTGAGGTGGACGCGGACCACTGCGACTTGAATACCTGCCTGAGAGAGGCCACTGTGGTCTTCAAGTCTTTCTTGATTGCCCTGCCCGAGAGCCAGCTTGTGGCTCTCCAAAATGCCATTCGCGAGCAATCTCAGCTCCAGGAAGCCCTGTGATCCGCCATAGACGAATGACCTCGATCGCGGGAGAATGATCGAGCCTGCTCGCCCGCAGGCTCCGGGGAAATCTCCCGGGGAATAAGCGCCCCTTCGGGGGTGTCTGTTAAAGGCATACGGGCTTGTGCCAGGACAACTCAAGGGGGTATTCGGCGCATCCGAAGTGGTGGACGCGCCGCTATTGGACCGTTGGCCAGAAACCGACCAAGCGACCCCGATGCGTCGACCTCTCGGCAGTTCACCAAACCGGTGACTGAAGCGGAGGCCATCCGCCTGGCCCAGGCCGGGGATGCTGCGGCTTTTGAATTTCTGTACCACTTGCATGGCCGTCGCGTCTATGCCTTGTGCCTGCGCATGGTGAATAATCCATCCGATGCGGAAGACCTGATGCAGGAAGCTTTTCTGCAACTCTTCCGTAAGATTGGGACCTTCCGTGGAGAGTCGGCCTTTTCGACCTGGTTGCACCGGATGACGGTCAATGTGGTGCTGATGCGGCTGCGCAAAAAGTCGCTCCCGGTGGCCTCGCTCGAAGAAACGACGGATCCCGACGATGAAACGGGCGGCCCCAGGAAAGACATCGGCGCGCTGGATTTGCGCTTGAGCGGTGCCGTGGACCGGGTCAATCTGGAACGTTCGGTTGAAAAGTTGCCACCGGGCTACCGGACGGTGTTTGTGCTTCATGACGTCCAGGGCTACGAGCACAACGAGATCGCGGACATCATGGGATGCTCGGTGGGAAATTCGAAGTCGCAATTGCATAAAGCGCGTACTCGGCTGCGGGACCTGCTCCAGGAAGAGGTACGCCAGCAGGCACGGCAGGAGCGCCATGCGGCAAAAACCCATACGTCGCATGACGATTGAGTTACAATGAGTGCCATTCAGGGTGTGTGAGCGACTTCACGGCGGACCATCGGGGATTTGCGCCGAAGCGATTTGAGAGAACTCGAACGGGGCAGGCCTCCAGCGCCAGCTTCCGCGGAGTGCCGGATCATGTTGTGTAAGGACGTGGAGATCGTAGTGGAGCAGGAAGGTCTGGCGCCGCTGCCGGAAGCAGCAAGGGCGCATGTGGCTTCTTGCAGCCATTGCCAGGAATTTGTTGGCGATCTCGCGGCCATTGTTTCTGTCGCGAAGGAATTGCCCGCCGAAGTCGAACCACCCGCTCGCGTGTGGCTTTCCCTGCAGGCTCAACTTGAACTCGAAGGAATTATCAAGACGCCCGTCGTGCCTGCTCACGGCGAGCGCTCGTCCTGGTGGCATGGCTTCAAGGATCTGTTTCGTAGCCGCGCTCTGGCGACTGTAGCTGTGGGCCTGCTGATCGTCGCCGCTGGGGTCCTGCAATTGCGTCAACCTCCGGATGCCCCCTGGGAAACGAATGCGAATGTTGCCGGGCCCGTTTGGCAAATCCCCTTCGCGCAAACTGCCAAAGTGCTGAATGAGCAGGAAATCGATCTCAGAAACATGCAGGTTGCCAACATGCAGCTTGCCAGCACTTCTGCGGTGGACACCTCATTCCGACAGAACCTGGAGCAAGTCGATGATTTTATTGCCGACTGCGAGCGCCGTGTGCGCTCTGCGCCGCAGGACGACCTGGCGCGTGAATATCTGTCCAACGCTTATCAGCAAAAAGCCGAATTACTGTCCGCGATGATGGATCGCGGAGGGAGTGTCCACTAACATGGGAACTGGAATGCTGGGGTTGGCCTCTTTGCGGTTGGATATGAAACGCATCTCGCTGCCGGTACTCGGCGCCGCCGCTTTTCTCTGCTCGAGCCTGTCCGCTGCGGCTGCAGCGCAGCATCTCGAAAAGCATTTTGCGGTCAACAACCGCCCGGTGGTCGTGATCCACAACGTCGCCAATGGCCGCATCGAAGTCAAGTCCTGGAAAAACGCCGAAGTTGACGTCGTGGCCAGCCAAACTTCCGGCAAGATTGGTTTTGAGATGGAGCAAGCAGGTGACCGCATCGACGTCACCGCCAACATTCTGGACGCCTCGGCGCAGCCCCGGGAGTTGGAAGCCAGTCTGCAGCTTACCGTACCCGAAGAAACGGAATTGCAGCTCAAGACGGAGACGGGGCTAATTTACGTCGAGCAGGTCATGGGCGACATGACCCTGGAAAGCGTCGCCGGCGATGTGCACCTGAAGGAAGTCTCCGGCTACATTATTGTGCGGACCACCGAAGGTTCGCTTGTCTGTACGCAGTGCGCCGGCAAACTGGATTTCAAGTCCATCAGCGGCGGCGCGCAGGTTCTGCAGCCGGCGCTTACCAACGTCAGTCTCTTCACCACTTCGGGAAATATTCTCTTTGACGGGGATTTTGTCCGCACCGGCCTCTATACCATGAAGAGCGGCAAGGGCCTCGTCGAAGTTCGCTTTTCGGGCAACGATTCCTTTGACTTGAAGGCGCAAACGGCCATCGGCACGGTCGACAATCAAGCAGCCGCATACCTGAAGCCGGATTCCCACGGCGTCAAACACTTGGCATCGAAGTTCACCAAGGGGCTCTTCGGCACCGTCGGACAGGGCCTCGCGAAAGTCGAACTCTCCTCCTACAGTGGTACAATTCGCATTCTGAAGCGCGACTAGTTTTTCGCGCCGCGATCGCGTGACAACTACACCTCCTTTGCGCGGGCCGCAACCTCGCGTCCCCATTCTATGCCTTGCCGGTTTTATGGGTTCCGGCAAAACCACCATTGGCACGCTCTTAGCCCGGCAACTTGCCTGGCGCTTTGTCGATCTCGATGACCGCATCGAAGCGTCTGCGGGCCTCCCGATTCCGCAAATTTTCGATCGACTCGGTGAACTGGCTTTTCGTCAGATCGAAGCGGATCAGCTCCGCGCCGCCCTTGGCCGCGCCGCCGAGCTGAAAGAAAGCACCGTTCTCGCCCTTGGCGGCGGCACCTACGCGCAACCGGGTTGCCCCGATTTTCTCCGCTCTGCCGGCGTTCCGGTTTTGTGGCTGGACTCGCCCATCGAAGTTCTGCTTTCGCGATGCATGACCATGACCGGCCGGCCGCTCTTCCGTGACGAAGCCAGCTTTAGCGCGCTCTACACCCAGCGTCTCCCTTCCTATCAACTTGCCGATTACCGCGTGGAGAGCTCTGGCGAACCAACCCAGGTTGTCGCGGAAATTCTGCGCCTCGGCATTGTTGCATCTGGTGGAAACGCCGCGTATCTGGTGGTTGAGAAACCCCTTCCCTGAGAGAGAATGGACGCGGGGGTAACCAGCACCGTGAAATTCAGAACCGCATCGGTTGCACTGACTCTTGGAATCGTGGCGTGTGCCGCGTTGTCTCTCGCGGCTCAGAAGAAGGCTGCGGAAGCGTCCGGCCCGGTTGTCTTCGCTCAGGATAAGGGCAAGCTCACCATCAAACTCGCGGGACAAACCGTCGGCCACGAGGAATTTGAAATCGCTCCGTCTGGCGGCGGTTGGCTCGCCAAGGGCACCGCGGAGATCAAGCCGCCCGAGGGTGCCGCCAGCAAAGTCTCCGGCTCACTGACGCTGCAAGGTGATGGTGCGCCCATCCGTTATGAGTGGAGCGCCCAGGCGGAAAAAACGAACGGCGCTCACGTCCTCTTCGCCAACGGCGTCGCCAGTATCACGCTGGAGATGCAAGGCGCCCGCCCCTTCCAACAGGACCTCACATTCAATTCCCCGCTCATCGCCGTTCTGGACAACAATCTCTACCATCAGTACGCTGTCCTCGCGCGCATCTATGACTGGTCCAAGCGCGGCGTGCAAACTTTTCCGGTGATCATTCCCCAGGAATTGACCCCCGGTACGATCACCGTGCAATCCACCGGATCCGCAAGTCCCGACGGCAAGACCTACGAAGGCCTGAAAGTCACCACCTCCGACCTCGAAATTCTTCTTTTGCTCGATGGCAATCACCGCCTCATGCGGCTGGAAGTTCCGGACGCCAAGGTTTCCGTTATCCGCGAGTAGTCGTCCTCTCGTCGGCCGCAGGCAAAACCACAGCGCCAAAGCTTTCTTCGCCTTGCCGACAGCCTCGAGCATCGCCGAACCTGCTCCTTTCTTACTGAATACCGAGTACTGACAGCTGTCCACTGCATTTTGCTGCAAATGAAAAAACGCGGCGTCTCGACTAAGTCGGAACGCCGCGTCTTTTTGTGCTCTGCTTGAGAGAAACTTATCGCGCCAGCGGCCGTTGAAAAACCGGCCCGCCCGGACGCCGCAGCGGATAGCCCTGCGGATTACCATGGGCATGCGTTGGCGCAAGCCCATTCGAATGGCCTGTGCCGATGTGGCCGTTGCCGTTGCCATTCGCCGACGCGGGCTGCGGCAGCCGCGCCGGATTACCGATAGGGCGGAGATTGATGGGCGCCGTGTGAACGTGGTCGCTGATGGCCTGCAGCCTCTTCAAGATGGATTGCCATTGTTCCCAGTCCAGTTGCCGCAGGAACGGACGCAATCCTTGGATGAAGGGATCTTCGAGCAACGCTTCGCCGTCGGATTCCGGGATGAAGAACCGGTTCAAGCCGACGTTGAGCGCCTCGGAAATCTTCTCCAGCGTGCCGAGGCTCGGCGTCATCTGACCGCTTTCGATGCGCGAGAGGTAGGAGCGCGAGACCTTCGAGCGCGACTGCAGTTGGCTTTGGGTCATCGCGCGCGATTCGCGCAATTGGCGAATGCGCTGGCCGATGTTCTCGACCGTCTCTTGGTTGACGAACTTTTCTGGCGTAGGTTCGGCGGCTGCTTCCTCCGGAGGTGCCGGTGGAGGAATCAGGAACTCTAAGCGCTGAGGCAAGGCGCGCACGCAACGGCGGCAATTCCCGGTGCGCGTCCGGTATTGAACAAGACCACATGTCTTGCAGCGAATGACTTCCCGATCCATTTCTAACGAGTTCATCTCTTTTTCTAATTGTACGGACACCGGTACTCCTTGTTGACTGTTTTTCCGGCGTGCGGATAGGGGAGGAACGCTGGAACGTTCGCTGGGAAGGCAGTTACTGGCGCAGGAGGAGTATCGTGCTGCCGTCATTTTCTGTCAAGCGTATTTTTGAACTATTTTATTTTTTCTCTCGGCGTTTCGCCGTGTTACGCCCTGCTTTCGCCTGTCCTTTCGGGCAGTTGTCTCTCCCCGCCCCCACCATTTCCACGAAGCCTTGTGTAGTCTCTCCCCAACCACCACACCGCTTGTGGTGCACCCCCTCCTGCCTGTTTCTCCAAAGGCCCGGCATCTGAACTCTCTGCCCTGTAGAAACACGGTACTAGATGATCTTGCGGGCCTTTCCTTCCTACCTAGCCTCAGTTTACGAATTAGCAGGACCGACTTTCGCTCTGCACTAATCTTTTGATCGTCGCCCCCTTCGCCTCAACTCGAAAAAGCCGCATTCAGTAAAGGTTTTATCATTTTTCCTTCCCCCAGAAACGCCCTTGAGCAAGTGTCTCGTTTTGCCGTCGCCTTGCAAGTACTTGGGCTCCGCCGATTCCTTGCTCCAGCGTCTCCGGCACCAGCAGCTCACCCCCCTCCCGTGCTCGCCTCTCCCCTAGCAGCCCCGGGGCGCCCCATTCATGGCGCAGCATGAGTGTGGATTTTCTCTTTTCCCTATTCCATTTTCTTGTCCACGTGGATGCGCTCGGCGGGGACTTCGACTTCGGTAACGCCGCGGAAGGAGAACAGAAGCTTGACGAGGTACTTGGAGGGCTGTTCCGAAGTTTGCTTCACAATGTGGCCGACAGCGTCAGTGACCGCGGCCTGGAACATGACGCCCTCGGCCTGCAGGCCGGCTAGGTTCACACGCACGAGCTGGCCTGGTTGGAAAATGGCTCCCACGCGAAGATCCTTTCACGGGAATCCTACACGCAAAAGCTGCGTGAGGGACACCCGACTGCCAGAACGAAAAGATTAAAAGCGCGGGTCTGAAGACCCGCCACTACAGGGGCGGGGCTCACCCAATCATCTCGGTCCGCGTAACATCGCGCGGCTGATCGAGCAGCGCATCCACCCGTTCAAGGAAGCGCACCGTATGCGGCAATCCCGCATGAGCCTGGAACGCGGCTTCGTCCAACCAGCACGAATGAATGAAATACAGCCGCCGGTCTCGCATCGATCGGAAGGTGTGAAAACTCACGCAGCCCGCCTCCTCACGCGATGGCCCTGTCACCTCGCGCAACACCTTTTCCACGGCACTCTCTTCCCCCTGACGAGCATGCAGCCGCACGAAGACGTATTGCTCCACGGCTCCCTCCCATCTCCCTACTTCATTACTTCCTGCCTCTCACGGTACACTACTGCTCATTTTGGGGGAGAGTCGAACAGAGGGCACGATCCCGACAAAGGCCGGGACGGGTGTATCGTGCCCCTACGGGGCAGAAGAACCGAAGGGCGGGACTCCCGAGCGGGTCGGGATGAATTCCGCCCGCCTCTACGCCTGGAGAGCCAGAGAACCGGTCTGAAGACCGGCCGCTACACTGGGAGAGACGCATGCCGACACGCTACGACGCCTGGAAACTGCTGTGCGAGTACACCGCTTCGGAGAGCCTGCGCAAACACATGCTCGCTGTGGAAGCTTGTGTGCGCGCTTATGCGCGCAAATCGGGCGCCGATGAAGAAACGTGGGGTCTTGTCGCGCTGCTCCACGATTTCGATTACGAGCGCTGGCCCAATCAGGAGCACTCCGCCGAAATGGGGCACCCCTCTGAAGGGGCAAAGATTTTGCGCGAAATGGGCTACTCCGAGGAGATCGTCCGCGCGATCCTCTCGCACGCGGATTATTGCAACGTGCCGCGCCAATCCGCGCTGGAACACACGCTCTTCGCCTGCGACGAGCTCGCCGGCTTCCTAACCGCTTGCGCGTACGTGCGTCCGTCGAAAAGTATTTTGGATCTGGAAGTGGACTCCGTGAAGCGCCGGATGAAAGACAAACTCTTCGCCAAGGGCGTGTCTCGCGAGGACGTGCGCAAAGGCGCCGAAGAACTTGGCGTGCCGCTGGAAGAGCATATCGCCTTCTGCATCGCCGCTCTGCGGGAACACGCCGACGCCTTGGGCCTGCGTGGCACTCTCTGAGGGCACCCGGCTCGCTCTGAGATTTATGAGGAGGGGTGGCTGGAATCAGCGATGGGCGTACAACACCAGCGCCGCGCCAAACAACATGCTGGCGATCACCAGAACGACCACTGCAGCGGTAAACCATTTGGAAAGGATAGCCGTCCGAAAAAACGATGCCCTGCTGTCCGCGCGCTCCACATCCGTTGTACCGGGCGTTGCACCGGGCGAGAATTCTTCCGGCCGCGGCGTCTGGGGCGTAACCGGCTGGTCAACGTATCTTACTTTGCTGACAAAGCTGTAGCCCTTGCGCGGAATGGTGTCCACGAAAGCGGGCTGATCCGGTGAATCACCGAGAACCTGGCGGAGCTTGTTCACGGTGGTGTTCACGTTGGCATCGTAGTTGACGTGGGTGTCCGACGGCCAGAGCTGCATGCGCAGCTCTTCGCGCGTCACGATTTCGCCCGGTTTTTGAAGGAGGGCCAGGAGGGCCTGATAGACCTTGCCTTGCACCTTTACGCGCGTGCCGTCCTTGAAGAGTTCTTCTTTTTTTAAGTCCAGGTGAAACGCGCCAAAACAGACGTAACGTGCAGGAGCGCGTGTGGCGTTATGCAAAACTTCGTGTTGTTCCGGCGAGCGCGTGGGAAGCAGTGGTGTACTCATAGAAATCACCTTCGTTCACAACTTTAGACCGATTCAACATGCGATTTATTCCACTCGCGGAAAGGCGCCCGACCGGGCCATGGATGCCGTCGCTTGACATCCCGTTGAGTCAGTTATATCTTAAGATGTATATACAAGTCAAGCTTGAGATGCCGAAAATGAAAAAGAAATCCTTCCCGCTGGACCTGAACGGAACGGGCTACTGCGCCTCGTTCAACTTTCGACGGACGGCGCGCGCCGTCACGCGGTTGTACGACATGGCGCTGCAGGAAACGGGTATTCGCTCAACGCAGTTCGCCATTCTGGTGGGCATCGCGAAGAACCAGCCCGTTTCCATGGGGGCCCTCGCGGAGGTGCTCGTCATTGACAGCACGACACTGACAAGGAGTTTGCGGCTCTTGCAGAAAGAGGGACTCGTCGCCATTTCGAATCGCGCGGCGATGAGGCAGCGTTTTTTGGCGATTACCGCCAAGGGAGAGCGCACCCTCGCGCGCAGCCTGCCCGCCTGGCGCGCGGCGCACGAGCGATTCGTCACGACGATCGGCTCCGCGTATTGGGTCGAACTGAGAACTGCATTGGAACGGCTGGCTCATGTGGCCGTCGAGCTGGAGAAACCGCAGAAAGACGTTCCTGCCCTGGCACCCACAAGCTCTTAAAGCCGCTGAACTGTAAGGCTTCCGAGAAATCAATTTCGAGAAATAAGGACGGCGACAACTGTCTGGCAAGCGGAGCGAGGCGAGCTCCGGCACGCCGATGAGCTCTGATTTACGCCGAGCCGGAAGCCCACATTGGATTCGAAGGGCAACGGGCTCCTCATCGACCGCGAACACACTCGATTTCGCGGAAGGGGCAAATCACGGTAGAATTAAGAGGAATGCTTACACAGATTGAAGGATTTGACGCTGCCGCGAGCCGCCGTCCGCGGCGAAAGACTTATGGCGTGAAGGTGGGACACGTGCGCGTGGGCGGAGGCGCACCCATCGTCGTGCAGTCCATGACGAATACGGACACGGCCGACATCGAGACGACACTGAAGCAGACTTTGGAGCTGGCCGAGGCAGGGTCGGAGATCGTGCGTTGGACCGTGAATGTGCCGGAAGCCGCGGCGGCGGTACCGGAAATTAAAAGGCGGATGCTCGATGCGGGATGCGATGCTCCCATCATCGGCGACTTTCATTACAACGGGCACGTGCTGCTGACGAAGTATCCCGAGTGCGCCGTGGCGCTGGATAAATACCGCATCAATCCGGGTAATGTGGGCGCGGGGCAGCGGCGGGACGAGCAGTTCTCCACCATCTGCAAAATCGCGCGCGACAACGGCAAGCCCGTTCGAATCGGCGTGAATGGCGGCTCGCTGAATCAAGAGCTGGTGATGCGCAAGATGCAGGAGAACACGGACAAGAATCTTGGCAAGGAGTCCGAAGAGATTATCAACGATTGCATGGTGCTATCCGCGGTGCAATCCACGGAGCTGGCGTTGGAGTCCGGGCTGCGGCCCGACCAGATCATTATTTCCTGCAAGACTTCGCGGCCGCGCGACCTCATCACCGTGTACCGCGACCTTTCCACGAAGACCAAGCAGCCGTTGCATCTGGGCCTTACGGAAGCAGGGATGGGAATGAAGGGGCAGATTTGGTCGGCGGCATCGCTGGGCGTGCTGCTCTACGAAGGTATTGGCGATACGATTCGCATTTCGCTTACGCCCAAACCAGGGGGCGATCGCCGCGAAGAAGTTTACGCCGCGTGCGAACTGCTGCAGGCGCTGGGGCTGCGTTCGTTTGCGCCCAGCGTGACGGCGTGCCCCGGGTGCGGGCGCACGACCAGCACCACGTTTCAGGAGCTGGCGGAAAGCGTTCAGGGCTACATCCGGGACATGATGCCCGTCTGGAAAACGCAATATGAGGGCGTCGAGGAAATGACTCTCGCGGTGATGGGCTGCATCGTGAACGGCCCAGGCGAATCGAAAGCCGCCAACATCGGCATCAGCCTGCCGGGCACAGGCGAAGCGCCGCGCTGCCCGGTATATATTGATGGGCAGAGGGATGTGACGCTCGAAGGCACTTACGACGAGCTGGCGGTGGCGTTTCAAGCGCTCGTCGATAACTACATTGCGAAGAAGTATCCCCGCAAGACGGTGGAACAAGTAGCGCGGTGAGAGCTAGGGTTCCGGCTAAAATTTAGTTCGGTTTCGTAATCGAGGCGCAAGTATTGGAATTTATCCTTGGCTTGGGGTTCCCGACCCAGCCGCCTCCAGAGAGTTCATGCGTGCCGGAGACCGAAAAGCGAAGTCGTGAGACCAAAGTACGAGGTCCGATATCCATCAGTTCTGTCTTTAAGAAAACCAAAATTGTTAACCATGTCAGCGCGCAGGATTATTTCGTATTTTCCTCTGTGTGAACGGTAGACCCAAAACTCGCAATTCCCTGTCGCGCCGCAGAAACAGGTGCTACGTCCACGAACGGCGATTAGGGTTTCGTTGCCGTTCTGAACTCTGTAGGCATCCATGTGCCCTTTGCCTCACGCCTGCGGGCCTCTTTCCACATGGGCGCGCTTCGTGAAAGGGGTGACTGCCACGCGCCCAGCGCAGGAAATAGAAGTGAGGCCAGAGTGAATGAACCGGACAACAGCTTAAGTCTGAACGAGTTGGGCATTTGTCGTCTCTTGCAAAGTCTACTTCAGGAAGGCTCTGGAGTTAGAGCCCAAAAGTGGCTGTGCTAGAATTCATATTCAAGCGGCAACAGAGTAGCAACGGAGCTTCCAGTGAAAATCAGCCGGGAAGACGTGTTGCGGGTGGCGGAGCTGGCTTATCTCGACCTGGGCGAAGCCGAGCTGGAGACGTACCGCGCGCAAATTGACGAGATTCTGGAATACATCGGAAAGTTGAACGAACTGGACACTTCCAAGGTTGCGCCCATGGCGCAGGTGTTGAGCGACGATCAGACAGCCGACGCCACGCTGCGAGAGGATTTGATTGTGCCTTGTGCCGTGGCGGAGGACGTTCTGAAGAACGCGCCCGATCCCGAGCCGCCATATTTCCGGGTGCCGAAGGTCATCGAAAGATGACGTAAAGGACGTTAAGGAAGTAAAGGATTGGAATGTACGGGGTGGGTGCGGAGTTCACTTAGGGGCTTCACACAACACTGGGCAAGAGAACCTATGACTGCGAGTTGGACAATTGACGGAGTCAAAGAGGCGCTGGGGGCGAAGAAGATTTCGGCGCGCGAGCTGGCTGCGGATTTTTACAAGCGAATCGAAACGCGGAATCCGGAGCTGAACGCTTTCCTGACGTTGTCGCCGGAACGGGCCCGGAGGCAGACCGACAAAATTGATGCGCTGGTGGCCGAAGGCAAGCCGCTGCCGCCGCTGGCGGGCGTGCCGGTGGCCGTCAAGGACGTCATCAGTACCCGCGGGATAAAGACGACGTGTGGTTCGAAGATTTTGCGGAACTATATTCCGCCGTACGATGCGACTGCGGTGGAGCGGCTGGAGGCCGCTGGAGCGGTCATCCTGGGTAAGACCAACTGCGACGAGTTTGCGATGGGAAGCTCGAATGAGAACTCGGCTTACGGCCCGGTGAAGAACCCGCTGGCACCCGACCGGGTGCCCGGAGGATCGAGCGGAGGTTCGGCAGCGGCGGTGGCGGCGGGACTGGCGGTGGCGTCTCTCGGGACGGATACGGGCGGCTCCATCCGGCAGCCAGGCTCGTTTTGTGGAATCCCCGCGATGATGGGGAGCTACGGCCGCGTTTCGCGGTATGGACTGATCGCGTTTGCGTCGTCACTGGACCGAATCGGGCCCTTCGCCACCAATGTGCAGGACGTCGCGGCAATCCTGAAAGTCATCGCCGGGCGCGACCCGCACGATTCGACTTCGACGACGGCGCCAGTTCCCGATTACCGGGCGGAACTTGGGAAACCCGTCAAGGGGCTGCGGCTGGGCATCCCCAAGGAGTATTTTGGCGAAGGCATGGATGCGGGAGTGCGGAAGAGGATCGAAGCCGGCATCGAAGTCTTCAAAAAACTGGGATGTCAACTCGTTGACATTCGCATGCAACATACTGACTACGCCATCGCGACCTACTACATTATTGCGACGGCGGAAGCGAGTTCCAACCTGGCGCGGTACGACGGCGTGCGCTACGGTTTGCGCGTGGATGACGATTCCCTGCTCGCGATGTATCGCCAGACGCGGGGTGCCGGATTTGGCGCGGAGGTGAAGCGCCGCATCGTGCTCGGCACATACGTGCTTTCGGCGGGCTATTATGACGACTACTACTTGAAGGGTCAGAAGGTTCGTTCGCTGATAGCCCAAGATTTCCGTGATGCGTTTGCCAAGGTGGATGCGATCCTAACGCCGACTTCTCCGGTTCCACCTTTCAAATTGGGGGAGCGTGCGGACGACCCGCTCCAGATGTATCTCGCTGATATATATACAGTTACGGGATCGCTGGCGGGGATCCCGGGGATCTCCGTGCCTTGTGGGAAGATCGGCGGAAAGTTGCCGGTGGGCCTGCAAATCTTTGGGGCGGCTTTTGGAGAGCCCCGCGTCCTGCAACTGGCCCATGCTTTCGAGCAAGCGGGCGGAGCCGCGGTCTGAGCCCTTCGCGCGAGGGTGGATGAGACCTTACCATCGCTTGCGACCCATTATCGAGGACCTTGCTCGCGCAAAGCGAGCTTCTGCGCGCCGCAGATGCCGTCCCTGCGGACCGATGGAAAACGCGGCTGGCCGAAGAAGGGCGCTGGCCTGCTGGCAAACTGGTCGGCGACGTGAGTGCGATCGAGCGGGCCATCCTGAGCCGGGCCGGAAAGCTCCTTGGAAAAACCACCGGAATCCGTGCCGTTTTTCAATTTTTCAATTGGTTTCATGTTCCGATGATGTTCGTGGAAGCACGCGTCATCCGGCGCAAAGCACCGGTCACGCTCGAACCCAAGGTGGTCCGCGAAAAAGAGGAGATGCTGGCGGCGGAATGCGCGGAGTGCGGAGCGGACGTTGGCGTTCATCGAAAAGACCAGCGGAGGCGACCTCTCTAAATACAGGATGGCGCATCCGTTTCTGGGAAGCCTGAACGCCTATCAGTGGCTCCAATTCCTCGCCGCGCATGAAAAACGGCATAGGAAATATAGCCCGGGACGCTACCGAAAACGGAAACAAGTTTGCATAAGTAGAACATTTTTACCACTCTGTTGGCCTTTGCTTTCCCTTCGTACCACCCAAATTGGTTGGGAGAAAGTGCAGGAAAAGGCCTGGTTTAGCGGACTTTAGTGAGAAAGTACTAGACGGATAGTTTTTTCTTGACAGAACGGAACGACTATTGCTCAGGAATTAATGCAGCGCATATGATGGCGGTAGCATCAAAGAAAATGAAAGAGTAGTTGGGGCGGGACAGAGGAGCGGGCCATGGTTACCGTGAAGTCGAGCCAAAAAATCTTCACCGATTCAGAGGTCGCCAGCTTGACGGGAATCTGCGTCGAGCATGTACACAATTTTGCCAAGAGCCGCCACCTCGGCTTTATCGCGCGGGCAGCGGAAGCGGCCGGCATCAGCGCCGATCAATGGCTGTTCACGCTTTCGGATCTGATGGTTCTGGTGACCCTGTTTCCGAAATGCACGCACTAAAGCATTAGAATCAATCTGGCTTTTTGCATGGCTCCCTGGCTTGGCCGGGGAGCCATTGGTTTTTCTAGCTAGGGGCTCGAAAACAGTAGGTTGCAGGTGCGGAAGGCACAGGGGTATGCTCGCGATAGGGCAAACCGGACCTGCTCGCCGCATGGTTTGCATACCCTAGGAACGACCGATGGGATCACCTAGAATACCTGCCGTAGTCTATTGCGTTCTGCTCGCGAGTTGGGCAGGCACGCCCAATTACCCTCAATCGGCAAGCGGTGCCTCAACCAAACAAGAGCAGCCACCCGCAGGGAAGCCAGCTAGCGGCACGGATTCGCAGGCTGGAGTGCCTGCTTTGCTGCGAGGCAAAAAGCTCGTCCTGAAGGACGGTACCTTTCAACTGGTGCGGGATTATCAACGGAACGGGGAGCGGGTCCGCTACCTGAGCGCGGAGCGAGGCGATTGGGAAGAGATTCCCGCCGCAATGGTGGATTGGGACGCGACGGCAAAGGTGGCGGCTGCGGAAAAGGGCGAGGAGGATGCCCTCGCCAACAAGATCCACGCGCAGGAGCAAGCCCAGAAAATTGAAACAGTTATGGACGTAGACGCGAGCTTGCAGGTGTCGCCGGGTGTCTTCCTGCCGCCTGGAGAGGGGATGTTTGTTATCGACGGCAAATCCGTGAAGCCTTTGGAGCAGGTGGGCTCCGAGATCAAGACGGACAAAAAGCAGTATCTGAAGCAGGTGCTTTCGCCCATTCCCATCATTCCCAGCAAGCGGAACGTACAAATTCCCGGAACCCGAGCCAGCATCCGGGTGACAAATGGACAAACGGAGTTTTATTTGCGAGAAGCACCAGCGGATCCGGACCGCACCACGCCGATCGTGAAAAGCAGCCGGCCGGGCGAATCCGGGCCGGAGGTAGAACTCGTGCGGGCGACAGTGAAGGGCAACAAGCGGCAGTTGGAATCAATCAAGAGTCTTTTCGGAGAACAGGTGGAGGAAAAGCGCAATACGATTTCGATCCAACGGTGGGAAATTGCGCCTACCGTCTTTCGCTTCACACTAAGCGAGCCCCTGCCACCGGGCGAATATGCGCTGGCGGAGAGACTACCGGATGGAATGAACCTCTTCGTGTGGGATTTTGGGGTGGACCCGGCGACGGGCACGAAGCCAACGACCCCGCTAAAAAAGAAAAACTAACGCTGAAATAGAGGATCATACAGGACCATCCGAGACGAACGCATCCTGCGGCCTTCGAGGCCGCGCCGGCAGAAACGGGAACGCATCACCGGGTATCGCGCGTTTCCGCTGGAGCATCCGACAGAACATCCCTCAAGAGAGCGAGCACCTCAGAGATACGGAAGGGTTTTTGAAGACAGCAGGGCTCACCGCGGCTCGCAGTTCCCTGAGTGATTTCAACCAAATCGCCAGTCATATAGATCACCGCAGGTTTCTGCTCTCCTGCAGCTTCGAGGATGCGGCTGGCGGCGGCGCGGCCATCCACCCTGAAGCCGCCGGAAGAAAGATGCAGGTCGCAGAGAAACACGTCATAGCTGGAGCGCCTGAGATGGGCAAGAGCCTCCTCGGTGGTTGCGGCACAATCCACCCGCAAACCCTGGGCAGAGAGGCCTTCCCGAAGAAGCATGCGGAGACTCTCTTCATCATCGAGAACGAGTACCGCACGGTCCCTGAGAAAATCGGCCCCCGTTCGAACCGCATCAGAAGAGGCGACCCCCGCTTCTGAAGGAGCGGGAAGAGTCTCGGGCTGCAGGCCGGACGCAGCCGGGAGATAGACGGTGAAGGTCGAGCCGCCGGCGGGAAGCACTTCGGCTTCGATGTTGCCGCCGTGTTCACGAATGATGGACATGCAGATGCTGAGCCCCAGTCCGGTGCCGCCGCCGGGACGCTTGGTGGTGTAAAAGGGATCGAAGATGCGCGGAAGCGCCTCGGGGCGGATGCCGACGCCGTCGTCCTGAACGGTGATCGTGAGTTGGTTAACGATGCGGCCGGCACGAATCTGGATGCGGCCGGTGTCGCGGACTTCGCGGATGGCCTGCTCGGCGTTAGTGACCAGGTTCAGAAAGACCTGAATGAGCTGGTTGGCGTCCCCGATGACGCCGGGAAGATCGCTTTGGGGATGGAAATCCACCTTGATATTGTTGCGGCGCAAAGAGTGTTCTTGCAACTGAAGCGTGCGCTCGAGAAGGTTGTTGAGATCGAGGGGCTTTTTCTGTGGCGAAGCGGGGCGTGAGAATTCGAGAAGATTCTGGACGATGCGCGCGGCGCGGCGGGCTTGGCGGTGCGTCAGTTCCAGTTGGCGTCTGGTGGAATCATCGGTTCCTTCACGCTCGCGGAGAAGCTCGGTAACACCGATAATGGCAGTAAGGGGATTATTCAGCTCATGGGCGACGCCAGCGAGCATCTGTCCCATGGCGGCAAGTTTCTCGGCCTGGATGAGCTGTTCCTCCAGCCGCTTGAGCTCGGTAACATCGCGGCCGGAGAGAACTACGCCCTCGATATTGCCCTTTTCATCGGATAGAGGACTGAAATTGAAACGAATCCGGCGCCAATCTCCCAGCTTGTGGCGCACGCGAATTTCGAGAGAGGCAAAAGTCTGCGTGCCGGCGATGATGTCCTTGTAGAGCGACAGAGCGGAAGGCAAATCCTCCGGATGGGTGCGGCCGCCAAATTCCAGGTGTTGCATGTCTTCAACGTCGTAGCCGAGTATCTCTTTGCAACGAGGACTGACAAAGTTGTAGTGGGCCTCGGTATCGAGCACGAGGATGAGATCGGGGAAGCTGTCGACGAGACGGCGGGCAAATTCCTGCTGCTGGTGGAGGCGGCGCTCCATCTCGCGTCGTTCGGTGATGTCCATAAGCGCGCCCTGATAGCGCACCACGCGTCCGGCATTGTCGCGAACGGCTGCAGCCGTGTTCAGGCACACGATGGACCTGCCGTCCTTGCAAATCAAGGTGATCTCGCGGCCCTGGATCATGGGCTGCCGCTCGACCTCGGCCTGGACAATCTTTCGCTCTGGCTGATCGACGAAGATTTCCGGAACCCTTCTTTTCAGCAATTCTTCCTTGGAATCGTAGCCCAGCATGCGCGCCAGGGCAGGATTGACGTCCACAATGGTTCCGTCCGGCGTGACGATGTAGATGCCTTCCTGGAGCGATTCAAAAAGTTCCGTGAAGCGAGCTTCGTTCTTGCGGAGTGCGGAGACGTCGCGCCCAAGAACGGTGATGCCGTGGATTTCGCCGTCACGCATCATGGCATGGGCGACGCAATCGAAGAAAAAGGGCGCTCCCTGGCCCTTCAGCCGCACCTGAACGACACCGGACCATTGGCGGCGTTCCATGAACCGGGGCATGGCGCGCCGCAAAAGCTCGGATCCCTCCCCGGTGCCCTCCTGCAAGAAATCCTTGATGGGCTTGCCGATAAGGTCCTGGAAGGGCGTGGCGACAAGATCGGAAAAACTGCGGTTGACGGCGCGGATCTGGCCGTCGAGCGTGAGGGCTAGCAGAACGTCGTCGAAAGAGTCGATCAGGTCCCGATAGCCCTGCTGCGAACGGGAGATGATCTGAAAAAGCTGATCAAGCTGTTTCCCGCTCGGCGGATCAGCCTCGCGCTGTTCGAGGCCGCGCATGAGCCCGCGCAACTCGGAGATCTCGTGCGTCTTATTCCACATGTACCAGCCGAAGAGGCCGATGAGAACGACAAAGAGGACCGGGAGCGCCACTTCGTAGCGATGCGCGAAGGAACGAATGGAACCCCAGGACGTCCAGGCGAAAAACACGGCAAGAACAAAGAGCACGACAAAAGTGAGCCGCCAAAGCTCGCTCTGCCGCTTTTCGAACTGCTCGAATCGGGAAGTGATGGCGGCACGCTGGTCAGCCTGCTGCGTGGAGCGGCCGGGGTTATGGGGGGCGCGTTGGTTGTCTTCGAGCATGAAAGTGGACGGGACCCTCGAGAGCCAGGAGTCATCCGCCGGTACGAGCTATACCCCCTATTGTAAGAATTCCGACAGGATTTCAGCAATCAAAGCGGCGGCAGGAAGTTCCTGAAGGACACCTTTACGAGTTGCGCACAAGCGACGACGGCGCCCCGGCCGAGCCGGAGCGCCGTCTGATTTGGGTTGTTTGTCTCGCCTGAGGACAGGCCAAAAAGGAGTTCTAGCCTTCGGTGGCAGCGTCCGCTTCGGTGTCCTTCTGGAGGAAGTCGAGCGCGGCCGCTTCTTCCGCGGTGAGCTCGGCGGCTTCCGGAATCTCTTCCATGGGAGCAGGGGCGGGCATTTCCGTCAGCAACTGAATGCTGCGGTAGTGCTCGAGGCCCGTACCGGCAGGGATGAGGCGGCCCATGATGACGTTTTCCTTGAGGCCTCGGAGATAGTCCACCTTGCCGGCGACGGCCGCTTCCGTGAGGACGCGGGTGGTCTCCTGGAAGCTCGCGGCGGAGATGAACGAATCGGTCGAGAGCGACGCCTTGGTGATACCGAGGAGGAGCGGACGGCCCGTTGCGGGGCGGCCGCCATCGGCGATCACGCGATCGTTCTCCTCGCGGAAGCGGAACTTGTCCACCTGCTCCTCGAGGAGGAACGTGGTGTCACCCACGTCCTCGACCTTGACCCAGCGCATCATCTGGCGCGAGATCGTCTCGATGTGCTTGTCGTTGATGTTGACGCCCTGGAGACGGTAAACCTCCTGAATGGCGTTGACCAGGTACGATTGCGTGAACTTTTCGCCGAGGACGGCAAGCAAGTCGTGCAGGTTGAGCGGGCCATCGATGAGGGCCTCGCCCGCCTTGACGTGGTCGCCTTCCTGAACGTTGATGTGCACGCCGCGGGGAATGGAGTATTCCTTGGTGGTCTTGCCATCCTCGCTTTCGACGTAGACTTTGCGCATGCCCTTGGCGATATCGCCGTAACGGACGCTGCCGTCGATTTCGCTGATGACCGCGGGGTCCTTGGGTTTGCGAGTCTCGAAGAGCTCGACAACGCGCGGGAGACCGCCGGTGATGTCCTTGGTCTTGGTGGTTTCGCGCGGGATCTTCGCGAGCACGTCGCCGGCCTGGACCTCATCGCCATCCTTGACCATCAAGTGGGCGCGGGAAGGCATGAGGTACTTCTTGCGGACTTTGCCGGAAGAATCGCGGACCAAAATCGCGGGCTGATGCTTTTCATCGCCCGGAGGCAGAGTGACGACGTCCTGCGAGAGGCCGGTCACTTCGTCCACCTGCTCTTCGATCGTCAAGCCGGGGCGCAGGTCGTCAAACTTCACGGAGCCGGC
>WNGC01000737.1_pt1 | contig 25103 bp, 21 predicted proteins | sample 5400051 | NCBI WGS metagenome assembly WNGC01 (sample SAMN13153368, study PRJNA577476) | soil metagenome | isolation source: 20 cm soil or saprolite under grassland replicate 2 | place: USA:California | collected 2016-06-15
CGATATGGATCCGGCGCCCCACCGGATGAGGGGTCATCGTCCTCGCGGATATTTCGGCGAACGTTCTAGGTGGCGATGTCCGCTTCTTGTGTGGAGTTCGGTATACATATGGATTGAGACACGACCTCACGAAAAGGTAAACCCGGAGCGATCCGGGGGCGCAAAGCGACAGGGCCACGGCTATCGGGGCCGGCTGCGCTGCCGAAGAGGGTGGCTTCCATCAAGGGAAGCCGGCCCTCTTTTCTTTCAGGGGGCAAGGGGGGGTTGATGTGAGTGCCGCAGCGCCGCGCCGGATGACGGCTCGCTCCCGCCGGATCGCCGCACGTCGCCGGGAAGGTCGTCCCGCCACCGGCCGTTCCCGCCCGACAACGTCCGGCCGTCCCAACCCGACGAAGGCCGGTCGCTCCGATGTGATCAATCTCAGCATCCCTGGTCCGGACAAGGCCGGTCAGCCCGCCCCGGCTGCCGCCGGCCGCTTTGATCCGGTTGAGACCGGCATTCTTGATCTGATGGAGCCGTTGAACGGGGATCGCCGGGTCGGCGAGCGCCGGCGTGGCGCCCGTCCGCCGCGCGTCCCCGGCCTGTTCTCACGGGTGCCGCACGCCGCCGGCGTGGCGCTCGCGCTCGGCGCTGCTGGAGTCGCCGTCCTGCATCTCGTCCTCTTCGGCCGCGCCAAGCGTCACATCGGGTTTTGATCGGCCACGCCTCGCGTGCGCCCGGACGACGACGGCCTCTCCTTGTCCAGGCGCACCTACTCCGGCTCGAACGGGACTCCCAATGAGGCCGGAGGCGATGCCTCGAGCGCGCGCAGCACCCGCGTGACGCGCCGCTGGACGCCGCCCGGGAGGGGCCTGAGCAATCGCCGGACGGGCTCAGAGTTCCCGAGGGTGACGAGCAGCAGCGCGAGGATCATCAAGGGAAAGGGGAGCGTGGGAAACACCTGCGTCGGCGCGCTCGGGATCAGACTCTGGAGCACGGTCGCCAGCGTCTGGAGCAGGACGAAGAGGTACGCGCCCGCCGCCGCGCGGAGCGGATCCCAGTTGCCGAAGACCACGAGCGCCAGGACGATCCAGCCCGTGCCCTCGATCCCGTAGGGACGGCTCCACCCCGGCTTGACCGCCAGCGAGAACGAGGCGCCGCCCAGGCCCACCAAGGCTCCGCCGATGAGCGTGTAGAGGTAGCGCATTCGGATGACGTCGACCCCGCGCGCGAATGCTGCGGCCGGCCGCTCCCCCAGCCCCCGCAGCGTCAAACCCGGCTGTGTCCTGAACATGTACCACCAGACTCCGGCCGCCGCCACGACGCTCGCATAGACGAGCGGGTCCTGGTTGAACAGCAGGGGCCCGATGACTGGCAAGTGCTGCAGCAGAGGGATGGGGGTGTACGGCACCTGGGGTCCGGGGAGGTGGGCGATGGGATTTCCCAGCACATAGGCGAGATTCTGGCACACGATCAACAGCACGAAGCCGGTGGCCACCTGGTTTTGTCGCAGGGTCAGGCTTCCGGCCGCGACGATGAGGCCGCCGGCCGCGCCGACCGCCATCGCCGCGGCAAATCCCGCGAGCAGGTTGTTGGTGGCCCGCGCGGCTGCAAATCCGGTCATCGCGGTGAGCAGGATCAGCCCATCCAACGACAGATTGATCACCCCCGCCTTCTCCGCGATCGTCTCGCCGAGCACCGCGAAGAGGACCGGGGGCGAAGCGCCCACGACGGCGGCCCCGAGGGCGACGAAGTTGACGGGTCACCTCCCCCCCGGGGCCAGCCGGGCTTGCGCTCCGCGCATGAGCAGCGCGACCAGGACCAGCGTCCCCTCGAGGATGCCGCTGATCGAAGAATCCAAGTGCAGCTGCAGCGGGAGCTGCAGGCTCCCCGTTGAGACCGCGGCGAAAAACGCGGAGATGAGGATGCCCGCGAGGACGTTTGAGCCGGCGAGCAGCACCACCAGGATCGCGAGGAAGCCGTAGCCGCCCGAGATCAGCGGAAAGAGCTGGTGTCTGGAGTAGGCGCCGATTACCAGGACGAACCCGGCCAGCCCGGCGAGGCCGCCGCAGCCCGCAAAGGCCCACAGCAGTCCCCGGGTCACCGGAATGCCCCGGATGTAGGCCGCGCGGCTGCTCTTGCCGATGGCTTTGAGGCGGAGGCCAAACTGCGTCCCGCGCAGGGCGGCCGCGATTAGCCCGATCGCGACCAGCCCAAGGATCGCTTCACCAGGGATGACCAGCGGCGGAATCGTGAACGTGGGCAGCCACAATCTGTCGGGAAAGGGCAGGGTCCCGCTCGTCGAAGCGATCCCCGGCCGGGCCCAGGGGCCGAGCACCAGGTACACGGTCAGGCTGCCGGCGATGAAATTGAGGCCCAGTCCCCCGAAGATTTCGTTGACGTTGCCGTAGGCCCGGAGCGCGCCCGCGAGCCCGCCCCACATCCCAGCATGGCGGCGAGCCCTGCCAGGACCACGCCGGCCCAGGCCGGCACGCCGGGCTCCAGCGTCCGCAGGAGTCCGGTCGCGAACACGGCGCCAAAGATCACCTGGCCTTCGATGCCGATGTTCCACACGCCCGCCGCAAAGGTGAGGAGCAATCCCGCCGCGCAGAGCAGGAGGGGGGTCCAGGCGGTCAGCACATACGAGACTCGCTCCGGCGTTCCGAAGGCGCCCGCCGCGATCAAGCGGTACGCTTCCAGGGGCGAGGCGCCCAGCACCGACAGGATTCCCGCGCCGCACGCCGCCGTCAAGACCAGGCCCAGGACGCCGGCTGCGATGGACCGCAGGACGCTCATGGTGTTGCCGGCGGCGCTCACGACTGCATGTCCCGGCCCACCGGGGCGTCTCCCGCCATGAGCCGCCCCAGCTGCTCAACCGTTGCCCGCCGCGCGTCGAGCGGCGCGGAGACGCGGCCGCTGAAGAAGACCAGGATCCGATCGCTGCGTTCGAGGAGCTCGTCCAGATCGGACGAGGAAAAGAGGACCGCCGTGCCGCGCCGGCGCCGTTCCAGCACATGGCTCCAGATGGACTGCGCGGATTCGACGTCGAGGCCGCGGGTGGGGTGCTCCATCAGGAGCACGGCGATCTGCTCCGGGAGGAGCGCCAGCAGCAGGCGCTGCTGATTTCCCCCCGACAGTTCCTGGACGGGCGTGCGGGGTGTGCCGCGAACGTTGAACTCTCCAATCCGCTGCGCCGCGGCCCGCGACGCGGCGCGCCAGTCCACGAACACCCCCGGCCGCTCCGCCAGGGCGAGGTGGTCCGCCACGGTCAGCCCGGGAATCAAGGCTTCGCCGAGACGTCCGGCGGGAACGTAGGCGACTCCGGATGCGAGGAACTCCCGGTAGGGACGGCCGGTTACATCCCGGCCCGCGACGGACACGCGGCCCTCCGCAGGGGGGATGAGCCCCGCGCACGCCTGTAGAAAGAGGCGCTGGCCGCTTCCCTCCAGCCCGGCGAGGCCGATCGCTTCCCCCGCGCGCACCCGAAGGGAGACGTGCGCGATGGGCGAGCGCGCATCGTCGATCGTGAGGGCGTCGAGATCAAGCACCGGGGGGCCGAGCGTGATCCCGGTGCGGGGGGCGTGCGGGAGCTCCCGGCCGAACATGAGCTCCACGAGACGCCCGGGGTCGCAGGGCGCCGTGACGTCCCCGGCCACCCGGCCGGCCCGCAGGACGGTGACGGCGTCGCACAGCGCCAGCACCTCCTGCAGCTTGTGGGAGACGAAGAACACGACCTGGCCCTGCCCGGTCATCGTGCGCAGCGCGGCAAACAACTTGACCCGCTGCGGCTCAGAGATCGCCGTCGTCGGCTCGTCGAGGATGAGGACCCGAACCCCCAACCAGAGCAGGCGCAGGATCTCCAACTGCTGCCGCTCGCCGACGCTGAGGCCCGCGCACGGGGCGTCCGGGTCGAGGGAGAACGCGAACTGGGCGGCGAGGGCGCGCAGCGCGTCGCGGGCCCCCCGGCGGTCCGGGACCAGGCCGGCCAGACCGTGCCTGTGGCGTGAAACCGGCCGTCCCATCAGAAAGTTGTCGAGCACGCTCAGCCTGGGAAAATCGAGCGGGTCCTGGTGGAGCATGCCGATCCCGAGGCGGAGGGCTTCGGCGGGTGAGGCGATCCGGACGGGGGCGCCGTCCAGGAGGATCTGCCCCCGGTCCGGCGCGGTAAAGCCCGAGAGGATCTTCATCAACGTGCTCTTCCCCGCGCCGTTCTCCCCGAGGAGGGCGCGGACGCTGCCCGCCTCCGCCGTGAGGCTGATGCCGTCGTTGGCGCGGACCGGGCCGAAGGACTTGTGGATATCCCTCAGTTCAACGCGCATCGGCTCGCGCGGGCAGAGGCCGGTCCATCACGATCCTCCGCGAGGGCGGCCCCTGCGGAAGGCAGCTTCGAGGGGCGCGCTACCTGCTTGGTCCTTCCATTCCCTGCAGCAGTTGGGGCATGTACCAGATCTGGAGATCGGTGGCGACTTGGCCGGGTTTGAGGTAGAGGGATCCGTCCTGCAGCCACAGGGGTCCCTTCCAAAGAATAATCAGGTGGTTCCCCAGGCCGCGGATCAGGGTGTCGATCCGTGCGCCCGCCTCGGCGCTCAGCGCGGGGCCCCGTTCAAAGCCGACGGCGGAGGTATCCGGATTGTCGATGTTCTTCCAGTCCGGGCCGTTCCAATCCCAGTATTGCTTGTAGGTGCCGCTCGTGACCAGCCGGATCGCCTTGACGTAGGCCGGCCCCCAGTTGAAGTACGGGACCCCCAGACAGACGCTCGGCGCTTCCCGGCAGGCTTCCTTGAAGTCGTAGGGGATCGCCCACACCTTGCCGCCGGCGTTGGCCGTCTTGTTCGCCTCGACCAGGGCTTCGGTCGTGTCGATCCCGGAGGCCACCACATCGTAGCCGGTGGTGTAGAAATCATCGGCCACCTTGGTCGGATCGAGGGTCTGGCCGGGAATGTTGAACCAGAAGCCGATCCAGGTCACCTTGAACTTCAGGCCGGCCGGGTCCTTCCCCAGATACCTGGTCCAGCAGTACCGCGCCCCCTGGTAGACGGAGTCGGCCAGGCGCCGGGTCTCGTCGTTGACGAGCGGGCCGAGGTAGCCGATCTTGCCCGTGCGCGTCGTCAGGGCGGCCGCGCAGCCGGCCACCATCTTCATGTACTCCATTCGGCCCATGAAGTTGCTCTCGTTCGGGGGAGCTTTGTAGTCCTTGCCCGCCTTCCAGGCGTGGTCGCCGGAGACGTTGATGATGGGCAGTGTGGGGTGCCGCTTGGCGGCTTCCAGCGTGCCGTCCTGGAAATCGTCCGACGTCGTCAGGACGAGCCTGGCGCCTTTCGAGACCATGTCGTCGACGACCTGGGGAACGGTGACGCCGGGCTTGGCGGCCGGGTTCACGCTGTCCACGTAGATCATCCTGGCGCCCGGCATCTTCGCCTCGGCGTACTGAGCGGCGATATAGTGCGCCTCGCTCCATCCGTGGTCGTTGTGCGGGCCCACCAGGACGACGCCGAAGACGATGGGAGCCGCCCCGGTCACCGGGAGCGCGGGCGCGCCAAGGGCCAGCGCGAGGCCCAGCACAAGCGAGGCCATGACGAGCGAGATCCCCCTCCTCATTGCACGTGCTCCTTTCGGCGGGGCGCGACGATCGTTCCCCTTCCATCCGCACTGACATGTGTTCCCGCCCGGTCTGCTTTCCCCTTCCCGCTGCCCCTCTCTCCTGGACCGTGGCGCGCACACCGGCGAATCCTGGAAGCCGCGGTTCCTGGGGCACCGGGGCGGGTGTTTCTCGCGGGTCTAGAAAAGCATTCAGAAAGGGCATTACACAATCGGATCGTGTCGGTCCCCCGACATGCCGTGCGTGCAGCAAGGCGCGTCAAACGAGCCCCCGCGAGGGGCAATCAACGACGACGGGCCTCTCGCATCGACCACAGCCGGCAGGAACACTTTTTCATGCTTTCCCTCGATATGCTGTGCATTGCCGGTTTCGACGGGTACTTCAAACAATTGAACCCGGCCTGGGAGAAGACGCTTGGATTCACCCGCGAGGAACTGACGGCAAAGCCCTTCGTCGAATTTGTCCACCCCGACGACCGGGCGGCGACGGTCGCGGAGGCCGGGAGACTCATGGCCGGCGCCGAGACGGTCTCCTTTGAGAACCGCTACCTCACCAAAGATGGGTCGTACAAGTGGCTGCTGTGGAGCACCGCGGTCTCTTTGGAAGACCAATTGTACTATGCGGTTGCCCGAGACATCACGGAGCGCAAGAGAGCAGACGAAGCCCTCCGCCTGGCCAAGGACGAGACCGACCGGGCCAACCGGGCCAAGAGCGAATTCCTCTCCCGGATGAGCCACGAACTGCGGACCCCGCTGAATGCCATCCTTGGGTTTGCCCAGCTGATGGAGATGGACTCTTTGCGCCCCGACCAGCGCGAGAGCGTCGGCCACATTCTCAAGGGCGGACGGCATCTCCTCGATCTCATCAACGAGGTTCTGGATATTGCCCGGATCGAGGCGGGCCGCCTGACCGTCTCCGTCGAGGCGGTCTCGGTGAAGGAGGTGCTCCAGGAGGCGCTTGACTTGATCACCCCCCAGGCCGCTTCGGGAGATGTCCGGCTCACAGGCAGGGCGGCCGGTATCCTCGATCGGTTCGTTCTGGCCGATCGTCAGCGGCTCAAACAGGTCCTCTTGAACCTCCTCTCCAACGCCGTCAAGTACAACCGGAAGGGAGGCACGGTCGCTCTTTCCTCCAAAGAGATCGCCGCCGGTCGGTTACAGATCAAGGTCAGCGATACCGGCGCCGGCATCGCGCCGGAGAGGCTGGAGCGACTCTTCACGCCCTTCGAGCGCCTGGGGGCTGAGCAGACGGGAGTCGAGGGGGTCGGGCTCGGTCTGGCGCTCTCCAAGGGTCTGGTCGAGGCGATGGGCGGCACCTTGGGGGTCGAAAGCGCCTTGGACCGGGGAAGCGCATTTTGGGTGGAGTTTCCTGTGGTGGACAGCCCGGTGATGCGGCTGGACAAGACAGGCGCCGCCTTGTCGGCTCTGGCGAGCCCCGAGATATCCCGTCCGGCCCAGACCGTCCTTTACATTGAAGATAACCTCCCCAATCTCGACCTCATCCGGCGGCTCCTGGTTCATCGGCCCGAGGTGAAGCTTTTCACGGCGACGCAGGGCCGGCAAGGCCTGGATCTTGCCCGCGAGCACCATCCTCATCTCATCCTCTTGGACCTGCACCTGCCGGATGTCCCGGGGAATGAAGTGTTGCGGCGGTTGCGGGGTGATCCTGAGACTCGCGAGATTCCGGTGGTCGTGATCAGCGCGGACGCCACACCCGGCCAGATTCGGCGCCTGCTTGCGGCGGGGGCCCAGGCCTACCTGACCAAGCCCCTCAACGTGAAAAAGCTCCTGGCGCTCTTGGAACGAAGCTCTGCAGGAGCGAATTCGGCGGAAGACCCAAGAGGCGCGCCCTAAGTCACCCTTCGAGTTACTCCCTGAGGCACGTCGACTATCGCTGTCGCTCTTCCTCGCACGGCGCGTTCGTGTAGCCGGAGCGGAAGGGACGGACGGTGCTCTGTTCCGGGTGATACTGGTGCCGCCACACGCAGCCGATGTCTCTCCCCAGGAGGTGCAGCGACACCGACGGGATCCGGGAAGTCGTCCGCACGCTGTGGATGTCGTTCTCAGGGGGGAGCAGTTCGTAGAAGTCGCCGGTGCCGAGCTGCCGGGTGGCGATGAGTTCGAGTTCGCACTGCCCCTCTCCCGTGTCCCGAATCTGGCGGTACACGCACTCTTCCTGGGTTCCGGCGTAGAGCCCGACCAGTCCCCAGGCCAGATGATCGTGAACGGGCGTGATGGCCCCGGGCACGACGACCAGGCTCGAGAGGGAGAGGGACCGGTCGGCGGCGCGGTAGAGGAGCCAGGTGCCGATTCCTCCGCCCATGCCGCTCTTTTCGGCCGGCAATCGGAACTTCTCGGGAAGCCACGTCTGGTCGGCCAGCAGGCGTCGAAACGGATCCCGCATCGATCCCAGGGCGGCGGCGGAGGAAGCCGCCCCGGCCACGATGTCTCTGATCTCCCGCACGAAGCCCTTGAGCAGGTCGCTCTGGAGGAAGTAGTCTTCCTGGAACGCCTCTTTTGCGCTCGGCACGGCCGCCCCTCTCAGACCGGTGTGGAGTTACCTTTCCTCCACTCCTCGTGTCGATCGGGCTCCGGCGAGCGAATCACCGCCGGCAGGCCGGAAGCGCCGACGTAGCGCACCGAATACTCCGACCCCCAACCGTTCGGCACCCGCCCGTCATCGTTTGGATCGAGCCAGTACGCGCCGTCGACACTGAAGCAGTAAATCGCGCGGCCCGGCGGCAGATAGAGCGTGATCGTCCAAACGCCTTGAGCATTCTTCGCAAGGGTGTGCGTGCGGGGATTCCAGCCATTGAAGGGGGCGAGGATCGCAACGCGATTCGCGGACGGCACGAGCCCCCCAGGAAATCTGAAGATAACCGGGACTAGTGTCGTGTTCATATCTCATCCTCGCACGAATCCGGAAATTTGTATACGGCGAAAGTGTGTTGGTCATTCGGACCCGGTGTTCACTCGATTGCGCCCGGTCATTCAGTCGGGGACGTGGGCGATCATTTCGATCTCGACGTGCAGCTCCGGCCGCGCCAGGGCGCTGACCCCGACGGTGCTGCGCGCCGGCAGGTCTCCGGAGAAATAGGTGCGGTACACTTCGTTCATGGCCTGGAAGTCCCGCATGTCCGTCAGGAAGACGGTGACCTTCAGCACCTTGTCCAGCCCGGACCCTGCGGCGGAGAGCACCGCTTTGAGGTTCTCAAACACGTTGCGGGTCTGGGCGCGGATGTCCTCGGGGACCTTTCCATTGAGGTCGCTGCCGACCGCGCCGGAGGTAAAGAGCAGGTCCCCGAACCGGATGCCCGGGGAGTAGGGAGGGACGGGCTTTGGACGCCCGGGGGGAAAGATCGCCTGCCGTTCCATGGAGCACCTCCTGGTGTGGGTTAGAGAAACACGGGACCGAGATCGCGCCCGCGAGTCCTGCCGTGGGGGTTTGGTGCGCCGGCCCCGGGTTCCTGCCTGCACCACGGCCGCCTCACGGACAGCGGCGGCGGCTCAACATGCTGCGACTCCGGACGCGGGGCGTGTGGAGGACTCGGATTTGATGTGAAAGAACAGGCATTCCAGCCGTGCGAATGGGTGTGGATATCGGCGGGACATTCACCGACCTGGTGCTGGTCGATGACCGTCCCGGCCGGGTGATCATCGAAAAGAGCCTGACGACCTACCCGGATCCGTCCGAGGGCGTCATGGCGGTCGTGGCGCAAGCCATGACCCACGCCGGGGCGTCGCTCGCGGATGTCGACGTGCTGGTGCACGGAACGACGCTCGCCATCAATACCCTGATCGAGCGCACGGGGTCGCGGACCGCGCTGTTCGCGACGCGCGGGCATCGGGACGCGATCGAGATCCGCCGCGAGCAGCGTTATGACATGTACGACGTCCTGCTCGAGGCGCCGGAACCGCTGGCCCCCCGCCATCTCCGCTTTGATATCGAGGAGCGCGTGACCGCGGACGGCCAGGTGGCGCGGCCGCTGAATCGGGAGCAGGTCGTGCAACTCCTCCGGCGGCTGGAGCAGCGCGGCATCGAAGCGCTCGCGGTGTGTTTGTTGCACAGCTACCGTAACCCGGTGCACGAACTGGCGATCGCGGACATCGCCAAGGACGCCGCTCCCGCCCTCCGGGTCTCGCTGTCTACGCAGGTCGCGCCGGAGATCAAGGAGTATGAGCGCGCCTCGACCACCTTATGCAACGCCTACGTCCAGGCACGGGTGGACCGGTACCTGGACCGGCTCGAGCGCGAACTCGCCCGCGCCGGGTTCCGAGGCGCGTTCTATCTGATGCAGTCGACCGGCGGCCTCCTCGGGACCACGATCGCGCGGAGGTTCCCCGTGCGGATCCTGGAATCGGGGCCGGCCGGCGGCGCGCTCGCCGCTGCCAACGCGGGCCGCCTGGCCCGCAGAGACCGGCTGCTGTCGTTCGATATGGGCGGGACCACGGCGAAGCTGGCGGTGATCAACGACGGCGAGCCGTTGGTGGCTCCGGGCTTCGAGGTCGCGCGCATGTACCGGTTCGCCCGCGGGAGCGGTCTCCCCGTTCGGATCCCGGTCATCGAGATGATTGAGATCGGGGCCGGGGGAGGGAGCATCGCGCGGGTGGACCAACTCGGCCTCGTTCGGGTCGGGCCGGAGAGCGCCGGCGCGCATCCCGGGCCTGCCTGCTATGGACGCGGGGGCGCCCTCCCCACCGTCACGGATGCCGACTTGCTCCTCGGCTACCTGGATCCCGCGTACTTCCTCGGCGGGCAGATGCCGCTGGACCCCCACCTGGCGCGTCGGGCGGTGACGGACCACATCGCCCGGCCTTTGGGTCTCGACGCGATCCAGGCCGCGTGGGGCATCCACCGCATTGTGAACGAGAACATGGCCAACGCCGCGCATGTGCACCTCATCGAGCGGGGCGCCGATCGCCGCGCGTACGCGTTGTTCGCGTTCGGCGGCGCCGGTCCGGTGCATGCGTACGGCGTCGCGTCGCTCCTGGGGGGGCCGTCGGTCATCGTGCCGCCGAGCGCGGGCGTCGCCTCGGCGGTGGGCTTTCTCACCGCGCCGCCGGCATTTGAGTTCGTCCGAGGATGGTACTCGCGGCTGGGCGAGGTCGACTGGGCGCGGGTCAACGAGGTCCTGGACGACATGGAGGCGCAGGGCCGGGCGTTGATCGCCGGTGCCGGCGTTGCCGGCGATGCGGTCCACGTGCAGCGCGCGTGCGATGTGCGGTACGAGGGGCAGGGATCGGAAGTCACCGTTGCGGTGCCGGGTGGCGCGCTGTCGGCGAGGCGCCTCGACGACATCCGCAGCGCGTTCGAGGATCGCTACCGGACGGCGTACGGGCGGATCGTGCCCCAGTTAGGACTTGAAGTCGTGAATTGGCGGGTGACCGTCCGCGGCCCCCGGCCACCGCTGCGGGTGCCCGGCGCAGTGGACGGCGGGACGGCGCGGAAAGCGCGCAAGGGCTCGCGCCCCGCGTACTTCGGCGACGCGCACGGGATCCTCGACACCCCCGTCTTCGACCGGTACCGGCTCGCGCCCGGCGTGACCGTGGAGGGTCCTGCGATCATCGAGGAGCGTGAATCCACGATTGTCATTGGGCCGGGCGGGCAGGTCTGGATCGACGAGTTCCTCAGCGTCGTGGTCGACCTTCCCGTCCCGCCGGGGGATGGGCAGCCCGGCGTCCCAGGGAAGGGCGCGTCGCGATGAGCGACCTTCGTGATCCCCTCACCCTGCAGGTCCTGTGGCAGCGGCTCATTTCGGTGACCAACGAGCAGGCCGCTGCGCTGATCCGGACGGCGTTTACGCCGATCGTCAGAGACGCCGAAGACCTGTCCGCCGCGGTGTTCGATCGGCACGGCTACATGATCGCCCAGTCCGTCACGGGCACGCCCGGACACATCAACTCGATGGCCACCGGGATGAAGCACTTTCTCGCCGCACATCCTCCCGACACGCTGCGTCCCGGAGATGTGCTAATCACGAACGACCCGTGGCAGACGTCGGGACACCTCCTGGACCTGACGATTGCCACCCCGGTGTTTGCGGGAGAGACTCTGGTCGGGTTCTTTGCCAACACGTGTCACGCGCTCGACATCGGAGGCCGGCCATTCTCCGCGGATGCCGATGACGTCCACGAAGAAGGCCTCTACATCCCGATCATGAAGCTGTACGAAGGGGGGCGGCCCAACGAATCGCTGTTCCGCATCGTGGAGGCGAATACGCGCGCCCCGGTGCCGGTGCTCGGCGACATCCATGCCCAGGTTGCGTGCAACGATGTTGGCGCCAGGAGCCTGCTGGCGTTGATGGGGGAGTTCGGCCTCGACTCGCTCGACGGGCTGTCGGACGTGATCATTCGACGCTCCGAAGAGGCGTTGCGGCGCGCCATCGCGGCGCTGCCCGACGGCGAGTATACCAGCGAGACGACCGCGGACGGCTTGGACGCTCCCGTCCGCATCAAGACGAAGGTCGTCGTGGCCGGGGATGGGGTGACCGTGGACTATACGGGCACCTCGGCCCAGGACCAACGGGGGATCAATGTGCCCCTGAACTATACGGCGGCCTACACGACCTTCGCGATCAAGGCCGCGGTCGGCCCGGAGGTCCCCAACAACGACGGCAGTTTCCGGCCGGTGCGGGTGATCGCGCCTCCGGGGTGCATCCTGAACGCGCAGCCCCCGGCGCCGGTCGCGGCGCGGGCGATCGTGGGACATTTTCTGCCCGGGACCATTTTCCGCGCCCTCGGGCCCGCGATCGGGTCGCGCGCCATGGCGGCGGGCGCCGATTCCATCTGCCTGATCACGGTGCACGGCGAGACCGCCGCGGCGCCGTTCACCTACACCTTCTTCTGCGTTGGCGGGATGGGCGCGCGGGCGGCGAAGGACGGGCTCTCCACGACCGGGTTCCCGAGCGGTGTCGCCGGTATGGCCGCGGAGGTCACGGAGACGCTGGCGCCGGTCCTGATCCACCGCCGCGAGTTCCGGGGCGGCTCCGGCGGACCGGGCCGTCAGCGCGGCGGACTGGGGCAGACGATCGACCTCGCCGTTCGCACCGGACGCCGGTACAGCATCGCCGCCTCAGCGGATCGCACGCGGTGCGCCGCCGAAGGCGCCGGCGGCGGGTACCCCGGTGCGCCCGCGCGAACCATCCTGGACTCCGGGGAGACGCGCGACTTCAAGCGCACGCAGCAGGTCCCGCCCGACCGGCGGGTGATCTTAGATTTGGCCGGCGGCGGCGGTTACGGGGATCCCCTGACGCGCGATCCGCAGGCGGTGCTGCGCGACGTGCTCAACGGGTTCGTGAGCCTGGAGGCGGCGCGCGAGGACTACGGCGTGGTCATCCGCCGCCAGGCGTCCGACGACGAAACGGTGCTGCTGCCGGAGGATTTCGTCGTGGACGAGGCGGCGACGTCTACGCTCCGAACGGGCGGCCGGCATCGAGCGGCAGGCGCGCAACCGCCCGGGCCCGGACCGTCAAAGGGCTCCTGACACCACGAGCGTGAACACCGCAGCCAGAGGTTATCGCTCCCGACGAATCTCTTGGAGCTTCTCTGCCAGGAATTCCTCGACAGTTCCGACCCCTCGGTACTTCCCGCCGATGGATCGGATGCGGGCCCGCATGGCCATCCGCGCCTCGCGCGATGGCTCAGCCCGCGCGCGCTTGCTCACCGGGACAAACTGCGCCACGCGCACCCCGCGCACCCCGCGCACGGTGACCGTGACGGTTTCACCGGAGCCCACGCGTCTCAGGACTTCCCCGGTTCGGTTCTTGAGTTCCTTGGCAGTCACGATGCCCATCGAGCACCTCGCCGACCAAGTAGCTAGTAGCTACTATCGTAGTATAGTGAACGAAAGCGCGCGTGTCACAGCGAACGGATTCGAGTGGCGCCCCCCTCCGCTCGTCTCGATGACCAGGCGGTCGCCCCGGCGCCGCGTCATTCAGCGGTCATAGTCAATTGGTGTCCACTCGGTTGGCGCGCTGTGTCTGTCCCAGTACAGCTCACGGACCCGCATCGTCACCGGCCCCGGCCTGCCGTTGCCCAGGATGCGGTCGTCGAGCCTGACGACGGGAATGATCCCTCCCGCCGTTGAGGTGAGAAAGATCTCATCTGCCCGGCGGAGTTCGTCTCCGGAAATTTGGCCGACGTCGACGGGGATGCCGTGATCGCGGCCGATATCGAGAACGGTTTGCCGTGTGATGCCCTCGAGCACTCCACGAGCGGGCGTGACGGCTCTGCCGTGGAACACCGCAAAGACGTTGAACCCGGGACCTTCGGTGACGTTCCCGTCGATGCCGAGGAGAATGGGCGTGTCGGCGCCCCGGTCATAGGCTTCAAAGATGGCCTGCTCGAGGTCGAGCCAGTGGTAATTCTTCACGGTCGGATCCACCGACTCCGGCGGGATTCTGGTGACGGCGCTGATGATGGCGCTGATCCCGTCGGCCTGGCGTTCTTGTCCGCCAATCCAGATGAACGGGATCGCGTACGCCAGAAAGCGATTGCGGCACTGGCGGAGGTCTCGCGAGCCTTGCGGCGGGCGCCCGCGGGTACACAGCATCGCGACATACGCTGAACGCAGCCCGGTCCGGCGCACGCATCCGGTGAGAATCTCCCGCAGCTGGTCGCGATCGAACGGCAGGCTCATTCGCAGCCTGCCGAGAGATCTCAAAAACCTGTCGAGATGGTGTTCGAGACGGAAGAACCTTCCGTCCCAGACATGGACGACGTCGTAGGTGACATCGGATCTGGTGAAGCCGTAGTCCAGCACGGACACAGTGGCCCGCTCCACCGAGACGAATTCACCATCGACATACGCTACCCCCGCGGTGGCCGCGGCAAGCTGCTCCGATCGCGTCGTCGCGCTTTTCATCGCTCCTCCTCCGTCTTCCTATCGCCTCCATGAGGGGCCAGCCGTTCGGGTTATGCAAACCATGTGTCGGGAAGCGTAAAGCCACACGGGTATGGATCATCGGGATCGACGCCATACTGAGAGATGCCCGTCAGCCAGGCCCGTCCCGAAATTGTGTTCACCACGGCCGGGACGCCTGACACGTGTGTCGTCTCGATGATTCGGCCATAGAAATGCGAGCCGATGATAGACACGTGATCGAAGATCTCGCCCTCCTCGATCAGACCCTTGGCATGGAGCACGGCGAGCCGCGCGGACGTCCCGGTACCGCAGGGAGAACGGTCAAGCCGGCCGGGCGAGACCACAACCGCGTTGCGGGACGTCTTGCCGCCGTCCTGGTCCATCAGGGGGCCCGCGAACAGCGTCATATTGATCGTATGGATGCCGGGGTTTTCCGGGTGAACCGCCGGCAGCTGCTCGGCGGCTGCGGCTTTGATGCGCTCGCCCACGGCAACCAGATCGCGTGCCTCGGACGGTTCGATCTTGAAGCCCAACCCTTCCGCATCGACGAGCGCGTAGATCATGCCCCCATAGCCGACATCGACCGTGACTGTGCCGAGGCCTTCGACTTCCACGGGCTTGCCGAGATGGAAGACAAACGAAGGCACATTGCGGAACGTGACCCGCTCGCACTTGCCGTCCCGGCACGCCGCCGTCACCCGGACGAGCCCGCCGGGCGTGTCGAGCGTCAGCACCGTCTCGGGTTCCTGCATCGGCACCATGCCGGTCTCGAGGAGGACGGTGGCCGTGCACATGGTATTCGACCCGGACATCGGCACGTAGAAGCGTGATTCCATGACGATGAGCCCAACGTCCGCCCGCGGGTCGCATGGCGGCAGGACCAGGTTCATCGAGACTACGACCCCGCCCCGCGGATCGAACAGGAGCATCTGCCTAAGATCGTCCGCCTTGGTCTCGAGGTATTTCATTCGTTCGAACATGGTCTTCCCCGGAGGCGGCATCACGCCCCCGATGATGACTCGCCCCACCTCGCCTTCCGCGTGGGCCTCGACCACGGTCACGGTCCGCTTCCATCTCACGCGTGCATCCCTCCTACCGCCGGACTCTTCGGAGCAGCTACAGTCAGCGGGATCCACGCTGCGCGCCGCGTGATGTCGCGCGGGACGCCATCGCCGGCGCCCGGGTGCTGCTGCTATAGCTGGAAGTCCCGATCGAGGCGGTGCTGCGCGACGGGCTCAATGGGTTCGTGAGCCTGGAGGCGGCGCGCGCGGACTACGGCGTCGTCATCCGCCGCCTGGCCCCCGACGACGAAACGGTGCTGCTGCCGGAGGATTTCGCCGTGGACGAGGCGGCGACGTCTGCGCTCCGATCCACGCCTGGACCTGCCCAACATAGGCGCGGTCAAGCGCCACAAGGCGGTCGTGGATGAAAGACGTCGCGAGCCGTTCGAGGATGGCGTCGGAGTCGTGCCGCATCGGCCAGATGGCGCGAGACCGGTACGCGTTGACCGCTTCTTCCAGGCGTTCCGCGCTCAGCGAATGCTGGCTGGCGAAATCAAGGGTGACCCCGTGGCGGCCGGCCCGGAGTTTCCAGAGCACGGCGCGATTGAAGAACCAGCCGTCGGTTTTCCAGAGCGCGTAGCGCTGCCGGCGATCGCGCGGCGCGGCTTCGATCCGGACGGCGAACTCCAGGGTGCGGGCGTCCCAGAACGGAAGCTCTAGGCGCTGCCGCACGTGGAAGGCCGTGCCCGCCAACCGTACCCATTCGACCCCGGGCCACAGGCGAAGCAACTCGCCCGGCGCCTCGAAGATCCTGCGTGCCGCCGGCAGGTCGCAGGCCAGCGGCACTTCGATGGCAATCACCGGCAACCGGCAGACGACGGATGCGACCGGCGGGGCCGGCCCGGTTGGGTTCGGGCCGGCCCCGGTGCGCGTCATGCTCAACCGGCAATCCAGGGAGTGGACAACTGGAACCACTCCTCCGGCGGGTTCACGAACCCGCGCACTTTCTTGTTCAGCACCACGATGTTCAGGTCGTTGCAGATGGGCCAGAAGGCTACGTCGTCGCCCATGACGATCCGGTCGACCTCGCGATACAGGCCGGCCCGCGCGGTGTCATTGAACTCGGACCGCGCCTGGTCGAGTAGCTTGTCGACCTGCGGGTTGGCGTAGAATCCGTAGTTCACCCCGTTCGGAGGCTGCCGGGTCGAGCGGAAGACGATATCGTTCCAGTAGTTCGAGGTCATGCCCCACGACAGCTGCGCCCCGCCGGTGCCTGCCGGACGGCCCTTGAACAACATGCCGACGTACGTGACCCACTCGTAGGTCTTGATGTGCGCGGTGACGCCGATGTTCTTGAGATCGCGCTGGAGCCACTCGATCATCGACACGGGAACCATCTGTCCCGATCCCGCGGTCGACGTTTCCAGCGTCGTCTCAAACCCCTTGGGATACCCTGCCTCGGCGAGCAGTTTCTTTGCCGCCGCAGGATCGTAGGAGTGCGGCTTGTAGCCCGGGTCATACGCCAGGGTCGCCGGAGAGAGCATCGAGTACGCCGGCGTCGCGGTATTCTTCAGCAGCTCGCGGCACATGCGCTCCCGATCCACGCCCATGATGAGCGCCTGCCGGATGCGTTTGTCCTTGCCGACGATCGGGTCTTTCAGGTTGAACGCGAAGTACCAGATGTGCGGCGCATGGCTGCCGAGGATGACGTACCCTTCGCGCTGCAGCGCGGCAACACTATCGGGCGGGGGCGCCAGGATGAAATCAACCTCGCCCTTGCGAAGCGTCGCCACGCGGGTGCTCGGGTCGTCGAGCTGCCGGAACACGATCCGGTCGGCGTTGGGCTTCGGTCCCCAGTACCCCTCGAACCGGTCGAGCGTGATGTGATCGTTCGGCACGTTTTCCGTTGTCTTGAAGGGACCCGTCCCGGCCGGATGCTGGTTGAAGTTCTGGTTGCCGAGCTTCTGGCCCTGCGCGGGGCTGATCATCAGCGGTTCGCCGAAGCTCTGCACCGTCATGCGCTCCCATTCGGCGAACGGAGTCGTAAACGTGATCTTCAACGTGTACTCGTCGACGACCTGAACATCCTTGATGACGTCCACAACGTAGGAGCAGTAGCTGTTCGCCCGCGCATAGTACTGGGGGGCCTTCTTGTCCCACATCCGCTCCCAGTTCCAGAGGGCGGCCTTGGCGTTGAAGTCTGTGCCATCGTGGAACTTTACCCCCCGGCGCAGCGTGAAGGTCCGGGACAGCTTGTCATCGCTCAGCTGCCAGTTCTCGGCCAGGCGTCCGATCAGCGGCGGCGCGGGCCGGTCGATCTTCGACAGATCTTCCGTGATCAATCCCTCGAAGATCTGGTATGTGACCCGATAGGTGAGCCAACAGCCGGCGGCCTGCGGATCGAGAATATCGGACGGCCCCTCCATCCCGTAGATCAGCGTGCCGCCCCTCCGCGGCGTGCCGCCACCCGTTTGCGATCCAAACTGGCCGGCCGGGAGCAGCATCGCGGAGGTCAACGGGGCTGCCGAGGACGTTTGGGGGTACGCGGGCAGTCCGCGGGATGCGATGGCCGCCCCCGCCGCGGTGGTTGCGGCCGCCTTGAGAAACGCACGCCGGTTGACGTGCACCGATCTGAGGTTCCCCAACAGGTCGGGGTCTGAATCGTTCATCCTCCACCTCCCCCTTCGAGAGTGTGCGCGCCAATTCTCCGTTCCTGGCGGAAAGTCCCGCTCGCCGGGGACCGGGGATTGCGGCCGGCGCGCCCGCATCAGGCAGGGCGCGCGTGCGCCTGATCGGTCCCCCCGGCGCCGGCCCATCGATGGGTCCCGAGGGCTCCCGCCGCTTTGAGGCGGCGCCTGCGCGGGTCGAGCGCGTCCGAAAGGCCGTCGCCCAGATAATTGAACGCGAGCGCCGTCAGCAGGATCAGGAGGCCCGGCAGCGTCGACAACCACGGGGCGACACTCAGCACATCCTTGGCGTCGCGGACCATGGCGCCCCAGTCCGCGGTCGGAGGCTGCACGCCCAGACCGAGGAAGCTGAGCCCGGACGACAGCACCATCATCATACCGACCAACGTGGTGCTGTAGGCGAGGACAGGCGGAAACGCGTTTGGCACAACGTGCCTCACCAGCATGCGCCGCGTGGAGGCGCCCACAGACCGGCTCGCCTCGACGTACGGCAACACCGCTACGCTCCGCACCGAGTCGTGCACCACGCGCGTGATATATGGGATCAAGACGATCCCGATCGCCAGCATCTGGTTCTGTTCGGTCGGGCCGAGGGTGCCGGCGATGGCGATGGCCAGCAGCGCGCTCGGAAACGCAAACAAGATATCCATGCCCCGCATCACCACGGTCTCAACGACGCCGCCGGTGTGCGCGGCGACCGTGCCCAGGGCGAGGCTCACCAGGGTCGCCGCCGCCGTCGGCACGATCCCGGCGAGCAGCGAAATCCGCCCGCCCCAAAGGAGGCGCGCCAGCACGTCCCGCTGCTGGCTGTCGATGCCGAACGGATGCCCAGGGGTGAACGGTGGCGCGAGCCGCGAGCCGCTCACCGGGACCGTCGGATCATACGGCGAGAAGACGGGAGCGGCGACACTGACGAGCACGACCGCGATGACGAACATGAGGCCGGCGAGGGCCGGCCGGTCGGCCACCGTCGCCCGCCAGATCAGCGCCCAGGCCGCCAGCGACGCCGGCCGGCGGATCGCGCCCCGGCGCGCCTCTGCCGCGATCGTGGCGGGTTCCCCTGGGCGCGCCCCCGGGCAGCGTTCCACCACTAGGGGGCCTGGGAGACGATGTAGGCGCCGGTCTGCTCGAAGGCGTGGCCGGCTCTGAGCAACATCGCCTCTCCCCACGCCGGGCCGACAAGCGTCATGCCGATCGGCAGACCCTCGGACTTGGCGCAGGGCATGGTCAGCGCCGGATGCCCGGTCACGTTGAACGGACACGTGTTGTGGTTGATGCCGAGGGCGGCGGCGAGGACCTCTTCCGGCGTGAGCTCGGAGGTGGAGGGCAGGGGAATCGCCTTCATCGGCAACGTCGGCAACAGCAGAACGTCCACCTCACGGAACATGTCATCGTACGCCCGCGTGAGCAGCCCGCCGAGGTTCTGTGCCTTCGCGTAGTAGCGTCCGTGATATTGTTCACGCATGTGCCGGGCCATCAGCATGACAAATTTGACGGTGTCCGGCAGGCTGTCCGCCTCGCACAGGCGGCCCCGGGCGAACGCTTCCAGCATGGACACGCTGTACCGGCCCTTCCAGTTGGTGCCCATCGAGTTGCCGTCCACCATCAGCGCCGCGGCGCCCTCGACGGCAATACAATTCCAAATGTCGACGCCGTGCCGGTGCATGGGAACGGAGACGTTCCGCACGGTCGCTCCAAGGTCCGCGAACGCTGCCGCCGCGGTGCGCACCGCGGCGTCGACGTCGGCCTCCGAGCGGTCCGGCCAGCCAAACCCTTCTTCGAGGATGCCGACACGCAGCCCGCGCACCCCCTTCCCGAGCCCCGCTGTGTAACGGTCCGTGCGCACATCGCGCTGCCGGGGGTCGAGGCCATCGGGTCCCGCCAGCACCTCGAGCAGCAAGGCGACGTCCGCCATCGTGGTCGCCATAGGACCGATGTGGTCGAGAGTCTGCTCGATCGGAAAGATCCCAGTGTACGGGACGAGTCCGTAGGTGGGCTTCAGGCCGTCCACGCCCGTCCAGGCGCAGGGGTGGGCGATCGATCCCCCCTGGTCGCCGCCGATGGCCATGTCGCACTCGCCCAACAGCAGCAGGACGGCGCTGCCGGTCGAGGAGCCGCCGACGGAGCGCGTCGGATTGTGCGGATTCGGCACAGGGCCGGTATCGGATGTAAAGCTGCTGCCCGAGAAGCAGAGATTTTCGCACGTCGACTTGCCCACGATCTCGCCTCCGGCATCGAGGATCCGCGTCACGATGGTGGCGTCGAACTCCGGCACGTACCCTTCCAGGATCGAGGACCCGTTCATCATCGGAATGCCGGCGACACAGACGTTGTCCTTGATCGCGACGCGCTTTCCCGTGAGGGGGCCATCGGAGGCGCCGCGGATGGAACAGCGCCAATACCAGGCGTTATACGGGTTATCTTCCGGCCGCGGCCGGTGGCCGGAGTCGCGCGGATAGGTCACGGCGGGGATCGGATCCGCAAGCCGGTCGACCCGCCGGTACGATTCGAGCGCGCCGCCGATCAGCCGGCGGAACGATTCCAACTCCGCATCGCTGAGGTGCAGCCCCTGATCGATGGCGATCCGGCGCAGCTGCTCGATGGTCGGACACCGCAGCATGACCTACCTCCCAGAGCGTGGGTTTCCCGACCCGCACGGCCTCGGCGCCCCGCACGTTGCTCTTCCTGTGTCCACGATGCGAATTGCCGGCGCGCCAGGACGGCCCTTGCTCACGTCGTCCGCAGCCGAGGGTTGGCGATCATCACGAGGATGTCGACGAGCAGGTTGATGGCCACAAACGCGATGGCAATGAACAGGACGGCACCCTGCACCACAGCCACGTCTCGGGCCGTGACGGCGAGATACAGTTGCCGTCCCAACCCCGGCCACGCGAACACCACCTCGCTGAAGATGGCGCCCCCCATGAGATAGCCGAGTTGCAACCCCGCGATGGTGATGACAGGCGGGAGCGCCGCTCGGAAGATGTGGCGCCAGAACACCACGCGGCGCAGCAGTCCTTTGGCGTACGCAACCTTCACGAAGTCCTGCTGGCGGGTCTCGATGACGCTCGCGCGCACCTGGCGAAGGATGATGGCCCCCGGGGCGGCGGCCGTGGTCAGCGCGGGGAGGGCGAGGTGGCGCAGAAGATCGATGAGGCCCCCGGGGCTGCGCAGATCGTGCATCCCTTCCGATGGGAACACACCCAGGAGCACGGCAAAGACAAACACCAGCACGAGGCCCAGCCAGAACGGCGGGGCGTTCCCCACGACCGCCCCCAACCCCACGCTCGCGCGATCGATCCACGAATACGACCGGCCGGCCGCCACCACGCCGCCCGTAACGCCGAGCGCCACCGCCAGCAGGAAGCTGGCCACGCCGAGGGTCATGGTGTTCCCGATCTTCGGGACCAGCACGTCGATCGCCGGGCGGCCCAAATTCCACGAGTAGCCGAAGTCGCCCTGCGCCGCATACCACGCCCAGCGCGTGTATTGGACATATAGCGGCCGGTCGAGCCCAAGCGTGCGGCGCACCTGCGCGATGCCCTCGGGCGTGGCCTGCGGGCCGAGCAGCGCTTCCGCCTGATCGCCGGGGACCAACTTCATGGTGAGGAACACGACCACGGAAACACCAAGCAACACGGGCACAGCGTGGAGAAGGCGGCGGACTGCGTAGGCAACCACGTTGCGCCCCCAGGCGAACTCGTCGTTCTACCGGCAGGTGCATTCGGGGCACCGGAAAGTGAGCCCTTCTGCCGAGGAATCCGCTGCGCCGCGTGCGGGAATGCGCGTGCCCGCCCGCAGAGTCGCACATCCAGGGCTCAGCCGGTCTCGCCCACGTTCCTGCCTACGCGCCGGGCCCCCCGTCGCGTCTTACGGGCATGGGTGGAGCAACTCGCTGCTGGCGATTGCGGTGCCTTCGGTGCGGCTGCGATTGGCCCAATTGTAGATCCCAACCACCTGGTCTTTAGCGTTCAGCACGGGGGACCCGCTGTGTCCAGGCTGCGCGGATCGATCGAATGTGAACACGATCAGCGGGGTCCCGTCCTTGGCGGGGGCGAGGAGTGTTACCGCGCCACGCCCGGACCATTCGTAAGGCATGAAGCCACTCTTCTGATGTCCAAACCCCAGGATGCGTATCGCGTCGCCAATCTCGATGTCAGTGGAGAGATTGAGCGCTGGGAATTGTGGCAGCGGCCCGCGATGCACTGCGGCTGCCGCTGCGCCCTTGTATTCGAGATCGTCGAAGGGAAGATGTGCCGGCTCGAGTTGGACCTCGGCGAAATCGCGCCGGGGCCCATCGGCATAATCGGTCTTCCCTTCCATATAATCCTTGGCGAGCGGCGTCGCACAGATGAGACTGACCCCATAAATGTCCCGGCCGACGATTGCGGCGAGGTAGTACTTCTTGGGTTCCTTAACAACCGGGTAGATCACATGGGCAGCCGTCAGGGCCAGGCCGCCGGCAGATACGAAGAAACCTGTCCCATATTGGATCGCACGATACCACTGGGGGGTCGTCTCCATGACTACAACCAGGAATACGCTCTTTGAAGGCGATTGCTGGGCAGCAAGAGGACGCGGGTCGGTAGACACGGCCAGGACGAGCACGGCAAGAGTCGCGAGCAGAGGGCTTCGCCAACGCCGCATGACCTCGCGGATGCTCATCATGACGCCGGTCCCCCTTCCTGTGCATTCACGCGGCATATTCGCGACGGGGATGGGTGCTCCTTGGCGGTTCCCCGTCCCGCAGCGCAGCAGCCTTCCATTAGCGTCCAAACGCAGACGTGATTTCGCGGCGGCGTGGGAGCCAACTCACGCGACGGCCGCCGCCCGGCTCGGGGAAGGGCTGTGGAGTTTATGCGCACTCGGGCCCGCCGGCCCAAGGTTCCTTTATTTCCTCGGGGCCTTTCTTCTCATCATCGGAACGACGAAGGCCGGGAGTCCCGCACCCAGAAGAACGAGCGTCGAGGGTTCGGGAATGGGAGCGAGGCTCGTCCTCATGTCCAGTCGGTTGATGGCAAAGTCGTCGGCTGTATTGCCAGAGACATCGGTGACGTTGTACACAATTTTGCCGATTTCCTGTTGAGTATCGATAACCCCCAGGAAAGGCGCTGTATTATCTTCTAAAAACGTGTTGTCACCTGCTACGGTGAACGTCCCTAGTAACGTATTCGTGGGAGAGTATACATTGAGGGTTGCAGTATACGCTCCGAAGAAATCGTCCTGGATCTGAGCTCCGACTCCGGAGAGAGGGGTCGCGAATTGAAGAGTCATGGGCCCGGGCCATATTGGGTCTGGGCTACCGCTTCCTGTCCACAGCAAATGGTCTCCGGGCGCAAAAATGCCAATCCAACCATTCCCCTCGTCGCGCCTCTGAAAATTTCCATTAGGCGGCGCCGGCATGGACCCCGTCACATCATTCCCCCCATTGGACGCTTGGGTGAAGGGATTGCTCACGGTGGTACCATCGGGCCCGAGCACACCCCAATCAATAAAGTCATTCGCAAGATCCGCCGCGCGAGTAGGCACCTGAACGAGAATTCCCGCCGCACTTGCAACCTCGTGAAGGTCGAGGACCGCAATGCCGGAGAAGCCGAGGATGAGCAGGAGAGGTACGGCGCCCGATCTCATGGTCTTTCCCCTCTTAGGAATTCTCGCGAAGCGGGAATCCCTTTCCCTTGCGTGTTATTGCAGTCAGATCCTAACAAATCGATTCTTTGGGGGGCATCCTTCTGAATGATGATCTATAAGCAATCCAAAGGAGGATTCCGATCCTGCCCACCGTACACGTGGGCATGGTAAAGGTCTGCGTCGTCGGCAGCCTCAACATGGACCTCGTGGTCAAGGGACCGCGCCTCCCCCGGGTCGGCGAGACGGTGTCCGGAGGGACCTTTGCGACCTTCCCCGGCGGCAAGGGAGCCAACCAGGCGGTGGCCGCCGCCAGGCTCGGGGCGCATGTGACGATGGTCGGCAAGGTGGGCCAGGACGCCTTTGGGCGGCAGCTGGTCAACGGCCTCCGGCGGGAGGACATCGATGTCGCCCACGTGGGCGTTGATCCGGGCGAGGCGACGGGCGTGGCGTTCATCGGGGTCGACGGCGAGGGGCGGAACATGATCCTGGTCGCCTCCGGCGCGAACCTGCGTGTGGGCCCGGGGGACGTGGAGGACGCGCGGGACGCCATTGCCGGCGCCCGCGTGCTGCTGCTGCAGCTGGAAGTCCCGATCGAGGCGGTGCTGCGCGCGGCCGCGATCGCCAGGGCCGCCGGCGCCCTCGTCTGCCTCGATCCGGCTCCCGCGGCCCCGCTCCCTGACGCGCTCTACAGCAGCGTGGACGTGATCGACCCCAACGAGATCGAAGCGCAGGTCCTGACCGGCGTGGAGATCCGCTCGATCGCCGATGCGGAGCGCGCCGCGGCGGCGCTGCTCGAACGGGGACCGCGCCTGGCGGTGGTGAAGATGGGAGACCGCGGCGCCTTCTACGCCGCCCCCGACGGCCGCGGCCACGTGCCGGCCGACGCGGTGCGGGCGGTCGATACGACGGCGGCCGGCGATGCCTTTGCGGCGGCGCTGGGGGTGGCGCTCGGCGAGGGGAGGGGGATCGCCGACGCGGTGCGCTTCGCCACTCGGGTCGCCGGGATCAAGGTGACCCGGATGGGCGCCCAGGTCTCGATGCCGACGCGCGCGGAAGTGGAGGAGGCCATGCGGCGGTGAAGCGGCGCGGCATCCTCAATCCCGACCTGTCCTGTCTGATCGCCACCCTCGGCCATACGGATCTGATCTGCGTCGCGGACGCCGGGCTGCCGATCCCCTTGGAGGTGACCCGCATCGACCTGGCGCTCAGGTGCGGCAGCCCCCCGTTTGTGGAGGTCGTCAAGGCGATCCTCGAAGAGGTCGTGGTCGAGGGAGCGATCGTGGCCGGCGAGATGCCCGGCCGCAACCGGGCGTGCTACGACGCGCTGCGCGCGCTGCTGGGCCA
>WNGC01000394.1_pt1 | contig 25098 bp, 19 predicted proteins | sample 5400051 | NCBI WGS metagenome assembly WNGC01 (sample SAMN13153368, study PRJNA577476) | soil metagenome | isolation source: 20 cm soil or saprolite under grassland replicate 2 | place: USA:California | collected 2016-06-15
TTCAACGTGGGGATGGCGAAGAAGTTCATGCAGACGGTGCTGGTGGCCGATGCCCTGGCCGAGCTCCAGAGGGCGAACCTCACGACGTCGTTGCGGGAGATTTACTACCGCACCAAGCACACGATGAAGGACTCGCACGAGAACACCTTCGACGGCCAGAACGAGTCCGACCCTCTCATCGAAGACCTCGAAGTGACTCTGACCGCGTTGCGCGAGGAACTCCACGTGCGCGCGGAGAACGCCGGCAGCATCGTGGGGCCGGTCGTGCTCACCGACGACGGCGACCGGGTGGACTGCGCGCGCCTGGGCAAGGGCGGCTACTCGGTGCCCTCCATCGTGGAGCCCGAGTTCATCCAGATCCGGCGATGCACGGCGGACTTCGTCCTGCTCGTCGAGAAAGGCACCCAGTGGAACCGGCTCTCCGAAGATAAGTTCTGGCGCCGATACAACTGCGTCCTCCTGACGGGCAACGGCCAGCCGCCGCGCGGTGTGCGGCGCCTGGCGCGGCGCCTGCACGAGGAGCACGGGCTCCCTGTCTACGTTCTCGTCGACAACGACCCGTGGGGCTACTACATCTACTCGGTCGTCAAGCAGGGATCGATCAACCTCGCGTTCGAGAGCGAGCGGATGGCCATTCCCAAAGCCAAGTTTATCGGGCTCTCGAGCTCCGATCCCGATACGTACGGGCTGCCACGCAATGTCGGCATCAAGCTCAACGACAAAGACGTGAGCCGGGCCAAAGAGCTGCTCAACTACCGCTGGTTCCATAAGAAGCACTGGCAGGAAGAGATCAAGCGGATGCTCGCGACGGGTCTCAAGTACGAGCTCGATGCGCTCGCCAACAAAGACTTCCGCTACCTGAGCAAGACCTATCTTCCGACGAAGCTCAAGGAGCGAGACTGGCTCGATTGATATCGCTGCGAACGTAGTCCAGCGCCTCGGCGTCCAGGTCCTCCGACAGGCATTCGAAGCTCCGCACCGTCTTCATCGCCCGCAGCCACGTGAGCTGGCGCTTGGCGAGTTGACGCGTCGCAAAGATCCCGCGATCACGCAGCTCATTGCGCCCAAACTCTCCTTCGAGGTGCTGCCACGCCTGTCGATAGCCGACGCAGCGCATCGAGGGCAGCCCGGGCCGCAGAATGTGACGCTCACGCAACGCCCGCAACTCCTCGACCAGCCCGCGCTCGAGCATGGCGTCGAAGCGAGATTCGATGCGCCGATGCAGCTCGGCGCGGTCCGAGGGGACGAGAGCGAGCTCGAGGAGGCGAAAGGGCAGGGCGCTCTTCGTTCGTCCGAGCAGCTGCGACATGGGTTTCCCCGTGACACGATAGATTTCGAGCGCGCGCTGGATCCGCTGCGCGTCGCTCGGCTTGAGCCTCGCCGCAGTCGGTGCATCGATCTTGGCAAGTTCTACGTGCAGCGCCGGCCAGCCGCGCTCGGCCGCTTCGGCGTCGATCCGAGCGCGCAACGCGGCGTCCGACTCGGGGAGCTCCGAGAGTCCTTCGCGCAGCGCCTTGAAGTAGAGCATGGTGCCGCCGACGAGGAGGGGGATGCGGCCGCGGGCGGTGATTTCCCGGATCAGTCGTACGGCGTCGCTGCGGAACTGCGCGGCGGAGTAGCTCTCGGTCGGGTCGACGATGTCGACGAGGTGGTGAGGCACCGATCGGCGCTCCGCGGGCGAAGGTTTCGCGGTGCCGATGTCCATCCCGCGGTAGATCTGCGCGGAATCCACGCTGATGATCTCGACGGCAAAGTGGCCCGCCAGGGTCGCCGCCAGCGCGCTCTTGCCGCTGGCGGTCGGGCCCATGAGCAGGATTGCTGCGGGTTCAGCGGCCACGCATGAAGAGTTTGTCGAGATCGGAGAGGCTCATCTGGAACCAGGTCGGGCGGCCATGGTTGCACTGGCCGGAGCGCTCGGTCTCCTCCATCTCGCGCAGCAGGGCGTTCATCTCCAGGATCGTCAGTGCCCGATGGGCGCGCACCGCGCCGTGGCAGGCCATCGTCCCGAGCAATTCGTCCCGGCGTTCGGTCAGCACGCGGCTCGCCCCGTATTCGCGGATGTCCTTCAATACGGCGCGCGCCAGCTCCGCCGCATCGGCCTCGGCCAGCATGCCAGGGACCGCGCGCACCGCCAGCGCGAAGGGCGAGATCGCTGCTACGTCGAAACCGAGCTGGTTGAGGGTAGCGCCGTGCTCCTCGACCGCGGCGACGTCGACCCGGTCCGCGTGGAAGGTGGAGGGGATGAGCAGCTTCTGGGTGTTCATCGCGCGGGAATCGAGCGCTCGCTTGAGTCTTTCGTAGAGGATGCGTTCGTGCGCGGCGTGCATGTCGACCAGTATCAGTCCCTGCTGGTTCTGAGCGAGGATATAGACGCCGTGCAACTGCGCGAGCGCGAAGCCGAGCGGTGGTGCGTCCGGCGCGTTCGAGTCTTCGTGTGCGACGCTCTGCACCGCGGCAGCGGCCGGGCGCCGGTCGGCAAAGATGGCGGTATAGCTCGCCATCGGCTGCGCGAGGCCCAGCGCGGCCTGGTCGGCTCGCGGCCGTATTGAGCGGCCCGCCGCGAGGGGCGAGGCGACCGCGGCCGGAGTTTCGGCAGCCGTGCCGGCAAGACTTTTCGCGACCGCGTGAAACACGAACTGGTGCACGGCGCGCGGATCGCGAAAGCGGATCTCGACCTTCGCCGGATGAACGTTGACGTCCACCCCGCGCGGGTCGATCTCGAGGAAAAGCACGTACGCAGGATGACGTTCTCCGTGCAGGACGTCGCGATACGCTTCGCGAAGCGCGTGCGAGAGCACTTTGTCGCGCACGAACCGGCCGTTCACGTAGACAAACTGCGCGTCGCGGGAAGCGCGCGTGTAGGCGGGCGACCCGGCGAAGCCGGAGAGTTTCAGAACGCCGTTCGCTTCGATCGGGCGCATCGACTGCGCAAACTCCGGGCCGAGCGCCGCCGCAACCCGCTGCGCGGGGTCTGCGGGCGCGAACCGCGCCGCGACTCGGCCGTTGTGCCTCAGGGCAAATGTGACATCGGGCCGCGACAGGGTCGCGCGCGTAAACACCTCCTCGCAGTGGGCGAATTCCGTTGCGTCGCTCTTCAGGAACTTGCGCCGCGCCGGGGTGTTGTAATAGAGCTCATTGACTTCGACCGTGGTCCCGGTGGGATGCGCGGCGGGCTCCGTGGCGCCGATGCTCCCGGCTTCGGCGCTGAGGGCAAAGGCGTGGGCGGCACCGGCGGCGCGGCTCGCCATCACGACGCGCGCGACCGAGGCGATGCTCGCCAGCGCCTCGCCGCGAAAGCCGAGCGAGCGGACCTGCTCGAGATCCTGGAGCGAGGCGATCTTGCTGGTCGCATGCCGGGCGAAAGCCATCGAGAGATCGTCCTTCGCGATGCCTGAGCCGTTGTCGACGACGCGGATCTGCTTGATGCCGCCCTCGACGAGGGCGACGCCGATATCGGTCGCGCCCGCATCGAGGCTGTTTTCGAGGAGCTCCTTCAGCACCGACGCCGGCCGATCGACTACCTCCCCGGCCGCGATCTGGCTGATGAGCGCTTCGGGCAGCGGGTGGATGGCGGGCACGTTTGCGATTCTTCCAAAGGAAGCCGGTTGAACAGCCTTTCCAGTCGGCTTACAGCCCAAATTATATGTCGCGGTAGAATGCCGCGGTGGAGCTCCTTCTTGCCGGTTGGGATCAGCTCGTCCATCTCGACCGGTACCTCGCCGTACTGCTTCAGCAGTACGGCGCCTGGGTTTACCTGTTGCTCTTCGTCATTATTTTTTGCGAGACCGGCCTGGTCGTAACGCCTTTTCTGCCCGGAGACACCTTGCTTTTCATCGCCGGGGCGCTTGCGGCCGGAGGCGGCATCGACGTGCACCTGCTCGCGCTGCTGCTGGTTGGCGCGGCGGTGCTCGGCAACACCGTCAACTACTCGATCGGCCGCTTCATAGGTCCGAGAGTCTTCCATTGGGAGGGATCACGGTTCTTCAATCGAAGGGCGCTAGACCGTGCGCACGCGTTCTACGAGAAGCACGGCGGGATAACCATCGTCATCACCCGTTTCGTGCCCATCCTCAGGACTTTCGCCCCGTTTGTCGCCGGCATCGGGCAGATGACTTACCTGAATTTCACTGCCTACAACTTGGCCGGCGCGCTTGCGTGGGTGCTGTCGCTGCTGTACACCGGCTACTGGTTCGGCAACGTACCTTTCGTGAAGGAGAACCTCAGTTGGGTGATCCTCGGCATCATCGTACTTTCGCTCCTACCCCTGGCATTCGAGTATCTGCGGCATCGGCAGAACAGGGCAAAAGCCTGAATGCGGCCCACCAGGGATCAGCGAATCGACGCGAGGGTCGAACGGGAAAGCGGGGGATTTTTTGCGACGTATCCCTTGATGCCACGGAGGATCGCGATCGCGATTTTTTCCTGGTAAGCCGTGTCGTTCAATCGCTGCTCCTCGTCGGGATTGCTGATGAATGCCGTCTCGACGAGGATGGACGGGATGTTAGGGGCCTTCAGCACCGCAAAGCCGGCCTGCTCGACCTTGCCCTTGTGGAGAAAATTCACTCCGCCCAGCTCCCCGAGCACGGCCCGAGCGAGCTTGAGACTGTCGCTGATTTGCGCGGTCAAGCGAAGGTCGGCAAGGGTCATATCGAGATACCGGTCCTTCCGACTGAGATTAACCCCGCCGATCAGGTCGGCGTTGTTTTCGTTCATAGCTAGCCGCTGGGCCGCAGGGCTCGTCGCGCCGTGCTCGGATAAGGCGAATACGGACGACCCGCGAACGTGAGGCTTGATGAACGCGTCGGCGTGGACCGATACGAATAGATCGGCCTTCACCCGGCGCGCCTTATCGACGCGGCCTTCAAGCGGGATCAAAAAGTCGCCGTCCCGGGTGAGCAGCGCACGCATGTTCGGCTCGACATCGATCAGGCTCTTAAGCTTGCGCGCGATCGTCAAGGTGACGTGCTTTTCGCGGGTTCCACGTCGTCCCCGGGCACCAGGATCCTCTCCGCCGTGCCCTGGATCGACCACGATCGTGACGAGACGATTGACGACAGGCCCTGCGGGTTCCTTCGGCGATTGAGACTGCTTGTTCTTCGGCTTGGCTTCTCCCTTCGGCTCCTCGGAAGATTCTCCGTCCGCGGATCTCCCGAAGGCTTGCCCCATTTTCAACTCGGGTTTCTGCAGCAGTGCCAGTAACGGGTCCAAGGGTTCGATCGGATAGATATCCAGCACCAGGCGGTGCCCATACTCGCCGATCGGCGCGAGCGTAAAAATCTGCGGCTTGACTTCGGTCTTGAGATCGAGCACGACTCGAACCACGCCGGGCTTGAAGCGCCCGACGCGAAGATTGCCGATATAGGGGTCGCTCGACGAGATTTTGCCGGCGAATCCCTGCTGCACGCTTGGGAAATCGACTTCTTCGAGATCGAGGACGAGCCGCTCCGGGTTTCTGAGGAGGATCAGACGGTGCTGCAGGGGTTCGTCGGATTCCACGGTCACGCGCGTGTAGTCCGGCGCAGGCCAGACGCGGATCGCCCGTATGGATTCTGAGGATGGTTCCGCGGCAAGGAGGGAATTCGAAAGAATCAGGGCGGCGCCAAGCGCCGCACACCGCAGCGCCCCGGCGCACGCGATCAGGCGTTTTTGGCCTTTGCTAAACACCGCTCTCCCGCTGCGCTGTGGGCTTTGACACTGATCTCCCTTCCTGAGCCCGAGTAGGCTAGAGTAAGCTCAAGGTCCGGTCGAGGAAGTGCATCACCGGCCCGCTCCGGCCATTCCACCAGGCAGACTCCCGCACCGCGGAAGGTGTCGGCCAGACCCGCATCCTCAAACTCCTTCGCGTCTAGGAATCGATAAAAATCAAAGTGGTATAAGTTTAATCTAGAAACCACGTAAAGTTCAACTAGAGCGTAGCTCGGGCTCTTCACGGTATCTTTAACGCCCAAGGCGCGCAACAAGCCACGAATCAGAGTGGTTTTCCCGCTGCCGAGGTCGCCGCGCAGGTAGATCCGCATGCCGGGGGCGATGCCGGCGGCCAACTTCGCCCCGAGGCCCGCGGTTGCGCCTTCGTCCGGCAAATAGGTGGAGGTCCAGTGCGCCTTCGCCGGCGGCTGGCTATGATCTGGAGGATGGGTCATCTGAAGGCAGTCCGGGCGCGAAGAATGCGGCCCGCCGATCTTGCGGCGCTCGCCGCGACGATCAAGTCCTGGGGACGGGAGCTGGGGTTCCAGGCGCTCGGAATCGCCGACACCGACCTCTCGGCGGTCGAGCCCCGCGTCGCCGCATGGCTTGCATCGGGCTTCGCCGGCGAACTCGATTATATGCGAAAGCACGGTGCGAAAAGGACGCGACCGGCGTCGCTCGTTCCCGGCACCTTGCGCATCATCTCCGCGCGCATGGACTATCGACCCGACGCGGCCGACAGCTGGCGGATCCTCGAGGACGGCAGCAAGGCCTTCGTTTCGCGTTACGCGCTCGGGCGCGACTATCACAAGCTGCTGCGGGCGCGGCTGCGGCGGCTGGCGGAAAAGATTGCGGGCGAAATCGGTGAATTCGGTTACCGCGTATTCACCGATTCGGCGCCGGTGATGGAAGTGGAGCTCGCGCGCAAGGCGGGGCTCGGCTGGCGGGGCAAGCACACGCTGCTGATCGCGCGCGAAGCAGGCTCGTTCTTCTTTCTCGGGGACATCTACACGGATCTGCCGCTTCCTTTGGACGCTCCGGTGGGCGAGCATTGCGGCAGCTGCACCAAGTGTCTGGATGTCTGTCCTACGCGCGCGATTGTCGCTCCCTATGTCGTCGACGCTCGGCGGTGCATTTCCTACCTCACGATCGAGTTGAAGGGAAGCATTCCGGTCGAACTGCGACCCCTCATCGGCAACCGTGTCTTCGGCTGCGACGATTGCCAGCTCGTCTGCCCGTGGAACCGCTACGCGCGGCTTGCGCCGGAGCCGGATTTCCGGGTGCGTAACGGTCTGGATAGTGCCGAGCTCGCCGACCTTTTCTCGTGGACCGAAAGGGAATTCCGACAACGCATGTCCGGCAGTGCAATCCACAGGATCGGCTACGAACGCTGGTTGCGAAATCTCGCAGTGGGGCTTGGCAATGCTCCCGGGAGCGAGCGCGTGCTCGCGGCGCTGCGTTCGCGAGCGCAGGATCTTTCGCCGCTGGTGCGCGAGCACGTTACATGGGCGCTCGAGCGTCACGGAGCCGCCCCTTTGCTATAATGCCGCGGTTGTCACCCCCCTTGTCCGCAGATTCACCGTCACCGACTGAGGTTTCTTCGGCCCGGACCGAGGGCGGAAGGAGAGTATTCGTTTGCCGAGTTTTGCTGAACTGGAGCTGCTGCCCGAGCTGCTGAAGGCGGTTGCGGAGCAGGGGTACGTCGAGCCCACGCCGATTCAGGCGCAGGCGATTCCGTTGGTGCTGCAGGGCCGAGACGTCCTCGGGGGTGCGCAGACTGGCACCGGCAAGACCGCCGGCTTTACCTTGCCCCTTCTGCAGCGGCTCGCGCGGCACGCCAATACGAGCGCATCTCCCGCGCGCCATCCGGTCCGTGCGCTCATTCTTACCCCGACGCGTGAGCTTGCGGCGCAGGTGGAAGAGAGCGTGCGCACGTATGGAAAGTACGTCGGTCTGCGCAGCACCGTGGTGTTCGGGGGGATCGATATGAAGCCGCAGACGGCGGCGCTGCGCCAGGGCGTCGAGTTTCTGGTGGCGACTCCCGGCCGGTTGCTCGACCACGTCCAGCAGAGGACGGTGAATCTGCAGCAAGTCGAGGCTTTCGTGCTCGACGAGGCCGACCGCATGCTCGACATGGGATTCATCCCGGACGTGCGTCGCATCATGGCGCTCCTGCCCAAGCGGCGCCAGAACCTGTTGTTTTCGGCCACCCTGTCCCAAGACATTCGCACGCTCGCCGACTCGTTCCTGCACGACCCGGTGCTCGTGCAGGTGGCGCGGCAGAACGCCGCCGCTGAGTCGGTTCAGCACATCGCGCATCCGGTCCGGCGCGAGCGCAAGCGCGAGCTGCTCGCGTATCTCGTGCAGTCGCGCGATTTGCGCCAAGTACTGGTCTTCACTTCGACCCGCATCGGCGCGAATCGTCTCGCGTATCAGCTGAACCGTGACGGCATTCACACCTCCGCGATCCACGGCGACAAGAGCCAGCCGGAACGCCTTCAGGCGCTCGCCGACTTCAAGTCTGGAAAGGTTCGCGTGCTGGTGGCGACCGATGTCGCTGCGCGCGGGCTCGATATCGAAGACTTGCCTCACGTCGTGAATTTCGAGCTCCCCGGCGTGCCGGAAGATTACGTTCATCGCATCGGTCGCACCGGTCGGGCCGGAGCGAGCGGTGAGGCGATCTCGCTCGTTTGCGCCGAGGAGCATGAACGGCTCGACGCGATCGAGAAGACCACACGGCTCAGCATCCCGAGGAAGATCGTTCCGGGTTTCGAGCCCGATCTGAGTGTCGCCCCCTTGATGATGAGCAGGTCATCCAGCCGACGTGACCCGGCGACGCGGGAGCGCCGACCGCGTCAAGCCGATCGAGAGCGCGACCGATTGACCCGAGCAGCTCAGGGCCAGAAGACTGTCGACCCGATTTTCAGTTCTCCCTACAAGCCGAATCTTGCGACATCGGTTGCGACCGGGCCAGCGCCTGCTCGGCAGGCACCGCGCCAAGTCGCCGCGCTGCTCTGCGGCTTGCCCAAGAGCAAATAGACGCTTCTAGGTCCTTGCGCGGAACGGGCTCCGTTCGCTGAGCTCGTCCACGTAGCGCTCGATTCCTTCTGACTCCCTGGCAAGAAACCTTTCCACCGCGTCCGCGAACTCCGGATGGCGTAGCCAGTGCGCAGACCACGTCGGGCTTGGCATGAAGCCCCGAGCGAGCTTGTGTTCGCCTTGCGCGCCTCCCTCGAAGATCCGAATGCCGCGTTCCATGCAGAAATCGAGCGCCTGGTAGTAGCAGACCTCGAAATGCAGCAGCGGGACGTGGGCGACAGAGCCCCAGTAACGGCCGTACAGCACTTCCGGCGAGAATATATTGAGGGCGCTCGCGATCGGCTTTCCATCGAGCTCGGCCAGCACCATGAGTAGGTGTTCGGGAAGCGTCTTGCCGAGCCGCCGGAAGAACTCCAGGTTCAGGTAAGGCGTCGAGTGATGCGCCCGATAAGTGTTGTTGTAGCAGCGCGTGAAGAAGCTCCAGTCCTCGTCGCGGATTTCGGCCCCGACCAGCCGTCGCACGCGCACGCCAGCTTGCTGCACCCGTCGCCTCTCCTGGCGGATTTTCTTGCGCTTCGCGGAAGCCAGATCGGAGAGAAACTGATCGAAATTCGCGTAGCCACGGTTTTCCCAATGAAACTGGACTGAGCGGCGCAGCATCATCCCCGCGGCCTCCATCTCGCGTGCTTCGGGCTCGGTGGGAAACAGCACGTGCAGCGACGAGACTTCGAGCGAGAGCCGCAGCGCGGCACGAACGAGGAGCGCGCGGGTCTCGCCGTCGCGCGCAAGCAGACGGGGTCCGGTGACCGGCGAAAACGGGATTGCGCCGAGCAGTTTGGGGTAGTACGAAAGCCCATGACGGTGATAGGCATCGGCCCATGCCCAGTCGAAGACGTACTCGCCATAGGAATGCGACTTGGCGTACAGCGGCATGGCACCTACGAGCGACGCGCCCTGGCACAGCGTTAGATAGCAAGGCGACCAGCCCGTGCTCTCGCAGGCACAGCCCGTCTCATGGAGCGCATGCAGAAATTCGTGGCGCAAGAAGGGATGTCCTGCGGCAAGCGCATTCCACGCTCGCGGCTCGACGGCTCGGAGCGTATCGATGACCTTGACCGAAGGCGTGTCTTCCTTCAATCGACCCGGTCCGAGGGGGCGCTCACGGTTGCCGATTATAGAATCGATTGAACCGTCCGGGGCGAGGGCTCATCCGCCGATGGTAAACTTGCCGCATGGCGAGCATCGTCAAGATCGCGATTGCCCAGATCAACTGTATCGTCGGCGACCTCGCCGGCAACACCAACAAGATCCTCGGATACTGCGAACGTGCGCGCACGGCCGGCGCGGACGTGATGCTTACCCCCGAGCTCGCGCTGTGCGGCTACCCCCCCGAAGATCTTCTGCTGCGCGGAGGTTTCTATCGCGACTGCAACGCCGCGCTCGAGCGCCTGGCGCGCGAGGTGAGCGGCATCACGCTCGTCGTCGGGCATCCGCATGAAGACCAGGGGAAACGCCACAACGCCGCATCCGTCGTGAAGGACGGGCGGGTAGTGGGAACCTATTACAAGCACGTGCTGCCGAACTACACCGTGTTCGACGAGGAACGCTACTTCGTGCCCGGCGACCTTCCGTGCGTCTTTCAAGTGGGAGAGACCCGCTTCGGCGTGAACATCTGCGAAGACACGTGGGGGCCGCAGGGGCCGCTGACGACCCGGCCGGATGCCGTCAGCATCGGAATCAACATCTGCGCGGATGCCTGGGGGGCGAAGGCGCCTCAGGCGGCCCGCGAGGCGGGGGCGCAGGTTCTGCTCGTGCTCAACGCCTCGCCGTATCACATGCGCAAGCAGGAGTCCCGCCACGATGTGATGCGCGAGCGCGTGATCGAGACGGGCATGGCGCTCGTTTACGCGAACATGGTGGGAGGGCAGGACGAGCTGGTGTTCGATGGCGCCTCGTTTGCGCTCGACCGGCGAGGGGAGGTGGTATGCCAGCTCCCGGCGTTCGAGGAGACGCTGGAATTCGTGACGGTGGCCGATGGCGAGCCGCAACGAGGCGGAATCGCGGAGCAGGCTTCACTCGAGTCCGAGGTCTACAAGGCGCTCTGCCTCGGGGTACGCGACTACGTCGGGAAGAACGGATTTCCTGGGGCCCTGGTCGGCCTCTCCGGTGGGGTCGACTCGGCGTTGACGCTGTGCATCGCTTGCGACGCGCTCGGATCAGAGCGGGTACGCGCGGTCATGATGCCTTCGCAGTATACCTCCCGAATGAGCCTCGAAGACTCGCGCGAGCTCGCCAAGAATCTCAGGGTGCGCTACGACGAGATCCCTATCGGCCCCGCATTCGAGGCTTTTCTCGGTTTGCTGGCAAAGGAGTTTGCGCGCCTTCCCGTGGACGCAACGGAGGAGAATCTTCAGGCGCGAATCCGCGGTACTCTACTGATGGCTTTGTCGAACAAGTTCGGAGCGATCGTGCTGACGACCGGCAACAAGTCGGAGATGGCGGTCGGCTACGCGACCCTCTACGGCGACATGGCCGGTGGTTTTGCGGTGATCAAGGACATTCTCAAGACGCTGGTATACCGCTTATGCCGGCATCGGAACGGCATAGCGCGCGTGATTCCGGAACGCGTGCTGACCCGCGCACCCTCCGCGGAGCTGAGGCCCAACCAAACCGACCAGGAAAGTCTTCCTCCCTACGATGTCTTGGATGCCATCGTTTCGGCTTATATGGAAAACGACTTGAGCCCCGCTGAAATGGTGGCGCGCGGCTTCAGGACCGAAGATGTGAGGCGTGTTGTCGAGATGATCCACCGCAACGAGTATAAGCGTCGCCAGGCGCCGATCGGCATCCGGATCACCCACCGCGGTTTCGGCAAGGATTGGCGCTATCCGATCACATCGCGCTACCGGGAGCCGTATGCATAGCCGGTGATGGCGCGAGCCTGATCGGGCAATCGACGCCCGTTTGTTATACTGGCAAGCAGAAGTCAACGCGGGAGCATGGCCATGAAGAAAATCGAAGCCGTGGTGAAGCCTTTCAAGCTCGACGAAGTTCGCGAAGCCCTTGCCGAAGTCGGAGTCACTGGGCTGACCGTGACGGAGGTAAAAGGCTTCGGTCGCCAGAAGGGCCACACGGAACTCTACCGCGGCGCCGAATATGTCGTGGACTTCCTGCCGAAGGTCAAGATCGAGGTCGTAGTGACGGAAAAGATGCTCGAAGGCGCGATCGAGGCTATCGTCAAGGCGGCGCGCACCGGCAAGATCGGCGACGGGAAGATTTTTGTGAGCACTGTGGAGCAGGTGGTGCGTATCCGGACGGGCGAAACCAACGAGGCGGCTGTCTAGCGGCGGTATTCGGGAGTCAACGGGTCGAAGAATCCGGGGGAAAAGCGTTCTCGACTCGCCTCGATCCTAGGCTTTCAGCAGCACCAGCACCGCACCGCTCCCGCCCTGATTTTTCGGGGCTTCGCAGAAGGCGAGGACTTCGTCGCGCTGCGCCAACCACCGCTGTACTTTTCCCTTCAACACCGGCTCTCGTCCGGGCGAGCGCAGACCCTTTCCGTGGACCACGCGAACGCAGCGCAGTCCACGCTTGAGGCACCCGCCGAGAAACTCCGCGAGCGAGGACCGTGCCTCCTGCCGGTTCAGCCCGTGCAAATCGACGATGTCCTGCACGGCCCAATGCCCCCGCCTCAGCTTGCGCAGCACGTCGCGGGTGAGGCCGCTTCGCAGGTAGGAGGGCTCCTCCCCGGTCTCCAGCGATTGATCCGAGGAAAGGGCACCGGCCAGACTCTCGACAAGCGCGTCATGCCCGTCGAGCAACGATTGAATCGGCACGGGCGGCGGCGGCTTGGTCCCGGGTTTCACCCGGGCCGACGATTCGAGCGGCGTTGCATCGCGCACCGCGTCGCGAAACAGGGCGGCTTCGTCCTCGGGAAGCCTGTTACTCGAACTCGAGCGTTTGCGCATTTCGTCCTCGGCGCGGCATCCCGGGGTTTGTTGCGGAACTCAGCGCAGACCGTCCAAATACTTTTCTGCATCGAGCGCCGCGATGCAACCGCTGCCCGCGCTGGTCACGGCCTGCCGGTAGACGTGGTCCTGTACGTCCCCCGCAGCGAACACTCCCGGGACGCTGGTCGCGCTGGCGTTACCCTCGCTTCCGCCGCGGGTGACGATGTATCCGCCTTTCATATCGAGCTGTCCTTCGAAGATGCCGGTATTCGGGGTGTGGCCCACGGCGACAAACAGCCCCTGTAGGTCGATCTGTTGCGTGGCACCGGTCTGGATATCCTTGATACGGACGCCAGCTACCCCCTTTGTATCGCCGAGGACTTCATCCAAAACGTGGTTCCAGCGCATCGTGACGTTACCCCTATCGAAAAGCTTTTTCTGAAGAATCTTCTCCGCTCTGAATTTGTCGCGTCGGTGGATCACGGTGACGTGACGCGTGATATTGGAAAGGTAGAGCGCTTCCTCCACCGCGGTGTTCCCGCCGCCGACGACGGCGACGTCCTGACCCTTGTAGAAGAATCCGTCGCAAGTCGCGCATGCGGAGACGCCCTTCCCCATGAATCTTTTCTCGGATTCGAGCCCGAGATAGCGCGCGGAGGCGCCGGTGGCGACGATGAGCGCATCGCAAGTGTATTCGCCCGCGTCACCCTGTAACCGAAGAGGCCGCTCCTTGATGCTTACACTGTGAATATGGTCGAACACGACTTCAGTTTCGAAACGCTCGGCGTGCTTCTGGAAACGCTCCATCAGCTCCGGGCCTTGCGCACCCTTCACGTCAGCCGGCCAGTTATCCACGTCGGTCGTCGTCATGAGCTGTCCACCGGGCGCGAGGCCCGTGATGACGACGGGTTTCAGGTTTGCGCGCGCGGCGTAGACGGCGGCGGTGTAGCCCGCCGGGCCGGATCCCAGTATCAACAACCGAGAATGTCTGGTTTTCTTGGACATGACGGAATGGTGGGGACGAAGATGCGCGAATTCAATTCAATCGCCGTGCGGGTACAAATTATAACCCGGTTGAATCGCCGCTCCGGCCGGGGCGCCTGCTGACGGTCTGCGATTTCGAACCGACCCGCAGCGTAAGGCTCTTCGCGAGTCTGCTAAGATATGCGGGTGAAACCAGGTTTCCTGGGAGGACAGTCCAGATGACGGCCCCAGCTAGCGTATCGATGCTGCTTCTGCGCAACGTCCCGCTGTTTTCTACGTTGCCCGAGCATCAGCTGGCGCTGCTCACCGGCGTGGTGAGCCGCAAGAGCTTCCCCCGCGGGACCTCCATCATTGCCGCGGGCGACATAACGGAGTCTCTTTACGTGGTGATCTCGGGTCGGCTCAAGGTCATGATGAGCGATGACGAGGGGCGCGAAGTGATCCTTGCGATCCTGGGACCCAACGAGTATTTCGGAGAGATGGGCCTGATCGATGATCATCCGCGCTCGGCAAGCGTGGTTGCCCTCGAGGTTTGCGAGGTGCTGAGTCTTGCCAAGCGCGATTTCAAGAAATGCCTTGCCGAGAATTTCGAGATGGCCATGACGGTCATGCGAGGACTGGTCAAACGACTTCGCGAAGCCGATCAAAAGATCGGCAGCCTCGCCCTGATGGACGTGTACGGCAGGGTGGCGCGATTGCTGCTAGAAATGGCGGAAACCGTTGACGGCCAGAAAATCGTCACAAGAAAGCTCGCCAAGCAGGACATCGCGAAGATGATCGGAGCCTCGCGCGAGATGGTGAGCCGGGTGATGAAGGACCTCCAGTCGGGCGGCTACATCGAGGTGCGCCCCGGTTCGATTTTCCTGCACGAGACCATACTGACGATCGATTGAGCAGCGGTCCCTGGGGGGCGGTTCGGCGCCGCGATGACCGGCCGTCGCAGTGCCGATTCCCCGAGGTGTTCTGAGGTTCCAGCGCTGGCAGCCGAAGCGAGGGCTTCCTCATCTGCTAGAATTCCTGCATCGATCAGAACCGCTGCCCGGCGCGGCGCAGTTGGCGTTTTGACTCAATCAGAGCCTCTTTGAAACGGAACCAAGCACCCCTTCCCGGCAAGGTGGCCGCGCTGCTGCGCGAGTCGAGGCTGTTCGTCCTGGCCGCAGGCGCCCTCTATCTTTCCCTGGTCCTCACCACTTTCAACCGGGCAGACCCCGGGTGGTCCCACAGCGTTGCTGCGGGCGAGATCCGCAACCTCGGTGGGAGGGTAGGCGCCTGGCTCGCGGATATGCTGTTGTATCTGTTCGGCGTTTCAGCCTGGTGGTGGGTCGTGCTCCTGGCGGTGACCGCGACCTGGACCCTGCGGCACCTGGAAGGTAGGTCGATCAGCGACCGGCGGTCATCCTTCATTGCGCTCGCGGGCTTCTGCGTGCTGCTGGCCGGCTCGAGCGGAGTCGAGGCCTTGCGCCTTCACTCACTGAAGGTCGCGCTGCCGCTTGCCCCCGGGGGCTTGGTCGGCGAAGTCGTCGCGAGGGTGCTGCAGTCGGGGTTCGGCTTTACGGGCGCCACTCTGATCCTGCTTACGCTTTGCGCGATGACTCTGTCTCTATTCACGGGCATTTCCTGGCTCGCCGTGATGGAAAAGCTGGGAGGAGTGCTCGAGGGTGCGTACCTGTGGTCCCTGGAAAAATGGCAGGGGTGGCTGGATCGCAAGGCCGGGGCGATTGCCGCAGGGAAGCGCGAGGCGGCAGTGGGGGAAAAGCGCGGGCTGCTGATCGACGAACACGCGCCGATCCGGATAGAGCCCCCCGTGGTCGAGATTCCAAAATCCTCCAGGGTCCAGAGGGAAAGGCAGGAGCCGCTCTTCCGCGAACTGCCGGACACGCCGCTACCCCCGATCAAGCTCCTCGATGAGGCTGCGAGCGACATCGAAGTCTTGTCGGCCGAGACCCTGGAATACACCTCGCGGTTGATCGAGAAGAAACTCGGCGATTTCGGGGTTCAGGTCAGAGTGCTCGCCGCGTACCCGGGGCCGGTGATCACGCGCTACGAGGTGGAGCCCGCGATAGGCGTGAAAGGCAGTCAGGTTGTCGGCCTGGTGAAGGACCTCGCGCGCGCGCTGTCGGTCTATAGCATTCGCGTCGTCGAGTCGATCCCGGGCAAGTCCTGCATGGGCCTGGAGATCCCCAATCCGCACCGCCAGATCGTGCGCCTTTCCGAGATCGTCAGCTCGCGGGCCTATCACGAATTGCACGCTCCCCTCACGCTCGCGCTCGGCAAGGACATCGCTGGCAACCCGGTGGTTGCCGATCTCGCAAGGATGCCGCACCTGCTCGTCGCAGGCACGACCGGCTCCGGGAAATCGGTCGCCCTCAACGCGATGATTCTGTCGATTCTGTACAAGACCGAGCCGCGCGAGGTGCGCCTCATCCTGGTCGACCCGAAGATGCTTGAGCTCTCCGCTTACCAGGATATCCCGCATCTGCTCACGCCCGTGGTCACCGACATGCGGCAGGCCGCGAACGCGTTGGTCTGGTGCATGGGGGAAGTGGAACGCCGCTACCGCCTCATGACATGGATCGGGGTGAGGAATCTATCCGGCTACAACCACAAGGTCGCCGACGGCGAGAAGTCGGGTAACCCGCTCAAGGACCCGGACACGCTCGACTCGGCTGAACCCCAGGCGCTGGAGAAGCTTCCCTACATCGTTGTCATCATCGATGAGCTTGCCGATCTGATGATGGTATCGGGCAGGAAGGTGGAGGAACTGATCGCGCGCCTAGCCCAAAAGGCGCGCGCAGCGGGTGTGCACCTGATCCTCGCGACGCAACGTCCGTCCGTGGACGTGATCACCGGGCTTATCAAGGCCAACATTCCGACGCGCATCGCCTTCCAGGTCTCGAGCAAAGTGGATTCGCGCACCATCCTCGACCAGCAAGGCGCGGAGTCGCTGATCGGCCAGGGCGACATGCTCTACTTGCCGCCCGGCAGCGGAATGTCCCAGCGTGTGCACGGTGCCTACGTCGCCGATCAGGAAGTGCACAAGGTCGTCGCTTATCTCAAATCGCTGGGACGCCCCGAATACGTGGGAGGCCTCCTCGAAGGCGACGAAACCGACGGCGGACCCGAGCTGGGCCTCGGCGAACAGGGTGGAGAAGCCGATCCGCTTTACGATCAAGCGGTCGAGATCGTGATGCGCACGCGGCGCGCATCGATCTCGCTCGTTCAGCGCCATTTGCGGATCGGATACAACCGCGCGGCACGTCTCATCGAGCAGATGGAGCAGGCGGGGCTCGTATCTTCGATGCAATCGAACGGCAATCGCGAGGTGCTGGTGCCCGCGAAAGTGGATTAGCCGCCGCGATGGCCTCGCGTTCCGGGTACGCGGCGGTTCTCCTGGGAGCGTTTCTCGCATGTGCGGCGTCGGGCTCTGGAGCATCGAGCCTGGAGCGCTTCGCCGAGTTTATTGCCAGGACCCTTACCGCAAGGGGGGAATTCGAGCAGAAAATCTTCGATCGCAACCTCAAGCTGCTGCAGGAATCGCGCGGCGCGCTCGCGTTCTCGCGGCCGGGGAAATTTCGCTGGAACTACGTGAAGCCTTATGCCCAGCTCATCGTCGGTGACGGCTCAAGGGTATGGATCTATGACGAAGATCTCAAGCAGGTCACGGTGAGGAAGCTCGACCAGGCGCTCGGTTCCACGCCAGCCGCCCTTCTCGCCGGGAATAACGAAGCCATGCGGGCGTTCAGGCTCTCGGACAAGGGCGCGAAGGACGGTCTCGAATGGCTCGAAGCGCTGCCTCGGGAAGAGGAAGGCAATTTCGCGAAGATCCGCATGGCCTTCGGTTCTTCGGGTCTGGAAGTCATGGAGCTTGTCGACAGTTTCGGACAGACCACCGTGCTTAGGTTCGAGTCGCTCGAGCGCAACCCCAAGTTGGATCCTGGCCTCTTCCGATTCTCTCCCCCCAGGGGTGCCGACGTGATAGGCGACGTCAAATAGCTCCTCTTCGCTCGGCAGGCGGATGACCGATCTGTTCCCCGCTCCCGCGCCGGTGCCGCCGATGGCGGAAGCCCTGCGGCCCAGGTCGCTCGACGAATTCGTGGGGCAGCAGCACCTGCTCGGGCCAGGCAAGCCCCTGCGTCTTGCATTCGACTCGGGCAAGCCGCATTCGATGATCCTGTGGGGACCCCCCGGGGTCGGCAAAACGACCCTCGCACGTCTGATGGCCGACGCGTTCGACGCTCAGTTCATCGCGCTCTCTGCCGTATTCTCCGGCGTAAAGGACATCAAGGACGCCGTGCGGCGGGCCGAGGAGGCGCTTGCGACATCCGGAAAGCGCACGATTCTCTTTGTCGATGAAGTGCATCGCTTCAACAAGGCGCAGCAGGACGCGTTCCTGCCTTTCGTCGAGCGCGGGCTGCTTACTTTCGTGGGAGCAACGACGGAGAACCCTTCTTTTGAAGTGATCGGCGCGCTCCTTTCGCGCACTGCGGTGTACGTGCTCAAGAGTCTTTCAGAGGCTGAGCTCGGAGACCTGTTCGACCGCGCCGTGCGGGAAGCCCTCAGGGGGCTCGCGTTCGACGCGCGCGCGCGCGAGCGGGTGATAGGACTTGCCGACGGTGACGCGCGCCGTTTGCTCAATCTGCTTGAATTGATCCACACGGCCGCGGCGCAGTCCGGAGCGAGCCAGATCGACGGCGACTGGGTGCAGAACGCGCTCGCGCGCAACCTGCGGCGCTTCGACAAGGGCGGTGACGCGTTCTACGACCAGATCTCCGCGCTGCATAAGTCGGTGCGCGGATCGAGCCCCGACGCGTCTCTGTACTGGCTTGTGCGCATGCTCGACGGGGGCGCCGATCCGCTCTACGTCGGCCGGCGCATGGTCAGGATGGCGGTCGAGGACGTCGGCTTGGCCGACCCGCGCGCGCTGCGCGTCGCGCTCGACGCTTGCGAGACCTACGAGCGCTTGGGGAGCCCTGAAGGCGAGCTCGCGCTCGCCGAAGCCGCGATCTATCTCGCGTGCGCGGCAAAATCGAATGCCGTATACGACGCGTATAATCGGGCGCGAGGTTTTGTGGCGGAAGACGGGTCGAGACCGGTGCCGGAACAACTACGCAACGCACCGACAAAGCTCATGAAGGACCTCGGCCACGGCAAGGATTACCGCTACGCGCACGACGAGTCGGACGCGTACGCTGCGGGCGAGAATTATTTTCCGGAGGATATGCCTGAGGTAAGGTGGTACGAGCCTACCGATCGTGGGCTCGAAGCGAGGATCGCCGAGAAACTCGCGTATCTGCGTGGACTCGACAGCAAAGCGAAGAAGAAGAAGTAAGCATGCTTGATCCGCAGCTCCTCCGCAGCGACATCGACGCCGTGGCACAGAGACTCGCGACGCGGTCGTTCGTATTCGATGTCGCCGCTTTTCATGCGATCGAAGGCGAGCGCAAGACCGTCCAATCGCGCACGCAAGAACTGCAGGCGGCGCGCAACGAGTTCGCCAAGCGCATCGGCCAGGCGAAGGCCAGAGGCGAAGATACCGCGACCCTGATGTCCGAGGCGGAACGCGCCAATGCCGAGCTCGCGAACTTGGAAAAACGTCTCGAAGCTATTCAGCAGGAGCAGCAGGATTTCCTGCTCGGCGTCCCGAATCTTCCGCACGAATCGGTGCCTGTCGGCAGGTCCTCGGAAGACAACGTCGAAGTCCGACGTGCCGGCTCTCCGAAAAAGTTCGGGTTTGCGCTCAAGGATCATGTCGATCTGGGCTTGGGACTGAAAATGCTCGACTTCGATGCCGCGGGCAAGATCGCCGGCGCGCGCTTTGCGTTGATGAAAGGGCCGGTCGCGCGGCTGCATCGAGCCATCGCACAATTCATGCTCGATGTGCACACGCAGGAGCACGGCTATACGGAGGTATACGCGCCTTACCTCGTCAACGCCGACAGCCTGCGCGGGACGGGCCAGCTCCCGAAATTCGAAGAAGGCCTGTTTGCGGTGCCGCGCGGCGAAGAAGGAAAGTTCTATCTCATCCCGACCTCCGAGGTGCCGGTCACCAACATCGTGCGCGACGAGATCGTGCCTCTCGAATCCTTGCCGCTCAAATACGTCTGCCACTCGCCGTGTTTCCGGAGCGAAGCCGGCTCCTACGGCAAGGACACTCGGGGCATGATCCGCAACCACCAGTTCGACAAGGTGGAGCTGGTGCACATCGTGCATCCGGACAAATCGTACGAAGCGCTGGAGAACCTCACCGCGCACGCCGAAGAGATCCTGAAACGCCTGGAGCTCCCTTACCGCGTCGTGACGCTGTGTACGGGCGACATGGGCTTCCAGGCCGCCAAAACCTACGACATCGAAGTCTGGTTGCCGGGCCAGAACACCTATCGGGAGATTTCCTCGTGCAGCAACTGCGAGGGGTTCCAGGCGCGGCGCATGCAGGCGCGTTTCCGAAACGAGAAGGGAAAGCCCGAGCTGGTGCACACGCTGAACGGTTCGGGACTTGCCGTCGGGCGCACGCTAATCGCAGTCATGGAGAACTATCAACGCGCCGACGGCGGCATAGATGTTCCTTCCGCGCTGCTGCCCTACATGGGCCTCTTGAAGGCGATCCGTCCGGCGCGCTGATCCCCCGCGCTGGTAAAATCCGCCCGACCGGAGAGGTGACGGAGCGGTTGAACGTGCCGGTCTCGAAAACCGGAATACGCGAAAGCGTATCGTGGGTTCGAATCCCACCCTCTCCGCCAAGACCCGTCCCAGCGAGTCCCAGAAGTCCCGCAGCAGCCGATTTCCCTCCTATGAAGTCCGAGTGGAGGTCTTGACGCGACTACATGTCTGGCAAAGTCCCGCCATCAAGTGTGGGTAGAAAAAGGGGAAGGATGGGCTGGCGGGGCTAGCATGGGCGCGAAGTGCATCGGCTCTCGGCGAAGGCGCCCGAGCGCGCCAAGCCCCTGGGCTGTCATTGCGACGGCAGGGAGCTGTAGCTGCAGGATGAGCCCCACGTAGAGCCAGAACTGGATCTTGCGCTACACGCGGGCGGGCAGGTCGCGCGAGATGGGCCTCGGTTCGGCGCGCAACATGAGCCTCGCTCGGGCGAGCTCTTAAGCCATTGAATATTATGTAGAACACAGCGCTCGAACGAACAAGAGGGCCCGCTCTGTGGGCGTTCGCATGTCTGCCGTCAACCGGGACCCGGATCGGCGTTTCGCCGAAATGGTCGCTACCCCGCCCAGGCCGAAACGCGATCATCTGCTTCATCTATTGCGGAGAAACACTGGATCACCTAGGATAACCACCCTCCGTGAAGCCGGTAGAAGGGCACAAGAGAACCCATCCAAGCGGATTATAGGATCGGTAATAAGAGATTCGGCAACGGAGCGTAGCTTGCTGGGCAGAAGCAGTAGAAAGGAAAGTAAAGAAGCAGTAAAAATAGATGGGAGGCGACGTGAGCGTTCGTATTTTCGGGCATTACGTGTCGCTGCCGCTGGTGCTGCTCATGCTGGTGGAAGCAGCGATGCACGTGGGCGCGGTCTATTTTGCCAGGACCTTGCGCTTCCTGGATATCCACTTCCTGATCTATCCCTCGGGCGGGTGGCTGCTGCCTCGGGCCCTGTTGTATTCGCTCGTGATGCTGGGCGTCATGACCGCCTTCGGTCTGTACGGGACGGCGCTGTACAAGAGTGACCGCGAGTATCAGGTGCGGTTCTTGGCGAGCTACCCCGCCGGGGCGCTGCTGATGGTGATCGTTTTCTACGTCATACCGGCGAGCTTCCTCGGGCGCGGCATCTTGGCCTTGAGTTTTCTGTTTTCGCTTATCCTCACGGTGCTGGCGCGGGTGGTGTTCTTCCGGATTGTCGGTGGCGACACGTTGAAGCGCCGTGTTCTCGTGCTCGGGAGCGGATCCCGCGCGGCCGAGGTCGAAGGGCTGTTAAGCAGGCTCGGCTCGCGCGCAGGATTTCATCTGGTCGGCTTCGTATTGTGCGGCGACGAGCAGCCGGGGCGGGACAAGTCCAAGTTGCTTGGCGACTGCAATGCCTTGCGCTCTCTCGTCGGGCAGCATCGAATCGACGAGATCGTGGTAGGAGTGAGGGACAGGCGCAACGGGCACTTTCCCATGTCCAAGCTTCTGGAGTGCAAGCTTGAGGGAACCAGCATCGTGGATTTGCCGACCTTCTTCGAACGGGAGACCGGCCATGTTCAGCTGAATTCACTGAGCGCGAGCTGGATGGTCTTTTCCGAGGGATTCTCCAAGACCGGTTTTCAGAGGCTCTTGAAACGCGCGTTCGATATCAGCGTAAGCGGAGCGATGTTGGTCACCACTCTGCCGATCATGTTGGCTGCGGCGCTGGCTATCTGGCTCGAGACCGGCCGGCCGATTCTGTATCGGCAGAAGCGGGTCGGTGAGTCCGGGCAGGTATTTGAAATCTTCAAGTTTCGCAGCATGCGTGTCGACGCGGAGAAGGACGGCGTCGCGCGATGGGCCAAGAAAAACGACGAGCGCATCACGCGGGTGGGGAAATTCGTCAGATTGACGCGCGTGGATGAGTTGCCGCAGCTCATCAACGTCATGCGCGGCGACATGAGCTTCGTCGGCCCGCGCCCCGAGCGTCCGCCGTTCGTGCATGAACTCAGCCGGAAAGTGCCCTTCTACGCAAGCAGGCACTCCGTGAAGCCGGGTATCACGGGTTGGGCGCAGGTTCGCTATCCCTACGGAGCGTCGGTGGACGACGCGGTGCAGAAACTGCAATTCGATCTTTACTATGTGAAGAACCACTCCCTGTTCCTGGATCTGGTTATTCTCTTACAAACGGCGCAGGTCGTTTTGTTTGGCCAGGGCGCGCGCTAGATGCTAAAGTCAGGTCGTCGACCTGCCGGGGGCAGGCGACGAATCTTGGACTGAAACAACTGGGTTCCCGCGGGGCGTTGAGATGAAACAGTGGTGCTGGGCTGGTGCGCTTGTGGCGACATTCATCGTGGCCGGCTGCGAGGATATGTCCCGGGTCCCGGATCCCGCCGGTGATACGGCTCAACGGTCCGCCAGCTTCGAAGTGAATTATCGTATAGGCGTAGACGACCGCGTGCAGATCGCGGTATGGCGCAACCCGGAGTTGTCGGTGACCGCACCGGTGCGGCCGGACGGAAAGATCTCGGTCCCGATCATCGGTGATGTCGAAGCAGGCGGCCGCACGCCTAGCGAGGTTGCTGAAATCATAAAGAAGCGGCTGTCCGAGTACATTCGCGAGCCCAACGTCGTGGTGATCCTCACGGAATTGCGCTCCCACGAATTCCTGTCGCGCGTGCGTGTGACCGGGGCGGTGCGCACCCCGCGCTCGATGCCTCACCGCCAGGGAATGACCGTGCTCGACGCAGTACTCGAGGCCGGCGGAGTCAATGATTTCTCCTCGCCCAATCGCAGCAAGCTGTACCGCAAGGTCAAGGACAAGACGGAAGTATTCGGGGTCGATCTTGGCGACATACTCAACAAGGGCCGGCTCGAGTCAAATTACTTGCTCAGGCCGGGGGATGTGATCACCGTCCCCGAGCGTCTGTTCTAGGGTCGCCTGCCACTATTTTCCCAGAAGAGCCCACACCGTGGAAATGAATCCGGAACTGATCGCCAAGACGCTCGTCAACGAGTCCTTCCACTCGCGCCGGTTGTTCGTGGCCTTGTTCGTAGTTGTGAACTTGGCGGCACTGGCGGCGGGATTCGTCTGGCCGAGGACCTATACGTCGGCTACCAGCATACTCGTCGACGACAAGAACGTCATCCAGCCGCTGATGCTGGGGGCGGCAGTGGCGACCGACGTCGCCGACCGCGGCAAGAACGCGCGCGAAGTCATTTTCAGTCGCAAGATCATGGGCGACGTTCTCGAGCGGGGCGGATGGATGAAGGACCGCCCTTCCGCCGTGGAACAGGACCGGCTCATCGAGCAGATCAAGAAGCGCACGACGTTCTCCAACGCACCCGGTGGAGGCAAGGCGATCATCAACATCGAGTACCGCGACGACCAGCCGCAACGCGCGTATCTCGTGACGAAAGCTTTTGCCGAACTGTTTATCGCCGAGGTTGTCGCCGAGAAGAAAACGGAGATTCTCGCGGCATTCGAATTCATCGACAAGCAGGCGCAGGAGTACCAGCACAAGCTCACCACCGCCGAAGACGAACTCAGACAGTTGCGGGCGTCGAACACGAGTGCACGCCCCGGCGGCGAAGTCGAGCTCAGCGCGCGGCTGATTGCGCTCAATACCCGCATCGAGAATACGACCCTGGAGCTGCGAGAGGCCGAGATGAAGCGCGCGTCGCTCGAGCGGCAGGTGAGCGGCGAAGCCCAGGTGACCGTTTTGGCTACCCGCGACGGAGAGTTCCGGGCACGCATCGCCGAATTGCAGGCGAAGCTCGATACGCTGCGGCTGACTTTCTACGATACCTATCCGGACATCGTTCAACTCAAGAACCAGATCAAGGATCTCAGGACGGAAGCCGGTGCCCAGCGCGAGCACCGCGAGAAGGCAAACCCGTCCGAGCGCATGGACCCGGACGAAACGGTGGTGAACAATCCGGTCTACCAGCAGCTGCGCCGCGAATTGTCACAAAATCAGCTCACGATCGACGCGCTGAAATCGCGTATCGCCGAGGCGCAGCGGCTCTTGCAGGAGGAGGTCAATCGGAGCAAGGACCTGAACGGCGGGGATGCGCGCCTCGCCGAACTTACGCGCGATTACCAGATCAACCGCGATATCTATCAAGACCTGCTGCGTCGGCGTGAGCGGGCGCGAGTTTCGATGAATCTGGACAGCGACAGCCTGGGACTGACTCTCAGGATTCTGGAGCCGGCGGCCCCCGCGCCGCGGGCGAGCGGGCCGCGTTTCTGGCAATTCGTTCTAGGCGGTCTTGCGCTCGGCATCCTGGTTCCCCTCGGGCTGCTTTACTCTCGAATGCAATTCGATCCTCGTGTTCGTATGGCAAGCGCGATTTCGCTGAGACACAGCGTCCCGGTAGCGGCGATCGTGCCTCATCTTTGGAGTCCGGAGGCTCTCATCGGTTTGCGTAAGGAACTGACGATACTGGCGCTGGTTGTTACCGCCACAGTTGCCCTTTCAGCAACGCTCTCCGTAGGGCGTTTCCTGGGAGTGCTGTGACATGAGCAAGATCGAGAAGGCGCTGAAAAAAGCTGGAGACGAACGGGGAAATCTGCAGGTCGTGCCTGCCGCGGCTGTAGAAGGAAGGGCCGCGCCGTGGACGGCCCCCTTGGGACAGCGACAGCAAATCGACCTTCCCGAAACCATCTCCCGCATGGCCCGGAGCGAGCGCAAGCTCCTGGACGCCGACGATCTCTGGGAGCGAGGCATCATCCACCTCCAGCATACCGAGGAGCCCGTAGTCCAGGTGTTCCGCGAGCTACGAACCAAGATCATTCAACAGAACCAAGGACAAAACGGCGTCATTCTT
>WNGC01000395.1_pt1 | contig 25090 bp, 23 predicted proteins | sample 5400051 | NCBI WGS metagenome assembly WNGC01 (sample SAMN13153368, study PRJNA577476) | soil metagenome | isolation source: 20 cm soil or saprolite under grassland replicate 2 | place: USA:California | collected 2016-06-15
TGCACCTGATGCGGTGGCGGATCTGCTGTCGGCCGTGGAGCGCTTCGAGGCGGCGGTCGAGGCGCACGGCGGCGATCTGATGGTTGACGATCTCAAGAGCGCGCAGCCCGATGATCGGCACTTCGTCTTACCACGCCGCGAGTCTGGGGAGGCGGTGCGGGCCTACATCGTCCGGATCGATACCGCCACGATCGCGCTGCGAAAGCACAAGCGCGGGACGGATTAGCGATCCGATGGTCGTGTCGGCGCAGCATTGCCATGGCCCCACAACGCTGCTGCGTGGGCGCGCTATGGCAGCGCCGCTACGTTTTCCAACTCCTTGTAACGGAAGACTCTGCATCCGTGCATGAGGGGGCATAACGCTTGCCTTCCTGGGGATTCGACTTTGTGCCAAGTCCACACTCAAGGAGGGAAGCGTCATGTCGCCCCTAAGATCGCTCGCCGGCGTCACGGCGATTGGAGCGATCGCACTCATCGCCGCGAGCTGCGAGGCAAACCGCCAAGCACTGGCTCCGACCATGGGCGCGCCGCGGTTTCACTTCTTTGTATTTCAGTGTCAACCCCTGAAGATGACCGGTGGGGGCCGCATCGATTACCCGCCGGGCACGGCCGACAAGAATCCTCCCGCCAGCCACGAGTACGAAACGTTCGGTGCGCACGTCATCGCGTCCGGTCAGCTCGATGAGAATGGCGTTTGCGTGGCGGACAAGGGTGCCCTGGAGTGGGTCGACCACCGGCCGGAGATGAACGTCAACGGGTCTCCGCTCAACCTCCACGCCACAGCGGTCACGTTCGCGGAGCTGGCTGTCGACACCGACTGCAGCGATGGCGCCGTGCATTGGGGCGGGAAGCTGCGGGTCCAGAACACCGGGCAAGAGGATTTGGACTTTGAAGTCTGGGACTGTGACAACGGCGAACCGGGCGTCGGCCATGATGGCTTCGCCATCAGAGTCAACGAGCCCATCGACGGGGTGGGGGACTATGCGGTGATGTGTCCCGATCCGGACTTACCGCCGGCGGAGCCGTCGTGCACGCTGACGGGTGGAAACCGGCAGTTCCATCCAACCCACTAGCGAGCCCTGAAGCTCAAGGAGGATACGATGAAAAACGAGAGCATCCGGGCGGCGATCCGCTTCGCGGGACTTGTGCTGCCCCTAACATGGACGTCGGGCTCCCTCGCAGCCCAAATGCGGGCGACTCCGCGGGCTTCGGCCTACGGTGTCTCCGTGAGTACGCCGGCCGTCAATCAGACATCGCCGGCAGCGGTCCTGCCGGCCGGGGAGATGATGGCAACGGATCAGGCGAACGATGTCACGGTCGCGGATTTGGTGTCGGCGCAGAACGCGTTCGCGATCGTGAACGGCGACCTCACGGACGGCTCCGGCGCCGTGAGCACGGCTACGCTTGGTGCCGTAAACATTTTGAATGGGCTGATCACCGCCGATGGCGTCGTCGCCATGGCGAGCAGTACCGCCGAGAACGCCAACGCCGAGGGTTCGAGTCTCGCGAGCCTCGTCGTGAATGGCGTGGCACTCGACGACCCCGCGCCGAACACGCGCGTGAACCTGCCCGGCACCGGATTTGTGGTGCTGAACGAGCAGATTCCGACGAGCGGCGGCATTACCGTCAACATGATTCACGTGGTATTGCAGCAACCGGTGCTCAATCTGTTCGGTGGCGTAATCGGCTACCAGACGATTGGGAACATCATCGTGGGGTCCGCCACCAGTAGCGTGTACTAGGCGGCGGTCACATGCCGGACGACGTGTCACTCGTGCGTCGTCCGGCCTTCACGAGCTGGGCCATGCGGCGGACGGCTTCTTCCATGCCCCAAAACACCGCGTTGCTCACGATCGAGTGGCCGATGTTGAGCTCTTCGATCTCGGGGATGGCGGCGACGGGCTGGACATTCTGATAGGTGAGGCCGTGGCCTGCATGAACTGCGAGCCCTAGCTGTTTTGCATGCGCGGCGGCGCGCTGTAGCTCTTTCAACGCGGCATCGCTGCGTCGCCAGCCGTGGGCGTAACGTCCCGTGTGCAGTTCGATGGCGGGGACGCCGAGCGCGCGCGCGACATCGATCGTCTTCAATGACGGATCAATAAACAGGCTGACCCGGATTCCTGCCTCTTGGAGCTTGGCAATCGCCGCCTGCAGCCGGCGATCTCCTTTCCGCAGGGCGAGTCCTCCCTCGGTCGTGATCTCCTGCCGCTTTTCCGGCACCAGCGTCGCCTGGAAGGGTTTGATGCGTGTGGCGAGCCGGACGATATCGGCGTTTGCGCCCAGCTCGAGATTGAGCACGGTGCGCACGCTGCGCGCGAGTGCGCGGACGTCGGCGTCCTGAATGTGGCGGCGGTCCTCGCGCAGATGCACCGTGATCCCATCGGCGCCGCCCCGTTCGGCGGCGGCCGCCGCCGGGACGGGGTCGGGCTCGTCGGTCTTGCGCGCTTCGCGAATCGTTGCGACGTGATCAATGTTGACGTAGAGACGCATGGTGTCTTACCTTCGGGTCACCTCGACCACAGGTCGTGTCTCGTGAAGCGACGGCTCGCACTTGCGCTCTTCTGGCTTGCTGGCAGCGCCTGCGGCCACAACCCCGGCCTGGGCACGCCGGTCCCGCAGTCGATGAACGAGTCGATCAGCCAGTTCCTCACGGCCGTGAAAGCCAACGATCAGAAACGTATGGGTGAGCTGTGGGGCACGGAGCGTGGGCCCGCGGTGAACAATATGAACTCCCGCGCGCTGCAGCAGCGGCTCACGGTGATCCAGAAGTATCTGGATAATTCCGGGTATCGGATCATCGAAGGCCCGCTGCTGGTTCCGGGGCACGACGACCGGCGGACGTATCGCGTGGAGCTGCAGCGCAGCAATTGCAACCATGTGTTGCCGATCGAGGTGGTGCGCACACACAGCGGCGGTTGGTTGGTGTACGACGTGCATCTCGAGAGTGCCGGCAATCCGACGGGGCGGTGTCCACCGGAGACGACGGGAACCAAGCCCTGATAGTGGGCGTTGCACACCTACTCGGTGAGCTCCAACAGAATGCCGTTCGTGGACTTGGGGTGCAGAAAAGCGATTCGCCGTCCGCCGGCTCCGCGCCGGGGCGTCTCATCGATCAGTTGGTAGCCCGCCGCGCGGGCCAGCGCGAGCGTGGCGTCCAGGTCCGAGACGCGGTAGCAGATGTGATGGATGCCCGGCCCGCGTTTGGCGATGAATTTCGCCACGGGACTCGCGGGATCTTTCGGCTCGAGCAGCTCGACCGCGCTGTCGCCGAACGGCAGGCTGACGATCGTGGCGCCATCGGCCGACTCCGGCTGTCCCGGGGCGAGTCCCAGGACGTCGCGGTAAAAACGCAGCGCGTCGGAGATCTTGGTGACCGCGATGCCGACGTGCGCAACCGACGGGTTCATAGAAAAGCAAGCTAACGTTTATCGAGGGAGCGTGTAGGGTTATGGAAGACGTGAAGCATCCCGCCGCCATCACGGACGCCACATTCCAGGCGGAAGTCGAGCAGCACAAGGGGCTCGCCGTCGTGGACTTTTGGGCGACCTGGTGCGGGCCGTGCCACATGGTCGCGCCGATCATGGATCAGTTGGCCGGCAAGTACAATGGCAGGGTGAAAATCGTGAAAGTGGACGTGGACGCCAATCAGGCGACGGCGATGCGCTTTAACGTCCGCTCGATTCCGAGTATTCTATTCTTCAAGGACGGACGTCACGTGGATACCCTGGTGGGGGCCTATCCGTCGCAGGCGTTCGAGCAAAAGATCGAACAGCACCTGTCGTAGCTTCCTCCGCGGAGGATGATGCGCGCGAGCACCGCTCGCCTGACGAATTCGCCGGTTCGCCTCGCGGATCTGCAGTTTCCGCAGGTCAGCCGGCTTATTCATCGCACCCGGCTCGCGTTCATTCATCTCGAGAATTTGCTGGCGTACGCCAAGCGCGACCGCGACGGGCGCATCGACGGCTATCTCGCGGCGCATCTCCCGGATGAATGTGTGCTGCTGTTTTTCCGCAAAGGCGAGGCGGTCAACGCCGCCTCGCTCTCCACCGCCGGACGTCAAGTCATCACGATCACCGATGCGTTGAAACGCATGCGCACCGAAGTCGAGCGCGGCGACCTGGAGTATTGTGCCGCGCCCATGGAACAGCTGGCGTGGATGTACACATCCTGCGCCGGCGGCTATCAGGCGCGCGTCATTGACGTCAATCAACCGGAGAAATTCTTTCCGGTGTTGCAGCAGGAGAAGGTGACTGGGGTGCTGGAACTGATTTCCAACGGCCGGGTCTCCTATCTCAAATTCGATCACGGGAAGTACCTGACCGGGCATTTCTGCGACAAGCCGGAGAACCTGTCACCTGCCCGCTACCTCGAGTCACTCTTCGACCCCGGCCCGGGGGGCGCGCCGGCGATGTCCGCGGGAACGTTTGCGGGAGCCGACGACCTGCCCGCGCAGGCGGCGACGGCACTGGTCAACACCTATCGCGAGCTCTATTGGCGGATCGTGGACGCGGTAGAACGAGAATTTCCCGGCGAGGCGAAGCGCCGCGCGCAAAAGGTGACCGCGGCCATCGTCGATACGCATCAGGCGCTCGCGCTGCTCAGCGTCCCGCGCGGCACGGACACCCCCGATGGCGTCGTGCGGCCCGAGGAGTTGTCGAGTGCGTTGACGGACTGGGCGCTCCAGCTGCTCGAGGGCGCGGAGGTGATGATGCCGGGAACAGCCACCAAGGTGCTGAAGGATGCGACGCGCGAGCATCGCTACGTGCTGCAGGCCGCCGGCTTTTACGGCAAACTCCCCTGGCGGGTGACGTGGTGACGTGGCCGGCACCCTCTACGTGGTTGCGACGCCCCTCGGAAACCTCGGCGACCTCTCGCCGCGCGCCGCCGACACACTGAAACGCGTGGCGGTGGTCGCCGCCGAGGACACGCGTCATAGCAAACCGCTCCTCCATCACGCCGGCTCGAAAGCCGAGCTGATCAGCTTCCACGAGCACTCCTCGGATCGCGCCCGCGAGCGCATCCTGCGCATCCTTACAGATGGGCGAGACGTCGCCCTCATCACCGATGCCGGCACGCCGGCCATCAGCGATCCGGGGGTGGCACTCGTGGCTGCGGCGCGAGCGCGAGGGATTCAGGTCGTCACGATTCCTGGTCCGAATGCAGTCGCGGCCAGTGTCGCCGTATCAGGGATCAGTGGTGACCGCTATTTGTTTCTCGGATTTCTCCCCCGCAAAGGGAGCGACCGCCGCCGTTTCCTTTTGACCGCCGCCCAAAGTGAATGGACCGTCGTGATCTTCGAGGCCCCCAATCGCGTCACGCAACTGCTCGCCGATCTCCTCGAGGTTTGTGGTCCGGAACGCCGGGTCGCCGTCTCTCGGGAGTTGACCAAAGTGTTTGAGGAAACGCGTGCGGGGACGTTGCAGGAATTGTCAGAGCACTATGCTGATGCCCCCGTCCGAGGTGAGGTTACGGTAGTGCTGTCCGGGACGGGCAAGGAGCGGGTCGAGGATCGGCCGCCCGATCCGGCTGGACGCGCCAAGGCTCTGCTCGCTGAAGGAATGTCACGCAAGGATGTAGCTGATCGTTTGGTGGAGGAGACAGGAATTTCCCGAAACAGTGCATATCGATTGGTCAACGAACTATGAAATCGTTTCTCCTGGTTCTAGTGCTGTTTTTCGCACCACGCACGACGCACGACGCACCACGCACGTCTTTAACCATCGGCCGCCTCCACTACGACGGCGGCGGCGACTGGTACGCGAACCCGTCGAGCCTCCCCAATCTGCTGGCCGCGTTGCGCGCGCGCACGACCCTCCCCGTCGCAGACCGCGAGCGGGTCGTGACCCTGACCGGGCCGGAGCTCTGGGACGTCCCTTACATCTATATGACGGGCCATGGGAACGTGCACTTCTCCGATGTCGAGCTGCGCACCCTGCGCCGCTATCTGGAGCAGGGCGGCTTCCTGCACGCCGATGACAATTACGGGATGGACAAATCCTTCCGACGGGAGATCGCGCGCGTTTTTCCGGACCACCCGATGGTGGAAGTGCCGTTGACGCACCCGATTTACAACCTGGTTTACTCGTTTCCGAAGGGCATTCCCAAGATCCACGAGCACGACGGCCTGCCCGCCCAGGGATTCGGTGTTTTTTTGGGGGACCGCCTTGTCGTATACTATTCCTACCAGTCCGACCTTGGGGACGGATGGGAAGACTCGACGGTGCATCATGATCCTCCAGAGCTGCACGAGGCGGCGTTGCGCATGGGCGTGAACCTGTTCACCTACGCCGTAAGCGGGACGAAATGACCGAGACAGGGCGCCGGCTGCGTCGTCTGGGGGCTCCCCACGTTCGCGCGCGCGCGCTCGCCGTGGTGCTGGGTGGCCTCGGCGCGGCGCTGGCCGCCGCCGCACTCGGCCTCGCGCTGGCGCCCGCCGTCTCGGGAGTGACGCTCGCGTGGGCGCTCGTCGTCGCGAGCGCCGCCGGCGCGATCTGGGCGCTGCGGTGGACGCGGCGAGCGGCGGCGGCGCCCGTGTTGGCGAGGCTCATCGAACGGGGGGGGCGGGGGGCGCGGGGGGGAAGCATCGTCGGAGTCGTAAGCCCCACCGCTGCCAAAGGTGCCGGATCGAGCCCCGCGCTGCTGCTCGCTGCCGATACGCGCGCCGCCGCCGCGGTTTCGCTCGCCGCGCCGAGCGTAAGCGGCGTGTTGCGGCGGGCGACTTACCGACACGTGGCGGCCGGCGCCGGTGTCGCACTCATGGGCGGGCTCCTCTTTTTCGCCGGTTCGCCGGCGTCGGGTCGCGCCGCGGCGTTCTGGCACCCGCTGCGCACCTGGCGCGACGCGCGGGCGCCTGTGCGGCTGGTCGTTGATCGCCGAACCGTACGTCGCGGAGGCAGTGTGACCGCCACCATCACGGTGCCTGGCGCCACACGCGTGACGCTCTGGACCCGCGGACCGGGTGAGCCGTGGAGAGCCAGGCTCCTGTCGCTCGATGCGGACGGTCACGTCGTCCATCACGTCGGGCCGATCGAGTCCGATCTGTACCTCAAGGCCGCGAGCGGCGGACGTTCGAGTGGCGAAATCAAGGTCGATGTGGCGCTGCCCGCCTTTCTGGCGGATCTGGGTCTGACGGCGCGCTTTCCTTCATATCTGGGCCGCTCCGACGAGCCGCTGCTGGTCGGCGGCGACGTGATTCCGCTGCCCGCGGGGACGACGGTGCTCACCAGCGGCACGGCGAGTGTGCCGCTCGCGGGCGCCGCCTGGACGCTCGCCGCGCGCGTCGAGCCGTTGCGCGTAGCCGGAACGCGCATCGAGGGCCGCTTTATGCCTACGGTCAGCGGCACATGGCGGCTCGAGGCGCGGAGCAGTGACGGCTCGCCGTTCGAAGGCGCCACGCCTGAGCTGCAGGTCCTGATCGTGCCCGATTCCGCACCCGTCGTCACCGTACCTGTGCCAGGACGCGACACGACGTTGCCGATTTCTCTGCATCAGCAGCTCGTCGCCGATGTGCGTGATGATCATGGGATCTCGCGCTTGTCGGTTGTGAGCTGGCGCGTGAGTCGCACCGGCCGCATCGGCCAAGCGGTGCGCGAGTCGCTCGATGTCACCGGTGTGGGTGATCGCGCGATCGTGCAGGGGCGGCTCGACGCCGAGCACCGCGGCCTCTTACCCGGCGATACGCTGCGGCTCTACGTCGAAGCGCTCGACAACGCCCCAACGCCTCACGTCGGGCGCAGCGCCGAGATCGCGCTGCGGCTTCCCAGCATGGAAGAGCTCCGTGCACAGGCGCGGGCCGCCGCACAGGCAGTGACGAGCGCGGCCGAGTCGGTCTCCGCCGCGCAGCGAGAGTTGAGCGATCGAACGCGGGATCTTGCCGAGGAACGGAACCGTGATGCCGACGGGCGGGCAGGAGTGCGCCCGGGGGGGAGCAACCAGCAGCAACAAGGCGCGATGTCGTTCCAATCGACGCAGCGCGCCGAAGAGATCGCGCGCGATCAGGCTGCGATGTCGCAGCGTGTCCAAGAGCTGGCGCAGGCTGTAGAGGAGATCGCGCGTGCCGCGCAGGCGGCCGGCTTGGATGACAGCGCGTTCCAGAATCGGTTGCGCGAAGTGCAGGAGCTGCTGCAACGCGCCCTCACGCCGGAGCTCGAGCAGCGGCTGCGCGAGCTGCAGGAGGCGCTCGCGCGTCTCGATCCGGAAGCCACACGGCAGGCGCTGCAACGTCTGGCCGAAGCGCAGCAGCAGCTGCGCCGCGAGCTCGAGCGGAGCGAGGAGCTGTTCAAGCGTGCGGCGATCGAGGGTGAGCTCGCGTCGCTCGCCAAGGACGCCGAGGATCTGCAACGCCGCCAGACCGAATGGACGAAGCAGGACGCGCCGCACCCCGACTCCGCGGCGGCCGCCGCGGAGCGCGAGCTGGCTACGGCCGCCGATTCGCTCGCCCGTGGTGTAGAGCGCGCGGGGCAGACGGTGCCGCTCGCGCAGTCGCAGGCGGCGGCGCGCCGCGCCCAACGGGCCATGCAGGAGGCCGCCGCCGCCGCCAACCAGCGCGACGCGCGCGGCGCTCGGACGTCCGGACAGGAAGCGGCGGACTCGCTGGCGCAGCTGCCTGACGAGCTCCGCCAGCGACGCGACTCACTGACCTCTGCCTGGCGACAGGAGACGCTCGATGCGCTGAATCGCGCGCTGGCCGAAACGGCGGCGCTGGCGCGTCGGCAGCAGGAAGTCGCCGCTGCGCTGCGTGACGGCGCCGCGGATGCCGCGACACGCGCCCGGCAGGGGGCCATCGAGGAGGGCACGCACGCGATCGAACAGGAGATCGGTGCCGCCGCTGGTCGGCATGCGCTCGTGTCGCCGCAGCTCGAGGCGGCTCTCGGCTACGCGCAGAATCAGATGAAACTGGCGCGCGAGCAGCTCGAGCAGGGCGATCCCAATCCCGCCACCGCCGCCCCGTTCGCCGAGCAGGCGCTCGACGCGCTCAACGCCACCGCGCATGCGCTGGTGCGCACGGCGCAGCGGGTCGCCGGCGCGCAGTCGGGGTCGGGATTCCAGGAGGCGATGGAGCAGCTCGCACGCATGGCGCAAGAGCAGCAGGGGATGAATGGTGACGCGCAGGGCCTGTTGCCGATGATGGGCGCGGGCGGTGATGCCATGCAGCGCTTGCGCGAGCTCGCCGGCCGCCAGCGCGCGCTCGCCGAGCAGCTGGAACGCCTCCAGGCGGGCGGTGATGCCAGTGCCGCGGGTGCGCTGGCGCAGGAAGCTCGGGAGCTCGCCCGCCAGCTCGAGGCGGGACGACTCGACGCCCGAACGATCGCGCGCCAGGAACGCCTCTATCGCAAACTGCTCGACGCCGGCCGCAGCCTCCAGGGCGAGGAGCCGGATGAGCAGAAGGATCGGACGAGCCGCTCGGCCAGCGCTGCCGACAGCGTCCACATTCCCGCGGCATTACTCCCTGGTGCAACCGGCACAGGTCCGAAAGTCCGTTACCCGACGTGGGACGAGTTGACGGGACTCACGCCCGAGCAGCGGCGCATGGTCCTCGAGTACTTCCGCCGGTTGAATGAACAGAAGCCGTAGCTGGGCGATCGTCACGAGCCTGGTGCTCGTGTTGTCGGCTGACCCCGGGCGGACCGCCCGGGGTCAGGCAATAGGTCCGGGCTTCGAATTAGAACGCAGCGGCCGCTACGCCGACGCGGCGTCCGTCTATCTCACCACCGTGCGCGGCGATCCGACCAACCTGCCGGCCCTCCTCGGCCTCGAGCGCACGCTCTTCGTCCTCAATCGGATGCCCGAGCTCTTGCCGCTCGTGCAGAACGCGCGCGGGCGGCTGCCCGAGAGTGCGGCACTGCGCAGTCTCGAGCTCCGTGTGTATGCGGCACTGAATCAGCTCGACTCCCTGGAGACGATTGCGCGTCGCTGGGCGGCGACCGCCCCGCAAAGCGAACAGCCCTATCGCGAGTGGGGACAGGCGCTCGCTGATCACCGGATGTGGGACGAAGCGCGACGGGCCTTTCTCGTCGGTCGCCGGACCCTCGGCGGCGACGGCACCCTGGCGATCGAGCTGGCACAGCTCGAGCAACGCACCGGGAATTGGGAAGCGGCCGCTGCGGAGTGGGGCCGCGCCGTAACGCGGTCCCCCGACATCGGCCCCACGGCGGAGAGCCAGCTCGCCGACGCCCCGGCCGCCGTGCACGATCGTGTGGCGCGCGTGCTGACCGCGCCCGGTGTCTCTGCGCGAGCGCGACGGCTGGGGGCGGAACTCTTGCTGACGTGGGGGCAACCGACGGCGGCCTGGGCCGCGATGGAGTCCACGCTTGGCGACAGCGAGACACCGGACGCGCTGCGGCGGTTCGCCGATCTGGCGGGGGTTTTGACGACGGCCGAAGGCCATCGCGCACGCGGAGTGGCGCTGGCGCGCTGGGCCGATCTGGTGCCCTGGCAGCAAGCGTCGCGCGCGCGCGCCGAGGCTGTCCGCGAGCTGCTGGAGGCCGGCGACAAGGTCGCGGCGCGTCGTGTGCTCGAGGGACTGACGACGGATTCCACGGCGCCCGCCGAAGCTCACGCCGTCGCCGAGGCTGCGCTGCTCCAGGTGCTGATCGCCGACGGACAGCTCGACGTCGCGGAGGAACGCCTCACGGCGGCGCGCACGTCCATCACGGCTGACGACCGCGCGGCATTGCGGCTCGCGTTGTCGCAGGCGCGCGTCGCACGCGGCGAGCTGGATCGCGCGGAGACGGTCTTGGGAGAGGACTCCAGTGTTGCGGCAGTCGCGCAGCGCGGCTGGATCGCGCTTTACCGCGGCAATCTGCGAGCGGCGCTGGAGGACTTTCGCCTCGCGGGTCCGTATGCGACCGACCGCGCCGCCGCCACGGAACGCACGGCGATGATGGCGATGCTGCAGCGCATTCCGCAGGGGTCGAGTCCCGAGCTGGGCGCGGCACTGCTCACGCTGGCGCGTGGCGACTCCGTGGCGGCGATCAACGCGCTGCGTCGTGCCGGGGGGAAGTTGCCGGAGCAGGGTGGGCGGCTCGAGGTCCTGTTGCTCGCGGGGCAGGTCGCCGCGGGTAAGGGCGGGGACCAGGCGCAGACGGCGACGGCACTCTTCGATGAAGTCGTCCGCGCCGGCGGTGAAGGGGCCGCCCCCGCGGCCGCGGAGCTCGAATGGGCGCGCCTGCTCGTGCGCCGCGGCCAGAACGCCGAAGCGATTCCGCACCTCGAGCATCTGATCCTGACGTATCCGAGCAGCGCGTTCGTCCCCGAGGCTCGACGTGTGTTGGAGCGCGCGAAGGGCGCGATTCCGAAATCGTGAAGCGGAGAGACTTCGTGCGGACGGTTGGAAGGTTGGGCGGTTGGACGGTGGCCGCTCGATGGCTCAACGTTCCAACTTTCCAACCGTCCAACGTGCCGTCGCTTTTGGTTCCGATGGACGACGCCCAAACCGACCACCTCAAGGCCTACGGTCTGACCTACCGAGCCATCCAGGCCGGCCTCAAGGCGGAGTGGCTGCTCAACTATCGCGGCGGATCGTTTCTGATTCCCGATCTCGACGCGCTGCGGCGCGACGCGGCCCTGAACGGCATTCGGACCGAGCCGGTCGACAGTGCGATGACGGCGGTGCGCGGCGAAATCGAAGCCAACAACATGGACGCGGTCCCGCTCGAGAAGGCGCCGAAGGTCGCCGTGTACGCGCCGCCCAATGCGGCCCCCTGGGACGACGCGGTGACGATGTCGCTGCAGTACGCCGGCATCTCGTTCACGAAAATCTGGGACGCGGAAGTCACGAACGGCTCGCTGAAGGACTTCGACTGGCTGCATTTGCACCACGAAGACTTCACCGGCCAGTACTCGAAGTTCTTCCTCATCTACTCCGGCATGTCCTGGCTCGCCGAGATGGTGCAGCGCAACACGGACATGGCGCGGCGGCTCGGGTTCGCGACCGTTCCCGATCTCAAGAAGGCGGTGGCGCGCGGGATCCGCGGGTACGTCGAGAATGGCGGGTTCCTGTTCGCGATGTGCACGGCCACCGAGACGATCGATCTCGCGCTGGCGGCGGAGAAAGTCGATATGGCGGCGACCTTCGCCGACGGCACTCCGATCGATCCCGATGCCGATGCCAAGCTCGATTGGGCGAAGAGCTTCGCATTCACCGGCGCACATATCGAGACCAATCCGCTGGTCGCCAGTTTTTCGGACATCGACGGCCACCAGGTGAACGGCGGCGCGCGGCGCCAGCCGCTGGGCGCGTTCAAGCTCTTCAATTTCAGCGCCAAGATCGACCCGGTGCCCACCATGCTCGTGCAAAACCACCGCCAGGTGATCCCCGACTTCTACGGTCTCACGACCTCGTTTACGCGAACGCACCTGAAGCCGGGCGTGACGATCCTTGCCGACGAAGAGGGCGCGCCGTGGGTGAAGTACATCCATGGAGATCTGGGGAAGGGGACATGGACCTTCTTTGGCGGTCATGATCCCGAAGATCCGCAGCACCAGATCGGCGACCCGCCGACCGATCTCTCGCTGCATCCGCATTCGCCGGGCTATCGTCTGATCTTGAACAACGTCCTGTTTCCCGCAGCGAAGAAGAAAGAACTCAAGACGTGAGCGTCGAGCGCCTGACGGCGGCCGCGCGCACTCTGCTGCAGGAGGAGATCGCCGCGGCGCACGGGCGCGAAGTGTCGTTCGTCGTGCGCGCCGATCCCAACGGCACGCTGGCGGACGCGCGCGTCGTGGCACGCGGCACGATCGACGCGGTGCTCGCCCTGCCCGGCGTGGCTCAGAAGGGCGAGATGCTGCTCCACAATCATCCCAGCGGCTTGCTCGAGCCCTCGGGCGCCGACCTGCACGTCGCGGCGCGGCTGCACGACGAAGGCGTCGGCTTCGGGATCGTCAACAACGACGTCTCGACACTCTACGTCGTCGTCGAATGCCCCCGCGCGCGCGCCCTCCGGCGTCTCGATGCTCTCGACATCGCCAACCTGCTCACCGAATCCGGACCCGTGGCTCGCGTGCTTGGCACCGCGGCGTTCGAGGATCGCCCCGGCCAGCGTGACATGGCCGCTTACATCGCCGACGTCTACAATGACGGCGGCATTGCGCTGCTCGAAGCCGGGACCGGCGTCGGCAAGTCGTTCGCGTATCTCGTGCCCGCGATCGAGTGGGCGCGCCTCAACGGCGAGCGTACCGTCGTCTCCACGAACACGATCAATCTCCAGGAGCAGCTCGTCGGCAAAGACCTGCCGATCCTGTCGCGCGCGTTTTCGACAGGCGATCGGACAGTCACGTTTGCCCTGCTCAAGGGGTGGCGGAACTATCTCTGCCTCTCGCGCCTGGAGCAGGCGCGCGCGGGGCAGGAGTCGCTGTTTGACGACGGGCGCGGGGCCGAGCTCGAGGCGATTGCGGGCTGGGCGTCGCGCACCGCGGACGGCAGTCTGTCGGATCTGGTCGAAGAGCCGTCCAATGACGTGTGGGACGCGGTGGCGGCCGAGTCGGATTTGTGCACACGTCTCAAGTGCCCGCATTTCGATCGCTGCTTCGTGTTTGCGGCGAGACGCCGAGCTGCTGAAGCCGACGTCGTGGTCGTCAATCACCACCTGCTGGCGTCCGACCTCGCGGTGCGCATCGCCTCCGACAACTGGCAAGAAGCGGCCGTGCTGCCGCCGTACCGTCGCCTGGTGCTCGACGAAGCGCACCATCTCGAAGACGTCGCAGCGCAGCATCTCGGGATGCAGGTCAGCATGCTGGGTGTCCAGCGGTTGCTGGGCCGGCTCGAGCGCAACGGTCGCGGGCTGCTCCCAACGCTGGCGGCGGAGCTCAGCAGTCATGACGACCTGCTCGGCGCGGCGAGCCGCGACCTGCTCGGGCGCACGGTCCTCGACGCGCTGAGCGCCGCGCGCCGGTGGGCCGACGAGCTGTTCGGGCGCCTCGCGCGCCGCTTGGATACAGAACCGGCCGCCGCGCCGGTCCTGCGACTCACCGATGCGTTCGCGGGCGACACCGTGTGGCGCGAAGGACTCGACGTCGCCCTGGACAATCTGCTCATCGCGTTCAGCAAGCTGCGCGAGGGCGTCGAAACGATCGCCGACCGGCTGTCGATCGACGATCCCGCGGAGATGCGCACCCGGCTCATCGGCGAGCTGCGCGGGGTCGTACGACGGCTCGACAGCGCGGCGGAGGGACTGAAAGCGACGTTGCAGCCGGTCGGTTATCGGCCGCCCGCCGGAGCGGCCGTGCGTTGGATGGAACGGCGCGGTCGACGTACGCCGAACCTCACGCTGTCCGCCGTACCGCTCGATCTCGCGCCCGTGCTCAAGGAAGCGCTGTTCGATCGCGTCGAGACGGTCATCCTGACGAGCGCCACACTGGCGGCCGGCGGCGAATTCACGTTCCTCGAAGAGCGGCTTGGCCTCTCGCTGCCGCCATCGCGCGTGACGATACGGGAGATCCTGCCCTCGCCGTTCGATTTCGGCGCGCAATGCGTGTTTGGGATCCCGACCGACATCCCCGAGCCGCGCGACGACGAGTCCGGCCACGGGGCAGCCGTCGCGCGGGTGCTGCTCGAGCTGGCCCACGCGTCCGACGGCGGGATCTTTGCCCTGTTCACGAGCCACGGCCAGCTGCGCCGCACGGCCGACGCGATCCGTGGCTCCGTCGCTGCGCGCTGGCCGCTGTTGGTGCAGGGCGAGGGGCAACGCGACCAGCTGCTGCGCCGCTTTCGCGATGCGGGGTCGGCGATTCTGCTCGGAACGGACTCGTTCTGGGAAGGTGTGGACGTCCCCGGACGGGCGCTGCGGGTGCTGATACTGGCCAAGCTTCCTTTCAAAGTGCCCAGCGAGCCGCTAACCGCCGCGCGGCTGGAGCGTCTCACCGCAGCGGGCGTGGACGGCTTCACCCACTATCTCGTTCCGCTTGCGGCCCTCAAGTTGAAACAGGGCTTCGGCAGGCTGATACGAACCAAATCGGATGTCGGCGCGGTTGTCCTATTGGATCGGCGGATCGTCACGAAGCGGTATGGCGCGAGCATGCTGGAAGGGCTGCCCCCCGCCTCGAAGTCCATCGGCAACTGGCTGGATGTCCGGCGCGAAGTGGAGGAATTCTTCGCGATGCACAGCATCGGCACGTCGCTTTCTTGGAGCTAGATTAGAGCCATCGGCCATCGGCCATCAGTGCCGCCTGCTGATGGCTGAAGGCAGATGGCCTCTCACCAGACGCGACGGAGAGTTTGGCTTGACTGGATTCAGCAGGCGCGTCGGAGCATTACCCACATATCCGATGGCCGAGTTGCCGGCGATCAAGCGCCGGTTGATCGAGCAGGGCGTGGATCTCATCGATGTCGGAGCGGGGGATGCCGATTTTCCGCCGCCCGAGGTCGCGGTCAAGGCGCTGACGCGCGCGCTGCAGGACCCGGCGATGAGCCGCTATGCATTTCAGCTCGGCCTGCCGGCGTTCCGCGAGGCTGCGGCGGCATACATGCAGCGGCGCTTCGGCGTCTCGGTCGATCCCTTCAAGGAGCTGCATCCGTTGCTCGGCTCCAAGGAGGGCATCGCGCACCTTGCGACCGCGGTGCTGAATCCGGGCGACGTCGCCATCGTGCCGGTGCCAGGGTACGCCGTCTATCATGGCGGAACCGTACTCGCCGACGCCGAGCCGTATCTCTACAACCTGACGCCGCGTAACGATTTCCTGCTCGAGCTGGACGGGATCCCGGCCGACGTATTGAAGCGCGCCAGACTCGTCTACCTGAACTATCCGAATAACCCCACAGCCGCCGTTGCGCCGCGCGAGTATTTGGAACGCGTCATCGCGGCGTGTCGGACGCACGACCTCGTTCTCGCGTACGACAATCCGTACTGTGAGATCACGTTCGACGGCTACGTCGCGCCGTCGATTTTCGAGATCCCCGGGGCGATGGACGTGGCCGTGGAGTTTCATTCACTTTCCAAGAGCTTCTGCATGACGGGCTGGCGGCTCGGCTGGGCCGTGGGGCGTGCGGACCGGATCGCGGCGCTGGCGCGCGTCAAGAACTACGTAGACACCGGCGCGTTCCTGGCGGTGCAGGCTGCCGGCGCCGAAGTGATGAAGCAGGCCGAGCGGATCGCGTCGGGCTATGCGGCACAATTCAAAGAGCGGCGCGATGCGATTCTGCCGGCGCTGCGCGCCAATGGATTCGAGGTCGAGACCCCGCGGGCGACGCTGTACGTGTGGATACCGTTGCCGGACGGACTCGCGTCGGCCGCATTCCAGAAGCGCGCGCTCGAGGACGTCGGCGTGGTGACATTGCCGGGGAGTGCGTTTGGTGCGGGTGCGGAAGGATTCTTCCGCATCGCGTTGACCGTGCCAACGCCTCGGCTCATCGAAGCGACTGAACGACTGGGAAAGGTCCTCGCCACTGTTTGACCGTCAAGTAGCGCGACTGCCGATCGGCCGAACGTGGCTGATCACCGCGGCGATTCACGTGATCGCCGTCATGCTGATCTTCACGGTTGACTGGGAGGTGCCGTGGCGCAAGACGACGTACGTCGTGATGGGGCCGGAGCCAGCTGGTAATTCGATCGTGTACCTGCCGGGCACGCGCGAAGCGCGTGCCAAGAGGCCGACGGTTCGGACGACACGGCGCGAGACTCCGCCACCGCCTGTCGCCGCCCCTTCGCCGCCCGATACGGCACCAACCATGCCGGCGTATGATCCGAATGCGAGCCGCGTGGTGCCAGCTCCTCAGGTCGGCGACGGCCGGCTGTGGGTGAGCCCCCGGCCCGGACTGCCGGCGGGGGTGGCGGACGCCATCTACGGCGATACCGCCGCGCAGCGCACCGCGGCGGTCCAGCGACTCAAGGCGATGGTGGATTCTCTCAATCAGATCCTCGACCAGGAGCAGCGTGAGCGCCGGCGTCCGTCGTGGACGATCGGCGGCACGCCGAACAAACCGGAGTGGGGCATCGACTCGGCGTACATCCATGTCGCGGGGGTCAAGATTCCGACGGCGGTGCTGGCGTTGCTGGGCAACATGCTGCCGCAGGGCAATTTCGATGAGGCGATGCGGCAGCGTCAGCTCGACTACATGCGCTCGGACATCATGCAGGCGGCGGCGCGCGCGCAGTCGCTGGCGCAATTTCGCCGCTACGTGCGCGAGCTGCGCGAGCGCAAGCAAGCCGAGCGCGACGCCGATGAGCGGCGCCGGGCGCAGGATACGGTCAAAGCGGTTCCTTAGGTGAAGTAGCGCTCCGACCAGCCCACCGTGAACTCTCCACCGCACGCGTCACAGCGTAACGTCGCGACACGTTCGACCAGTGGCGCGCGGGCGCTGCACCCAGGGCACACCCCGTAGCGCGATCCCCAGCTGAACGGGATGTCGACTGCGTCTCGAGGCAGCGAGACGACGGTCCACCGGTCTGGTCGAGCGGACTCGACTTGCAGCACTGCCAGCGGGACCGTGACGTCCCGGTGTTCTACTTCCACGACGGCGTCGGTGAGATTGGATCGAAGCACCCGATACCACGCGCCGCGGCGCAGGCGGTAGTTCAGGTCAGGTTTGATGCGCGCCCATTGCTCGAGCCCAGACATTGTCAGATCCTCCCGCAGGGTGGGGCGCGCTTGCCCTGCCGTACCATCTATGCGAATCTCCAACCGTCCCGTCAAGCGCCGAACCCAGCTGCCGAGAGCCAAGCCATTTCGACACAAACGCTTGCCTCCGCGGAGGCTACGAGAAAAACGTTGCGAAGACTCCTCGCCACTGTTCCGATCCTGACCCTCGTCACCGGACTCAGAGCGCAGTCCCTCGACCGCGCTGAACAGCGCCTGCGCGCCATCGTCGCGCAGCACCTCCCGGGCACGGACGCCACCATCGTGCTCCGCGACGAGTGTCCCGCGATGTCGCCCACGCCGGGCAACGCGAGGCTGCTCGGGGTCTACGATTCCGCAAGATGCTGACGATGCAGACGGAGCGGCGCGGCCTTGCTGCTGTACCGGTTTGGGAAGCGGCCGGCATCGCAGTTCGCGCGGCAGGCGGCAGGAGCCAATTGAAGCCGGCTTCGTTACCGTCGGCTGAAGCCGCGGCTCGGCCAATACGCGCGCCCTTAAAGGGCGCCCGCCTACGCCGAGCCGGTCCTTCAGGACACGGGAAACGAACGTGGCGACTGCTCTGCCTTGCTTTCATCGCGACCGCTCCACCTCTCACAGCGCAAGACACCGCGACATCGCGCATCGTCCTTCGCGCCACAACCGTCCTCGACGGTCGCGGCGGCACCCAGCACAACGTCGACATCGTAGTCGTGGGAAGTCGCATCGTGCGCATCGCCCCGCGCGGACCTGTGCCGGCCGGTGCGCGGCTCGTGGACTTGGGCGACCGTACCGTCCTCCCGGGACTGATCGACGCGCACGCCCACCCCGTCTGGTACTTCAACCGGAAGAACCGGCTCCATACATCCGACGACGGCGACACGCCCGCGCAGTCTGCGCTCGCGGCGGCGGCCAACGCGTACGCTACGCTCATGGCCGGTTTCACGACGATTCAGAGCGTGGGATCGCGCAGCGACGCGGACCTGCGCGACTGGATCGCGACGCAGGGGTTACCGGGACCGCGCATGCTCACCTCGCTCGACCCCTTGACCGATCGCAGCCTCAGCCCCGACTCGCTGCGCGCGCTCGTCCGCCAGCGCAAGGCCCAGGGGGCCGACCTCATCAAGATCTTCGCATCGGCGAGCATCCGCGAAGGCGGGCAGCAGACGATGTCCGACTCGCAGCTCGTCGCGATGTGCGGCGAGGCCAAAGCGCTCGGCCTCCGCACGCTGGTGCACGCCCACAGCGCGGCGGCGGTCCGCGCCGCGACGCTCGCCGGTTGCACCGAGGTCGAGCACGGCATCTTCGTGACGCAGGAGGTGCTCTCGCTGATGGCCGCGCGCGCGACGTACTTCGATCCACAATGCGCGCTCGTGTTCCGCAACTACCTCGACAACCGCTCGCGTTACCTGGGGATCGGCAACTATACCGACTCCGGCTTCGCGGCGATGGAGCGCGCGTTGCCGCTCGCGGCCGCGGATATTCGCATGGCGCTCGCGACGCCTGGGCTGAAGGTGGTCTACGGCACTGACGCCGTCGCCGGAGCGGACGGCCATAACGCCGAGGATCTGATTTGCCGGGTCGAGCGGGCTGGGGAGGCGCCGATGCACGCGATTATGGCGGCGACGTCACTCAACGCCGAAGCAATGGGGCTTGGGACCCTAATCGGCGCGATCGCGCCGGGGCTCGAGGCCGACATCATCGCGGTGGATGGCGATCCACAGCGCGACATCACGGCGCTGCGGCGCGTGAGTTTTGTGATGAAATCAGGAAGGATCGTCCGGTATTAGCTGTAGGGGCGCAGCATGCTGCGCCCCTACCGTCGTATCTGCTGCTACTGCTTGACCAACGTTCCGCGAATCTCCCCGCCAGGGTTTTTCTTCGTGTGAATGTTCACATACGCTCGACCAGCCCGCATGATCGCAAAGATAGAATCCAATGCGCCCGCCGGAGCCGAGGAGCCGATTGTGGCTGTTCCTGTAAACCCCTTGCCTGTGGCAGGGGGAGCGAAGTTCACTTGAACGTTGCCCGCCGATGAGTCCGCGGCACGACGATGGATATGGCCCAACGTAATGCTGTCAATCGGTGAATCGATTATGACTTCCCAGCTGACCACACTATCGCTCAGGACGGTGACGACCGCATGGCCGGTCGCTGTGGTGGTGACCGGTGTTGGTGCTTCGTTTGCACCATTGAGCGTGGCAGTGTAGACCTCGAGACCGGTGGGGATTCCCGTCGAGTTGTCGGAGCAGCTACCGACTAGTGCGACTGCCGCGAGCATCGTCAGCATGCGCGTTATACGCATCGCATCCTCCTTTAACAGTTTTCGCATGTGAAACTACGCAAAGTCTTGAGGCCGGACCCGGCCCTCCTTTCAGACGCCTGAGGGTTATTGGACGATGACCTTCGCTGTCATGAACGCATGCGGTGTGCAGTGGTAGGGAAACGCACCCTGCGCCGCGAACTTGAACGAGAAGCGATCTCCCGGGCTGAGATCGGGTGAGTCCCAGACACCGGTGTTGGACGTCGTCGTGTGCGGCTCGGTGCCGTTGGGCTCGCAGTTCACCCAGGTGACGGTCGCACCGACGGGCACCGCGATGGAATCGGAATGAAAACCGAAATTCTGGATCGCGACGATATAGTGCATCGAGTCGATGACCGAGACGGGCACAGTGCACTCCGCCGCCGGGTTGACCGAGGGCCCCGCGCCGCGGTCGGAGAAGCACGCCAGCAACAAGGCACTGCCCACGACGGCAGCGGTGAGCAGAGCGAGCGCTTTACGCGTTGGAGTCATGGGTCACCTCACCACCACGACGGCTTTCATGAACGGATGCGGCGTGCAGTGGAAGGCGAACTCGCCCGCCTGCGTGAATGTGTGACTCCAGCTCCTTCCCGGCTCGACGGGTCCCGAATCCCACGAGCCGTCATCAGCCGAGATCGTATGCACGAGCTGATCGTTGTTGGTCCAGCGCACTGTCGTCCCCGCAGCGATCTCGAGGCGGTTTGGCGCAAAGGTCATCGTTCGCATTTCAGCTTTTGCCGCCCCTTCGCCGCCCCCCGCCGCCGCCTCACTCGCCGCCGTTTTACTTCGCCGCCCGAAGTATCGGCTCAACGTGAACGGAATCGTGAACTCAAACCCCCCGCGAACTCTGTCGATGCCCCGCGAGGCACCTTGGAGCGTCGCGGTGTTCGTGTTGGTGACTTGCAGCGACAGCGTGTGTGGAGAGTAGGGAATCGCGACCTGCAGGCCGGCGCCCCAGGCGATCTCTTCGGCCGGAATCGCACCGATCTTGGGGCGGCGGTCGATCAGCGTCGCGGCGTCGCCGGCCAGCGCGAACCAACGGTTCAGTCGCAGGACCGCGCCGCCGCCGACTGCGTAGCGCGTGGTGTCGCGGTGGTAGCCGTTGGAGAAGAGCCGTCCCACCGCCATCAGCCGCAGCCGGCCGACGGTTCGCGCTGCGGTCAGCTCGGCGTCGGCGCTCGCGGCCGCCTGGTTGTAGCCCGCCTGGAGTGCCATCCCGTGGCGCGCGTACCGCCCGAAGACCTCCCACTCATTCGGGAACGCTGCGCCGCCGATATCGGAAGACGTCGCGTAGTTGAAGCCGATGAGGAGTGGGAGAGGAAGCTGGTAGCTGAGGAGAAACGTCGGAGAATTCGAGACCTTTCGGAGTGGGGCAGAGCTCACTCCGAATCGGTGGACAAAGTTGAACTGCAATGTGCCGCGCGCGCCGAGCCAGCCGCCGGAGAGATTGGGCGGCCGCTCGAGGACGGACTGGCACGAGGCTACATCGGCGACTCCAACAGACAGGGCGCAGGTGACGCACCCTGCGATCGCACCAAACAGGCGCAAGCGAGCCTCCTCATGAGAGAGACGCAGCCTCGAGGCGGTGCAGCGCCGCCTCTTTGCCGACGACCGACAGCAGCTCGTTCACAGGTTCCGACACCGTTCCACCGGTCAACGCGATCCGGATTGGTTGAAAGATTTTCCCCGCTGCCACATTGCGCTCATCCGCCAAATCGCGCAACACCTGCTCGAGACCCTGTGGCGTCCAGTGGGGTGCATTTTTCAACGCGATCACGCTGGCCGCGAGCGCCGCGTGATACCCCGTCGGATCCTTGGCGATTTCTTTTTGCGCCTTCTCGTCGAGCTGCACCAATTTGCCGTCGAGCCGTACGGCGACCTGCCGGGCGATATCGAGCGTCGTGCGCGAGCGGGTCTTTACGACGGCGATCGCCTGCAGCACCGCATCCTTCTTGCCGTCGACGCCGAGCTGCGCCAGCTCCGGTTGCACGAGCGGATACAGCTCCTCAGCGGATTTCGCCGAGAGGTATTGCCCATTCATCCACTCGAGTTTTGTCGTATCGAAGACGGCCGGCTTTTTCAAAATGCCGTCGAGCGAGAAGAGGCTCAGCAATTCCTCTTTGCTCATGATCTCGCGATCGCCGCCCGGACTCCATCCAAGCAACGCGAGAAAGTTACGCATTGCCTCTGGGAGAATACCTAGGTGTTGGTAGTCTCCGACAGCGGTCGCGCCATGTCGCTTGGAGAGTTTTTTCCCGTCGGGTCCGTGGATCATCGGCACGTGACCAAAAATTGGGGTCACAGCACCGAGCGCCCGATAGACCGCGAGCTGTTTGGGGGTGTTGGAAATGTGATCGTCGCCGCGGATCACGTGGGTGACGTGCATGTCGATGTCGTCGACGACCACGGCAAAGTTGTACAACGGGGAACGATCCGACCGCAAAATCACAAAATCGCGAATATCCTCACCTTTGAAACTGATGCGCCCGTGCACCGCATCCTCCCACGACAGCTCACCCGGTGGGACGCGCAGCCGGATCGCGTCCTCCTCCATATAGGCCTTTCCTTGCTTGAGGAGCTGATCGGCGACCTGCTGGTGGCGGGCGAGGCGCGCTCCCTGGAAGATTGGGGGCTCGTCCCAATCGAGGCCGAGCCAGGTGAGGCCGTCCAGGATGACCTTGGTGTTTTCGTCGGTGGAACGCGCCTTGTCGGTATCCTCGATGCGGAGCAGGAACTTGCCGCCCTTTTTGCGGGCGAAAAGCCAGTTGAACAGGGCGGTGCGGGCGCCGCCGACGTGGAGGTAGCCGGTCGGCGATGGCGCGAAGCGGACGCGGACAGTCACGGACTCAACCTGCTTTCCGACACGCAGTTAAAACCAAGATAGTGTAGCCATTCGCTCCGTGCGACGACCAACTCTCTTGAGGCGCCGCCGCGGTGCTCTTGACTGTGCTGCGTGGGCGCGGCACACTCTCCCGAGCGATCCGTCCAAGGGGGGCGAAATAGCTCGACGCGCGGAACTCCGGACCCAACGGCGCATCCTCGACAGCGAGGCCGAGGGTGTCAAGTCGCGCGGCTCGCTTCAGGCCGACATCATCATCGCGAACGCCCCGGACCCGGTGTTCGTGTCCGACCTCGAAGGCAAGATCCTCCAGGCCAACGACGCGGTTTCCCAGCTGCTCGGATTCCGCCAGGACGAGGTGCTCGAGCAGTCGCTCTCGCGCTTCATCAGCCCCGAGGAAACTCGGGAATTCACGGCAGCGCTGCGCGAAGTGGTCGAACGGGGCGTCATGCGGAACGTGGTGCTGAACCCTCGCAGTGCGAGCGGTGAGGTCATCCCCACGAGCTTGAACGCCTCCGCCCTGCGCGCCCCGGACGGTCGCGCGATCGGCGTGATCGGCATCCTCCGCGATATGCGGGAGCTGGATAAGGCCCGGGCCTACGCCGAGAGCCTGATCAAGAACGCGCCCGACCCGGTGTTCGTCGCCGATCTCGAAGGCAAGATCCTGCAGGCCAACGACGCGGTTTCCCAGCTGCTCGGGTTCCGCCAAGACGAGCTGCTCGAGCAGTCGCTGTCACGCTTCATCAGCCCCGAGGAGACGCGCGAGTTCACGGCGGCGCTGCGCGAGGTGGTGGAGCGGGGCGTCACCCGCAACGCCCGCCTCAACCCCCGGAGCGCGAGCGGCGAAGTGATCCCCACGACCCTCAACGCCTCCGCCCTGCGCGACCCGGACGGCAAGGTGATCGGGGCCATCGGGATTCTGCGCGACATGCGGGAGTACGAGCAGGTGGTTCGCGATCTGGAGAAGTCCAAGATCGAGCTGCAGGAGAAGATCTTGGATCTCGAGAAGTTCGAGGAAGTGGTCGTCGGCCGCGAGCTGAAGATGATCGCCCTCGAGAAGGAGCTGGAGAACGTCCAGAAACACGTCGGAGGGCTGAGGCCCCGGAGTGCCTGATGGTGATGTCGAGCGCCGTGATCGTGGATCCGAGCGGACTCCGCGCGCAAATCTCGACGCTGGAGCGGCGGCTGCGCAAGCGCGACGAGCAGCGCCGCGCGATGCTCCACATCATGGGCGACCTGAACGAGTCCAACAAGCGCCTCGCCAACCAGCGGAAGGCCATGCTGCACATTCTGGCCGACTACGAGCGCGATCGCCGCCGACTGGCTCGCCAGACGGAGCGGCTCGATAACTCGCGGCGGGCCGTGCTGCACATCCTGCAGGACTCGCACAAAGACAAGCTGCGTCTCGAGGCGAGCCGCAAGGCCATGATCCACATCATGGGGGACCTGCGGGAGACGACGGCTGAGATGCAGCGGCGCGAACAGGAGCTGCGCGACAAACAGGAGCAGCTCGTGCAGGCGGGAAAGCTCGCCACACTCGGCGAGCTCACGACCGGCGTGGCCCACGAGCTCAACAATCCACTCAACAATATCGGCTTGTTCGTGGGCAATGCCGTCGACTTGATCGAGCTCGCGGTGACGGAGAAGGGGCAGATCGTCGGCGAGCTGCACCACGCCATGCAGCAGGTCAACAAGGCTACGGAGATCATTTCGCACCTGCGCACCTTCGGGCGGGCGGCTCCTGTCAGCCGCCAGCCGATCGGGCTGCGAGATGTGATCGAGCGAGCGCTTTCCCTCATGCGGGAACAGCTGCGGCTGCGCGAGATCGAGGTCACAGTCGACCTGGGTCCGGAGGAGCCGGTGGTCGTGGGGAATGCGATCCAGCTGGAGCAGGTCTTCATCAACCTGTTGACCAACGCGCGTGACGCGGTGGCCGAGTCCCCACGCAAGCAGATTCGCATTGCGGCTGCGGCGGGCCGCGGCGCTGTGGAGGTCACCTTGGCCGACAGCGGGCACGGTATTCCGCCCGGGCTGGAGCGGCGCATCTTCGATCCGTTCTTCACCACGAAAGAGGTCGGCAAGGGCACGGGCCTGGGCCTCTCCATCACCTACGGAATCATCAACGAGCACGGCGGCACGATCTCGGTCGTAAGCCCGCCCGGCGAAGGCGCCACGTTCCTCATTCACTTGCCGCTCGCGCCATGATGCCGTTGAGCGTCCTCATCGTCGACGACGACGCGGCCCTGCTGCAGGCGCTGCCCCAGGCGCTGCGGCTGCGGATGGGCGGGGTGACCGTGGAGACCGCCGACTCCGCGGCGGCGGCGCTCGAGCGTATCGCGGCCCAGGACTACGATGCGATCGTCACCGACATCAAGATGCCGGGGATGGACGGTCTGGCGCTC
>WNGC01001984.1_pt1 | contig 25081 bp, 17 predicted proteins | sample 5400051 | NCBI WGS metagenome assembly WNGC01 (sample SAMN13153368, study PRJNA577476) | soil metagenome | isolation source: 20 cm soil or saprolite under grassland replicate 2 | place: USA:California | collected 2016-06-15
GTGGATATCCTGGTGGCGAACGCCGGGATCGGATTCCCCGACCCGATTCTCGAGATCACGGATGACAATTGGGACCGGGTGCTGGGCGTCAACCTGAAGGGGGCGTTCCTCTGCCTGCAGGCGGCGCTCCCCCATATGCTGCCGCGGCGTCAGGGATCGATCGTGCTCGTCTCATCGATCGCCGGCCGGCGCACCAGTCTCACGAACGGCGCGCACTACACCTGCTCGAAGTATGGGCTGATCGGCCTGACCCGGCACCTGGCGGCCGAGCTGGCGGGAACGGGAATCCGCGTCAACTGCGTCTGCCCGGGTCCCGTGGAGACGCCGCTCTTGTGGCGGGTGACGACGCCGGAGCAGCGGACCGAAATGACGCGCAGGACCCCGATCGGAAGGATCGCCCAGCCCGAGGACATCGCGGACGTCGTGGTCTTCGTGGCCGGGCCCGGCGCCCGGCACATGCACGGCGCCGTCCTGGACGTCAACGGCGGCCTGTATTAGGGAGCTACGGCTTCGGCAGGGGCGGCGGCAGCGCCCCGGTGAGGAGCCAGCGGATCTTGGCGCGCAGGTCGTCGGTGTCGACAATCCAGAAGCTCAGCGGCATCTTCATGAGCGCGTCGTCCTGCGTCGCGGGGTGTCCATCGATGGTCTGGGCCGAGACGGCGTCCGACGCGAGATGGTCGATCTCGTGAACCCACCCCAGCAACTGCTCGCTCGTGAGATCGGTGCCGAGTTCGGCCCGGGCGGTGCCGATGATCTGGGGGAGGCGGATCCAGACCCCCGGGCGGTGAACCGTCTGCAGCGCCGCGCGCAGGAACAGCTGCTGGCGCCGGATGCGGCCGATGTCGCCGTCGGGATCGTTTCTGAACCGGAGATACTGCTCCGCGCGCGCGCCGTCCATCACCTGGCTCCCGGGTTGGAGGTCGATGAACAGCCCCTGCTCGACGTCGTGGTAGAGCATCCGTTTCTCCACGAGGACCGGCACCCCGCCGACCAGATCGACCAGGTGGCGCATCGCGGGGATGCTGAAGATGAAGTAATGGGCGACCGGCACGTTGAGCAGCCTCGCCACGGCGGCCCGCGTCCGTCCCACCCCGCCCGTCGCGTACGCGTGCACGAGCTTCGTGTATCCGATCCCTGGGATGACCACTCCGGTATCGCGCGGGATGCCGAGGATGCGGGCCTGGTGGTGGAACGTATCCCACTGCACGACCATGATTGAGTCGGTCCGGTGCAGATCCTGCGTGAGCCCGACGACGAGGAACCGGTCGTCCCCGTGTTCAACCGGCGGCGGGGCCGGCGCGGCCGGCGGGGCCGGGGCCGCGACGGGTGGGGGCGGCGGCGGCGGGGTCTCCTGCGGCTCCGGAAACCACCCGCGCGTCAGCATCCCGCCGAGCAGGCCGAGCAGGAAGAGGCCCAAGACGGTGAGCGCCTCGAGGCCGTATTTCTGCGCCTTGCCCCCGAGCGCCCCGCTGAGCCCCGCCAGGCGGGGCTCCCGCGGGGGACGCGGGTGGCCGGACTCTAGAACCCGTACGACATGGAAATGCGTCATGGCACTGTCGGTGGGACCCCACGGACGGTTAGGTTCGCGCCATCGGCACGAGACGGCGTCGATCCGCGCGGCGGGTACGTGTGCCCGGCCGCCATCGACTCCCTCTCGTGTTATATGCCCAATTACGCTCTGCCTTCGCTGCCGGTTCTCGGGAACCCTTGACGGCGCGCGTGAGCAGGAGGAGGGTTTCCCGCGCGTCTGGAAAGAGTCAGGTGTCCCCGCACACCACGTCAGGGTGAGGAGCGTCGGCATGCCATTCTCTGTGGTTGGACAGTCGGTTCCGCGGGTCGATGGTGAGGAGAAACTCACCGGCCGCACACAGTTCGTCGCGGATCAGGAGATGCGTGGGCTCCTCCACGCCCGCCTCTTCCTGAGTCCGTACGCGCACGCCCGGATTCGGAGGATCCCCGTGGCGGCCGCCCGCGCGGTCCCAGGGGTGGTCGCCGTGCTCACGGCGGACGACCTTCCGTTCGGGGACGCGGTGCCGAACGTGCGGGGCCGATGCCTGCTGGCCCGCGGAGAGGTGCGATTCGCCGGCGATCCGGTGGCGGTGGTCGTGGCGGAGACCGAGGAGGCCGCCGCGGACGGGCTGGAGCGGCTCGCCTCGGGAGCGGAGTTCGATCCGCTTCCGGCGCTGGTGGATCCGGTCGCCGCGGCCGATCCGGGCGCTCCGCTGGTGCAGCCCGGGCTCTCGGGGAAGAGCGCGGAAGCGAGCCTTCACGCCGCGGTCAAGGTCGAGGAAGAGTCGAACGACCAACGGCCCAGCAACGTCGCGAGCCGGGTCCGGTTCGTGCGCGGCGATATCGAACGCGGGCTGCGCGAGTCCGCGCTCGTGGTCGGGCGGACGTTTCGCACGTCGGTCGTGCATCAGGCGTACATCGAACCCCACGCGACGACCGCCGCCTTCGATCCGTCGTCACGGCGGTTGACCGTCTGGACCGCCACCCAGGGGCTGTTCTATTCGCGGGAGAACGTCGCGCAGGTCCTCGGGCTCCCGGAGTCGTCGGTTCGGATCATTCCCATGGCGGTTGGTGGAGGGTTCGGGGCCAAGATCCTGCTCCTGGAGCCCCTGGCCGGCGCCCTGGCGATGCTCCTCGGGCGGCCGGTTCGGGTCGTGCTGACCCGCTCCGATGAGTTCCGCACGGCCACGCCGGCGCCCCAATCGACGCTGGAGGTCCGGCTGGGGGCGCGCCGCGACGGGACGCTCGTGGCCATTCAGGCGCAGCTGCTGTTCGACGCGGGGGCGCTCCCCGGGGCGCCGTTGAACATCGCGGCGCTCATGCTCGGCGGCAACTACCAGGCGCCCCACCTCGACATCCAGGGGCGGGAGATCCTGACGCACAAGGCGCCGATCGGCGCCTACCGGGCGCCCGGAGCACCGCAGGCGGCATTCGCGCTGGAGTCCGTGCTCGACGACCTGGCGCGCGGGCTCGGACTCGACCCGATCGAGTTCCGCCTGCGGAACGCGTCCCAGGGCGGTGACCCGATGCCGAGCGGCGAGCCCTGGCCGCGGATCGGGCTGCGGGAGTCACTGCAGGCGATCCAGGAGGATCCCCTCTGGCGCAACCGGGAGCGCGATGGGCGGGGGATTGGTGTGGCGGCCGGCGGGTGGCTCGGCGGACTCGAGCCGGCGAGCGCCTGCATCCGGCTCAACACCGACGGGGGGGCGCAGGTGATCGTCGGGTCCGTCGATATCAGCGGGACCGCCACCGGACTGGCGCAGATCGCCGCCGAAATGCTCGGCCTGCCGGTGTCGCGTGTTCGATTGGTCGGGGCGGATAGCGACAGCGCGCCCTATGCCGGGATGTCCGGCGGCAGCAAGATCATCTACTCCGTCGGCTCGGCGGTGGTCAAAGCCGCAGAGGACGCGCGGCGCCAGCTCCTCGCCCTGGCCGCCCGGCGGTTGGAGGCGTCAGAGGCGGACCTGGAGATCACCGGCGGGGTGGTGGGGGTGCGCGGGGTGCCGGCCCGCACGATCGCGGTCGCCGATCTCGTGAAGCTCCGGCGCGCACGTGGCCCGGATCCGGTTGGACGCCGATTCCGGCCGGGTGCGGGTCGTGGACTATGCGGTGGCGCAGGATGTCGGGCGGGCGATCAATCCCGCGGCGGTGCGGGGACAGATCCACGGGGGGGTGGCCCAGGGGGTGGGGTGGGCGCTGCTCGAGCGGATGCTCTACGACGAGCAGGGGTCGGTGGCGACCGGAACCTTCCTCGATTACGCCCTGCCCCGTGCCACGGACGTGCCGCCGATCCGCATCAATCTGGTGGAGGTGCCGTCGGAGCGGGGTCCCTACGGCGCGAAAGGTGTTGGCGAGCCGCCGGTGGTGCCGGTGGCCGCTGCCATCGGCAACGCGATCATGGACGCGTGCGGCGCCCGCGTGGAGGAGCTGCCGATCGTGCCTGAGTCGGTGGTCGCCGCGCTGCGCCGGGCGACCTCCGCGTGACCGACGTACACGTGCAAATCGCGGTCGTGGGCGGAGGGCCGGCCGGGCTCGCCGCCGCCGGGGAAGCCCACGCCGCCGGCGCCCGCGTGCTGCTCGTGGAGGAGCGATCGGCGCTGGGCGGGCGCGCGGTCATCGTCCCGGGCGCCCGCGGGCTTGCCGAAGGGTTGATGCGCGATTTGCGATCGGCTGACGTGTGGCGCGGCAGCCTGGTGTGGGGCCTCTTTGGCCGCACGCTCGCGGCGCTGCACGGCGGCCGGACCCGCCTCGTGACCGCCGATGCCGTCATCCTGGCGACGGGCGCGCTCGAGCGCCTCGTGCCGTTCCCCGGCTGGACGCTGGAGGGAGTCATGACGGCGGAGGCGGGGTGGGAACTGGTCCGCGCCGGGGGGATCGGTCAGGCGAGCGGGCCCGCGGTCGTCGCCGGTGGGCCGGACGCGGGAACGCTGGCCGCCCGCCTCGCGGAGCGGGGGACGGGAGTCACGCTGATCAGCGCGGAGCGTCCCAAGAATCTCCCCGAGAAAGTTCCCGTGATCCCGGGCGCCGTCGCTTCCGCGCGCGGCGACCGGAGCGTCGAGCGCGTCCTCCTCGCGGATGGAACCGAGCACGAGTGCCGCATGCTCTGCGTCGAATCGCCGAGGGGGCCGCTCGTGGAGCTCGCCCGCCTGGCGGGCGCCCCGTGCGTCTACCAGCCGCGCCTCGGTGGGTTCGTGCCGCGCTACGACCGCACGATGGCGCTGCACGGACCGACCGCGGGGCTCTACATCGCGGGCGACGCCGGCGGCGTGGATACGCCGCGGGCAGCGGCAGAGTCGGGCCGGCTGGCGGTGCGATCCGCCCTCGGCGCGCTTGGCCTCCTCCCGGAGGCCGACACGAGACAGGAAGAGGCCCGGCGACAGCTGCGCGCGGCGTCGGTGCCGCTGACCGCGGTGGCGCGGGAGGCGATGGTGATCGGCGCGATGCCCGATGAAGTGGTGGAACGCTGGGAGGGGCCGCCTGAGACGATCTTCTGCCCGTGCGAGGGCGTGAGCGTCGGGATCCTCCAGGCCGCCGTCGATGACGGCGCGCGAACCGCCGACGAGCTGAAGCGCCGGACGCGATGCGGGATGGGCACCTGCCAGTGGCGCCGGTGCGGGGCCGCGGTCATGCAGTGGCTGAGCGGGACGCTGAATGTCCCCATGGGCCGGCTGCCGCTGCCGAGTGTCCGCGCCCCCGTGCGGCCGGTGCCGCTCCCCGCCATTGCCGGCGCGGCGGCGCTCAACGGCTGACCGTGTCGCATCGTGGGCGGGGAGGCAGGATTCGCTGAGATCCCGTTGTATAGATGGGTACTGAATCAGGGCAACCGGCCCCTGGGGGAGGAAGGAAGAGCGTATGCCAAAAGGCACCGTGAAGTGGTTTAACCGGGAGAAAGGGTATGGGTTCATAACTCCGGAGGAAGGGAAAGACGTCTTCGTGCACTACACCGGGATTGCGGGGGAGGGGTTTCGCAACCTCGAGGAAGGTCAAATCGTCGAGTTCGAGATCACCCAGGGGCAAAAGGGTCCGCAGGCTCAGAACGTCCGCGTCGTTGGCTAACCTCTAACAACCACAACATCACACCTGACGATCCGTCCGAGGACACCGGGAAGACCTTCCCCGGTGTCCTCTTAACTCTCTTATATGGTTGGTTTTCGACCTATTTGGGACGATATTGCAGTGAATTTCGCAATTATATACCAAAAATCTCTGCGGAACGCCAAATATTGTAACTGATCTAGTTGATTCGTTCTGATTTGCCACAAAACCTCTGATCAACATCTCTCGTATATCGCATTTGGGCCGCGGAATCCCCCCACCGGGGGATTGCGCCGACCTTATGGCCATGCTAGATTAAAATGAGGGGGTAGATGAATGTCGCGTAGGTTCGCAAGAGCGCATGCGCGGTCGTCTGGGTCGTCGCACAAGCCCAGATCACGCCGTGCCGGGCTGAAATCCGGTGTCAGGCGGCGAATTGTCGCCCGAAATAGGCCCGCAGCCAGGGTCAGAGTCGTGGGATCCCGCTCGACGGGGGCCCACCGTGGGAAACGGCCCCTCAAGGCTCCCGAACCCATGGACGAACGGACGTTCACCGGTAGCCTTGAACGAAGCCTTCGGGATTACCGAACAGTGTGGGAGGCTTTGGCCAAGCGGTGAGATACCTGACGGTCGAGCAGTTGAAGACGGTGAATCAGCGAATGATCCGGGCCACCGGCGGCCTCTACCTCGCGGGCGAGCAGAACGTGGTCTATCCGCCGAGCCTGGAATCGCTGGTAAACTTTGTGCAGACGCGGATCGCGTTGCGGCCGCAGCCCTCCATCTGGGAGATGGCGGCATTCTATCTCGATCGGTTGACTCGAGACCAGGTCTTTCACGATGGGAACAAGCGGACGGCGCTGGAAGCGGCCCGGCTCTTCATCGAAGGCGCCGGCTACCGGCTGACCCTCACCCCGGCGCACGAGTCCGTCGAGTTCATCACGAACGTCTCCCGCGGCGGGTCCACCCGCGACAATATCGCGGCGTGGCTGCGGACGCACTCCAAGCGAAAGTGAAGGGTTGCCCCCCGCGCCGCCGCGCCACCTGCTCTTGACGCCGGCGGCCCTGGGCGCGATGATTGTGATAGTCGAAAAAGGAGGTGATGCGGATGGATCATAGTAGACGCTCCACGCCGTACCGTACGACCTGCCACCAGTATCCGCAGAGCGAGGTGATGACCGGGTAGCGCTCTTGCGCACTCCGGCCGTCGCCCACGCTGCGGCTCAGCTGGATGACGACGGTGCGGCTGGAGGGCAGTCTGGCGCTTTCTCCGCTCGCAGGTCCTCAGAAAGCGCTCAAGAAGACTCTCTAAAGTAGACAGGACGAGTGGAAGGGCTCCTCGGATTCGAGGGGCCCTTCCTTATTGCCCCAGGGTGTCTCCACGAGTTTCTCCCGCGGCGGGCGTCGCGTGCGCCGGGCGGCTATGACCCGGGGAGCGCACGCCACAGGTCCTCTTCGCGGAGGTAGATGAGGTCGAAGAGCATCGCCCCCCGGGTCAAGGTCTGCGACAGCCGCACCGCCTCGGCGAGCCGGTCCGGCTCGCCGGCGTACAACGGGACGAGGAGCGCGCCGACGATGGGCGTCGCGCCGTGCACCACGGACGCGGCGAGCTGCGCCCCGCCTTGGATGCTGATCTCCGGGTCATTGTGCTGAGCGCGGGCCTCCCGAACGGTCAGCGGCGGGTAGTAGAGGCCGATCATTAGGTAGTCGAGGAGCGGCGCGAGGCCGGCCTCCACCCACTCCCGCCCGATCCAGGGATACGGCGGCCAGACCTCGGGGCTCCCCCAGTTGACGCCCTCCTCGAAGTAGACCGGATACCAGGCTCCCACGTACGCGGCGACCGCCACCTTGGGCCGGAGCGTGTGGACCAGATGCGCCGCCGCCCGGACGTACGCCATGATCGTGTGCGCGCGGAAGCCGATCCAGGATCGGTAAAGGGGGCCGGGCACGCGCTTCACCCAGTACCCGCTCGCCGCGTACGCGTAGATGTCCTGCGGCCAGTGGTCCACCGCGTGACCGATGAACGCTTCGAAGCGAAGACGGCTCAGCGCGGAGAAATCCTCGCTCGCGTCCTGGTAGCGCGTCCGGTCGAGGATGATCCCGTCGACATCATACCGGGTGAGCACCTCGTAGAGGACGGCGAGTTCGTACCCGTAGACGGCCGGATCGGCGGGGTTGACGAAGGCGAAGATACTGCGCGTGGAGGAGGGGACCATCCGGAACTCCGCCGGGCCGATCGTGACGACCGCCCCCACGGGGAGGGCGCGCGCGAGCCAGCGGGCCGCCGCGCCGTGGCCGGAGAGCACGTATCCTCCGGGCGGGATCGGGGTGGGGCCGGGGTCGAAATCTCCGGCGGCGCGGTCGCGCACCTCGGTTACCTGCCCCCAGGCGACCGCCGCCTCGACCCCCCACCGCGAGGCCGGGGTGGCCGGGCCCGACTCGGGCGTGTAGAGGACGAGCGCATTGTCGGTTCGGGGAACATCCACGCCGGCGAGCGCGTATGATGAGCCGTCGGGCGCCACCACCGGCCGCGTTCCGAGGTACGCGGTGGTCTGCCACTCCGGATGCTCAAATCCAGGCCCGGACTGCGAGGGAGAAAATCCTTCGGCGAAGCCGTTGACGGCGACATCGACGCGCATGCCCCGCGCGTGGGCCTCCTGCACGATCGTCCCCAGCATGTCGTATCCGGCGGGATACCACTGCGCCGGCGGAGGGTAGGTCGGCGCCTCGGAGTGGGGGATCGGCGATGCGCCGATCGCGGGGGCGAACGCGCTGGGATACGTCACGTACCCCCAGGCATTCTTGGCCTCCGGGATCACGACGTCGACGCCCGCCTCCTTGGCGTGGTCGAGGATCTGCTGGACCCCTTCGACGGTGCTGAGCGTGGGCAGATTGGCCCCGGGCTCCATCCAGAGCGCCAGGTGCGGCGGGGCATGTCGCGCCGCCAGCGCAGGCGAGGGGGCGGCGGCGAGGGCGGCGGCCACGAGGGCGGCCACGGGGGAGCCGCCGAAGCGGAGCGGAGAACGCATGCAAATGAATTCGCAGGAGGGCGGGCGGCTCCTCCCTCTTGCAAACTCCCGGTACTCCACATTAGGATAGATCCTGTTCGTCTCGGAGGGGTGTAGCGGATCGTGATTCTGGCAGACGCGTTGTCCCGCAGGTACGGCGATCGGTTGGCGATACGAGACGTCTCGTTCAAGGCGCGTCCCGGCGAGATTCTCGGGTTCCTGGGGCCGAACGGCGCCGGGAAAACCACCACCATGCGAATCCTGACCGGGTTCCTCGCCCCAACCGCGGGCCGGGCGGCGGTCGCCGATTTCGACGTGGTGCGGCAGCCGCTGGAAGCCAAGCGGCGGCTCGGCTATCTCCCCGAGACCCTGCCCCTGTACGATGATCTCACCGCCCGCGAGTACCTCGGCTTTGTCGCGCGGCTCAAAGGCGTCGACGGCCGGAAGATCGGGGACGCGATCGACCGGGCGATGACGCTGTGCGGGATCACGGACGTGGCGGACCGGCTGGTCCGCAACCTGTCCCGCGGATACCGGCAGCGGGTCGGGCTGGCCCAGGCGATCGTGCACGATCCTCCGGTGTTGATCCTGGATGAGCCGACCTCGGCGATGGATCCCCGCCAGATCGTCGAGATCCGGAATGTCATCAAAGGCCTGCGGGGAAGCCACACGATCATCCTCAGCACGCACATCCTGCCGGAAGCCACGGCGGTGTGCGACCGCGTGATCGTCATCAATGAAGGCCGCGTCGTGGCAGTGGACACCTACGAGCAGCTGGCGGCGCGCCTCAGGAGGTCGGAGAAGACGCTGGTCCGGGTCGCCCGGCCCGACGGCCGCCTGACCGGGCGCCTCGCGGCGCTGCGGGGAGCGGTGCACGTGACGCCCGGAGAGGGGACAGGGGAGGTCGTCGTGGAGGCGGGGCTCGGGGCGGATCTCCGCGAGGAGATCGCCCGGACCGTCGTCGAGGCGGGGGCCGGGCTGCTCGAGCTGCGGCCGCTCGCGATGAGCCTCGAAGATGTCTTCCTGAGACTGGTGACCCACGAAGAGGCGGCGGAGGAGCCGCGCGCATGAGAGGGACCCTGGTCATTACGCGCAAGGAGCTCCGGCAGCTGTTCAGCTCGCCCATCGCCTATGTGGCGCTGGCGATGTTCTTTGTGGTCAACGGGTTCCTCTTCTACGCGCTGGTGGGCGGGTACACGCTCCAGGTCCTGCAGCTCCAGGGGACGCCGCCGCCGGATTTCAACCCGACGCGGATCATCTTCACCCCGCTCTATCAGGACATGACCTTTGTGCTGATGCTGCTGGTGCCGGTTCTCACCATGCGGCTGGTGTCCGAAGAGGACCGGGCGCGAACGATGGAGCTGCTGGTCACCTCGCCGGTGACCAACTCCGCCATTCTCCTCGGGAAATACCTCGGCGTCATCCTCCTCTTCGGCGTCCTGCTGGTGATCAGCGCGATCATGCCGCTCAGCCTGGCGCTGATCGGACGGCTGGATTGGGGCCTCCTGGGCGCCACCTACACCGGCCTGGTGCTGCTCGGCGCGGCGTTCCTGGCCATCGGGCTGTTCGCCTCCACCCTCAACGAGAACCAGATCGTCTCCGCCGCGATTGGGTTCGCCCTGCTGCTGATGTTCTACGTGGTGGGCTTCGCCCAGCAGGCGGCCGGGACCGGCGGGCAGCAGATCCTCTCCGCCCTCTCCATCTCCGCCCACTTTTCGAACCTGGCGAGCGGCATCGTCGACACCACCGATGCGGTGTACTTCCTGAGCCTGGCGGGGTTCTTCCTCTTCCTCGGGATCGTGGCGCTCGAGTCCCGGAAGTGGAGGTAGGCCGATGCAGCGGCGCAACGCCCTCCTGACCACCAACGCGATCGTGTCGGCGGCGCTCGTCGCCGCCCTGCTCGTGGCGCTCAATTTCCTGGGGACCGAACATCATGTGCGCTGGGATCTGACGGCGACCCGGGAGCATTCCCTCTCGCCGCAGACGATCAAGGTGCTGCGGTCCCTGCCCGGCCCGATCGAGGTCGTGGCGTTTCCGAGCTTCAGCCCCGAAACCTCGCAGGTCCAGCGCTACCGGCGCGTGCTCGGCACCTACCAGTACTACTCAAAGAACTTTCAGTTCCGGCTCGTCGACCCCGACCGCAACCCCGCGGAGGCGCAGAAGTTCAAGATCGCCTCCTACGGCCAGATCGTCCTCAACCGCGGGAAAGCCTCGTACACGGTGGACTCCGAGAGCGAAGAGCAGCTCACGAACGGCCTCCTGCACCTCTTGGAGACGGCGAAGAAGACCGTCTACGTGCTCCAGGGCGAAGGGGAAATCCCGCTCGACGACTTCACCCGCAACGGCATGGGGACGGTGAAGCAGGCGCTGGTGAGCAAGGGGTTCGACGTGAGACCCCTCCTGCTCGTTCAGACCCGCCGGGTGCCGGAGGACGCCGCCGCGGTGGTGGTGCCGTCGCCCACCCGCGACCTGCTTCCGCAGGGGCGTGACGCCCTCGCGCAATACTACCAGTCGGGGGGGAAGCTCCTGATCCTGGTGGATCCCCAGACCCCCGCCGGGTTCCGGGCGTGGCTCGAGCCGACCTTTCACGTCGGCGCGCCGGGGGGGATCGTGGTCGACCCCGTCTCCCGGCTGTCCGACCCCAGGATCCCCGCGGTGACCCAGTACCCGTTCAACGACATCACGCAAAACTTCAACCTGGTGACCGCGTTCCCGCTGAGCACGCCGCTCGTCCCGCAGCCCAGGCCGACCGGGGTGACGATCACGCCGGTGGTCAAGGCGTCGGATGCGAGCTACGTCAAGGTGAATCTGGAATCGGAGAATCTCAAGTTCGAGCCCGGGACCGACGTCAAAGGGCCGGCGATCCTGGCCGTCGAGGTGACCCCCGTCCCCGGCGCGGCCTCCACCCCGCCCGCGCCGGCCCCCAAGGCGGCGCCCGCCCCCAAAACGCCCGGGACGGCATCGGCGGCCCAGGGCGCCAAGCCGGCTCAGGCCGGCAAGCCGGAGGCGCCCAAAGGCACGGCGGTGCTCTTCGGCAACAGCGGGTTCATTCGGAATTCCTCGCTGGGGGTGCCCGGCAACCGCGACCTCTTCATGAGCGCGGTGGCGTGGCTGACGCAGTCCGGCAACCTCGTGAGCATCTCGCCCCGGACCTCCCCCTTTGACGCGTTCATCCTCGGCGGCAACCAGGTGCGCTACATCTTCTTCGAGAGCGTCGTCTTCGTGCCGCTCCTCCTGCTGGCGTTGGGCGGCCTGGTCTACGTCCGGAGGAAGAGTTTGTGAGTCCCCGGACCACGATCAGCCTGGCGGTCCTCCTCGCGCTCGTCGTCGGCTACATCTACCTCGTCGACCGTCCGCAGGCGCAGCGCGCCGAGCACGCCAAGCGCCTCATCCAGCTCTCGAGCGCGGACATCACCACGATCGCGCTGGTGTCCGCCAAGGGCGAGGTCGGGTTGTCCCGCCGGGATGCGGCGCACTGGGACGTGACGCGCCCGGTGCACGTCCCCGCGGCCGCCTTCGCCGTGAACAGCCTGCTCGACACGGTCACGGGCGTCGTGCCGCAGCGGACGCTCGGCTCGGCGGGGAATCTCGGGGAGTTCGGCCTGGACAAGCCCGCCGCGCAGATCACGCTGGGGACCGCCCGGGGGCAGACCGTCACCATCGAAATCGGCAAGCCCTCCACGGTGGGGACCTCGTCCTACGCGCGGGTGCAGCCGGGGGGGACGATCTACCAGATCGACACCTCGACCAAGGACGTCCTCGCCAAGTCTGCGACCGACCTTCGTCAGAAGACGGTGGCCGATTTTGCGAACGCGGACGTGCAGAAGGTCCGGATCGTCTCGCCGGCCGGAACGCTCGCCGTGGACCGGCTCGGGCCCGACCGGTGGCAGATCGAAGGGCCGCACGCGTGGCCGGCGGACGACTTCAAGATCACGGACCTGTTCTTCCCGCTCACCACGTCGGAGGCCAAGGTGTTTCACGACGGCGCGACCGCGCTGGCTCCCTACGGGCTGGACCATCCCGCGGTGACCGTTGATCTGACGCTGCGGGATCGGCCGGAGCCGCTGCGCATCCTCCTGAACCAGCGGCAAAAGATCACCTACGCCACGGTGCCGGGGACCCCGACGGTCCTGGAACTGGACGCCTCGGTCCAGGGCAAGCTGGCCCCGGAGACGCTCTCGCTCGTCAGCCGGCGCGTCCTCCCGTACAACGCCCAGGACCTGACGAGCGTCGTCTGGCGGCGCGGCCGGCAGGTGCTGGACGTCCGCCGGCAGGGGCCCGGATTCACGGGCGGGGGCTTGTCGGACGGCGACATCTCCAGCATGTTCTCGGCGATCAACCTGCTGGACGCCGACCGCGTCGAACCGCTCTCCGCTGCTCCTGCGGGCGGTCCAGCCTTCGAGATCCAAACCGACGGCGCGTCGGATGCGAAGTTCCTGGTGCAGATGTACCGGGAGCCGAAGGGCGGGTGGCTGGCCGCGGACCCCGCGCTCGCCCTCCAGTATCACCTGACCGCCACCGCCTTTGACGGACTGCCGGGCCCGGTGAAGGCCTTCCTCGGCCTCGTGCCGCCGCCGGCACCGGCCCCCAAGCCGCAGCAGGCCCCCAAGCCGCCGCCGAAGGCTCCGCCGAAGTCCAAGTAAACCGCCGTCTCGGTCAGGGGCGCCGCAGATCTCGCCCCCGCGCGCCTTCGCGCCTTACGGACGCGCCGCTGCGCTCGGCCCGCGCTCTCCCGGGGCGTCCGGAGCGCGATCTCCGTGCACGCCGTCTCTGGGCGGGGGAAAGTTGCCGACGAGGACCAGATCATCGGGGGCCGTCATGACGATCGCAGGCGCAGGGACATCGGGCAGCGCCGGCAGGTCCCGTCGGGGGACGACCGCGAGGACGGGACCGCGCCGCCACGCGTCGATGATGCCGTCGCGATTCAAGAACTCCACCGGCCCGGTGATGTAGTAGTCGGCCAGTTCGTTGAAGCTGCCCTGGATCAGCACGCGGGCCCGCCCGCCGGCCGGCTGCGCGCCCGCCGCCTGAATCTGGTTGATGGTTCTCGCCAGTGGCCGCCAAGGCGAGATCTGGTCCCAGATGCGGGCGAGCGCCGTCATGGCCAGACCGTACGACACGAGCGTCATCGCGGCCAAAAGGACGATCCCCGTCCGCGGACGGCCGCGGAACGCCGCGAGGGCATAGGCGGCCAGTCCCGCGGCGAGGGTCGGGATGAACGTCCAAAAGAGCAGCGAGTACCGCGCCGACTCCGCGGGAAACTTCCAGAACGGCACCACCATGACTAGGCCCAACAGCGGCAGCGCGGCTGCGAGCGAAACCACGGCGGCCGGTCTCGCCAGATCGGCCCTCCCCACCACGCGGCCGGCGAGCACCGCGAGCGGAGGAAGGACGGGGAGGATGTAGCGGCTCGCTTTGTCTCCGGGCGAGAGCGAGAGGAACCCCAGCACGGCGAGCGCCCAGAGCGTGCAGACCCACGGGACCCGCTCCCGGGCGCGCCTCGCGGCCCATCCCTCTCGGAGCGCGGGCCAGAGCCAGCCGGTCCACGGCAAGAACCCCAACGGGACCAGCAGCGCGTAGGCCCCCAGCCCGGCCCACCAGGGCACCACGGTCGGCGCCGCCTGCACCTGGCGAAAAAATCGTCCCACCCCGAGCGTGCCGCCGAGGAAGAACGTGTTCACGAACGGCGCGCCCTGGCGCGCGGCGCCGATGACGAACCAGGGGGCGGCCACCAGCAGCAGCACGAGCGCCGCGAACGCGGCCTCAGGGACGGCGCGCCGGGGCAGCGGAGGCCGGTCGACCAGCAGGCGGGCGCCCACGATCAGGACGGGCATCAGCAGCCCGGCGAGGCCGATCGAGAGCACCGCCAGCGCCACCGCGAGCCCCGCCAGGGCGGCCGCGCGAAGACCGCCCTTCTCCTCCCACCGCAGGTACCAGTAGACGGCCAGGGTGACGAAGAGCGCGAGCGGGATGTGCTGCTCGGGGACGAGGCTCTGATAGAAGAACTGCATGGACGTGAGGAGGATGAGCGCCGAGAGGGCGGCCTGCTGCGGAGGCAGCGCGAGACGAGCCAGCGCGTAGGTGGCCCCGAGCGTGCCGGCGGCCAGGGCGGTGTGCCAGGCCCGCAGACCCCACTCCGCGGTGCCGAACGCGGTCATCGAGAGGCTCATCAGCCAGAAGGTCAGAGGGGGTTTGTCCACCACCGGCATGGTGCTGTGATGGAGGGTCAGCCAGCTCCCGGAGGCCAGGATGTTTTTGGCGATCTTCCCGTAGAGGGCGGTGACCCCATCGGTGAGGGGCAGCGGCATTCCCGCGAGCAGGAGGATGATCCCCGCGGCGAGGAGCCAGACCGTCCACGCAGCGGAGGACCAACGCTCATGATCGGCGCGCACCGCTCGGCGCTTCGTCGGGCGGCGGCCGGTCTCCTGTGCAGCGCGGGCCGCGGCAATGCAGGACGCGCCCGCGCCGCGGCGAATTATCGGATCGAGCCTTCAAGTGACGCAGACATCACAGCATCGGACGGTCGCGATGACCCCAAACAGAAGCCGCCGCCTCCTCAGTTGGTTGGTGCTCGTGGCGCTGCTCCTTTTGGCCGGGCGCGGCCTGGCGCAGACCGCGCCGATTCACTGGCCGCAGGTGCTGTCGTCTTCGGGGTTCACGGTCCCGGTGGCCTCGGGCGTGTTCTACAGCCATTTCGGCGTCATCACCTCCGATGGGCCGCTCGACATCCACCACCTTCGCATCGACCTCAGCAACCCCACGGTGCGCGTCGGCGTCGGGCTCGCCCACGACCAGCTGATGAGCCCGGACGAGCCGGTGTCTTCCATGGTGCTCCGCAGCGGCGCGATCGCGGGGATCAACGGCGACTACTTCGATATCCACGAATCCGGGATGCCGCTGAACATCCTTGTGCGGGACGGGCAACTGCTCCGCAGCCCGTGGCGGTTCGTGGCGCTGGCGATTACGAGAGACGGCACAGCCCGCATCGCCCGATTCCGCTGGACCGGAACGGTCGCGCTCACCGAGACGGGAGAGACCCGCCCGCTCGAGGGTTTCAACAGCAGCCTGCCCCAGGACGGGATCGCCGCGCTCTCCGACGTCCGCGGGTTCGGCGCGCCGCCTCCCGACCCGGGCAAGCGCCAGACGGTCGTGGAACTGACGCCGGCCGGCGATACCACCCAGGTCCTCGTCAAGCCGGACTCGGTCACGCCGCTCTCCGCCCCGTCCGTCAACGACTCGGGACGCTACTTTGTGAAGCAGGTCTGGCCGCAGCAGGCGTTCTACGCGCCCATCCCTCAGGACGAGGTCATCCTCGTCGGCCGCGGCGGCGGCGCAGACTGGCTCGCCAGCAAATTCCTGGCCGGAATGATCGTCAAGGTGAACTTCACGACCGATCCCGACTGGCGGGATCTCGTCGGCGCGATCGGCGGCGGGCCGGAGGATCCGGATCCACCCGCGCCGCAAGAGCGCGACAGACGGCACCCGGTGATCGCCGCCGGCATCTCGCACGACGGCCACACGCTGACGATCGTCGAGGTGGACGGCCGCCAGCCAAACCTGAGCATCGGGCTCACCCGGCCCGAGCTCGCCGCGTACATGCAGTGGCTCGGCTCCTATCAGGCTATGGCGTTCGACAGCGGAGGATCGGCCACCGTGGTCGCCCGGCTTCCAGGGCTTCCCGCCCCGGCCGTGGTCAACTCGCCCTCCGACGGCCGGGAGCGCCCGGTCGCGAACGCGCTCCTGATCCACAGCACCTCCGTCCCCGTGAAGCTCCTGGTGAATGCGAACCAGCCCCTTCGGCTCTTTGCCGGGGCGACGCTGACGCTGCGGACGATTGGCATCGATGCGTACGGCAATCCGGTTCCACCGCCCGAGCCCCTCCAGGTCTCGTCGACCACCCCGGCCGTCACGATCTCCGGCGGGACGGTGGCGGCGGGGCCGGCCCCAGGGGAGGGTGTGCTGCACGTGCAGAGTGGGGCGGCGGCGGGGACCGCGCGAGTGTTCGTCGTCAACCATATTCAGCGGCTCGTGGTGAGCCCGGATGCGGTCAGCCTCGTTCCGGGCGCCGGGTGGAATTTCTCCTTCGCCGGGGAAGACGCCACGGGGAACCAGGTGGCGCTGCCCAACGCCGCCGGGACGTGGGTGGTGAACCCGCCGTGGCTCGGGACCTTCTCAGGCCCCGGCGAGTTTGTCGCCGGAGAGCAGATCGGGACCGGCATGATCGATGTGCGCATCGGCGGCGCGGCCGATCAGGTCCGCGTGGCCATCGGGAACACCGCCCGGCCGGTCACCCAGTTCGACCGCGGCGATTGGACATTTCGAGGCGACCCCGACACCGTGACGGGCTCGGTCGCCCAGGTGACGACGCCGAGCCATCAGCACCGTCCGTCCGCGCAGCTGGCGTTTCGCCTCGACGGCGCCTCGGTCCGGGCGGCGTACCTGCTCACGCGCCTGGGCATCGCGGGCAATCCCGCGGCGATCACGCTCTGGGTGTACGGGGATGGGAGCGGCGTGTGGCTGCGGGGGACCTATGAGCAATCCAGCGGCCCTCCCGGAGCCGTCACGTTTGCGCGCCGGGTGACCTGGCAGGGCTGGCGGTCCGTGACGGCCCAACTGCCGCCGGGGCTCAACTATCCGATCACCTGGACCTCGTTCTATGTCGCCGAGACCGATCCGGATCGCGCGCCGCACGGCGTGGTCTACTTCAACAGCCCTCGAGCCATCTACCCGCAGAGCGCGCGCAAGTAACGCGACCGAGGGCCGCAGGGGCCTTCGCGCCGCCCGGCGAATACTCCCGACCTGCCGCGCGTCTACCGAGATCGCAATCATGGCAATTACAGAAGTGTGAGGACATCCCTCATATGACCCGACTGCTCATCCCCGTCGTCGCCGTGCTCGTGCTGGCACTGACGTGGCCGCCCGCGCCTGCGTCCTCCACGCCGGAGGACGACCTCGTCAAGGCGGTCGACGCCTACAGCCAGGGCCGCCTGCCGCAGGCCCGCGCGCTGCTGGACTCGCTCGCCCGCGACCGCGGCCCGATGGGCGGCCGCGCGGGATACCTGCTCGGGGTGATCGATCTCCAACAGGAAAAATTCAATTGGGCAATGACCGCGTTCGAACAGGCGGCGGCGAAGCTGCCCGTTCTTGCGGATCATGCGATCTATTACCGCGCCGTCGCGGCATTTCACGCCGGGGATTACGGGCAGGCCGCCGACGGCTTCCAGGAGCTCCTGATCCGCTATCCGACGAGTTCGCTCCGCGCGGCGACCCTCTTCTGGAAAGCCGAGAGCCTGTGGGGGATCCACTCCCCGGATACGCCGGCGGCCTTCCGTCAGTATCTGGTGGAGTCCGGCGAGATGATCCAGGGGAACCAGGGGGGACATTGGAATCAGGTCGCCCAGTGGTGGGGGCAGGGCAGCCCGAGCACCCAGAGGGCGCAGACCCAGGTGGCGCAGGCGTGGTTCGACATGGGGGAGGCGCTGGCCCAGCTCCACCGGTGGACGGAAGCGGCCGAGGCGTACCGGCGGATCCGGTGGGGCTACGAGGGCAGCCCGTTCTGGAAGGCCGCCTATGCGCGCCTCCAGGCGCTGGCGCGAGGAGCTCGAGCGCATCCTCGCGATGCCGGAGGGCCAGCGGATCATCGACGATGTGCTGCTGCAGCTCGGTTCCATCGCCTACCAGCGCGGGCGCCTGGACGAGGCCGCGGGATACTTCCAGCGCGAAGTCCAGCTGCACGGTTCACGCGCGGACGACGCGCTGTACAACCTCGAGCGGATCGCCCTGCGCAGGTATCGTGAAGGCGATGCGCTGACAATCGCGAGACAGTTGGTCCGCGAATACCCTCAATCGCCGCAGGCCCCCCGGGCGCTGTACGCGATCGCGGAAGTCCGCCAGGATCGCGGCGCCCTCGGGCCGGCGATGGGTCTCTTCCAGGAGGCGGGCGAGCGGTTCCCACTGACCCGGTGGGGCCAGCGGGCATTGTTTGCGGTCGGCTGGGTCCAGTTCCGCTCCCAGGAGTGGGGCCCCGCGCGCGCGACCTGGCTGCGCATGGTGCGGGAGCCCGGCGGAGAAGCCGCCCCTGCGGCCCTCTATTGGGCGGCCCGCGCGGCCGAGGCGCAGGGGCGGTCGGACCTCGCGGCGGACGAGTACCGCCGCGTTTCCTCGCAATATCCCGATTCGTATTATGGGCAGCGCGGGGCGGCCCGCATCAACATTGCGTTGAAGGCCGCCGTGATCCCGCTCGGCGACCCGCCCGCGGGCGAAGTCCCCACGTACGACGGGTACGTCGAGCTCGAAGCGCTCGCGCAGATCGACGATGCCACCACCGAGTTGAAGGCCGCCGCCGAGTCGGCGCCCCCAAAGTACCGGCAGGCCCTCGGCGCCCTGCTCAGCCAGCGGTACGCGCAGCAGGGGGACGTCAGGCAGGGGATCGCGATGGCCGAGCAGGTCCGCGACGGCCTCGGCGGCGCGGGGCGGGGACTGCCGCTCATCCTCTGGCAGGCGCTGTATCCGCAGGCGTTCTGGGAGGCCATCAGCGGCGCCTCCACGCGCACCGGAGTCGATCCGTACCTGATCGCCGGGCTGATCCGCGAGGAGAGCCGGTTCGAGCCCAAGGCCGTCTCCGGCGCCAGCGCCTACGGCCTGATGCAGCTGGTGCCGGTGACCGCGAGGAGCGCGGCCCGGCACGCGGGGATGCCGCCGCCCGGTCCGGGCGGGCTCACCGATCCACAGACGAACGTCATGCTGGGGACCGTCGTGCTCCAGGAACTCCTGCAGCGGTACAACCGGGTGGACCTCGCCCTCGCCGCCTACAACGCCGGGCCCGATATCGTCAGGAGCTGGCAGGTCCGCCGCGGGGGCTTCGACCCCGACGCGTTTGTCGAGGAGATTCCTTACGCGGAGACCCGGGGCTATGTCAAGACCGTGCTGCAATCGGCCGCGATGTACCGGTGGCTGTACCGCGACGGCCATCCCTCCCCGACCCCCTAGAGACGAGCCCGGCACCGCCGCAGGACCGGAACCTCAAGACGGCGTAAGCATCGCTGGGGGCCGCCATCGCAACCCTTGGGCGGCAGTCTGGGGAGGGAGATCCATGTGGGGGGCTGGGAAGGGGCTGCGCTGGTTTCTGGCCGCAGGCGTTTCGGTGATCATCGCATCGCTGGCCGTGTTCCCGGTCCGCTCCGGGCCGAAGTACGGCGGGTCCATCCGGATGAGCCTGGCCGACAGCGACGTGACGAGTTTCGACCCCATCGTGCCGTTCGACAACATGTCGATCTGGACGATGCTGCACATGTACGATCAGCTGGTGCGGGTCGGCAACGACGGCGTCAGCATCGAGCCCGACGCCGCCGACTCCTGGCGGACCAGCCCCGACGGGAAGACGTGGGTCCTGCATATCCGTGACGGGATCACGTTTGCGGATGGGACCCCCCTGACCGCCGCCGACGTCAAAGCCGCGCTGGACCGGGCCGGGTCGAAGGCCTCCAACTTCGAAGACAACTTCACGCTGATCAGCAGCGCGACGGCCACGGATGCCCATACCCTCGTGGTCTCGCTCAAGGCGCCCTCGGCCTCCTTCCTGGCGTATGCGTCCTTGTACGCGGCCTCGATCACGCCCGAGAAGCAGATGACCGCGCAGGGGAACGCCTTCTGGGAGCACCCCGTGGGCAGCGGGCCGTACGTCCTGAGCGAATGGGTGAAGAACGACCACCTGGTGCTGAAGCGGAATCCCCACTACTGGCAGAAGCCGTACCCGTACCTGGACGAGCTGCGCTTCGAGGTGTTGACCGACGACAACACCCGGATGCTCAAGTTCCGCAGCGGCGAGCTGGACATCGCCACCAACGTCCCCCCCAACCAGGTCGAGCCGCTCAAGCGCGTCAAGGGCGTCACCGTCAGGCTCTTCCCGCAGATGCGGTTCGACTACGTGTACTACAACCATGCCCGCAAGCCGTTCGGCGACGTCCGGGTCCGTCAGGCGCTGAACTCCGCCGTCGATCACCAGGCGATCTTGAAGTCGGTGCTCTACGGCTACGGGAGCCTGGCGGGGAGCATGCTGCCGCCGATGCTGTACTGGAACAAGGCGCTCAAGCCGTATCCGTACGACGTGGCCAAGGCCAAGGCGCTCTTGCAAGAGGCGGGCCTGGGGGGCGGCTTCTCGACGGAGATCCTGGTCGTGTCGGGCGACAATCAGGCCAGCCAGATCGCGACGATCCTGAAGGATGAATTCCGGGCGATCGGCGTGGACCTCAAGGTCACCGCCCTGGACCCAGGGACGATCCGGGCCCGGCGCAACAAAGGCGACTTCGACATGGCGAAGGGCTACTACACGAGCGATGTGATCGACCCCGACGAACTGGTCGCCTTCGGGATCGACTACGCGGGCGGGGCCGTGGCGAAATGGATCAGCTACAAGAACGACCGGATCACCCAGCTCTCGGCCGCGGCCGAGGCCGAGATGAACCCCGAGAAACGGAAGGCGATGTACTTCGAGATCCAAAAGATCGCCCACGACCAGTTCGCCGTCCTCCCGCTGTACTACGCCGACAACCGCACCGCGCTGTGGGATTCCGTGCATGACTTCAGCCAGCTGCCCACGGCCAACTACCGCCTCTGGGAGACCTGGGTCTCGAAGTAGAGGGCGCGCGGCGGGGCCGGCGCCGGCCGGCTCCGCCGCGGTGATCCCGGATGGGGCGCTATCTCGCGCGGCGGCTGCTGTTGCTGGTGCCCGTGGCGTTTGGGATCACCGTCGTCACGTTCTTTCTGCTGCGCCTGATCCCCGGAGATCCCGCCGTGATCATGCTCGACAACCGGGCCACGGCGGACAACGTGGCCCGGCTGCGGCATCAACTCGCGCTCGACCGGCCCCTGGCCATGCAGTACCTGTTCTTCGTCCGGAACATCGCCGTGGGCCGCCTCGGCGAGTCGCTCATCTACCGGACCCAGGTCTTGCCGATCATCCTGGGTCACCTGCCGGTCACCCTCTTCCTGGCCGTCTATTCCACCGTCCTCGCCGCCGCGGTCGCCCTCCCGCTCGGCACGTGGGCGGCGCTCAGACGAGGGACCTCCCCCGACCAGGTGATCCGGCTGGGCGTCCTCTTCTCCCTGGCGACGCCCAACTACTGGGCGGCGATCGTGCTGCTGCTCGTCTTCAGCATCGAACTGCGGTGGTTTCCCGTGGGCGGCTACGGTACGACATTCGGCGACCACCTCAGGCACCTGTTCCTGCCGGCGCTGACGCTCGCCCTCTCGCTCACGCCCATCCTGGTGCGCACGCTCCGCCACAATGTCCTGGAGGTGCTGCGGACCGAGTATGTCCGGACCGCCCGGGCGAAGGGGCTTCGGGCCGCGACCGTGCTCACCCGGCACGTGCTGCGGAACTCGCTGATCTCGACCGTGTCCATCCTGGGGGTGAACCTCGGCTTCCTGGTCGGCGGCGCCGTCGTCACCGAGACCGTCTACGCGATTCCCGGGACGGGGTTCCTGCTCATCAGGTCGACGTTCGCCCGGGACTATCCCATGGTCCAGGGGCTGACCCTGATGTTCGCCGGCCTGGTCATTCTGGTGAACCTGCTCACGGACGTGACGTACGCCGTCCTCGATCCCAGAGTGACCTATGATTGACGAAGTCCAGGTGGCCTCGTCTCCGGCGCTCCCCGCGTGGCGGGGGCCGCGGAAGCACCTCCGGATCTCCCTCGCCCTATGGATCGGCGCCCTCATGCTGGGCGCGTTGGTGTTCGCGGCGGCGTTCGCCCCGCAGCTGACCCGGTATGATCCGATCAAGACCGACCTCGTGAACGGCCTGCAGCCGCCCTCTGCGGCGCACCTGTTGGGGACGGACAACTTCGGCCGCGACATCCTGACCCGCCTCCTCTACGGCGCCCGGGTGGATCTGCAGATCGGGATCGTCCCCACCGCCGCGGCGTTCCTCCTGGGCCTCGTGATCGGGTCCGTGGCCGGCTACTACGGGGGAGTGGTGGACGGAGCGCTGATGCGCATCGTTGATGTCTCGATGGCCTTCCCCTTCTACGTCCTCGTCATCGCCATTGTGGCCATGCTGGGCCCCGGGTTGACGAACATGTACGCGGCGATGGTGCTCGCGGGGTGGGTCAATTATGCGCGGCTCATCCGCGGGGAGATCCTGGCGGCGAAGACCTGCGAGTACATCCTGGGGGCGCGCGCCCTCGGCGCCTCGGACCTGCGGGTGATCCGGCGCCACCTGCTGCCGAACGTGGTGACGGTGGGGATCATCTTTGCAATGTCCGACGCGGTGCTCAACATCCTCCTGGGCGGGGCGCTGAGCTTTCTGGGGCTCGGGGTCCAGCCGCCCACGCCGGAGTGGGGGCTCATGATCGCGGAGGGCCGGGACTTTCTGCTGACCTCGCCGGCCATGGTGCTGTTTCCCGGGCTCGCGCTGCTGTGGGTGGGGGTAACGTTCAACGTCCTGGGCGATCTCCTCACCGATCGCCTCCGGCCCGGGGGCTGATCGATTCTGTTCCGCTTCGAGGTGTCGTGATGAAGGTGCTGATTTCGGCCGATATGGAAGGCACGGCGGGCGTCGTGGACCGGGCGCACACCGCCATTCCCGATCGCGCGGCCATCACGGGTGTGCAGCACAACGCCGCGGAGTACGATTGGGCGCGGAGGCTCATGACCGAGGAGGTGAACGCGGCGATCGCGGGCGCGTTCGAGGGTGGGGCGGCGGAGGTGTGGGTCACCGACGCCCACGGGAGCATGCGCAACCTGCTGCCGCTCGCCCTGCACCGCGAGGCCCGGTACGTGAGCGGCAGCCCGAAGATGCTCTGCATGCTGGAGGGACTGGACGACACCTTCGGCGCCGTCATGTTCACGGGGTATCACGGCAGCGCGGGGACTCCGGCGTCCGTGCTGGCGCACACGTACATTGGGATCATCCAGGACGTGCGCCTGAACGGCGTCTCCATGGGGGAATACGGAATCAATGCCGCGGTGGCGGGCCACTTCGGTGTGCCGGTCGCGCTGGTGGCCGGCGACAACACGGTGGTCGCGCAGGTGCGCGGATTGCTCGGCCCCGACGTCGTCGGCGTGGAGGTGAAGCGGGCGGCCGGCACGCACGCGGCGGTGCACCTCCACCCCGAGAAGGCGCGCGAGGCGATCCGGGCCGGGGCCGCCGAAGCGGTGCGGCGGGCCGGGCGCCTGCGCCCATACCGGGTCCCGGCGCCGGTTCGTCTCGACGTCGACATCGTCGCCCCCGACCTGACCGATCTGGCCGCCCTCCTGCCGGGGGTGACGCGGACCGGCGCCCGATCGGTGGCGTTCGAGGGACCCGATGTCCTCAATGTCTTCAGAGCGTGGCGGGCGATGCTGAATGTGATGATGACGCGCTCCGCGGTGTAACCCGGGCCCGATTGAGCATCGCGTTGGGAATGGAAGCGCCACCATCCTGGCGATCGAGAGGAGATGCGGCCCGATGGCCGACCCCCAGATAGCGCCCTACGGCTCGTGGAAGTCGCCCGTGACGTCGGATCTGATCGTCGCCGGCACGGTCGGGCTCGGCGAGATCGCCCTCGACGGCCAGGACATCTACTGGGTGGAGATGCGGCCGACCGAGGGGGGCAGGAGCGTCGTCGTCCGGCGCACGCCCGACGGCCGGACCGCGGACGTCACCCCTCCCGGGTTCAACGCCCGCACCCGCGTCCACGAGTACGGCGGGGGCGCCGTCCTCGCCGCCGGCGGCACGGTCTACTTTTCGAACTTCGGCGACCACCGCCTGTACCGGCAGGCGCCGGGCGCCTCCCCCCAGCCGCTCACGCCCCCCGGCGCGTGGCGGTACGCCGACGGCGTGATCGACCGCCGCCGCGGGCTCATGATCTGGGTGCGCGAGGATCACACGGATTCCACGCGCGAGGCGGTCAACACCCTCGTGGGCGTCGATCTGGCGCACCCCAGCGAAGGCCGGGTGCTGGTCTCCGGCAACGACTTCTACTCCGACCCCCGCCTGAGCCCCGACGGCGCCTCCCTGGCGTGGCTGACCTGGCGCCACCCCAACATGCCCTGGGACGGCACCGAGTGCTGGGTCGCCCCGCTTCGGGACGACGGGACACTCGGCGAGGCGCGGCGGGTCGCGGGCGGCGAGGACGAGTCCATCTTCCAGCCGGCGTGGTCCCCGGACAACGTGTTGCATTTTGTCTCCGACCGGACGGGGTGGTGGAACCTCTACCGGTGGCGGGGCGCGCGGATCGAGCCGCTGACCGAGCAGGAGGCGGAGTTCGGCGCCCCCCAATGGACGTTCCGGACATCGACCTACGCCTTCGAATCGGCCGGCCGCATCGTCTGCGCCCCCAAGGCGGGCGGGATGCGGCACCTCGGCGTGCTCGACGAGGAGACGCGGCGCCTGGAGATCCTCGAGCCGCCCTACTCGGAGATATCGAGCCCGCAGGCCGGCCCGGGATACGCGGTCATGGTCGCCGGGTCGCCCACCGAGGCTCCCGCGATCGTCCGGGTCGAGCTCAACCGCCGCCGCCGGGACGTGCTCCGCCGCTCCAGCCAGGTCA
>WNGC01000844.1_pt1 | contig 25052 bp, 15 predicted proteins | sample 5400051 | NCBI WGS metagenome assembly WNGC01 (sample SAMN13153368, study PRJNA577476) | soil metagenome | isolation source: 20 cm soil or saprolite under grassland replicate 2 | place: USA:California | collected 2016-06-15
CGACATCATGCTGCCAAAAAAAGACGGATGGGCTCTGGTCGAAGAATTGCGCGCGGCCAAGGTGCAGACTCCCGTCATCTTTTTGACGGCGCGCGACGGCGTGCGCGATCGGGTAAAAGGGCTGGAGCTCGGGGCAGACGATTATGTAGTAAAACCATTTGCCTTTTCCGAATTGCTCGCGCGCGTGCGCTCGCTTTTGCGTCGCACGCCTGCGCGTCGAGACAAGCTGCGCATCGACGATTTGGAAATCGATATGCGCCATCAACGCGCCGAGCGCGGCGGCGTTCCGCTGAATCTTAGCCCGAAGGAGTTTCTCCTGCTCGCCCATCTGGCGCACTCGTCGGGCGAAGTTGTATCGCGTGATGAAATTGCAGAGCACGTGTGGGACATAGGATTCAAAACCGACACGAATGTAGTCGATGTGGTAGTGCGTCGCTTGCGGGCAAAGGTGGATGATCCGTTTAAGACCAAACTGGTCCATACGATCCGCGGCATGGGTTATGTTCTCAAAGCGCCCTAGATCGCGCTCCATTGCTTCGCAGCTCATTCTGCTTTTTACGCTTGCTGCGGCGATGCTGCTCGCCTGCGGTCTCGGCGTTTTTTACTGGATCGTCGTCCGGCACGCGTTCGCGGAAGATAATGCCGTGCTCGGGGACAAAGTGAACGCGCTGCAAACGAGTTTCGAACAACGCGGTGGACTGGCTGCGGTCGCCGCGGAGATCAACGCAACCGGGAGTCAGCGCGCTCCGTTTCTGGTGCGCGTCCTGGATCCGGCAGGCGCGACTATCGGGCAGACGACCGGAATGGAAACGTTATTGCCGGCAAAGATTTTTTCGGGGGCCGCTTCACGCGAAACCGTGGTACCGACTGAATATCGAGTTGACGGGAAATTGTTTGCGCTAACGACAAGACGCGCCATGGCAGGTGGCCAGCCCTTTACCATCCAGGTGGCGCAAGATCGCTCGAGCGATGAACAGGTTGAAAGAAGGTTTGGTATCTTGGTTCTCGTAGTTCTTTCAGGAAGTATTTTCGCCTCTGTTTTGATCGCGATCTCAGTCACCCGGCGCGGTCTGCATCCGTTGGAAGAAATGAAGCATTCGCTGGAGCGAATTGGGCCGACGCACCTGAATGAGCGCGTGACGTCTGCCAACTGGCCGCGCGAGCTTCAGCCGCTGGCCACCGCTTTCGATGAAATGCTAAAACGGCTCGATGATTCCTTTACCCGGCTCTCTCAATTCTCCGCAGATCTGGCACATGAACTGCGGACACCGATCGCCAATATGTTGGGCGAAGCACAGGTCGCTCTGTCGCGGGACCGCAGCTCCGCCGAGTACCGCGAAACCATCGAATCCACGATCGGCGAATGTGACCGCCTGTCCGGAATCGTAGATAACTTGCTTTTCGTTGCACGGGCCGATGCGGCACGCGAACCGGTCGCGCGGAAGCGGTTTGATGCACGCGCGGCGGTGGAAAAAATTGCGGCGTTTTACGAAACCATCGCAGAAGATCGCCATGTCGCGATCAATTGCAGCGGCCAGGGAGAGATTTCTGCGGACCCCGCCCTGTTCGAGCGCGCTATCGGCAATCTGGTTGATAACGCGCTGCGTTTTACTCCTGAGAACGGGTCAATTCAAATCGCGCTTGCGGATCACACAAAGGATTTCGAGGTCGCGGTCAGTGATAACGGCTCGGGAATAGCTCCTGAACATTTGCCCCGGGTATTCGATCGATTTTACCGCGCGGAGTCATCACGCGGATCTGACGGGGCAGGACTCGGGCTGGCTCTGGTAAAGTCGATTGTCGATCTTCACGGCGGCACTGCCAGGATTCAAAGCGAAATCGGTCGCGGGACCACCGTTAGCCTCACTTTTCCGAAGGGAGTGTAAACAGAATGGAAACGCATTCGCCAGTTCCGACTAAAAATTTGTCTTGCCTATCATTACACTTCTGTAATGATACCGCATTACCTGCAGGTTAATAGCCCCGAAAACCTTCGGGGTTGCTGAAGTGGAGAAGCCGCAGTCCGGTGGAGCGGACTGCGGCTGCACTTTTATCAGACCTGTGAAACTTTGCGCTGACCAAGCAGAGCACACCATCCGAATCGTAGCCACGATTGGCGCGGAGAATGATGGCAACGCCGCTTCCCGATTCGTTTAGGGCGTTAATTTGAGGCGAAAATTTGCTTGCCAAGTATTACGGTTCTGTAATTATGCGCAGCACTTATGACAAAAATGTCACTTTTTCGTGGAATCGACCGCCGATCGTTCGTCCCATTGATCGCGTATGTATGTTTGGTATTTCCCGCCGCTACTCATTCAGCCTCGGCGCAAGAAGTAACATTAAGGGAGGAACAGCCAATTGTCATCACAGGTGAGGAAGTGCCGAGTGCCTATGGCGCGCCTCCGGGCCTTTCGCGCAGCCGTTTTTCCAACGTAACGCAAGCCTATGTATTGCCGCCATGGGCATTTTTCTTCGGCGAGCTTTTTGAGGGCCAGGGGTTCCGTCATGGACCGCCCGATTATCTTTTCACTCAAGAGATCGAAATGGGTTTGCCGTATCGCTTTAACGTGGCGGCGGAGTCACAGTTCGAACGATTCAATGGTGGCGGGGGCGCACAAACGGTGAGTCTGGAAGCCCGGTGGGCTCTTGCTGATTGGAACAAAATTCCGCTCAATCCAACACTATTCGCCGAATACAAATTCGGCGTCGGCACGATTCGACATGAAGAAGTTCCACCTCCGCCGGGTGGAGGAGGCGAAGAAGAGGAGGAGGAAGAGGGCGGCCCCCCCAAGGTTCCCGATGCCTACGAGGTTCGTTTGCTTCTTGCTCAGGAATTCTTTGGGCGCATCGAATGGGCGATGAACTGGTTCTTTGAAAAAGAGAACACCGGGGATCGCGGACGCGAGTGGGGCTTCTCTCAGGCTGCGATGACGCCGGTTCTGTTGCCTAACGAGCGCCTGAAGGTCGGCATTGAAATGGAATACAAGAATGTCACCACAAAAGACACGCGCGGGGACGCCTTAAACAGTTTCGTTCTCGGTCCAACCGTTGCGTGGAAACCGACAGCAAATACGCGCCTGGACATTTCGCCGCTGTTCGGTTGCACCGACGATTCGCCAGTGGCTGATGTCTTTGTCGCTATTTCGTGGCTTTTCGGCGGTGAACGAGCTGAGGCCGAAGCGCCTGTGTCCTCACGATTCCGTTACCTCAGCAAGATTTCCCGCGCTGATAAAGATTCAGACAAAGAGATGAAGCAGGTCGCGCCGCCATGTCAGGATTGGTACGGCGATCGCGAATGGAATGTGAATCTCTGGGGCACTTATACATTCACCAACACCGAATTCGCGCCTAATCCCTCGCTGGTGGACATCGTACAAAGTACCAGTGAGGGCGGCGCCGTGCTTGGCACTTACGATCACTATATTGGTGGGGACCACGCGTGGGGCGGCGGAGGCGACATCAAGTATTTTTTCTGTCGCTATGCTGGTGTCGGTGTTGAAGGATTTGCTCTGGACGCCAGCAAGCCTGGTTTCGATATCTTTGAGGATCCGACGGTCCCGATTTTTGTTCACCGAAGAATCAATCACGATCACACCATCGGCTCTGTTTTAGGAACGCTCACGCTACGCTATCCGATTCCTTGTACACGTTTATCACCCTATGCATGGGCGGGTGTGGGCGCGATTTTCGGCGGCGGCGAAAGAGATATCGTTCACACGCAGGGGCCGCCGGATGCGTTCGCGGTCCATGCACAGACGGATCACTTCGGTGCCGAAACCAAATTGGTTGGCCAATTCGGAGCTGGCCTCGAATTCCGGATCTCGCGGCATATCGGTTGGACTAACGACTTGAGTTTCGGCGTGATCGATGGACCCCAAAACAATTTTGGAATGTTCCGCAGCGGCCTCAACTTCGCCTTTTAGCATCACGATCACTGCAAAAGGTGTCCAGGCCGGACGCTCTCAAGAACATCTTCAGGGCTGACAACCCCGAAAGCTTTCGGGGTTGCTGAAGTGGAGAAGCCGCAGCCCGGTGGAGCGGGCTGCGGCTACACTTCCTTGATTGAGGCAATTGTGTCAAGCACCTGCTGTAACGCAGCCGTTGAATCGCGCATAACCCTCAACAACCGTACGCAGTGTCATCCCGGGCCGCACAGACGGCGAGGATCCCTCATAAGATGATTAATCACACAAGGTACGTTCGCGTAACCACGCACAGCTTTGGGAGAGATCCTTCGCTGCGCTTTGGATGACACGATTTATTCCTCGATCGCGATCGACGCGGCAACCGAACTGCTCACAGCTTCTTGACCTCATTTCATCGCGCCGATAGTTTCATTTTGGAAAGGAGATTGTCGGTGAAAACCGAAATATCGATCGAATACTGCGTCGTTTGAAACTACACGCCGAAGGCTGTCAGTTTGGCGGCCAAAATTCTTGAGCTCGGCGAGCGCATTAAGTCGCTCACGCTGATTCCCTCGAGCGGCGGCGCTTTCGAGATTCGCGCCAATGGCAAATTGCTCCATTCCAAACTCGACACCGGCGATTGGCCGGACTTCGACGCCATTGTCACGGCAGTCAAGAAGGCAAAATAGCGCATTCGCGACATTTTTTACGGCGTTTGGCCTAAGGAAAAGCATCCGGTCTCAGACGGTAAGCTTTTTCAACGTCCAATGCTCAACGTCCAACGCTCAACGCCCAATTCGGGCAGTTGGATGTTGGACGTTGGGCGTTCGGCGTTGGGCGTTTTCCGCTTCTTGGAGAGTGAAGGGTGCCTGGTGGTCCTCGCGGTCTTCAAAACCGTTGTCGGTTCCGCATACCCGGGACCGAGGTAGGTTCGATTCCTATCCTCTCCGCCGACTTTTCAACACCCAACGCTCAACGCTCAATCCCCAACGCTCAATTCAGACAGTTGGACGTTGGACGTTGGACGTTGGGCGTTGGGCGTTTTCTCTGCGCGTGAATCATTGCGAAGCGGAAATTAAGAACCCTTCCCGGTTCAACAATCCGCAATCCGCAGTCTGCAATCCGCAATGGAAGGAAGGAGGTGAACACTTATGTCGCGTGAACAAGTTCGAAAACTTACTTCGCTTTCGTCCTGTGCGGGGTGAGCTTCCAAATTGAGCCAGCAGGCCCTGCGACAAGTTTTGCCGCAGCTTCCCCTTTCCCTAGATCGAAACATAATCGTGAACTCGACCACGTTCGACGATGCCGGTGTTTATCGCCTGGATCGCAATCGTGCACTCGTGCAAACCGTCGATTTTTTCACGCCCATTGTAGACGATCCTTTCTCTTACGGACAAATCGCCGCCGCCAACTCGCTCTCGGACATTTTCGCAATGGGTGGGCGCCCGTTGACCGCGCTGAACATTGTTGGTTTCCCAGCTGATCTTGTTCAGCCAAGAGTGATTGCTGCCATTTTACGCGGCGGCCTGGCCAAAGCGGCCGAGGTGGATTGCGCCATCATCGGCGGGCATTCGATTCGCAATCCCGAGCCAATTTATGGATTGGCAGTCACCGGAGTGATCGATGTTCGCCGTCTGACAACAAACGCAAATGCGCGCCCCGGCGATCTGCTGGTGTTGACCAAACCGCTGGGGACAGGCATTGCCACCACTGCGATCAAACGCGGGGCTGCATCCCGATCTTTGCAGAAAAAGGTCATCGCGCTGATGTCGAAAGTGAACACCGTAGGCGCCGAACTGGCGGAGTTACGGCTCGTGCGCGCGGCGACTGATGTGACCGGTTACGGGTTGATGGGCCACTTGATTTCACTCTGCCGCGCCAGTGGCGTCTCCGCTGAGATCGATCCGAATGCGGTGCCTATGGTAAGTGATGAGATCGCGGATTTAATCGAACAAGGCTGCGTACCGGGCGGCAGTCGCGAAAATCTCGTTGCCACGACCGTGGCTGTCGATTGGGAAAGCACGGATGAGTCGCGGCGAATTCTTTTAACCGACGCGCAAACCAGCGGTGGATTACTTTTGTGCGTCCCCCAGGTGAAACTCGAGAAAGTTCTTGGAATTTTGCGGCAACGGCGAACGCCTTGCGCCGCTGTCATCGGACGAATTACCGCCCATCAAACTCGTCGTCCATTGATATGCGTGAAAGGCTGAAAACGGGCTCGCGACGGGAAATTCCCGCCGTCAACAAGGTTCTCGATGCGCTCGATGATGATCTCGCCACGGCGAGCAAGCTGCCGCGCCCACTCGTTGTCGATCTCGTTCGACAGGAACTTTCGAGAATTCGGAGCAACAAGGAGATCCCGAAATTTGAATCGACGGTCGAACATCTTCATCAATCGCTTGACCTGCTTCGAGCTAGCCGGCTGCAACCGGTCATCAACGGAACCGGGATTGTCATTCATACAAATTTTGGCCGGGCGCCACTTGCACCCGAGGCGATCCGGGTTCTCGCTGAAATCGGCTCGGGTTATTCCAATCTGGAATACGATCTTGCAACGGGTGGCCGCGGGCATCGCGGCACGTACGTCGAGAACGCGCTTGCGCTGCTTTGCGGAGGAGAAGCGGCTACGGTGGTCAACAATTGCGCGGCTGCCTTGGTACTGATCGTTCAACATTTCACGGCAAACGGTCGGGCGCGACCACAGCTTGCTCGCCGTGTCGGCGGCAATCCGCCGAAAGATGAAATAATCATTTCCCGTGGTGAGCTCGTACAAATTGGAGGCGGTTTTCGAATCGGCGAGATAATCGAAGCCACCGGAGCGAACTTGCGCGAGGTGGGGGCCACTAACAAAACAACACTCGATGATTACAGACGCGCAATTGGTTTCAGGAGCGCGATGATTCTAAAAGTTCACCGCAGCAATTTTTTCATGAGCGGTTTTGTGGAGTCGCCGTCTGCGGCGGCAATCGCAGCGCTCGCACGGAAAAAGCGGATCCCTTTTGTGGAGGATTTAGGCAGCGGCGCCGTCGTTCCGACCGAGCAATTTGGAATCCGGGAACCGCTATTTCGCGCCTTGCGTTGCGACAAGCTTTCTTTCGCCGCGCTGCAAACGACGATCGATCTTCATCTAAACCACGCAGCGGCAAAAATTCCTGCGATTGGGCTCTTGCAAGTTACCGAAGACGAACTGCGTAATCGAGCTGTGTCGATAAAGAACGGTCTGAGTGACCTGCCGCTGCAAATCACTATTGGCCGGAGCACAGCCAGGATCGGCGGCGGCACATTGCCAAAATCGGCGATGACATCTGTTACGATTGAAATTGTTCCGACGCATTGTTCGCCGGCTGACTTAGCGGCCCGTCTGCGCAACACCGCACCGCCAGTCGTCGGCTATGTTGCGAATGACCGTTTCAAACTCGATCTACGCACAATTTTTCCGCATCAGGACGAGAGTTTAGTCGAAGCAATTCGCAAGGCATGCAGTGAAACTCCCTAAATTGTCATCCCGAGCGGAGTGCAACGGAGTCGAGGGATCCCGCGAAGCAACGGGAGGGCTTCGCTTTACTCCGCTCAGAATGATGCGGTAAGCGAATCTCAACGTGACAACGAAGCATTTCATTCTTGCGACTGCCGGGCATGTCGATCACGGCAAAAGCGCGCTGGTAAAAGCGCTCACGGGAACGGACCCTGATCGGCTGCCCGAGGAAAAGGAGAGACAGATCACAATCGATCTCGGTTTTGCAGAGTTGAGTCTTGCCGGGCCCGACCAGTTCCACATTGGAATCGTCGATGTGCCCGGTCACGAAGATTTTGTTCGAAACATGATTGCCGGCGTTGGGTCGATTGATCTCGCGCTTCTGGTTGTTGCCGCTGATGACGGCTGGATGCCGCAGACTGAAGAGCATCTGCAAATTTTGAGTTACCTCGGAGTCGAACGCGCTGTGGTGGCTCTCACCAAAAGCGATCTGGGCGGGATTGAGACTGTCACACGGCAAATTCGTGATCGTTTGCGCGACAGTCCCTTCGCGAGTGCGCAAATCGTCGCGACCTCGGTTCGCAATGGTGATGGCATTGAATCCTTGAAAAGCGCCCTCGCAAACGAGTTCGCCGGTATGCACCCGCCGCGCGACTGCGGAAAGCCCCGCTTGTTTATCGATCGCGTATTTACTCTGCGCGGAATCGGCACCGTCGTCACCGGAACATTGACTGGCGGGCAGTTGCGCCGCGAGCAGAAAATTGTTGTCCAACCCGGCAACCTCCAGACCCGGATACGCTCGATTCAAAGTCACGGACGGGAGTCCGAAGTTGCCCAACCAGGAATGCGGACAGCGATTAATCTGCCCGACTTGAGCGTCGAGCAGATCAGGAGGGGAAACGTTGTCACGCTTTCCAATTTCGCGCCTGCAAATTCGGCGCTCATTGCTTTCCTCGAAAAATCACCGCGACTTGGTCGCGACAATCCTGGCGCGCGTCCCCTGAAAAGCGGCTCGTCCGTTTATCTTCATCATGGAACATCGCGGACGGCGGCGAAGATCGCGTTTCTTAAAAACCGCCTTCTTGAGACGGGCAAAAACGAGATTGCTCAGCTAAAACTCGGATCGCCAATTTTCGCATTTGCTGGCGATCGTTTTGTCATTCGCGATCCCTCAGAACAGCATACGCTCGCCGGCGGGATGGTGCTTGACCCAGATGACGGTGAATTTCGCGATGAGACGAAACGCAAATTGCTGATGGGTCGCGCCGCTGCCCCGAATGACGTCCACCTCTGGGTGCGCTCTGAGGTTGGTCTGCATAGATTTGTGTCGACTCAAGGTCTCCTTGATAAATCTCGCTTCAGTAACAGCGAAATCGCTAACGCTATATTGAGTCTGAATTGCGACGCGGAAGTCGTCGTTAACGACAAAATCGCAGCAAATGCCGGTACATGGAAAGCTTTGAGAGACCGCGCCGCTCGTCTCATCGACAATTCACTGAGCAAGAACCCCGAACGCGGCGGTTACGACTTGAGCGACCTGCGCGCGGCGCTGCGGGACAAATCGACAGATGTTTTCGAAGCGCTCATCGTGGACATGTGTTCCCATGATTTTATTCGGAAACAATCGACAATTACACGACGTTCACATCGCCCGGCTTTAACAGCAAAACTGCAACCTGTCGCAGCGAAAATTCATGAAACATTATGCAAGAAACCGTTCGATTCACCGCCACGAAGAGAGCTCGAATGGGACCCGGACGCTCAACGAGTTCTCCGATTTTTGATAGAGAACGGAGACGTGATTGAAATCTCTTCGGACGTCGTCCTGTTGCGCGAGAATTTTGAGCGCATGAAAAACGCAATCGCTGATTTCATTTCCAAAAATGGCCCGGCCACAGTGAGCGAACTGCGACAGACACTTGAGAGTTCGCGGCGAATCATGGTGCCATTTCTAGAAAGACTCGATCGCGAAGGGTTCACCCGGCGACTGGGTGATAAGCGCAGCTTGCGAAGCAATCGATGACGACGGCGAGCGGCGAGCTAGATTGAACAATGCCTAAAAAGCCGGTCGAAACTGGCCGTCCTTCAGCGAAGGTCTCGTTGCACATCGGCGCGTCGTTTCGCGCGGCGTGGGAGACAATTCTTCTGCCATGGTTTCAAGCCGCGGGTCAGATCTCCTGGCAGCAGCGACAACCCACGGTAGTTGCAATGCCGTTTCGTAGTCAGGCCTACGCAATCAAACGACTGCTGCTCGATCGGGGCGTGTCGCTGCTGGGGATCCGATTCGTTTCTCCGGCCGAACTGCGGGAACTGCTGGCCGCGCGAAGCGAGATGCACCTTGCGCTGCGCGAGCACCTCCGGCTTCTCCTTTCGATTGCCGCGGAGGAATGTATGAAGCTTCCGGTAGATCCACCGCTACGCGAAAAAAGAATGTTGGAAGCCGACTTTCTCGCTGCAAAATCCGTGGCGCGGGCGCCGGACCATTTGCTTCGCACAATCGACCAACTCGGAGCCGCGGGCTGGGATTTTTCAGCGGTGGAACTTCCAGCTTTACGCGAGATCACGACCCGATTTCATCGGCGGCTCGCGGATTGCGGTTTCGAATTGATTCACGCTGCCGATCGGCGAGCGCTCGATCAGGCCGTCGCGAGTCCCCCGCTTTTTACCAATATACTGGTGACAGGATTTAACGGCGCTCACTGGCCGCTTTGGCCTTTGCTCCAAGCAGCCGTTCTTTCCGCGAAGAACGCGACCGTTCTTTTGGACGACCCGAGCGATGCAGCACGTGACATCGACGAAACGTGGGTGGGCACTTGGGAAGAAGGGTTTGGCGAAGCGAAGCAGGTATCGCTGCCGCCGAATCAAATTACCGACAGCCTGTTCAGTGAGGAAGAAATGCGAGGTGCATCGCCTGTTGCCATAGGCCGATCGTTTTTGGTTGGTGCTGACACAAGGGAGCAAGCCGAGGCTGTCGCGCAGCAATGCCTGCATTTTCTCGCAGACCCGACATGCGATCGTGTCGGCATCGTTTTCTCCGGCCCTGGCGCCCTGCCCCGCCTGGTCGCAAGCGCGCTCGCTCGATTGGACATTTCGCACTACGACGGTCTGGCACATTTTCTCCCGGGAATTTTCGAGGCGGCTGATTGGCGCGCGTGGCTTCGACTCCAGGAAAGTCCGCGCATCAACTCGCTCCTTCATTTCGTTAACACCCTCTCTGACCATGCCGAAATATTTCCTGATGTCAGCTTGAACGCCTTCGAGCGAACCTTGCGCTCCGCCTATGCGGAGGTATTGATCGATGACCTCGACATTTTACGACGCTTTTGCGAGCAGGAATCCGGAGGCACAAAAGAAAAGGTCGCCGCGGCGCTAAACTCAATTTCATTTCTCCCTGCGCGTGCTCGTTTCCCGGAATTCCTTCGCGCTACAAAAGCCGCGCTCAATCGCCTCGGTTGGAGATCGCATTGGATGGAGATTTCACGACGCACGGGCGATTGGGTCCATAAACTGGATATCGAATTTTCCCGCGCGCTTTATCTGCGTTGGCTCGGCGAGATAGCGTTTACCTTTACGGCCGCGCGGGAAACAATCGGTGATCATCCGTACGCGCGCGTCCAGCTTCTTAGCGTTCCGCAGGCCCACTCTCAGCAATGGTCGCATCTCATTTTTGCAGGCTGGAATGAAGGATCCTGGCCCCCTCGCGAGACTGGTGAATTCGCCAGGCAAGACGAGATTGATGCATTCAACCGCAGCATTCAAAAACTAAATCGCCGCGCTTCGCGGCAGGGTCGCCAAGGCGAAGGCCATACCTCGATTCGCGAGGGTCACACACTCTATCTCGGCCCTGCTCAGCAACGCCAGATCGCGCTCCGGCAATTCGAAACTCTCGTTGAATCAACAACTCAACAAATCGCCTTTACCGCCAGCCTCGTTCAAGAGGACGCACCGGAACGACTCTGGAATCCGAGCGAGCTATTCACGCGGCATTATCAGGAGACGAATAACAGTCCGCTGACGCAGAAAGCCATGAATCAGCTGCAAGCGTTGACTCGAAGTTGGCTCGATAAAGCGGGCGATCCAAAGAGAAGGAGCGCCATGGTATCGCAAGAAATCGAATCGACGCGGATAGCCTACGATGCTCGACGCGATCCCAATGTCCCGTCGCGCGAATACGATTTTGCATTCCGCTCGAAGCCGCCGGTCGTCCCGACTCTAAGTGTGAGCGATTTTGACCAACTCATCCCTGCGCCCGGCCTGGTTTGGTTGAAGAAATATCTCGGCGTCAAGGCGGCCGACGAAAGCGACAATGTCTGGAATAGCTCAACCGGAAAATGGGTGCACGATTGGCTGGCAGCAGTCGCCGCGGGAACGGTAAAAACATTTACGCGCCTGCCGGATTCCACCGAAATGGAGCGGCGCGTTTGCACCGCGGCGGAAACGAAACGCTCCGATGTAACGCATCTTTGCAGAGCTGCCGGAAAACCGGTACCTGATTGGTGGTCCGGCGGTTGGCGCAACGCTCTCTTTCTCGCCCGCATCCTCGCTGAAAAACTCGGGGCGGTCATGGACTGGTCATGGATGGCAACCGAATGGACTATCAACGAAGATCTCGCCGTCAAGGTGACCGAGAACGCGACACTTTCGTTGCGCGGACGGATCGACCTGCTGCTTGCACGTAAGGCACCGAGCGCGGGTTCGCTGGCCGCTGAAAATCTTTGGATCATCGACTACAAGACGGGCGCAAAGAAAGCACTCGCCGCCGCGAAGAAAGATGCCAATGGGCGCAGACCCGCTTTAAAGAAAAAACTGCTCGACGGTTCCGCTTTGCAGCTCGGCCTTTACACACTTGCCGTACGGGCACTCGGCGCCCAGCGGACCGAAGTTAGTCTCCTTTCGCCGCTTGTTAGGCGACTTGAGCCCCAGATCTCTGGCGACGAATTCTCCAGCGAAGAGGACATCTTCGCCGAGCTGGCCAGGATGCAGCAAACTGGCACGTTCGGAATGCACGGGCCGTTGCGCTCCGCCTATAGATTCACGGACGACTATCCGCTCGCGACGCTCGCGGTTGATTCCGACATCCTCGAGCAACGTTGGGAGCTGACGCATCCCGCGCTCGTCCGCGATGAGGAGGAAATATTTTGGTGAACGAGCCGCGCGACCAATCCGCCCGACGCCGGTTCGCCGAAGAATTAGACCGCAATTTTTCCGTGGTCGCCTCCGCCGGTTCAGGCAAAACCCAGGCAATTACCGAGCGCATCGTGCAGCTCGCCCAATCGAAAAACGCCCTTGAGATTTTGCCAAAGCTTGTCGTGGTCACCTTTACCCATCGTGCCGCCGACGAGATGCAGCAGCGAACACGGCAGCGCATTCTCCGAGAGCATCGTTCGCCCGCGCTTCAGGCTGCTTTTAATCGTGCTTTCTTTGGCACGATTCACAGCTTTTGCATGAAGCTGCTGACAAACTATGGCCATTATCTGGGACTTCCCTCGCCGCTCAATCTCGTCGCGGAGGATGATGACGAACTGTGGGAAGCATTTATCCAGCAATATCATCATATAGGTCGGAATCTGAGCGCGGAAACGCGCACGGCTCTTTTGCGGTTGGCGCCGGCTCGCCAGTTAATGGAACTCGGGCGAAACGCGCGCTCGCTTCTTTCAAGCAAGAGCGAAATCGGCCAATGTCCCTCGGTTGACTTTGCTGAAGTGCACGCGGCAATTCCGCCAGCCCCTTCCAAAGAAACGATCGCGAATTCAAAAGCTGAGCTGGTTGATTGGGAGAAACGCTACCGGAACGGCTGGGAATTCGTTCGTTGGCCTGTTCGGTCAAGTAGCGCGAGAGATTTTCTGCAGCGTTGGAACGAGGCCTTTGCACCGCTGCGCACCTGGGTGGCGGAGGAAGCACTCTGTGTTGCCGCTAAAGTGCAACGTGATTTCCGCGATTTCCGGATCGAACGCGGCCTGGTCACTTACTCAGATCAAGTGGCCCTCGCGGACGAATTGCTGCAACATTCTTCTGCGTCCCGTCGTCTGCGCGAAGAAAACTTCCACATCATCCTGGACGAAGCACAGGACACAGACCCCGCGCAATTCTCAGTTCTCACCGAAATAACTCGTCCACCGGAGGCGACTGGCCGTTGGTTGGAGACCAAAAGCGCGCCGCCACAGCCCGGTCATTTCTGCATGGTCGGCGATTTCCAGCAATCGATCTATCGCGACCGCGCCGACTTGAGCAATTATCGGGCAATTCATCGTGCGCTCGTCCGTGACAGCTTCGGGGACGAACTCGAATTCTCGGTCACATTTCGGCTTGATCAGCACCAGATGAAGTTTGTGAACGACACTTTCCGCCAACTGCTAAACGACCAAAATGGGCAGGTGAAATTCGTCGAGTTGCAATCGCGTCCGGATGCTCTGCCGGGTCAGGTTATTCGAGTTTCGCTCGGCGCAGGCCTTCTGCCCGCCGGCGAAAAACCGAAAGATTATCAGAAAGCCAGGATCGAGGCGCAAGTACTCGCCGACTGGATCAAAAAAACTGGACTCGAAAAATTGCGTGCAAAGGCGTGGCGCGACGTCGCGATTCTTTGTCCGCGAAAGCTCTGGCTCCGAACGATGGCCACAGTCTTACGACGTGCACGTCTGCCTGTTGCCATCCAATCCGAAAGCGACTTAAAGGGCGACAATCCCGCCTATGCCTGGCTGACCGCGCTCTGCACGATCGTGACCGATCCGCGGAATGCTTACGAGATCGTCGGTGTCTTGCGCGAAGTATTCGGAATCGCCGACCACGATCTGGCGATTTTCTGCGAAGGTGACGGCAACCGTTTTCGAATCGATGCCGACTTGTCCGCCACGGGTGTTGTTTCTTCACCGCTCCAGTTGCTGGCGGAAACGCGTCGGCAAATGGAGGGTCGTTCACTTTTCGATGCCGTGAAAATTTTAGTGGAGCAAACGCAGTTGCAGCAAAGGCTCGCGTCCCTCCCGCACGAAGATTTCACCGACTTGGAAGGCGAACTCGACACTCTTCTCACCCTTGCGGCTGAGGCGGAGTCGCGCGGCGATACGCTGGCTGAATTCGTTGAAAAAATGCGCTTGGATTTTCTCCTGCAACGCGACGTGCGCCGCTCGACAGACGATGGCATCCAACTGATCACCACGCAAAAGGCGAAAGGTTCCGAATGGCAGGCTGTTATCCTGCCCTTCCTTGGTCGAGACGTGATACCTCCGTCGCCGCGATATCCAAGCATCATAAAAGTTCCCGGATCGACTGAGCTTCTAGTAGCCCTGACCAAGGACGATTTTCCTGACGAAGTTCGAAGAGCGACGAAGACAGCGGTGCAGCAGGAAATGGCGCGGCTTCTCTACGTCGCAACGACACGCGCACGTCACACGCTCGTCCTCGCGCTCGATGAAGAAATCTTCGCTCGCTCGAACGGCGAGATGCAAAACGGCGCGCAATTGAAATGTTTGCTCGGTGAAAACCAGATCAACCGACCACATTTCGACGTTCTTGGTGTCGAGCCGACGGCCTGCCCGGAAACCGCCGGAAGCGCGGAGCAATTGGACGTCGGGGCGGCAGTCACAACGCAGCCATTTCCGCAGACGGACCGGAATCAACTCAAATTGGCGAAAGACCGCGCGGCGGCTTTTGTGCGCAAATTCAACCCGAGCGGTTACGGCGAAGAAAGCGACCGCCCGCCGACGGATCAAATATATGAACAGGCCTCCTTGATCACCGTAGCTCGCTCAATAGCGGACACGCCGGCCACACTGTATGGACGTTGGTGGCATGACTTCATGCAGCGAATTTCGTGGCATGAAGAAAGTTCGTGGAAACAAACCTTCGATGAGCACCAGGTAACATCCCCAGCACCGAGGCGATCGGAGAGCGAATGGGACCTGTTCGTCGAGAGTTTGAAGAACGACCCCCATTTCTGGGAGATTCTCACCCGCACAGAGTTGGTTGGGTATCAGGAAATGCCGTTTTTCTGGCGAATGGACGAACGCAGATGTCTGGAAGGAATTATCGATCTGGCGTTGCTTGACCCGGTGAAAAAGAGCTGGTTCGTCCTTGATTGGAAAACGAACCAGATCGAGCGCGCTGCAATCGGAAAATTGCGCGCGTTCTGTCGGCCACAGATCGCCGCCTATTGGAAAGCGGTCGCTGAAATGACGAAGCAATCAGTCAGCGCTGCAATTTATTCGACCGCAACCGGGGAATTCGTTGTATACGAGCGCGATGAGCTCGCGCGCGAATGGGAGCGCCTGCGCCGCTTACCGCCGGATGGACTTGTCGCAGGGGTCAGCTCTCGCGTTCGCCGCGGATGAATTGCTCGACGCAGCGATACGCTTCGTCGTCGGTCATCTGAACCGGGGGATGCTTGGAAAAATAGGCAGAGGGCGAATGCAAGACGCCGCCGATGCCCCGGTCAAGCGCCAGCTTGCAACAACGGATAGCATCGATGGCCACGCCGGCGGAGTTTGGCGAATCTTCGACGGAAAGTTTCACATCGATTTCCATCGGCACATCGCCGAAGAGCCGCCCTTCCGCTCGGATAAACGCAATCTTGTTATCAAGTTGCCACGGCACGTAATCGCTCGGGCCGATATGAATATTTTCGTCTGCCAGACGTTCGCCGATCACCGACTGCACGGCTTCGGTTTTCGATGTCTTCTTCGACGCCAGCCGGGTGCGATTGAGCATGTTTAAGAAATCGGTGTTACCGCCAGTGTTCAGCTGATAGGTGCGGACAAGCTTCACGCCGCGCTTGTGAAAAAGGTCAACCAGCGCCCGATGCAGGATCGTAGCGCCCATTTGCGCTTTGATGTCATCCCCGATGATCGGCAGATTCTTATCGGCAAATCGCTTTGCCCACTTTGGATCGCTGGCGATGAAAACAGGGATGTTATTCACGAACCCTAGCCCGGCCTCCAGCGCGCAGCCGGCGTAGAAACGGGTGGCTTCTTCGGAGCCCACCGGCAGATAATTGACCATCAATTCCGCGGAAGAGTCCTTTAGTTCGGCGACGATCTGTTCGCGGGTAGATTCTTTTTCCAGGGGAAGGAATGTGCGGAGGGGATCCTGATCACGCATGTGTTCGGGGTACCCATCGAAAACGCACCCCATTTTCACGATCGCACCGCTGAGTTTGACCTTTTCACAGAACAGCTTCGTGCAATTGGGAGGCGCGAAGATGGCTTTGCTGACGTCCAAGCCTACCTTGCGCCGGTCGATGTCAAAAGCGGCAACGATCTCGATGTCGCCCGGCCGGTATGAACCGATTTGGCGGTGCATCAATCCGATGCCGTCGCTGTTGACGGAGGAGCCGTCATAAAAATTGATTCCCTGGACAAGAGAGCTGGCGCAGTTTCCGACGCCGACAATAGCGATTCTTATTTTTCTCATTTCTAGATTGTTAAAACTGAAAGGCTACCTGAATTAAATAATTCGGAGCAAGACCGAAGTTAGGCCGCGTCAGTCACGATGCGGTGTGCCCGCCTGTGGCGGCTCCGAGTGCTATAAGCGCGAAATGTGTCCGAAGTCGCGCCGACTTGCAAGAACTGATATAAGGGGAAAAGTCACGGGCATTCCTGGTGCAAGGAATGCCTTTGCAAGGAGATACACGAATGTTCTTGAAGTTGGCAGCCATCGGCATACTGATCGCTGCTTTGGTCATCTCGCCGCAAGCACTCAGGGCCGGCCCTGCCTATACGATCGAACAAGCAGTCGCAGTCGCTGAAGAGCACAATCCCGACATCCTGATCGCTCGGAAAAAAGTGCAGGGCGCACGCGGCGGGGTGATTGAAGCGCGCTCGGGATTTCTCCCGTGGCTATCATCGGACGGCTTGGTCGATAAACGACAAACGCAAAGCGAAACGAACCTTCGCCAGGAAGACTACAACGTAACGCTTAAGCTCCAACACAACCTTTACACTGGCGGAGCAGTAACCAGCCAGATGGGGATTGCGCGACTGAACCTCGAGAAGCAGAACTATGAATTGCAGGAAATTGCCAGTCGCGTGGCAATGGATGTGCGGATTGCCTTCAACGAGCTTCTGCTCAATCGAGCGAAGGTCCGCGTCCGTCAGGACTCCGTTCGTGTTCTCGACGAGGAACTCAAGAACCAGGAGCAAAGTTTTAGCGCCGGTATTGTTAGTAATCTGAACGTGCAACGCGCTGAAGTGGCTTTAGCTAATGAGCGGCCGGAGCTTTTTAATGCCGAGACGCAGCTTAAGAATTCCTATCTCCGGCTTGGCGATCTTTTTGGCACAGAGGTTGATCTCAGGGGGGAAGCTAAGCCATTTGAGATTTCAGGAGAATTACATTACCAATCGAATCACGCTGATCTCAACGATTGCCTGGCCCGGGCGGACGCAAACCGGCCGGTAATCAAAGCCCGGCAAAAGGACATTCAGATCGAAGAGCAGCAATATATTCTGGATCGGAGTGCGCTCCGCCCTCATGTCCGGGCATTTTCGGGATACGAGGTTTACAGCGAGCGCGATCCGGATGTCGGACCGGAATTTAATTATGGCGGTGTGGTGGGGATAAACGCGACATGGAACATCTTTGACGGGTTTGCAACCAAAGGTCGCATGCAAGCCACGCATGCCCGGCGCGACGCAGCCGTGCACGCGTTGGAAGCCGCTCGTCGCCAGGTGGCCTCCGAAGTGCGCAGCGCTTTTTTTGATCTTCAACAGGCTGATCGCGTGCTCGAAATAGAGACAGGCAACGTCCAGGCGGCAGATCAGGCTCTCGATATTGCTAAAAGCAATTTCGCTGCCGGATTGGGAACACAACTCGACATCCTGCAGGCTGCATCCGACGTGACTCGGACTCGCACGACCCGACTCAGCGCAATTTATTTGCACAATGCGGCGCTTGCGCGCCTGGCGCACGCCTGCGCGAGTTCTGCAGACGCGCTTGATTTCGGATCAAAACTCGAGAGCGCAAGGAAAGCAAACCGCAATGCGACACAAGCTGCCGACGTGGCGCGCCCCCCGGCAAAATTAGGCCAGCGATGAAGCGAAGAATTATTTTTCTTGGGAACTTGAGGAGCCTCGCGGTCCCCAAACTCTTCATCTCCGCATTGGCCGTGTATTGTACGCACACCACGAGCGGGGTGACACTCCAGACGGTTCTGCGCACCTCGCTGGAAAGAAACCCGGCCATCCTGGAAGCGAAATCAGCTCTCGAGGGAGCTGCCGGGCAACGGCTCGTTTTTCGTTCCGTTGCCTGGCCCGACGCTGAATTGGGCGTGCCAGCGGGTGTTCAGGCCGGCCACCGCGCAGGTGAAAATGGAGTAAAAGGCTTTGCGGTCGGACGCGGCACCCTGATACAGACCTTGTTCAACGCCGGTTTGCCGGCTTCGATGCGGCGCGGTGATATCGAAGTCCTGGTTGCACAACAGCAATTGAACGTCTCCGTCGTGGACCAACTGCACGCGGCGCGCCTGGCGTTTTACGCGGCAGTTTACAATCGATCATTGGAATCGATCCGCAGGGAACAGCAACGGAGACTGCAGGAGAATGTGACTACTCAAAGAACGCGTTTCGAGGCGGGGCTTGCTGATAAAAGCGCGCTAACAAGCGCGACAGTACAGGAAGGAGAGTTGGGGACTAAAATTGAAGGCGCGCATCGCGCTTATTTGGATGCTCAACTGCAATTGGCCCTGGCGATGGGAATCGATCCGGCGAACGCATCGTTGCCCGAGCCTGAAGGCGAACTGCAATCTATCCCAATGCGCGTCGATCTGGATTCGGAAACCGCAGCGGCGTTACAACGAAGGGTCGATCTTAAGCTTGCGCGTTTATTTGTGCGCGCTGCCAACGAAGATCAACGAATTATTGCAGCGGACTACTACCCTATTGTAATAGGAAGCTTGCCCGGGGAATACGTTCCGGTCACGGGAATTCATCGAGAAGGCTCGACGAGCAAGACACAGGATTTTATCGGATCGGAAATTCGCGAGAAGGCGGTGTACACCTGGCGTGTGATTGATAACGGTAAGGTCGGAGGCGCGGTTCTTAGAGCGCGTTCGGCGCGAGAGATAAACGAACTAACCTGCCGGAAGCTGGAAGCGAACATCCCTCGTGAGCTCTCCCGTATCGCAAACGATCTCAAAACAACAGATGTTCGTGAAGAATCGCTCGTGTCCGCAACAGCGTCCGCGGAGGAAAGTGCACGCACGGTGCAGCAAAATCTGGCGAGTGGCCTGGCCTCGCCATTGGAGTACCGCGTTACGCAAAATGCGTTTCTCGAAACCAAGAGCGGACTGCTAGAGGCCATCTATGAACACAATCTCGCCGTGGCGGAGTGGGACCGCGCCACGGGACGCTATTTTCAATTTTCCGAAGGCACCACGAAATCGCGATAAGTACCTCGGATGAACGACGTACGCGGGTCGTAACCACGGCGCTGTGTCGCTGCGTCCCAGTAGCAACGTATGATCGAACGAAGGTTTCTTAGACGCTGTCTTGGAAATAATGCTTTCGAAGACCTACCAGCAAGCGGATACAGGGCCGACTACCAGCGCCCACCGGTTGATTGCAAACAAGAGTTACGGACGCGACACTAATCCTGCAAAATTGAAATTGCCGGAATCAAAAAGAGTTTTGTTGGGTGGTGGTGCAGTCCTCTTGCTCCTTTTCGCGCTGGCATATTATTTTCTGATGCCAGTAGCGGAAGTGGCGAGCGTGCGTCGCGGTACCGCCATTTCGGCTGTGTACGGCACGGTGCGGATCGAGCCCGCTTTTGTGGTGCGTGTTCGAGCGCAAAACGATGGTTTCATCCGTTTAGCTGAATCTTTTTCGGCGGGTCGTGGCGCAATCGGAAAAAGCGTCGAAAAAGGACAGTTGCTAGCGACGATTGCTGACGAGGATACATCGCGAGAACTGAAGCAAGCCCGCTCCGACTTACAGGCGGCCATCGACCGCGCTGCTCTTCCGCTTCCCTCTTCAGAACTGCTCAAGGCCGCTGAAGACAATCTACAACGACTCGAAAAAGTTGTTGGGTCGGGCAATGTGCCCGCAGTCGAATACCAGAAAGCAAAAAGCGAAGCGAACCGGTTGCGTGGCGCCGTTGAAACAGAGCGAATTGAGCGGGATCGCAATCTCAATTCACTCAAGGAAACGACTAAAAAGCTGGAGGCACAGATGAAGAGCGCGGAGGTCCGGTCGCCGATTGATGGACTTCTGACAAATGTTCAGACAATCGATGGCGAACTGGTTTCCGACGGCAACGAGCTTTTCACAGTTTCGTCGCGCAGAAATTACGTCCGGGGCGAAGTAAACGAAGAAGATGTGGGCGAAGTGAAACCGGGGATGAAAGCCAAAGTGCAACTCTATGCCTACCGGACGCGGAGCTTCGCTGCGCGCGTTACTTCGGTTCAGCCAGCAGCCGATCCCACGACTCAGCGATATACCATCGTGCTCGAGATGGAAAATCCACCGGATAATTTGATGGTTGGAATGACCGGCGAGATGAACATTGTCACCGGCACCCACGAAAATGCGTTGCTGGTGCCAACGCGCGCTCTCCTTGTCGATCAGGCGTTGGTTGTGAATGGAGGAATTGTGCATGCGCGCACGGTGAAGGTGGGATTTCGAACACTCGATTTTGCAGAGGCGCTCAGTGGTCTGGAAGAGGGCAGCAACGTGATTATGGCTGACCAGGACAAGTTTCACGCGGGTGAACCGGTGCGTCAGCGAACAGTCAGTCTGCCCCCGCCGCCGACCAAACCGTGACTCCGCCGCTCTACATTGCCCTGCGTTTCCTCACGCATCGTAAGCGGGCCTTGCTGCTGAGCCTGAGCGGCGTCGTCTTTGGTGTGGCGATTTTCATCTGCACACAGGCGCAGACCCAGGGGTTCTCGAACTATTTCATCAATTCCACCATTGGCAGCAATGGCGCGCTAGTTATTAAATCACGGTTTCGCCCGCGCTATGAACCGCTGATGGTTTCCGCTAAAGGCTCCAAAGGAACGGTGGGACCTCGTGTCTATTTTGAAGGGATCACTAACGCCAACGAAATCATGCGGGTGAGCAGGCAATTTTCCAATGTGGTCTCGTGTTCCCCGGTCCTGCGCGGAACGGTCAGTGCTCGCGCGGGATTTGAGAACGCGACCGTCGAGCTTTACGGCATCGATCCGGCTCTGCATGCGCAAACAACCGATATTCTCCACCAGTTGATTGACGGCAACTTTGATGATTTTCGAAATAACACGAGTTCAATCATCATCGGTTCGCGCCTAGCAGAGTTGCTTCAGGCTGGCGTCGGCGACACAGTGCAGTTGCTTGCGCCCAATGGAGAGTACTGGCGCTTCACCATTGCAGCGACCGCGCGCACCGGCATTGGATCGATCGATGCAACCCGGGTTTACTCGCATGCCCGAGTCGCGCAAGCCCTCCTGCAACAACCTTCCGGCGCGTCGATGGTCATATACAAACTACGAAATCCCAACCGTGCGCCCGCCTTGGCTAGACATTTCGAAGCTCTGTTTCAGCATGGAGCGACCAGTTGGCAGGACCGCGAGGAGAGCACCCTGCAGCTTTTCCTCACACTGAGGATGTCCGTCGCGATTACTGTTTCTCTTATCATCCTCCTCGCCGGGTTCGGTATTTTCAACGTACTAACCATGTCCGTGCTCGCGAAAATAAAGGAGATCGCAATTTTGCGCTCAATGGGTTACCGGCGTTTCGACATTTCCTTGATCTTCTTGTGGCAAGGCGCGGTAATCGCCGCGGTTGGATCTGTGCTGGGCTGTTTGCTGGGCGCGTTAATGACTTGGGGCGTGTCGCACATTCCCATTCGCATCCGCGGGTTGCTTTACACGAATTACTTTCTGGTGACGTGGGATTGGAGACACTACGTGTTTGCCACCTTACTGGCGATCCTCGCCGTGTTCATCGCGAGTTACGTCCCCGCGCGTCGCGCTGCCCAGTTGCCGCCCGTGGTTACCATTCGAGGTTCCAGATGAACTCAGAAACCTGTCTCAGTTGCGAAGGAATTGAGCGTTACTTGGGTGAAGAGGAAGAACGTGTGCATGCGCTCCGTGGCGTATCGCTCGACATCGAGCCCGGCAGCGTCCATGCAGTTGTTGGCCCATCAGGCTGCGGCAAAAGCTCGTTACTCTACATTCTGGGTCTACTCGATCTGCCTGATGCAGGCCGCGTTTCAATCGAATCGGAGCCAGTGTCTGAGTTGAGCGATGACGAGCTCGCGCAGAGACGAAGCAAGTTTATCGGATTCATTTTTCAATTTCATTTTCTGATGGAGGATTTTACTGCGCAGGAGAACGTGATGATTCCCATGCGCAAGCTGGGACAACTTTCCGATAACGAAATGCGTGAGCGCGCTACGATCCTGTTGGAAGCAGTGGGCTTGGGCGACAAATTGCACAGACCGAGTCGTCACCTTTCCGGAGGCGAACAACAGCGCGTGGCCATCGCGCGCTCACTGGCCAACGATCCCCGGGTGATCCTGGCTGACGAACCAACCGGCAATCTCGACACCGCCAACTCAGAGCGCGCCTTTGAGCTATTGCAGAATATTGTGCAACAGGGTGGAAAAGCACTGCTCCTCGCCACGCATAATCCAGCGATCGCCGAAGCCTGCGATTGGATTCACGAGATGAAAGATGGCCGGATAATTGCCAGCCACCCGCGCGGGACGCGAAGTTCAATTTCTTAAGCAGCGTCAGATCGACCATCGAAAGCCAAGTCCCTTTCACGACGGAGTTGACGTTGGCGCAACTTTATCCTGGCCGGTGAAGCCGATTTGCAACGCACGGAAGATATGGATGACCGCGCTCGCCATCCCCCAGAAACAGAGCCAAATGAAGCCAGTCGCCGGGGCCCCAATGACAAGAAAGAAGGTAAACAGCCAGGTATAAATGTTGCGACGGCCAGCGAAGATGCGCACGAGACGATCAAATGGAGCGAAATCGTCCAGGTTTCGATCAATTCGTCGCTGAACGGCTTTTTGAGCCATGCGTTCCAGCATATGGAAGAAAAAGAAAGCGAAGAAAATCACGTAAGCGTAATGAATTTGACCAGTGGCATGAAAATGATACGCCAGCGCCGTCCACCACGACGTTTCAATAAGGTAATCGAGGTCGTGCTCCTTCTTTCCAAGCTTGGTCGTTTGAGCTTTCAAACGTGCGAGTTTGCCATCAATGCCATCGAGAACTCCAATAACGAGGGCGAGCAACACTCCAGCCCAAAGATACCCGCAGGCATAAAGCAGCGTCACGGCTAGACCGAGCACTCCGGTTCCAAGCGTGATCTGATTCGGAGTGATCGTCGTTCGACAGAGATGCGAAACGAGCCACTTCTCAATCGGTGCGTGCACAAGCGCCGGAAAATCAAGGACACCTTTTTGTGTAGCGTCACGCAGCAAACGTTCGGCCAGCGGACGGCGCTCGAGCGAAGGAGCTGGAAAAAAGACCGGCCGCACACTCCTGCGCATGCTTCGAAGGTATGCTTGCTGCCGGGCAGCGTCGACGCATGCTATGCCACCTGCCATCGTATCCGAAGTAATCTCTTCCACGAGTATGCCAGCGCGATTTTTCCGCGAAAGCCATTCGCTCGAGAGCAGAGCCGCACACAAAAGCCGGGAAGAATGAGTATCTGGATTTTCCAAAAGCGGCGCAATGGTCGATGGGGGATCCGAATCGATGAGAGCGGAGTTGGTCTGTGCGTCGGCGAGCGAACGCAGCAGGCGTTCATCACAATAAAAACTGGCGAATACGATCAGGATCCGCCCGCCGGAGGCGATCCTCAGTGCAGCGAGGCAATCTAGAATATCGCCAATCGTGACCCTCGCACCGGTGCGCTCCCTAAACGTGAGCGACACATCGGCACGATGCCACGACTCGTTGGCGACACGCGCAGCGACCGCCTTCACGGAGTTGGACAAAATCATCGCCTCGCGAAAACCGAGATGCAGCGCGATGCGACGCATTCGTTCCAGCAGCGAGATGCCGCACAGATCGGTCAGCGCCTCCGGCAAATCTGCGACGACTAATAATGGCGGGCGAAGAGGTTCCGTCATATCAGGTGTTGCGGGTGTCTTCCGTCAGTTTGTATCAAGCCAGACACGCTCCTACGGAGAGGGTAAACGCGATCATCATCGACCAATTACGAGTGTATTTCTGCGGCCAGCCGCAAACTCCTCCTGAACAGCCTGAAGAGCAGCGTGATCACGGAGAAGGCGAAAACAATGTGCAGAATCCATGACGCGCGACCGGCGATCGCCAAAAGGAGAAACACAAAATAAATCACGTCGCGCTGGGTGATTTGAAAAATGAAAGCGGTCAGCGCGCGACCGAAAAAACGCCCTGCTACGTTGAAGTCTTCCTGCCGGCGCGAGGCTACGCGCGTGGTATCGCGAGCGAGAAGCGGCATGAGGTAACGGCGAAGCCCGCGCGCCATTAAAAAGAACGTGATCAAGCTCTCGAACAGATAAACGAAGCGAATGTTTACGCTCACCGACGGTTGCCGGAAGAGACCGACGCCCAGGCAGAGAACAAAAATCAGATTGGCGACGAAATCGCAGAAGGCATCGAGGCGCCGGCCTTGTTCCGAATCGAGATACTTGGCGCGCGCAATCTCGCCATCACATCCGTCCAAAATATTGATCAATCGGAAAAGGGCAGTTCCGGCCAGGAAACCGGT